>FWPV01000576.1_pt1 | contig 115063 bp, 116 predicted proteins | sample 2228371 | NCBI WGS metagenome assembly FWPV01 (sample SAMEA103939776, study PRJEB20133) | metagenome | reverse complement strand
GGTCTTGGGCAGGACGGAAATATAATAGTGTTTTGAGGGGTCCAAGGTGGGAAAGGCTGTTGATTGATCTCCCTCAGCCACTACGGGCATATAGCTTTTATGGAATTTCGTGGCCCAGTTTGTAGCTGAATCGCCGGGGGTCACATGCCAGGTGGCATCCTCCTGGATGAGCCACCGGTATTGAGTGACAAGGGTAGTGGTCGGTGGGGTCGTCTTCCAGTCTACCCCCTGCACCTTTAGTGTTTGAGCGTGAGCCTGGGTTTGAAGCAACAGGCCGATTAGAAAAAACAGAATGATGAAATAACCCTTCAACCCTCTGTCCGGGAAACTTCTGATGCGGTTTCTCATAAAATTATCCTCCTTTTTGAAACTGTTTCCTTCAAAAGGCTCTTGTTTACCGGTCAATCCAAAATTATTTTCTTTCACGTTAAAAAATTTGGTTTTTGAAATAAATAAGAGGAAACCTGTATTTTGGAAAATGGGGTCCCGTATTTTGACATGGGATTTCTATATAGAAACCGATTTTTCCCTCTTTATATAAGTTTGCAGAAAGTTCCCTCATCCTTAAACCGTGAATTCTTTTTGATATGAGAGGAGTTCAATTTGATCGGCCCTTTCTCAATGTGGAAAGCATCAAAACCCATCAGCTCCTTTTTACTTTTATTCCAGCTTACTTCAGGAAGTTTCGAAGATAAATAAGGCGAAGCCCCTATTTTTCTTGTAGTGGGGATGGTATTTTGGATATAGGATTTTTGTGTAAAAAGGGGGCTCACGAGAAAAGAATCCTCCTCATTAGCTTAGAGACCTTTTTTCTGAAACTCGACCAGACCTTCATCGACTGTGAAAACGGCACCGCATTTTGGACACTTGATCTTCGTCTCTTTTGATATTTCAGCACAACCAACCGAAAAGACCGCCAATATCCATAAGGCCAAAAATAAACTTATCGGTTTTCTCATTTTTCTAAGCTCCTTTTATAATGTTTTTTCTTATTCAATAATCATGATGACCCCTGTAGGAGAAGGGAGCATATACTTTATACCTCTTCGAGCATGGTGGTGAAGAGGTCATGGTGTTCCTCCTCATCTTCGAGGATTTCCTTAAAGATAAAGGCTGTTGTTACATCCCCTTCACTCTTGGCTTGTTCAATGATTTTCTTATAGAGTAAGATTGCCTCTTCCTCAGCCTTGGCATCCAACTCCAGAAACTCCCTCAAACTCTCCCCCACTTGAATGGCCGCAGGTTTGGTCGTAGGAGTTCCTTCGAGGTACCAGAGTCTCTCTGCGATCTTTTCCGCATGTTTCATCTCTGCAATGGCAGTCTGCTTGAATTGGTTCTGGACGGCAATCCCTTTCACCCCCATCACCTGGACATGCTGCCACATGTATTGGATGCTTACCGCAATCTCTCGGGCGATAGCATCGTTGAGCATCTCCTTTAATTGGGGGCTCACTTTAGTTGCTGGTTTGATACGAGCCATATTCTTTACCTCCTTATGAATTTTTTGAATCTTAAATTTGAAAAACTCGTAAAAAGTCGTCACTCCGGTGAAAACCGAAGTCCAGGGAATTCCTACCCAATTGAAAACACTGGATTCCGGCTTTCGCCGGAATGACAAAACCAGGGCTAAAGAGACTTTTTACGAGACCATCAAATTTTGAATCTTGAATTATTTAAGTCTTCCTTCGGCAGCCTTCCAGTCGATATTTTTAAAGAAGGCTTCAATATAATCTGCTCTTTTCAAACCATAGTCGACCATAAAGGCATGCTCGAAGACATCTAAAATCAAAATCGGTGTACACCCAGCAGGGTGACCCACCTCATGCTCATTGATCCAGAAGTTGATCAGCCTTCCAGTCATGGAATCCTGATAGAGGATCACCCACCCAATCCCACGCATAGTTCCGACCGCTTTAAATTCTTTCTCCCAGGTTTCGTAACTCCCAAAGTCCTCAGAGATCTTTTTGAATAACCGGCCTGTTTTTTCCACCCCTCCTTTACCACCGAGATTCTCAAAGTAGTACTCATGAAGCCTCATCCCATTGAATTCCCACCCAAACCTCCTTTTTAATTCAGCAAATTCAGGTGAACCCGTTTTCCCCTCTTTCACCATCCCATTGAGGGTTTCAGCCAATTTGTTGGTGTTGGTGACATATCCCTGATAGAGAGTAAAATGGTTCTTTAATAAGGTGTCGCTAAATCCTTCCATTCCGATAAGTTTTCCGTAATCCTTAGCCGTATAAGTCATCTCTCTCTCCTTTCTAACCGGGGTAAAAATTGTTTTTTTCTTTTTGAAGAAAAAAGCGAGAATTCCTGCCCCGGATAAAAGTAGAAACTCCCGTCGATTTAAGGCCAAAAGTTTAATGGGGCTCTTCCTCCATGCGTAGGTTATTTTTAAAGGTTCTTTTCCAATGAGAGGGAGGGACCCTCTCCTCCTAAATCAGATGGGTCATCCCTTTCATGGAGGATCGTTGTATAAAACAGAGAGATATTTTCTCTGTTTGTCAGCACTTGGCTTAAACCATCTGCAGACTCAAGAACGACCATTTGATTTTTAATCATCTTTATCCTATAAATCTTTCCCGTAAGGGTACTCTGACATTTCTCCCCTACCCTAAGAGAAACCATGGTTGTTCCTCCTTCATTCCATGGATGGAGGATAAATTGGATGGGTTATAAATTCCTATGATTCATCCGATTTTCTAAAATTACCTGATCAATAATCTCACCACAGAAGATGCATCTCCATCCCCAAAAGTCCTCCTGTAAACCGAAAAACTTTTCATATACCATGACACCATTACAACGATAGCATTTCATCTTATCCTCCTTTTTTAAGTTGGTCTAAAGACCTCAGAGTAACCGGTACGGGGAAGCCCGTTTGGTCCACTCGCTGGAGGGATGATGGGCCTGGAGATATTCATAGGCCTCCTTGAGGGGTTTAGGGTTATGAGTATATTTGTATCCACAGACCCCTTTTAAATAGATGGCCTCAGGAGTGGAATCACTCTTTGGATAATCGGAAACGATTTTATCCAGGGTGGTAAGTGCTTCGCTGAATCTTTCTCGATCGAAGTGGCTCTTTGCGATGCCCAGCAGAAGTGAAGGGATCAACTCCTCTGGGGGGAGAAATCCAACGCTTCGTTGATGTTCTTTTCCATCTTCATCGAGGAGGATAAGGGTAGGGGTCCACTTGAGGCCGAACTGTGAAGCAAGAGGTTGGGTATTGAAAGCGATCCTTAATGGAATCAAGTTGGTTTGAATGAAATCTATCACCTTTTCATCTGGATACGTCACGGCATCCATCTGTTGGCAACCGATTCAGTTAGGGTTAAAGAAATCGAGCAGGATAGGTTTATTTTCTGCCTTCGCCCGTTTCAGGGCATTGTCCATTTCGGTCTCCCAAAAGATTGTTTTTGCCATAGGGGGTCCTCCTTGAAGTAAGATTTGATGAACGTTTGATACCTTTTTACACCCAAAGAGAAAAAAGAGGAATCAGGTGAGGTCTGTATTTTATAAAGGGTGAGCCTGTATTTTTTTATTTCCTATCAAGGGGAGGTTTGGAAAGGATGGATTCGACCAGAGAAAGGAGGCCTTCCTTTGTGGTTGAACTTTTTGAAAGGAAGTGATTTGCTCTGAACCCGGAGGCTGCTTCCCGATATTCGGGTAAGTCATAACTGGTCAGGATAATGATGGTAACCTCCGGATATTGCTCTTTAATCCTCTGGGTGAGTTCAAGTCCGTTTAATCCGGGAAGCTGGATATCCATGAAAATAAGTTGGGGAGGGTTGAGGGCAATAGAGGCGAGGGCTTCCTCTCCGTTTTTTGCCTCTAAGATTTCCATCTGCGGAAATCTCATTTGAAGGGTTTCCTTTAAGAGCCGACGATAAAGATAACTGTCTTCGACAATGAGTGTTCTAAGCATTTTCCCTCATAAGGGGCTTCGGAAAGGTTTACTCTCCCACTTTACTTCTACTTCCTAAAATGATAAATAAGGAATAACCTGTATTTGTGAGCCATAAATCCTGTATTTAGAAAAACTTAAGTTCTTCCACTCTCTTTTTGAACCCAAAAGTCAAGGCAAAACATTGGAGGGCGGCGATGGCTTCAAAAACAAAGGTGGTTTTGGCCGAAGATCACACCATCCTGAGAGAAGGGTTGAAGTCGCTTCTTTCCACAAACCAGGATTTTGAGGTGATTGGAGAAGCAGGAGACGGAAGGGAGGCGATTCAATCCGTTGAAAAATTAAAACCAGACCTGATTCTAATAGACCTATCCATGCCAAGGATGAATGGAATGGAAGCGATCCGAGAGATCAGGAGACTCTCTAAGGAGGTAAGGATTGTTGTCCTCACCGTTCACAAAAGCGAAGAATATATTCTGGCGACGTTTAAGGCAGGGGCGGATGGATATGTCCTAAAAGACGCTACCCATGAAGAGCTTCTCATGGCCCTCCGGAGTGTTCTGAAAGGAAAACCCTATATCAGCCCGGAGATTTCAGAAAAGGTCTTAGAGGGATATCTGGAGGGGAGAAAGAGGCTAAAATCCAAAACCTCCTGGGAGACCCTTACCTTTAGGGAGAGGGAGATCCTGAAACTGATTGCCGAAGGGTATAAGAATAAAGAGATTGCCGAGGAACTCTGCATCAGCGCCAAAACAGTGGAAAAACATCGATCCAATCTGATGGAGAAATTGAATCTTCATAGTGCCCAGGCTCTGACCGCCTTTGCCATCGAACATGGATTGGTTTCCAAAGAATGAAACTAATTTCAAATTTAAAATTGCAGATTTCAGATTGAAAAAGTCATTTTAAATTGAAGATCATATAACCGTAGTTTTGCAAAAATTTATAACTCCATGAAATACAAGGCATTTTAAAATCTATACTCTGTCATTCTCACAAAAGGAGGAATCCAGTAAAAATCAACAGGTTCTGGATTCCTGGCTCCGCAAGAATGACAAAATTTCCTTAACTCCAGGAATATAATTTAAGGCTGAATGTAATAAAAGGTTATTTCTTTTTGCTGTTTTCAGACTGGCTATGAAAATAGCAACAAGTTCTTTTGCTTTATTCATGAGTCCATTTAAAAATTTAGGGTTCATGATGTTATTTTCAGCAATAATTTCCAACCAGTAGAGAGATTCACCTGTTTCTTCTAAAACTATTCCAAGTTTTGAAATGAAATCTGCTTTGGATCGTGCACGGCAGGCTGCCCGATAATTTGCCCCTACGGATGTCCCTGCTCGAAAGAACTGATTACGGATTAACTTTCCCTCCGGAGAGTTAGGAAGTTGCCGACAAAGGTTGACCACGTGTTTTGCAAATTCTTTTGTCCGAATTTTCATTTGTTCTTGGTTCATTTTCTCCCCCATTTGATTCATCGTTGATATAATTTTCAATTTGCAATTTAAAATATGAAATTTGAAATTTAGATAGGCCAACTTGCTCTGAGGAGGGTTCCTTTTCCGATGGCCGATTCAATAGAGAAGATTCCCCCTGAAAGTTCAGTTCTTTCCCTCATGCTATTGAGCCCAAAACCCTTTCCGAGAGATTCAGGGGGAAGAGGGAAATTGGGATCAAAGCCAACGCCGTTATCCTCGATGACCAGTTCCATCCTTGAATCCAATTTTCTCAATGTGAGGCGAATCCGGGTAGCCCGACTATGTTTGGCAATATTATTAAAGGCCTCCTGGATGATTCTGTAGAGAACAATTTTAAGGGAAGAGGGGATTTCTTCCTCTTCCATTTGGAAATCATGGACGATTTGAATGGCGGAATAGATTTTCCCAAATTCTCGTGAAAACCATTTCAGGGTGGCCATAATCCCCAGGTCATCCAGAAGGGAAGGCCGGAGGTTCGTCTGAATCCTTCGGACCTCTTCAATACTTTCGCGAATCATAGGGATGAGGGTTTGAAGGGATTCTCTTTTTGGGTCTTTCTGCTGGAGAAGGTCCTCAATCTTAAACTTAATGGCACTCAGCGTCTGACCCACGCCGTCATGAAGATCCCGAGCCACTTCCCTCCTCTCATTCTCTTGAACGGTCAGAAGTTGCGAGGAGAGATGCCGGAGTCGATTTTCCGATTCCCTTAGAGCCTCTTCCCACTCTTTCCTTAAGATAATCGAGGAAAGAGTATTGGCCACCGCACTTAGAAAAGACTCCTTTTCCTGACTCGGACGTTCCTCCTTTTCCAAATATAGAGTGATCATCCCAAGGAGTCGATCCCCGACTAAGAGGGGAACATGATAATGGGAATGTTGGGGGATCCCCTCATAGGCGAGGTCGTGAAGGTCTTCTTTAGAATCGGTATACTGAAGGGTTTTTCTTAAGGCGCTCTTTCCACAGAGGCAGAGGCCAAATGGAACCCGGGAACATCCTTTTTGAATGGATTCTGGAAGTCCATGATGGGCTTTCATCATGAGGGTATGGTCTCTCTCTACCAGAAATATGCAGCCCTTTGCATCGGTAGAGATCCAGGGACTTGAACGTAGAATCTGAAGCGTTCCCTGAAGAAATTCTTCCAGAGGGATGTCTTTGAGAGAAAGGCGTAGAAGAAAATTGATGGCCTTCTGGGTTTCGTAATTTCGCTGAAGCTCCGATTCCAGGCCAAAACGATGAATCGTTTCTCCTACCAGAGGGGCAATGGCCTCTAAAAATTCAATGGTTTTGAAAGGGATAAGGCCTTCTTTTTCATCGGCGAGGTGGATTGTCCCAAAAGTTCGACCGTGATATTTAATGGGAATGATGGCCATCGAGGTAAATCCTTGTTGGGCACATACCCCTCGATATCTCAATCGTTCCTCCTCAGAAAGGGTGTTCATAAATTTTTTGACATTATTATTATAAAAGGAGCCATAAGGGGTAGAGGCGGGGAGTTCGGGTGGGTCAAAAATTCCCTTGACTACCCGGGTACAGATACATTGGTCACGATCCAGACAGAGAAGGCTTTCCGAATTCCAGAACTCCTCACTAAATCCTCGATAGGATTCGTAAGGAATGAATCGATGTTGATCGATGAGGCGAATCCCTACACATCGGCATTTGGCCCATTCCTGCACCAGGTCGATCAGATCATCGAGGAATTCTTTTCTTGAAGTCTTTCGGGCAAAGAGATTCAGAATGGCATTATTGGCACTCATTAAACTGGATTTTTCTTCCAGGTCCTTTAAGGCATTGGCCAGCTCTTCGGTCCTCTTTTGGACCAGGGTCTCCAATCTCTCCTCGCTCTGCTTTAAACTCCTGAAGAGAAGATGAAAGGGTTTAGAAATTCCTGTTTCGATGATCGCTTTATAGATAAAGTAAAATGACAGGATCTTAAGATAATGGCCAATTAGATTTGAAAACCCGTACGCATGAATGTAGAGGGTAAAGAGCAGTTCTGAGGCAATGGTCAAAACGATGGACCAGACGATCCATCGAAAAACCTTTGGATCAAACTCTTTTTGGTTCTTATAGAGAAGGATAATGGAAAAGAAGAGGATAAATGAGATAAGATATTCACTGATCTTTTTAAAAGGGGTTAACCCCACTCCCTCGATAAAACAGATCGGGAAGATCTCCCAATAAAAAATAAAGAGAAAAAGAAGGGTGGTTCCAACGCCATAGGCCAAAAGGACATAACGAGGTATTAGCCTCCTTTTTAAAAATAGAGGAGCAATCAAAAGGGAGAGGCTTTCTACGAACCTTCCCCCAATCCATAACTGAGTGGGCAGATTGGTTTCGTAACCTTGAAAGATCCCCATGCCTTTGTAGGAGAGGGTATGAATGAGATCGATGCCTCCGACGAAAAGATAGGCGATGCCGATGAAAAGAAGATAATTATTTTCGTGGAAATGGCGAGAATTCCAGGCAATGACAAAGATCCCGCAGGCGATAACGATTGAAAAGAGTTCAGCGAGGCTATGGAAAAGGAGGTAACTGTAGAGATGGGTGAGGTATAATCCCAGAAAGATGGAAAACCATACTAGAAAATAAACGGCCTTTCTGTTTTTAAAGAGATTCATCTCTCTCCTTAGGCCTCACGGTGAGGTAAGGCTTAAACTCCTTCCATTTTTTATCCCCAATCCCCTTTACATTCTTTAGTTCTTCAACTGAGCGGAACCCCTTTCTTCTTTTCCGATAGGCAATCACTTCCTGGGCTAAGGCTTCCCCAATCCCGGGGATAAGGCAGAGATCTTCAGCGGAAACTCGATTGAGGTCGAGGGGAATGGAAAAGACGATAAGTTTTTCTGCCTCCATCCTCTCTATTTGAATTTGGATCTCCTGGGAGGAGACCTTCCGAACATTGAGTAGGGTTCCCGTTTCAAGAGTTTCTGAAGGAATGTCCTTTCCAGAGAGGGTCTGTCCTTTTATCCCTCCGGCCTTTTCAATCCCTTCGCTTAAAGTTGGGGAATGTTTAAAAATATAAACCCCAGGCTTTTGAACCTCCCCCACCACCTCAATCACAATCTCTTTATGGGCTGTTTCCGGGGGAAGGGGAGGTTGATGATGAAACCTGAAGTAAAGGAGGGCCAAGAGAAGAAGGGCCAAACCGAAGAGGGTTTTTTGTTGACCCAGAGAAAAAATTGATTGCGGAATTGCGGAATGCGATTTAAAAAAAGAAATTAAGTGAATCATCTTTGTTCTAAATTTCGAATTCCGCATTCCGAAACTCGAAACAATTATTCTTCTTTTAAGAGTTTGTAATCAATGGAATCGACGAGGGCCTGCCAGCTTGCTTCAATGATGTTTTCGGAGACCCCCACAGTCCCCCAGGTCAATTCTCCATCTCCGGATTCTATCAATACTCTCGTCCGCGCCCCTGTTCCCTCCTGAGAGGAGAGGATCCTGACCTTATAATCCAGGAGTTTCACTTCTCTAAGTTCAGGATAGAATTTTTCGAGGGCCTTTCGGATGGCATGGTCCAGGGCATTGACGGGGCCATTTCCCACCGCAGCGGTATGTTCCACCTGATCCCCGACCCTGACCATGATCGTTGCTTCAGAATAAGGAGAGGCCCCTTCCTCCTTCTTCTCGACGATGACGCGGAAGCCCATTAACTCAAAGAATTTCTTGTGCTGTCCCAAAGCCTTTTTAATGAGGAGTTCAAAAGAGCCCTCAGCCCCTTCAAATTGGAACCCTTCATGTTCCAAGCGTTTCAGATGATCCAGGATCTTTCGAACATTGGGGTCATTGCTCTCTAGGTCGATGCCAAATTCAACCGCCTTGTAGAGGATGTTCGATTCGCCAGAGAGGTCAGAGATCAGAACCCTCTGACGATTTCCAACCCTCTCAGGTTCGATATGTTCATAGGTGCTCCCTTTTTTACGAATGGCGCTGACATGGACTCCTCCCTTGTGGGCAAAGGCGCTCTCCCCTACATAAGGGAGGTACTTATGATGGGGCAGGTTGGCCAACTCCGAAACAAAACGTGAAACTTCTGTGATCTTTTTTAACTGAGAGTCTGTAATACAATCGATTCCCATCTTCAATTTAAGATTAGGGACAATGGAGCAGAGGTTTGCATTCCCACATCTTTCGCCATAACCATTGATCGTTCCCTGAATCATCCGAATTCCCTCTCTTACTGCAAGGATGGAATTGGCCACTGCCAAATCAGTATCATTATGGACGTGAATTCCCAGAGAAGTCCGGATATGCTTTTTGACCTCCTGAATAATCGATTGGATCTCATAGGGAAGGGTCCCCCCATTGGTATCGCAGAGAACGATCCAATCCGCCTGGGCATCCTGGGCTGCCCTTAAGGTGGCCAGGGCATAGTTGGAGTTATTCTTAAACCCGTCAAAAAAGTGTTCTGCATCAAAGATCACCTCTGGGACTCGCTCCTTCAAAAATCGAATGGATTGAAAAATGATCTCAAGGTTCTGGTCAAGGGTAATCTGGAGTGCCTCAGTAGCATGCATATCCCAGGATTTACCGAAGAGGGTTACCCCGCTGGTTCCTGCCTCAACCAGGGCCTGGATGTTTGGGTCGTCCTGAGGAGAAGTCCCAGCCCGGCAAGTGCTTCCGAAGGCTACAATCTTAGTCTGGGAAAATGGAATCGACTTAATTTCTTTAAAGAACTGAAGGTCTTTGGGGTTGGACCCAGGCCATCCCCCCTCGATATAATGAAAGCCCAACTCATCCAGTTTTTGAGCAATCCTGATTTTGTCCTCAACAGAGAAGGCAATGTCTTCCCCTTGAGAACCATCCCGGAGGGTGGTGTCATAGATTTTAATAGGATCCGGATTGTCCGAATTTGTTTTGCCTCTTAAAGGATTCATCTTGATACCTTTCATTTTTCTTCCATCACCATGGGTTGATCCAACTCAAAGGCATCGTGAAGGGTCCGGACGGCCAATTCGGTATATTTCGAGTCAATCACACATGAGATTTTAATCTCCGAAGTGGAGATCATTTGGATATTAATCCCCTCTTTGGCCAACGCCGAAAACATCTGAGCGGCCACGTTGGAGTGACTTCTCATTCCAACCCCCACGATGGAAACCTTGGCAATATCTTCATTCGATTTGACCTCTTTTCCACCCAACTCCTTTGCCGTCTCCTTCACAATTTGGAGGGCTTTTGTGAAATCCGATTTAGGAACGGTAAAGGCGACATCGGCATAGCCTTTCTCTGTGCTGGAGGTCTGAATGATCATATCGACCACGATATTGGCATCTGCAATCGGTCTGAACAGTTTGGCAGCCACTCCTGGCACATCTGGAAGGCGCATCACTTCGATCCTCGCCTCGTTCTTATTATAGGTGATCCCAGAAACTACAACCTTTTCCATCTCTTTATCCTCCTTGCAAACGATCGTTCCAGGGTTATCATTGAAGGACGATCTGACGTGAATAGGGACATCATACTTTTTAGCAAACTCAACGGAACGAATCTGTAGGACCTTTGCTCCCAGGCTCGCCATCTCTAACATCTCATCATAAGAAATTTTCGATAGTTTCCTTGCTTTTGGACAGATATTGGGATCGGTCGTATAGACTCCATCTACATCCGTATAGATTTCACAGACATCTGCCTTTAAGGCGGCAGCAATCGCCACTGCGGTGGTGTCTGATCCCCCCCGGCCCAGGGTAGTGATGTTGTCTTCCTCATCCACCCCTTGAAACCCTGCCACCACTACAATCTTTCCATCTCTGAGATCGTTGAGAATTCTTTCAGACTCAATCCCTGTAATACGGGCTTTGCCAAAGGCGCTGTCCGTGGCGATCTTGATCTGGAAGGCGACATAGGACTTCGAATCTGACCCCATGGCTTTAAGTGCCATGGCCAGTAAAGCGATGGACACCTGTTCTCCAGTAGAGATCAATACATCCAACTCCCTCTCATCAGGGGTAGGAGTGACCTGTTGGGCCAATCGAATTAATCGATCGGTTTCTCCCGCCATCGCTGAGACCACCACGACGACCTGGTGGCCCTCGTTTTTAGTCTTGAGCACCCTTTGGGCAACATTTTTGATCCGCTCAATATCTCCGACTGAAGTTCCTCCATACTTTTGAACCACTAATGCCATGGTCAACCTCCCCCACCGAATGCGGAATATTGATTGCGGATTGCGGGATAACAAGTTAATAATCCGGGGTTACTAAATTCCGAAATCCGCAATCCGAAATCCGCAATTGTTTCATTAATTCTTCGTATCTTTTCCCTCTCGGGATCAACTCAATGGATCGGGTGTTCTTTCCGGTATAACAAATATAAATCCTGAGAAGCTCATCGCGAAACAGAGATGGAACTCTGTCTGCCCACTCAATCGCAGTCACCCCATCCCCATGGCAATATTCCTCGAGCCCTAACTCCTCTGCCTCTTCCTCCGTTTTTAACCGGAAGAGGTCGATGTGGTAGAAAGGGATTCTCCCTTGGTATTCATTAATCAGGGTGAAGGAAGGGCTGGAGATATATCTGTGATTTTTGACCCCAACCCCAGAGGCTAAGCCCTTAATGAACTGGGTCTTTCCTGCCCCTAATTCCCCCACCAAGGCTATCACATCGCCTGCGATGAGATGCCTTCCAATTTTCTTTCCAAGTCGAATGGTTTCGGAGACACTCTTCGTCTGAAAGACCACTGGTTCAATTTTAGATTTCACATTTTAAATTTCAGATTGAAGATTTTTTCAATTGAAATTTGCAATCTATCAGGCTTTATATTTAAAATCCTCTGGATTGAGGCTTTCCAGCCATTCCTTCAACTGATCTCCTTCTCTTTCCATGTCAATGGTTTGTGCCTTCTCGATTACATGGTCTGAGACAAAGATGGGAGCATCCACCGCAAGGGCGATGGCAATCGCATCGCTGGGCCTTGAGTCGATGACGATCTCTTCCCCCCTTCGATTTAGATAGATGAGGGCATAATAGGTGTTTTCCTTCAGGTCGTTTACCACAATCTTCACTACCTTCGATTCAAGGACGCCCAGGATACTGTGGATGAGGTCGTGGGTCATCGGGCGGAAGGAGGTCACTTTTTTTAGTTTCATGGCAATGGCGTTGGCTTCAAAAGGTCCAATCCAAATGGGAAGGCCAGTCTTATTGGATAGGTCCATCAAAAGCACCACAAACCCATTTGAAGTGGAATCAAACGTTAAAAACTTTACCTTCATCTCAATAAACATCTCTTCCTCTCCTTCCTCAGGTGATCTTTGAGGCCCCTTGGCCATCAGCGAAATCGAAGAGAGGCTCCTACGCCTTCGTATTCTCTTAGCACCTCGTTCTCTTCAACCCATTTGACCTCCCCATCCTGGCGAAGGCTTGCCTTCATCATCTCCTCTCCAAGGTCCACCCTTTTAGAATCACCCTTGCAAAGAGGGCAGGGGAAGGATGGATTCCCTGATGGATAGATGAACAGGGCTCCACACTGCCTGCACTTTCCTCCTTTATAAGAAAAGGAGGTCAGAAGGTAAAGCGTATGAACCTGACCTTGGTTAATGGCTTCAAGAGTCGGGCCTAAGCCCAGGGTGGCCAATCCAGCCTGGGGAGGCCTTTCTTTTAATCTCTGAATTTCACGATCCGTCTCCACCCGTTCCCTTTGAAGAAGATGTTCAAAAATCTTTCTTAAGACCTTTGACCTCTCCTCTGTAAAATCAATCGAAAAGGTTTCCGCAATGTTCATCTTTACCCTTTCGGGGAGGAAAGATTTAAAATTGGCAAGGATTCGCTCCTGACCGATCAGGATAATGTGTTTCCATTGGTTTGAATCAAACAGTTCTGTCAACTGGTCGGCCACCTCTTTGTGATGTTTGTCCATGTGATACTTGATATGACGCTGATATCTCCGTTGGGCCCACCCTCCCTGATCATGCCGGCCAGGGACATAACTCTCAATAGAGAATTCTCCGAGGAGGCCTTCCAGAGAGATCTCGAATAATTTTGCTGAATCCGTCTCCACCATGACCCCCAAGGTATTCTGATATTGGGAGGAGAGCCGGACCAAGGGCTTTAGGACAGGAAGGTCAGACAAGAAAAATTGATTTTCGTAAGGGATGATCGAGGGATAGGTATAAAAGAGTTTTGCTTTACTACAGGAAAAAATGGCCATCCCGTTGACTCCTTCCTCATCCGCCCGACGAACTAATCTCTCCACATGCTTTTCGATTCGTTGTTGGTCTTCGATAAAATGCTTCCGCCACTCCTCTTGATCCTTCAGTTGATCATATCCTTTTTTTAACTCATTCTTGGTAAACAGGCGGATTCTCTCCCGCTGCTGTTCATCCTCCCATTTCGTATTGAGATAAAGGGAGATAAAAGGGAAATGGCCCTCTTCCATGCGGGCAAGCTTCTTAATTTCAGTACGAATCTCCATTGAATTGGTTCACCCTTGAGCCCTCAGGCTCGGGCTCACTTCGAGATTGGAGGGTTATTGATAAAGTTAAATTTATATTAAATGATGAGAAATCGAAAATCAAATCATTCCCTGAAGAAGGGTTGGAATTTTTCTGAGAATGTCTGTGGCGACCAGGGATGTTTCGCCAATCTCCCGAGCCACCTCATCTCCTGCCCAGCCATGCAGGTAGACAGCGATCTGCAAAGAGGTAAGAAGGTCCAATCCCTGGCAGACCAATCCACCGATCATGCCGGTCAGCACATCGCCTGTCCCTCCGGAGGCCATCCCTGGGTTGCCGGTTGGGTTAATAAAAATATCGCCCTTAGGAGTGGCAATCAGAGTGCGATGTCCTTTTAGGACCAGATAGAGATGATTGGATTGAGCGAAATTTCGACTTACTCCAATTCGGTCTCCCTGGATCTCTTTCGGGGTGGATCGGATCAATCTTGCCATCTCCCCAGGATGGGGGGTGAGGATAAGATTTCGATTTGTTAGAGGAAAGATTTTAGGCTGGGTAGAGAGAGCGGTAATCCCATCCGCATCGATGATCATAGGGATTTCAAGGCTCTTGACCAGCTTAAGGATGAGTGCCTGGGTCTCTTTAAACGTTCCAATTCCAGGACCAATCACCACCGCACTCTTATTTTCACAGAGACGAAGGATGGAGTTATAGGCTCGAAGGCTTAGGGTTTGTTTGGGTGTTTCAGGAAGAGGTTCTGTCATGACCTCGGTCAGTTTTACCTCCATGATGGGGTTAAGACTCTTCGGGATGGCCAGGGTGACCAATCCTGCTCCCATCCTGAGAGCAGCCTCACAGGCCATGGCGGCCGCACCGGTCTTTCCCACCGAACCTGCGAGGACCAGAAGGTGCCCATAATCCCCTTTATGGCTTTCTGGCCGCCGGCGAGTGGAAACCCATTTTCTGATCTCATTGCCCTCCAAGAGAAAGGTCTGAATCTTCTCTTCATCGACCAATTTCTTGGGGATTCCGATATCGATGACTTTGACTTCTCCGGCATAATCGAGACCTGGGGAGATGAGGAGGCCTATCTTCGGTAGACCAAACGTAATGGTCAAAGTGGCTTTAATAGCAGTCCCGAGGGGTTTTCCAGTATTCGCATCTAACCCGGATGGAATATCAATGGCCACGATAGGCTTCTGTAGGGTATTGAGGTGATCGATCACCTCCCGATAGTATCCTCTAACCTCTGCATCAAGACCTGTCCCAAAGATTCCGTCCACCAAGAGATCAAACTTTTCTAAATCCTTTTTAATCCTCTGATAATCTTTTGATGAAGGGACGGGAAGAACCTCTCCTTTCATCCGGTAAAAGACCTGATAGTTTGTCTCCGCATCTCCACGGAGGGCCCTGGGATCAGTCAGGAGAAAGACCTTGACCACGACCCCTTGATTCATGAGATGCCGGGCAATCACAAATCCATCTCCTCCATTATTTCCCTTCCCCGAGATGACGGCGACCTTCCAGCGTTGAATATTTGGAAAGGTTTTAGAAATCACCTCTGCTGCACCTCTCCCCGCATTTTCCATCAATACGATCCCTGGAATCTTGTAATTTTCGATGGACCTCCGATCCAACTCTTGCATCTGTTCAGCGGTTGCCACTTTCATCATTTTTCCCCTTCCAGTATGACATGGGCCACGGCATAAGGTCGGTCGTGAGAGAGGGTGAGGAGTGTCCTAAGGACTTGGTGGGTCTCAATAAATTCCTTTGCCTTTCGATAAAAAGAGAAGAGGGGTTTTCCCAACAGGTCATTTCCCACCTCAATATCCTTCCATTGAATGCCATTCCTCAGTCCCCACCCAATCGCCTTGAGGAAGGCTTCCTTTGCTGCAAACCGAATGGCAAAACATTCTGAGGGCCGATTCCGCTGACGACACCATTCAATCTCATTCTCTGTAAAGACTCGGTTAAGAAAGATGTCTCCCCATCGGTCCATCATCCGTTCAATCCTTTCGATATTGACGATGTCGATGCCCGTTCCAATGATCATGAGTTCAGAGTAATAAGTTCGGAGTGTTGAGTTTGGAGTGAAGAATGGGAGGATTAATCATAAAATCTCCGAACTCATCCCACCGAACTTTTTTAACGAATCAGGGCGATCATTTCCTTGACTGCTTGGTCAAGACCTACGAAGACCGCCCTGGCGATGATGCTGTGGCCAATATTGAGTTCCTCGATCTCCTTGATTTCGGCAATCCGTCGCACATTAAAATAATTCAAACCATGTCCGGCGGCGATCTTCAAATTAGAGTGAGAGGCTTCTGCCACTGCATCAAGGATTTTTTTTAACTCTCTATCCGCCTCTATGGGGGTCTTTGCATCACAAAAGTGGCCAGTATGAATCTCAATCGAATTGGCTCCCACTTTCTCCGAGGCCTCTATCTGGTTCTTTTTAGGATCGATGAATAGGCTCACAGAAATCCCGCCTTTTTGGAGTCTCTGGATCAATTTTTTCAATGGCTTGAAGAGTTTGATGACATCGAGGCCCCCTTCTGTGGTCAATTCCTCTCTTTTTTCAGGCACAAGGGTGACGATGTCAGGTTTTACCTCCAGTGCGATTCGGACCATCTCCTCGGTGGCTGCCATCTCGAGATTCAATTGAGTCTGTACCATTTCTCTCAGGAGATGGAGATCTCTGTCCTGGATATGACGTCTATCTTCCCTAAGGTGGCAGACAATTCCATCGGCTCCTGCCAGTTCAACAATTCCAGCAGCAGTGATCGGGTCAGGATAAGCCACCCTTCGAGCTTGCCTTAAAGTAGCCACATGATCGATATTGACACCCAATCTCTTCATGGAATCTCCCCCCATAGAAGGTGGTAAAAGAGAACACAGTCTGGGGTTTAAAGGGTTTTATCATTCCTCTATCCCAATATATCTCCTTACCAAATCGACAATATCTTGGGCAAGACGATGAAGTTTCACTTCCTCCTCCCCTTCCACCATAATCCTAAGGAGAGGTTCTGTTCCTGAATAACGAATTAGGAGTCGCCCGGAATCGCCAAGAGATTTCTCAATCTTCTTAATCTCCTTCTCCATTTCTGGGAACTTGGAAAAATCCTTCCTCTCCCTGACCTTCACATTATAGATGACCTGGGGAAGGGGCTCCAGGACCTTGGCCAGTTCATCCAAGGGAAGCTCCTTTCGTTTCATGATGGCAAGCACCTGAAGGGCTGTAAGGGTGCCATCACAGGTGGGATTATAATCGAGGAAGATGGTGTGACCTGACTGTTCTCCTCCCAAGTTATAACCTCCCCTTACCATCTCCTCAACTACATAACGGTCTCCCACCTGTGTCCGAACCACCTTTCCCCCGGCCTGTTTGATGGTTCGATCTAAGGCCATATTACTCATCACAGTCGTGACCAGAGTCCCCTTTTTTAACCGGTTTTCGGATAGCATGTGTAGGCCACAGATGGCCAGGATTTGATCTCCATCCACCCGTTTCCCAAGGCGATCCACAAATACAATTCTATCGCCATCGCCGTCCAAGGCCATACCCAGGTCAGCCTCTCTTTCAAGGACCAGTTGGCTCACTACTTCGGGATGGAGGGAACCACAATTTTGATTGATATTTTCTCCGTTGGGTTCCACTCCGATAGGGATCACCTCTGCACCCAATTCCTCAAGAACCGCAGGGGCCACACGATAAGCAGCCCCATTAGCACAATCCAAGGCAATACGGAGACCATCAAGGGTGAGATCATTAGGAAATGTATTCTTCAGAAAAACAATATACCTACCAATTGCGTCTTCAATTCGATGAGCCTTTCCAATCTCATTGGCGGTGGGGCGAAGCGAATGGAGATGATCGGTCAGAATGAGTTCTTCTATTCGCTGTTCCATTTCATCTGGGAGTTTGAGTCCATTCTGAGAAAAGATCTTGATCCCATTGTCATAATAAGGATTATGAGAAGCAGAGATGACTACCCCTGCGTTAGCCCTCATGCTGGTGGTGATGAAAGAGATTCCAGGGGTTGGAAGGGGCCCTACCAACCACACATCTGCGCCCATCGAACAGATTCCCGAGGCAATCGCAGTCTCCAGCATGTAACCTGAAAGCCTTGTGTCCTTACCCACCACAATTCGATGTTTTCCCTTGGCCTCCTTAAATATATGGGCAATGGCCCTGCCCAATTGCATGGCCATCTCCCCGGTCATTGGGTCAACGTTGGCAACTCCCCGAATTCCATCCGTACCAAATAGTCTACGAGTCATCGCTTTAAGTTCGTTACCATATTTTCCTTAGAAAAATCAAGTCTCCACCCTAAAATTACCCAGCGAGCCGAATGGCATCTGCGATGGCAATGGCCCTTTTCGCTTGGAAAACATCATGGCTTCTGATAATGTGAGCCCCGTTTAAAACTCCAATGGCGATACTTGAGAGGGTTCCCTCTAATCTATCCTTGGGCTCCGCATTTAGAATCTTTCCAATAAAACTTTTTCTTGATGTTCCTAAGAGGATAGGTTTTCCAAGTATCTTAAATTCTTTAAGATTTTTAATAATTATAAGATTGTCAGAAACAGTCTTTCCAAAACCTATCCCAGGGTCAATAATGATCTTTTTCGGGTCAACTCCTTCGTTTTCTGCCCTTTGAATTGACTCTTTAAGATAAAGAATTATTTCAGAAAAAATAGATTCGTAATGAATATTTTTTTGCATGGTCTCAGGAGTTCCACGAATGTGCATAAGAACTATAGGGATATCCTCCTTTGCACAGACTTTAACCATGAATGGGTCGAAATTTAACCCACTGATATCATTGATGATTTCTGCTCCGGCATCAATTGCCCTTTGTGCGACTTCTGATTTATAAGTATCGATTGAGATAGGGATACTTAGCCGTTTGGATAGGGTTTTAATCACAGGAATGACTCGTTGAAGTTCTTCATTAATATCAAGGGGTTTTGCTCCTGGTCGGGTTGATTCTCCACCAATATCAATCATATCTGCCCCTTCTTCCGCCATCTTCAACCCATGCTCCACAGCCTTTTCTTTATCCAGAAAGAGGCCCCCATTTGAAAAAGAGTCAGGAGTAACATTAAGGACACCCATGAGAAGGGTTCTTTTTCCTAATAAAAAAGTCTTTTTTCGACAGTTGAGGACATAATAATTTTTTACAACATTTTTAACGGCCTCCTTCAGTGAATCTCCAATGGATTGCAATTCAGGATACTGAGTCAATTTAAGGATGAGTCGCTCAAACTGTTTTTCTGTCCCCATGAGGATGGCATCGGTAGATTGACTACTACAATCGATTCCCTTTCGATCGAGGGCGACGTCCCCTCCCAGTGAGAGCATTTCCTGTTTTAGAAGATTGGCCACACGAGGTTCAATCCCCTCTATCTTAAAGTTATAATGAAGGGCCTTCCCTTTCATCAATTTAAGGCCTATTGCATCCACACCCACTTTCCCCATTTCGTGGATTACATCCTTGGTACCAGTGAGGTTAAGGAATCGAATGAGAATTTTCATCCCTTAGAGAATGAAGAGTGGAAGGAGAATTAAACCCTCTCCCCTTTTATGATTCGATCAATCTGTTGACCGTCAAGAACCTCTTTTTCAAGAAGGGCATTGGCCAGTTGGTGGAGGGTGGTTAAATTCTTCTGAAGGATATCCTTTGCTTTTTCATAACTCTTCGTAACCAACGCCCTCACCTCATCATCAATCAGACGGGCGGTCTCTTCACTATAATCTCTATGTTGAGAAAACTCTCTCCCCAAGAAAATTTGCTCTTCCTTTTTCCCGAAGGTCAAGGGACCAAGTTTTTCACTCATTCCCCATTCGCATACCATCTTTCTGGCAATCTCTGTCGCCCGTTCAATGTCATTGCCTGCCCCGGTGGTTTGTAGATTTAAGACCAACTCTTCAGCCGCTCTTCCTCCCATCATAATGGTGATGTTATTAAGAAGATAATCTTTGGGGTAGGTGTGTTTCTCATCAATGGGGAGTTGTTGGGTGAGGCCCAAGGCACGGCCTCTTGGAATGATCGTCACCTTATGAATGGGGTCGGAACCAGGAGTCATCCTGGCTACAAGGGTGTGTCCTGCCTCATGGTAGGCAGTGATCCTTCGTTCTTCATAAGGAATAATCATTGACTTTCGCTCTACACCCATCAGGACTTTATCCTTGGCCTGTTCGAGATCGCTCATTTCAACCTTATCTTTCCCTAACCGGGCTGCCAGGAGGGCGGCTTCGTTGACCAGATTCTCCAAATCTGCACCTGAAAAGCCAGGAGTGCCTTTGGCCAGGATTTCTAAGTTCACGTCCTCTCCGAGAGGTGTCCTTTTGGTATGAACCTTTAGGATTTCCTGTCTTCCTTTCACGTCCGGCACAGGAACGACAACTTGTCGGTCAAAACGACCAGGTCTAAGAAGGGCGGGGTCCAAAACATCTGGCCGGTTTGTTGCAGCGATCAGGATAACCCCTTCATTTGATTCAAAACCATCCATCTCAACCAGCAACTGGTTTAATGTCTGTTCTCGTTCGTCGTGGCCACCGCCCAAACCTGCTCCTCTATGTCTTCCAACCGCATCGATTTCGTCGATAAAGATGATGCAAGGGGCATTACGTTTTCCCTGAAGAAAGAGGTCTCTCACCCTTGAAGCACCAACTCCTACAAACATTTCAACAAAGTCAGACCCACTGATGCTGAAAAATGGAACATCTGCCTCCCCTGCAATCGCACGGGCTAAAAGTGTCTTCCCCGTACCAGGAGCACCTACCAGAAGGACTCCCTTGGGAATCCTTCCCCCTAATTTGGTAAATTTCTTAGGTTCTCTGAGAAAAGCAATGATTTCTTGGAGTTCTTCCTTGGCCTCATCCACCCCGGCCACATCCTCAAAGGTGACCTGATGATGTTCTTTGGTTAGAATCTTTGCCCTGCTTTTCCCGAAAGAAAGGGCCTTGCCTCCGCCAATCTGAACCTGCCTCATAAAAAAGAGAAAGACACCAATCAGGAGAATCATGGGAAACCAGGAGAATAGAATATTCTGCCAGAGAGGAGTTTCTTCTTCTTTCTTTGCACGAATCGTTATCTTTTTCTCCCTGAGGATTTTAATCATCTCCGGGTCTTCTGGAGCATAGGTCCTATAACTTTTGCCATCCCTACTTTTCCAGGTGAGATTTCTTCCCTTTGTTTCTACTTCGAGGACTTCATCATTTTCAATGGCAGAGATAAAATCAGAATAGTTTCTTTCTGATGCGGTCGGCTTGGGTTTAGTAAAAAGATTAAAAAGGAGAACCATAATGATAAAGATGATTCCCCAGAAGAGAAGGTTCTTCGCAAGAGGATTCAAAAAGATCTCCTCCTTTTGGGTGATTTTAGTTCAAAATTAACACAATTGTGAAGATAAGACAATACTTTATCTTGTCCAGAACGAAGGTCGAGCGAGCATTTAACAGTTCTTATCTAATTGAAATGATTGACCATTTAATAATCGAGGTTCGTCTAAGAATACCCCCATAGATATTTTCTCTTGAAAAAAATGGGATAACCCTATAAAGTAATCATCAATCTGATCATTTAATTTTCCATTATATTAATACCGAGATTTTAAAGCGGATTCCACTTTTTGCCGGGTTAAAGGAAGAAGACCTCAAGAGGCTCAAAGCCATTGCCCTACCGAAGCGAATTGAGAAGAGGGAGGTTCTTTTTTCGGACGGAGAGGAGGCAAAGGGATTTTATGCCATCCTTTCAGGGAAGGTGAAACTCTATAAGATCTCACCGGAGGGAAAGGAACAGATCCTTCATGTGGTCTCGGCACCGGATGCCTTTGCTGAGGCAGCCCTTTATCTTGAAGGGACGTATCCTGCCTTTGCAGAAGCCCTGGATGACTGTCAACTCCTCTTCTTTCCCAAAAGGGATTTTACCCAGTTGATTGAAAAGAATCCCCAACTCGGTATTAATATGATTGTCTCACTCTCCCATTTTCTCAGGAAATTTGTGGTGTTGATTGAAGAACTTTCTTTGAAAGAGGTTTCTTCAAGGATTGCCAAATACCTGATGGATTTATCCATCAGGTCTTCCCAAGAGGGCAAAAATCCTAAGGAGGTAGAACTGGATTTAACCAAAACCCAACTGGCCTCAAAATTAGGGACAATCAGTGAAACCCTTTCAAGAACATTAGCCAAGATGAAGTCTAAAGGGATCATAGAGGTGAAGAGGAATAAAATCACAATTCTTGATCGAGAGGCCTTAGAAGAACTTGCCTCCGGGATGAAGTTATCATAGCGTTGGTGCTATCTTTCATTTGAGCCAGGGCCGACTGAAATTATTCTTATCCAACTTGATTTTTCCTATTTAGAACGATTTTTCATAAAACCCTTCATGTTAGGGGTCTGGGAATTTCCTATCAAAGGTAATGCTGAAACTTTTCCCTACAAAATTCGTGTAGGGTTAAGGTGATTTTTATATTTTTTAACTTTAAATCAAAAAGATAGGGAGGGAAGTCCAAGTGGAAATTAAAAAGGTATGTGTGATGGGCATGGGAACCATGGGGTCTCAGATTGGAATGGTCTGCGCAAAAGGCGGTTTTAAAACCAGTATGGTCGACCTGTCCGAAGATTTAATCCAAAAGGGATTAAAAACCATCCAAGGATTTTTAAATGGACAGGTAAAAAAGGGGAAGATGAGGGAGGATGAGAGGGCCCAACTTCTTTCCCTTATCCAGGTGACCACGGATTTAACCCAAGCCCTTCAGGATGTGGATTTGGTTATTGAGGCGGTATTTGAGAATATAGAAGTAAAAAAGGAGTTATTTAAAAAGATAGATGGACTCTGTGCAGAAAGGACCATTTTTGGGAGCAACACCTCCACGTTAAGCATTACCGAGATGGGAGCGGCTACCTCCAGGGCGGATCGGTTTATTGGGATCCATTTTCTGATTCCTGCAGCGCTGACCCCCTTGGTAGAGTTAGTCCTTGGACTGGAGACCTCAGAGGAGACTCATCGTAAGGTCATAGATTTTTTGAACAGATGTGGGAAGGAGACCATCACGGTTAAAGACTCTCCAGGATTTTTAATCAATCGGCTCTACCTTCCATTGGTCAACGAGGCCTTTTATGTCCTAGAATCCTCGATCGCCAGTGCCGAAGAGATTGACCGTGCCTGCGTAAGGGGGCTTCATTTCCCCTTAGGGCCTCTGGCCGCGGCGGACGCCTTTGGGCTGGACATCCTTCTTAGTTGTATGAAGACTTTTCATCAGGAATTGGGTGAAAAATATCGACCCGCCCCCCTCCTGGTTAAATTGGTCAAGGCAGGACGTCTTGGTCGTAAAAGCGGAAAAGGGGTTTATGAATATCAAAAGGAGGGGTGAGACTGCTCTCCTCCGATTTCAGGAGTGCGTCTCACCCCTCTTAGGGAGAGAAGATAGAGGAGATGGTCAGGCCTCCGGAATCCTTTCTAAAGGTGGAGTTTCTTATAAAGGAAACCATATCTTACCCCATGGCAACTGATGATGACAGAATGGGAGCCAATCTTTTCCATAGCCTTATAGAGAATGGCACCTCCTGCAGGAATCACATCCGCTCGGGCAGGGGAAAGACCTAAGATTTTTCTTCTTTCCCGAATCGTTTTTGGACGATAAAGAAGCAGTTGTTTTTTTAAGGCCTCTTGCCTTAATTGGAAATGGTGGATTTTTTCAGCGAGAAATTCTTTTAGCCCCAATTCCACAGAGGCCAAGGTGGTCGCTGTTCCACCCACGGCCACCAGGGTGAAGGGGTTGAAGGGAAGAGGAATCTCCTGGAGCAATTCCTCAATCTTCTTTTCCATCTCCTCCCATTCTTTTTCTTCCACTGGATCGGAATGGAGAAACTCTTCTGTAAAGCGAACTGAGCCAATGGGAAGGCTTATCCATTGATCAATCCGCTCGCCTTTGCCCAAGATAAACTCCGTGCTTCCCCCTCCCACATCTATCACATAGAGAGAATGGGGAATTTCTTTGAGATCCTTAGCGACCGCCAAAAAGGAGAGTTGAGCCTCTTCTTTCCCTGAGATGACTTCAATGGGGAGAGCGAACTCTTTTTTAACCCTTTTTAAAAAATCCTCAGAATTTTTTGCTTCCCGGAGCGGGTTTGTTCCAAAGGCAAAGATTTTCTCCACCCCCATCCTCTGACACTGATTTAAGTATTGGGCCAGTGTTTGAAGAGCCCGGCCCATCGCTTCCTCGGAAAGGAGTCCATCTCTTTGAAGGCCTTCCCCCAGTCGCACAATCGTCTCCCTCTCAATGAGAGGGGTGAATCTTTTCCCATTCAACTCCCCGATAAGGAGAAGGATGGTGTTGGTGCCAATGTCAATGGAAGCAACTCTTTTAGAGGAATTAGGGTCTGATTTCACGGCAGAGTTCCTCAGGGATGAGGTTGGAGGTCAACTTCCTTTACCGGTTTTCGGCGATAAAGCGACGGATAGAACGATCGTAGGTTCTTTCTCCCTCCGAAGAAAAAAAACAACCCGGCAATTGTTTCTTACTCCAGTGGTAGGAGATACACTCACAGCATCTGCCCTTTCGTTCACAGGGCTCATAGGTGCAGGTGCATCGTATTTTATTTTTTTCGAGATGGCATTCAAGCATACCCACTTCCCTCCTTTAAATCATGAGTTCGTATTTTGGAGTGAAGCACGAGGTGCCTCATTTAAATCCTTACTTCCTTGAAGTCTTAATTTTTTCTATGACGGCTGCGGCCAGAAGCGGAAACATCAGCTCATGATGGCCAATCAGGTTAAACCCCTTTCCTCCCTTAAGGGTCGGCCGTTTTACAACATTAAGGAGGGGTCGATAATGAGAGATAAAGTCCATGTTCACCGTGGTGAGGTGGGAGACGGGGTGTCCAAGGTTTCGGGCTAATGCGAGGGCCTTTAGAAAGACCTCTGGAATGATGACGGCAGACCCAAGGTTAATAAAAACTCCCCTTTCCAATTTCGAGACCAAAGAGACAAAGGTGTGAAAGTCCTTAAGGCTTCCCTTTCCAATGGATGAACCATCTGTGAAGGGACCCATGTGGGTGATGTCCGTTCCGATGGCGACATGAACGGTGATCGGGATTCCTAAGGTTTTACCTGTCCAGAGCAGGGAGAGGTTTCTATAGGGGAATCCTCCTCTATCCATTTCGAGACCGATTGCCTCCCCTATGCCCTGGCCGCGCTCCGCACCCTTTTGAATAGCGTGATTGATGATTTCATGGGTCTCTTTGGCCATTCCAAAGGTCCCTTTTAAGAGTTCTTCATCCACCTCTTCGGAGGTATGACCCACCATGGCCAATTCAATATCGTGCACCAGGCACGCCCCATTCATGGCAATCCCCTTCAACACTCCCTTCTTCATCCAATCGATCAATATGGGATTGAGCCCCACCTTGATAGGGTGGGCTCCCATCCCCAAGAGGACTAACCTTTTCTTTTTGACCGCCTCCGCAATCCTGTCCACCACCTCCTTCAGGTCTCTTCCTGCAAGAATAGAAGGCAAAGAATTTAAGAAATGGTTGAAGGTTTCCCCTGGCTTAAAGGGTTTGGCAAAGAGGTCTTTTACAACCTTATGCTTCTTTCGTTTCAGGGAGGTCCATTTAACCTGATTGAGATTCAGAGCGTCCATTCGTTCCTCATCTTTTCAACTTTAAGGTTCCCTTTTTGAAAAGAGGATCTGTTCCACCATTTCACAGAGGAGGTGCCCAATCAAAATATGAGTTTCCTGAATTCTTGGGGTACTGGTAGAGGAGACGATGAGGGAGAGGTCGGCTATCCTTGCGAGTTCTCCGCCATCATTCCCGGTGATGGCCACGGTTTTCATTTCCATCCCTTTAGCCACTTTAAAAGCCTGAATTACATTAGGAGAATTTCCGCTTGTACTGATTCCAATAGCGACATCTCCCTTTCTCCCTAAGGCGCGGAGTTGTTTGGAAAAGACCTCATCAAAACTCAGATCGTTGGAAACACTTGTGAGGATGGAAGTGTCCGTGGTGAGGGCTATGGCAGGAAGGGGAGGCCTTTCCATAGCATATCGATTCACAAATTCAGCAGCGAGATGCTGGGCATCGGCTGCACTTCCCCCATTTCCAAAGAAGAAAAGTTTGTTCCCCGACTTAAACGTATGAACGATCAATTGGACCGCTTCAAGGAGTTTTTGTAAATTCTCCCTAAGGAAATGCCTCTTGAGTTCAATGCTTTCCTCAAATCGTTTTAAGATAAGTTCTTCCATTGAGTTCAAATATTATCCCTCCTTCTCCAAACTGTCAAGAAATCCTTCCATAGGGTAATTTCCAGCGCCGATTGAGCCAGGCCCATTGTTCCGGATATTTTCGGATGGTTTCCTCAATCACTTTTGTAAATTGAGCCGTCAGCCTCTCAATATCCCTTCTCTCATCAAGAGAAGTCTCGATTTCCAAAGGGGGATGGATCACCAGCCTCTTTGGGAGTCCGCCTTCCCTTAGGATAAACATGGGGAGAATTGGGGCCCCTGTTTTAAGTGAGAAGATGGCTGGTCCGGGTGGGGTGTAGGCCTCCTGGCCAAAAAACACCACAGGGATTCCTCCCCGTCTCTGTTGTTCATCTGCGATGAGATATAGAATCTCATTTCGCTGGAGGCAGTTTAAAGAATATTTAATCATCGAAATATTCCTTTTGGGGGAAAAGGGTTTTTGGCCTAAAATTCTTTGGTACCGAGCAAGACGTTTTGATAGCATTGGAAAATTCCCTTCATTGATAATGATATTGAAGGGATAACCTTCTACTGCCAATCTTGTCCCAAGAAGGGTGAAGGACCCTAAGTGAGCGCCAAGACCGATGACTCCTCTTCCCTTTGAGAGGGCCTCCTCTAAGTATTCCCTCCCTTCGATTTTTATAAGTTTGACCAATCTTCCAACCTTGTGGACATTGGCGACCAAATAAAGGGTTTCAAGGGGGGTGAGGGTAAAATGATAAAAGACTTCTCTCATAAGGTCCTCTATCTCGTCCATAGTCTTTTCTTTTCCAAAACCTATCGAGAGATTACTCCTCACCCGGTGTCGATATTGCCCAATGAGGTAGAAAGCCGCCATCCCCATGAACTTCGCAAGGAAATAAAGACCTTTGAATGGGATTAACCTAAAGGCCAGAATGGAGTAACTGAGAAAGAGATTGCTAAGCCAGTCTCCAAACCAGGACTTTATCTTTTTCTTCGTAAAACCCTTCAAAAAGCCTCCTTGGAAGATCCTCACGAGAAAAATAGATGATTTTTAAAGGAATTTCAATAGAAAGGATTTTTATGGTATAATGAAAACTAAAAAGAAAAAGTCAAAGATATTTTTGAGGACGAAGTGATGAATATCTTGGCTCTTCCTTCAGCCATTGCCCTGACCATGAACCTCACCATTTGTCTCATTGTGATCTCAAGCAAACCAAAAGATACTGCCCACCAACTCTTTGGATGTTTTGTCCTCTCCTTTGCTACGTGGAATCTGGGCGAACTCATCATGATCAACAGCCTCAACCCGGCCCATGCCCTCTTAGGGGTGAAGATCATTTTTATTGGCCTGGTTCTGGCGCCTCTCTTTTTCCTCTATTTCTCCTTCGTGTTTCCTCTGAGGATCCCCACTCCCTGGATGAGGGGAAAGAGGGTGTTTATTCTTTCCCTCATCCCTGTGGCCACTTTAGTCTCCTTCTTTTCTACTTTCCGAATCGACATCCAGAGATTTAAAGAACTAAGCAATGTTTTCTATTATGGCATCCAGTTTGAGGAGCCCTTAATCTTTTTAATCTTCATTGGATGGGTCGCTCTCTTTTCAGGGATTTGCATCTCCTGGGGGATCAAAAATCTTCTCCATTCCCTTCGGAGGACCAAGATTCCAAAACAGAAACTTCAAATCAAATATCTGATCTTTGGCATCCTCTCCATGGCCATTGTTGGAACAGTGCTTAATCTCTGTAACCATTTTCTCAAATTGGGCTGGCCCCTCTTCTTTTTAGCCAGTCTGTATTCCATCTTGATCAGCGTTTTCTTTGCCATCGCCCTGATTAAGTATCGACTTTTGGATATTCATCTGATCATTCGTGGAGGAATCGTCTATTCCTCTGTTTCCGCTCTGATCTTAGCGATCTACATTCTTTTTATCAAGAATATTGGAGAAGCGATCTCTCAAAAGGCTTATGGAAGGTCGATTGTGGTGGAGTCCGCTCTCATCTTAGCCCTGGTCTTTATGTTCAGGCCAATTCAGAGGAAGGTGGGAGACTGGATTGACCAGTATTTTTATATGGAGAGGGTTCGTTTTCGAACCAAACTCACAGAGTTCAGCCGAACCTTGACCGAACTGGTGGACCTTGAAGAGGTGGCCAGAAAGACCGTGGAGTTTATCGACCAAACCTTCCATGTCAATGCCATTGCCTTCCTTTTTCTGAAAAGTGAAGCCAGTGAATATCAGATGATGGTTAGCATCCCTCCTCAAGAGGAGATCAGACTCTCATCTCATCATCCTCTTATACAAAGAATCCTATCAGAGGGAAGGGCGATCGACCTGGAACACCTCCGGGAGGAGTCAGGAAATCGAGAAGAGGTTGGCCTTCTCATAGAGAGAGGATGGGTGGTGGTCTCCCCCTTTCTTCTGAAGGGGAAATTATTGGGCTTTCTCCTGTTGGGAGGCAAAAGGTCCCAGAAAGACTACACGGTGGAGGAGTTGGAACTGATTGAAGCCTTTTCAAACCAGGCGACTCTCGCACTCTCAAGGACCCTCGTGTACAGGGAGATGAGTTTGAAGGACAGACAGATCATGCAGGCAGAGAAGATGGCGGCTATTGGGGAACTGGCTGCTGGAATTGCCCATGAGATTCGAAATCCATTAGGAATCATCACCGGATCTGTTGAGACACTACGCAAGCATGAGGACCCCAAACTCAGGGCGGAGATGATGGAGTATATCCTTGAAGAGTCAAAGAGGATCGATGGCCTGATCAGTACTTTTCTCGATTTTTCAAAGCCCAAAGAGCCCCAGAAGATAAGGTGTAATCTCCTGGACGTGTTAGAGAAGACGCTCCTCCTGATTTTACCTCAGGCCTATACCCACCGTGTCGAGATTCAGAAAGAGATTCCTCCAAATCCAATCTGGGTTAAGGTGGATGTGGATCAGATCAGGCAGGCCTTTATGAATCTCTGCATCAATGCCCTTGAGGCCATGCCCCAAGGAGGCGTGCTCCGAATTTTGGTGGGGGAGAACAGAATGGATAAGGTGATGATAAGTTTTAGTGATACCGGAAAAGGGGTTCCCAAGGAGGTTCGGACAAGGATTTTTGAGCCCTTCTTTACGACCAAGGAACGAGGGACAGGGCTGGGCCTTTTTATTGCCCATCAAATTATCACCCAGCATGGAGGAGAGATCACCCTCACAGAAGGAGAAAAAGGGGGAAGTAGCTTTACCGTCTCCCTCCCTTTGGAGAGAGAAGCCTAAGAGATGAAACCTACTATCCTTATTGCCGAAGATGAAGAAAGGATGAGAAGGATCCTTGAGGTAAACCTTCAGGATCAATACAGGGTTGTTCTGGCCAAAGACGGAGAGGAGGCCCTTCACCTTTTCAAAGAGAATGACATTAGCCTCATCCTCACCGATATGAAGATGCCCGAAAGGGATGGGATTAGCTTACTCCACGAAGTGAGAAAACTTCGAGCCGATGTGCCGGTGATCCTGATTACCGCCTACGGAACGATCGAGTCTGCCGTTTCGGCGATGAAGGAGGGAGCCACTGACTACCTTCTCAAACCCCTCAAGATGGAGGAGGTTCGGTTGGTCATTGGGAAAGCCCTTCGGCAGGCAGAACTGTTGAATGAAAATCGAAAACTCAAGGAGGAGATCAAAGCCCTTTACGGGGTGGATACAATTGTTAGCAACCATCCTAAAATCCAGGAGGTTTTGGAGATCGTTCGTCAAGTGGCCGATAGTAAAGCCACGGTTTTGATCGAGGGAGAAAGTGGAACTGGAAAGGAGTTGATAGCCCGTGCCATCCATCTGAATAGCTCCCGAGCAGGGTACCCTTTCATTGTGGTTAATTGTTCGGCTATTCCAAGGGAACTTTTAGAGAGTGAACTCTTCGGTTATGAGAAGTGGGCTTTTACCGGAGCAGGGAGAAGAAAGATTGGGAGTTTCGAGCTGGCTCACCAAGGGACCCTTTTCCTTGATGAGATTGGGGAGATGTCCAAGGAACTTCAAGTCAAGATATTAAGAGCGATGGAAGGCCACCCTTTTATGCGGATCGGAGGGACAGAGCAGATTGAAGTCGATGTTCGGTTCGTCACCGCAACGAACCGAGATCTTAAGACAGCGGTTGATTCAGGGGAATTCAGAGAGGACCTATACTACCGACTTCACGTGGTTCATATCCAACTCCCGCCCTTGAGGGAACGGAAGGGGGATATTCCCCTTCTGGTCTCACACTTTCTTGAAAAATACAAGAAAGAAGCAAAGGGGAGAAATATTGAATTTTCAGAAAAAGCCCTTGAGGCCTTAGAAAGCTATTCCTGGCCAGGAAATGTGAGGGAATTGGAAAACGTGGTTCTCCGAACCATCCTTCTCACCCCATCGAATCGAATCGATATAGAGGACCTTCCTCCAGAGATAAGAGGTGATAGGGTTTTCCCAATGGGTTTGGTTCCAAAAGATAGCGAAGAGTTAAAAAGGATGAAATGGCAATTAAGGCGAAAAGCAGAGGAGGAGGTTGAAAGGATTTTCTTAAATGAGGCTCTAAAAAGAAATGGAGGGAACATCACAAAGACAGCCATCGACATAAAGATGGACCGGAGACAACTTCAGAATCTTATTCGAAAACACCATATTGATGTTAAGCAGATCAAAGAATCCCTAAAGAGATCAATATAAACCCCCTCTACTTTCCCTGTCCTTCTAAAAGAGGGGATTCCTTTTAAAAATCAGAGTATTTCCCTTCCCTCGAATTGAACTCTCATTAACGGAAATTAAAGGTTGGTATCTCAATCCGAAGAAAACGGTTTCTGAATTAATGGGTAAATTTAAGTAAAATGCGATAAAAAGATGTTAAAATGAGAATAAAATTATCGCATTTAATTTTCTGTTTTTAAAGGTAAATTCAATTTTCATAAGAACTGCGAATGAAAATCTCTCAGAAAAAAGAATATTTTCTCTTTGAGCAAAGGGTGAGGGTCTTCACCCAAATTCTAACCCATTGTTTTTTAATGGATTTTAATAAGATGTATTTAATTAAATAATAAAGGATTATGGTATAGAAATTGCTGAAGATAATCTATTGATGTGGCGGAACTGGTTTATTGGATTCTTGGGCATTTGGCTTATCATTGCTTCCTTTACCATCAATGGCAACCTAACTAATGAGTTGGTTGTAGGAATTGCTATCTCCATTTTAGGGTTTTGGACAGCGATCCAGAGCTGATAAAATCCTTTTTAGGAGGAAAAGAGATGAATTTTTCAGAGCATATTCAAAATTTTTCTGGATATCAGGCCTCCAAGATGATTGTTGAACTCCTAAGCAGGATTTCAGATGAAAGGTTAATTCAATTGACCTACTTGGCCGAACGATTAACTTCTGATCCTGAAATCTTAGGGGCCATCCACGGTATCAGGAGATATCTTCAAGACCCAACCCACCCAGCGAAAAAACTATTCCGGGGTATCCTTGAATATCTTCCACCGAAGAATAGGACAATTGTTTTCAATACCCTTTTTCATAATGCCTGGTTTCTTGGCAATAAGAGAAGAGACCAGTTTGAAAAAGAACATGGATTTCGGCCTCCTTTTGTGATGATTCTCAGTCCTACCTGGCAGTGTAATTTGAGGTGTAAGGGATGCTATACCCTTGGATACCAGAGGCATCCTGGACTCCCCTACGATCTGGTAAAACGGATCCTAAAAGAATGTATGGAGATTGGCCTTCATTTTGTGACGGTGCTGGGAGGAGAACCGTTGATGTATCCCTATCTCTTTCAGATGATTGAGGACCATCCCCAGATCTTCTTTCAGGTCTATACGAATGGGACCTTGATGACAAGGGAGAAGGCAGAAAGGATCAGGGATTTAGGAAATGCAATGGTGGTGGTGAGTTGTGAAGGTTACGAGGAGGAAACAGATAGGTGGAGAGGGCCTGGAGTGTTTAAAAAGATCATGGAAGCGATGGATCATCTAAGAGAAGCCCATGTTCTGTTCGGAGCCTCCGCCACTGTCACGAAAGATAATGTCTACACGGTCTCCTCTGAAGAATGGATCGATATGCTTTTGGAGAAAGGAATTGTTGCCCAAAACTATTTCCTCTACCTTCCTGTGAATGGCCAGGGGGATATCCACTTGATGGTGACCCCCGAACAACGAAACCATCTCCGAAAACAGGTCATCTATTTCAGAAAGACCAAACCCATGTTCATCCTCGATTTCTGGAACGATGGTCCCCATGTCCAAGGATGTATTGCTGGAGGGAGAAGATATTTCCATATCAATGCCAACGGCGATGTGGAGCCCTGTGTCTACACCCACATCGCCATGCATAATATAAAAAATGTCTCCTTGGCTGAGGCACTCAATAGTCCTCTCTTTAAGGCGATTCGAAAAAGGCAACCCCATAACGAGAATCACCTACGACCTTGCATGATCATCGATAACCCAGAGCGATATCGAGAGATTATTGAAGAAACCCAGCCCTACTTCACCCATCCAGGGGCAGAGGAAGTGGTGACCACCATGAAAGAGGAGTTGGATGCCTATGCAGAGAGGTTTGCAGTCTTGGCTGAAAAGATATGGAGGGAAGAATACCTTAAAAAGCCCACCCTCACAAGCAGTGGTACCTCTTCAAGCATTGGGGCCGCGATGATAATGAAGTCTGGTTCCTAAATCAGATTTCGAAACCTTGGGCTTATAAAAGCGTCGGCAGAATATTCCGACGCTTTTTTTTCACTTCAATCCCTCTATGGATTATCTCCATCACAACCCCATTGACAATGGATGATTTTTTGTTATATTGAATCCACATTTTTTTAACCTATTAAAAAAGAACGAGGCTTTTAATAAAAAATATTCGGGGAGAGGATAGAGCAGGGTTGCTTCAATTCCCAGTGAGTGCGGAGAAGAACCGATGGCTCAAGGAGAGGATGGAGGCCTTACATCTTCTCGAGAAGGATATTGAAGAAAAATTCATTCGTTCTTCAGGGCGAGGAGGGCAGAAGGTGAATAAGGCTTCGACCTGTGTTTACCTCAAACATCTTCCTACTGGGATTGAGGTGAAATGGATGCAGGAGCGAAGCCAATCCCTCAATCGTTTTCTTGCAAGACGTGAGCTCATCAAAAGGATTGAAATGAAATTAGGGTTAACCACTGAGAAAAAGAACCTTCGGAAGAGGGTGATCAAGCAGAGGCTCAAAAGGGCAAAGAGGGCAAGGCAGAAATATCATCAGACTTAGCGGCTCTGAGGGTTTGAGGGCGAATAAGGTCTCATCCTTTCTCTACCTTTGGGATTGAAAAAATTCTACATGATGAAACCCACCCTGGACCTATCGAATCCTTTCCGAAAAATGAAGAAAAAAGGTTTTCTCCTTTTTCTACTTCTTTGGCTGGTCTTAAATATCGGTTGTAGTTACATGGTTAAAAATGAAGGTCAGCATCTCTTTTCCAAAGCAAAATATGGGAACGATCGCTTCATCAGGGTGGACCCCTTCTGGATCCATTATGTGGAGGTTGGGGAAGGCGACCCTCTCTTCCTCATCCCTGGCGCCTTTAGTACCTATCGAGACTGGAATCGAGTGATTCCCCTTCTTTCAACATCTTATCGAGTATTGGCCCTTGACTATCTGGGTGTGGGGGATTCGGATAAGCCTACCAATGGATTTCAATACACCATAGAGGAGCAGTCAGATTTAATTGTGAAGATAGCAGATCAACTCCAAATCCCTAAGTTCTACGTTGCTGGGGTTTCCTATGGCGGAGTGATTGCCATGAACCTTTCGACCCGATACCCGGAGAAGGTCGAGAGGGTAGTCTGTATTGAAGGAGGGGTGATCAAACCCAAAAAATTACCCCATCGGTATAAGAAGGAGATCCTGCGAATCCCATTGATCGGTCACTTCATCATCAGTGCAATACGGTCAGGATTGTTTGATCGAATTACCGCCCAGGTGGTGATGGGAAAGGCCTGGAAAAGCCTCTCCGAGGAAGAGAAGAGGGAGATTCTTGAGATCATCTCTCATAACAACAAGACCGCTTCTCAGGGTTCATGGTCGCGGATCGCCCGCACTTTTAAGAATTCAAAGGAGTTTGTAGAAGAGGTGAAAACTCTTAAAACTCCTGTCCTCTACCTCTATGGGAAATCCTCAGGGTTTCGAAAGATGACCGAGATGAATGTGGAACTATTCAGGAGATACCTCCCGCATGTTGAGATCGTCTCCTTTGAAGATGGGACCCATAATTTGGAATTACAGAAACCCAAAGAAGTGGCCGAGCACATGTTGGAATTCTTCAATAGGGATGGCTATAAAAATCAATCCAAAGGGGTCCACTCCAGACCTTAGTCATTTGGGGATCGATGGGGTTGACCTCCCTTTCCCCTGCTAAGAAATTTAAATGGCTTTTTGAATTTGATTTTTGGATTTATTGAGGATTTGAATCTTAGAGTCTAAAAAGTTTCGGCGATGCCGAATGAGGAGGTTATCCAAATGAACAAAAGGCTTGTGGTGGTAGGAGGGGTTGCGGCTGGGCCTAAAGCAGCTGCCAAGGCGAGACGATGTGATCCCGAATTAGAGATCATTCTCTATCAGGAGGAGGATGCCATCTCCTATGCCGGATGCGGCCTTCCCTATTATATCGGTGGGCTTATAAAAGAGAGGCAGGAGTTGATCTCCCGAACCCCTGGTCAGTTCGCCTTGGATGAGATCAAGGTGAAGAAGAATTGTCGGGTTGAAAAAATTGATCCTGGGGAAAAGAAGGTTTGGGTTAGAAACCTTCAATCCGGTGAGAGATTTGAAGACCGATATGACCGGCTCGTCCTGGCCACAGGGGCACAACCGATCAGGCCTAAGATAGAAGGGATTGACCTGAAAAATGTCTTCTTCCTTCGTTCAATTTTTCATGCCGATGCCATTTTGCACTCTATCCATTCAGAAGAGATTGGAAAGGTGGTTATTGTAGGAGGAGGTTACATTGGCCTCGAGATGGCCGAATCGCTTATTCGATTAAAGAAGGAAGTGACGATCATTGAACTGGCTCCCCAGATCCTTACCCTTTTTGATGAAGATTTTGCAAACCTCTTAAGGCGATATCTTGAGAGCAAAGGAGTTCAAATCTTTACTTCAGAGGGGATCGAAGCCTTAAAAGGAAGGAAGGGAAGGGTTTCCTGGGTCCAGACCGTTTCAAGAGAAATCGAAGCGGATGCGGTGTTGATGAGCCTTGGGATTCGACCCCAAGTGGAACTGGCAAGGGAGGCAGGATTGAAGATCGGAGAGACAGGAGCCATCTGGGTAAATGAGAGGATGGAAACAAGCATCGAAGGAATTTACGCCGCTGGGGATTGTGTCGAGACCACCCATCTGGTCACAGGGAAAAAGGTTTGGATCCCATTGGGCTCCACGGCGAATAAACAAGGCAGGGTGGTAGGAGTGAATGTCTGTGGTGGGAATGCAACCTTTTCAGGGGTCCTGGGAACCACCATTTTTAAAGTCTTCGATTATCATGTGGCAAAGACTGGATTAAATATGAAAGAGGCTGTAAGAGAAGGATTCCGTCCCGTTCAAGCCATTGTAAGGGGATACGACCGGGCCCGCTACTATCCAGGAATGAAGGAGTCCACGTTGAAAGTGATTGCAGACAGGTCTTCGGGTCGAATCCTGGGGGCACAGGCAATCGGCGAAGGGCCCTCGGATAAATTGATCGATGTCTTGGCCATGGCCCTCCATGCGGAGATGACCTCCTACCAGTTAGCCCATGTAGATCTTTCCTATGCTCCTCCCTACAGCCCCGCCCTCTCTCCTGTTATTGTGGCGGCCAATGTAATCTCAAATAAGATCGAAGGAAGGGTTGAAGGAATCGAGGCCTCGGAGGTGAAGGAGAGGATGGAATCGTTAAGAAAGGATTTCCAGTTATTGGATGTGAGGAGGGAAGACGAAGTCAAGGAAAAACGGATTCCCAATACCCTCTGGATTCCCCTGGATGAGTTAAAAAAACGGATGGGGGAGTTAGATAAAGAAAAAGAGATTGCAGTTCATTGCGAATCAGGGCTTCGGTCTTATAAAGCCTATCTCAAACTCAAGCAGGCTGGTTTTGATAGAGTAAGGAATGTGGATGGAGGCTTGCTCTGCTGGTGTTATGACCTTGAATCCTCTGAGGGGTAGATTCCCCCATCTCAATTATCTCCCCAAAATTACTCTCTTCTAATTTACAACCCTTTAAGATTTTGTTAGATTATCTCTATCATGACCACCAAATCCCTTACCCCGATGATCAAACAGTACCTTCAGATCAAGAGTCAATATCCGGATTCCATCCTCTTCTTCCGGATGGGGGACTTCTATGAGATGTTTTTTGAGGATGCCCAAATTGCCTCAAAAGAACTCCAGATTGCCTTGACCTCCAGGGACAAGAGCCAGCAGGATAGCGTTCCTCTCTGTGGAGTTCCTTATTTTTCTGCCGAGACCTATATCTCTAAACTTCTTCAGAAGGGGTATAAGGTTGCCCTCTGCGATCAGGTTGAAGACCCACGGTTTGCCAAAGGGATCGTCAAGAGGGAAGTGGTACGGGTCTTTACCCCTGGCCTTGCCACGGATGCCATCCATTTAGGCAAAGGGGAGAGTCACTATTTAATGGGATTTTGTGCTGAAGGGGAGGTGTTTGGTCTTGCCTTCCTTGATATCTCGACAGGAGAATTGAAGACCTGCCAAATTTCAGGATTTGAACCCTTTCTGAGCGAGGCCTTAAGAAATGAGCCTAAGGAGATATTATCCCTCAAGTCCTTCCAGGGCCACCCCTCCTTTGAGAGATTCAAAAAGAGTTTTGGAGGGGGACTGATCAATTTCTTAGAAGATTATCAGTTCGAATCTTTTTCGTGTCTTACCCGTATAGAAGGGGGAGCAAATCTCCAGAAGAATCCGTTGTCTGCTCTTGCCACTGAAATGGTCCTCCGCTATGCAGAGGAGAACCAGAAGAGAACACTCTCTTATATCCAAGCCGTCCATTTTTATCAAGTTCAGGACTTTATGGTAATCGATGAGGTAACAAAGAGAAATCCGATCTTGACCCAATCCCTCTTTGAACAGGGCTCCAAGGGCTCTCTTTTCTGGGTACTGGATCAGACCATGACCCCAATGGGCAGTCGGATGCTCAGGCAGTGGCTCAATTATCCGCTTCTGGACATCCGGGAAATTGACCGTCGGCTGGAAGGGGTCTCAGAACTTAAAGAGAAGAAGGTTGAAAGGAAACAGGTCAGGGAACTTTTAGGAGAGATTCAGGATATTGAACGTTTGACCTCTCGAATCTTCCTGGGTCATGCCAATGCCCGAGACCTGGTGGGGTTACGAAATTCAATTAAGAATCTACCTGTGTTAAAGGCAACCCTTCAGCCCTTCTTGGCTCCGATTATTAAAGAGTCTCTCTCCGAAATAGATGATTTTAATGACCTCTACCTATTACTCGAATCCTCCATTGTTGACCAGCCCCCCCTGACCCTCAAAGAGGGAGGGATCATTAAGCCCCACTATAATCAGGAGTTGGATGAACTCAGAGAGATTGGAAAGAAAGGAAAGTCCTGGATTCTGGAGTTTGAGGCAGAGGAGAGAAGAAAGACAGGCATCTCGTCTCTTAAGGTTCGATACAATCAGGTTTTTGGGTATTATATTGAGATCACCAAAAGCAACCTTCACCTTGTTCCGCCCCATTATATAAGGAAACAGACCTTAGTGAATGCAGAACGGTTTATCACCCCTGAACTCAAAGAATTCGAAACCAAGGTTCTTGGAGCAGAGGAGGCGATCTGTCAATTAGAATACAGACTCTTTGGTGAGATCCGACAAAGAGTTTCCGAGGAGGCCACAAGGCTTCAGCGCTCCGCCTCAGCCATTGCGGTTCTCGATGCTCTCTGTTCCATGGCGGAGATTTCCGACCGGTACCATTATGAGAGACCTATCGTTGATGATGGGGAAGAGATCGTGATTCGTGACGGAAGGCACCCTGTTCTTGAGAGGATGGATCTTGGGGAAAGGTTTGTTCCGAACGATGTTCAGATGGACACAAAGGATCATCAAATCCTTATCATCACCGGTCCCAATATGGCTGGCAAGTCCACCTTCCTGAGACAGGTGGCCCTCATCGTCCTGATGGCGCAGATGGGGTGTTATGTTCCTGCACGGGAGGCTCGGATTGGGGTCGTGGACCGAATCTTTACAAGGATTGGGGCTATGGATAATCTCGCAAGAGGCCAGAGCACCTTTATGGTGGAGATGATGGAGACGGCCCGCATTTTAAACCAGGCTACCTCGAGAAGCCTTGTCGTGCTGGATGAGATTGGCAGGGGGACCAGCACTTTCGATGGATTAAGCATTGCGTGGGCGGTTGCTGAATATCTTCATGACCATCCAATCCTAAGACCGAAGACCCTTTTTGCCACCCACTATCATGAGTTGACCGAGTTGGCCCTAACCAAGGAGAGGGTTAAGAATTACAATGTGGCAGTAAAGGAGTGGGCCAATGAGATCATCTTTCTTCGAAAGATTGTTGAGGGAGGTTCAAGCCGGAGTTATGGGATCCAAGTCGCAAGGCTCGCAGGCCTCCCCCAGAAAGTGATCGACCGAGCCAAAGAGATCCTTTCCAATCTTGAGAAGGGAGAGTTGGATGCGATGGGGATGCCAAAGATTGCCAAGACCAAACGATTGGATAAGGGAAGGGGAGGGCCTCTCCAACCCTCGCTCTTTTCTCAGCCCGATCCCCTTCGATTGGAATTAGAAAAGATTGATCCAAACCATCTCACTCCTCTTGAGGCCTTAAATATCCTCAGCGATTTGAAGAAAAAAGGTGAGACCCTGGATGAATGAGACCATGCGGAAGGAGAAGGCAATCGACTATTCGAAGGCAAGGCTGAAGATGGTCGAAGAACAGATTGTCGCCAGAGGCATCAAAGACTCCAGAGTGATCGAAGCGATGAAGAAAGTTCCCCGCCACCTCTTCGTTGAAGAGGCACTTCAAGGCCAGGCCTATGGCGACCATCCCCTTCCGATCGGAGAGAAACAAACCATCTCACAGCCCTATATGGTTGCCCTGATGACGGAGGCCCTGTTGTTAAAGGGGAAGGAGAAGGTTCTGGAGATCGGAACTGGTTCTGGATATCAGGCAGCCATTTTGGCGGAATTGGCTGAGAAGGTATTTTCCATTGAGAGGATTCGCTCTCTGGCTATTCGGGCGAGGGAGTTACTCTATCGATTGGGATATTACAATTTCGAGATAAAAATTTTTGATGGAACCTTAGGATGGATAGAAGAGAGTCCGTTTGATGCCATCCTTGTTACTGCAGGGGCCCCGGAGATTCCCCAATCATTCATCGATCAGTTGTCCATAGGAGGAAGACTGGTGATCCCTGTTGGAGACGCCTATGTTCAGGAGTTAATTCGAGTGACCAAAACGAAAGAGGGTTTGAAGAAAGAGGATTTAGGGGGATGCCGATTTGTGAAGTTAATTGGTCGATATGGGTGGGAAAACGAGTAAACGATGAACGAGGGACGATGGGCGATGGGCGATGGACGATAAACGATGATTATCAAGGGACTTTATGTTTTATTCCTGTTTATCATTCTTATCGCCCAGGGATGTGCGAAGGATAGAGTTACGGTTGAAAGACCTCCTCCCTTGGAGACGAAAGGAGTTTATCATATTGTCGAAAGACATCAGACCCTTTATCGAATCTGTAAGACCTATGGGGTTGATATCAACGAGGTGGCTCGGATCAACGGGATTGTGGATCCCAGTAGAATTCAGGTTGGACAGAAAATTTTTATCCCTCGGGCCAAAAAGGTTTTAAGGGTTGAGGTTTACATTGATGATGTGGTGATGGAGTCGTCTGAGAAGGAGAAGGTTGCCTACAGAAAACTGGATTTTATTTGGCCCGTTGAGGGTAGACTCGGGGATATTTTTGATGAGACCGAGAGCAAAAGACATATGGGCATTGACATTTCTTCTCCCATGGGAACCCCCATCAAAGCCTCCAGCGGAGGGAAGGTGATTTATTCAGGGAATACAATTAAGGGTTATGGAAATCTGATCATCCTTCGCCATTCTGAGGAGTTCGTCACCATCTATGCGCACAACCAGGTAAATTTGGTTGAGGAAGGGGAATGGGTCGAAAAGGGGCAGGTGATTGGGAAGGTTGGACAGAGCGGGAGAGCCTCCGGCCCCCATCTTCACTTCGAGATCCGAAGAAATAATAAACCCGTCAACCCTCTGTTGTTTTTGAAATAGAAATTTTGGGTAATGGGAGTAGGTTTTTTCTGGACTTTTAAAATGGTTGTTCTCCCCTAAACAGGATCCCTTAACTCTTTCTCAAAGCGTAGGACCGTTCGCTTGGTCAACCTATTGATCAGGGGGAGGATGTTTCCCTATGAGGAGGAACCTTATGGGGGAAGAAAGGGGAGGGGTTTGCCTGTTCGGTAAACCAGAGCCTGGCAGGAGGCAATGAGATTTTTCTTTTCATCAAAAACCTTGATGTCGTAGCCAGCCGTCTTTCGGGTCTGGTTAAACTCCTTGGCCTCGGCAAATAGTTTAACTCCAGGGGATGGAGGAGCAATATAGGTGATGTTCATGTTGAGGGCTACAGCGATTGTGCCATGGGAATTAGAGGCAGTTTCAAAGGCTTCATCGATCAGAGCAAATAATGCGCCTCCGTGAGCGGTACCTAAGAAATTTTCCATATCCTTACTAAAGACCATCTCTACCTTAGAATAGCCACTTCTTAGGTCAATCAACTTCATTCCAAATTTCTTTGCAAAGGGTTCCTTCTCCACTTGGGCAAAGATTGCCTCTTTCACCTTTTCATCCATCGTCTCTCCCTCTTTCCCGCATTAGAAAGGATGGTTTATTCCCATTCTTTCCTCTCATATTGGACTTTTCCCCTGAGGCGTTTTTTAACAGAACGAATCATCTTCTCTTCTTTCTTTTTTTCGAGGGCTTTTTGGGGAATGGAAGTTGGGATTCGTGGTTTTCTTTGTTTGTTCAATTTGAGAAGACGTTCTCTTAGCCTCTCAAAGGCAAGTTTTCTGTTTTGGGCCTGACTTCTGTTCTTGGTGGCTGTCACAGTAACCCCGGAGGGAAGATGTGTAAGACGGACCGCAGTCTCAGTCTTGTTCTTTCTCTGTCCTCCTGGTCCTCTGGAACGATAGGTTTCGACAATGACCTGTTTTTTTAAGATTTCAGGGTCAGTAATGAACTTCACCATTTGAAATCCCAAAATCTAAGCACCAATATCCAAATAAATTTAACAAGACGAACCGGCCAACCACCAACTGGTGGTAAAATCCTTCACACTCTATTTTCAACGTAATCCAAAATTCCAATCTCAATTCGAGTGTTTTGGTTTGGACATTTGAATTTTTTAGGGTTTCGAGTTTAGGCCCTTAGGGAATCAATATCGATAAAAGTTTGTCTATAAACTCTCCATCAAATTACCCCCCTTTAGCAAAGGGGGCAGGGGGAATTTGAGACTAAGGGGAAATCCCCCTCAATCCCCCTTTTACAAAGGGGGAGGGGAAAATTTCAAATAGTTTTGTTTAGGATTTTTCTCCCGCTTCGACATCGGCATGGTGTTTGATGACCAGGGCATCGACCATGAAGATGATATCCTCTGCGATATTGGTGGCATGGTCCGCAATCCTCTCCAGACATCGGGAGACAATCATCAAATGGACTGCCCTTGTAATCGTCTTCGGGTCTGACATCATATAGGTGAGAAGTTCCCGAAAGACCTGATCATTCAATCCATCAACAACATCATCCCTTTCGCATACGGAGCGGGCCAGTTTTGAGTCTCGATTCACGAAGGCATCCAGAACATCCTTGACCATCGATTGGGCAATTTCAGCCATCCGCGGAATATCGATATAGGGTTTGAGCTGGGGTTCCTGGTTCAATGAAATCGCTCGCTCTGCAATATTGACCGCTTGGTCACCCATTCTCTCGAAATCGGTGATGATCTTCATTGCGGAGGTGATAAACCTTAAATCTACCGCCATAGGCTGTCGTAAAGCCAGAAGTTTCAGGCACATATCATCAATGGCAATCTCCATCTTATTGATTTTCTCCTCTCCCTCAAAAACCTTTTTAGCCAGATTGTCATCTCTCTTCACCAGGGCGTTGACCGAATCCCGAATCGCCTCTTCCACCATGACCGCCATCTTGAGTAGATTCTCCTTCAGCTCTTCCAACTCTTTTTGAAAATGGGTTTCTGTGATCATTATCCTCTCCTCCTTTTTTTTCTTCCCTCTTCCCTCTACGGAAAATTAACCAAAACGACCTGTAATGTAATCCTCTGTCCTTTTATCTTTTGGACTTGTAAAGATTTGAAAGGCGGAGCCCTCTTCGATCAATTCCCCATTTAAAAAAAAGGCAGTCCGATCCGCCACACGAGAAGCCTGTTGAACATTATGGGGAACCAAAAGGACCGTTAACTCTTCCTTCAGTTGAAGAAGGGTTTCTTCAATGCTTGCGGTGGAGATCGGATCCAGTCCCGAACAGGGTTCATCCAGCATCAACACTTCAGGCTCCAGGGCAAGAACCCTGGCAATACAGAGGCGTTGTTGTTGACCACCAGAAAGCCGGAGGGCGGAATCATGGAGGCGATCCTTGACTTCATCCCATAGAACCGCTGACCGAAGAGACCTTTCCACAATTTCCATTAGACGATTCTTCTGCCTGATGCCGTTTAGTTTGGGACCATAAGCCACGTTGTCGAAAACGGATAGGGGAAGAGGGGTTGGGAGGTCGAAGACCATTCCCACTCTTCTCCTCAACTGGGTGAGGTTCTGTTTCGGGTCATAGACGTCTTTGCCGTCTAAATAAATATTTCCGGAATGGGTGACCCCAGGGATAAGGTCAGTCAAACGATTGATGCTTTTGAGAAGGGTGGTCTTTCCACTTCGTGCGGGTCCAAAGATGGCAAAGATCTCCTTCGAGCGGATCAGGAGGTTGATCTCTTTAAGCACCTGGGTCGTGCCATAATATGCACTAAAGTTTTTGATGACGATCTTGTTCTCCTCGGGCATCGTTTTTCTCATATCCTCCGGCGAATATATCGATTCAATAACAGATTGGCGACCGTATTGATCAAGAGGACCAGGAGGATGAGCACTGCGCCGGTGCCGTAAGCCATTTCCATGGAGATCCCTTCCCGAGCAAGGATATAGAAATGGACTGCCATGGTGCGAATTGGAGAGAAGAGAGAAGTTGGCATCACCAGCGAAGAACCCGCAGTGAGGATGATGGCAGCCGTCTCTCCGATACTTCGGCCAATCCCTAAGATGATTCCCGTGATGATCCCTGGGAGGGCGTTTGGAATAATGGCATGAACCACGGTCTGCCACTTTGTTCCTCCGAGTGAGTAACTCACTTCACGGTAAGTAGGTGGGATGGTTTTAATCGCCTCCTCTGCAGTACAGATGATGGTGGGAAGGATCATGGCGGCCAGGGTTAACCCTCCGGAAAGGATGGACCATCCCATGTTGAGATAGATGACAAAGAAGACAAACCCGAAGAGTCCAAAGATAATGGAGGGGACTCCTGCTAAACAGTCCGTTCCAAAACGGATGATCCGGCTGATGCGACTTTCCTTTGTATATTCCCTGAGAAAGACCGCTGTTCCAACACCCAGTGGGGTCGCCACCAGAACAGCGAGCGCAGTCAGGGCCAGTGTGCCAATGATGGTAGAAAAGATTCCTCCTTCTCTCCCCATGCTTCGTGGCGACTCAAGAAAGAATCGAAGGCTCAGGACTGAAATTCCTTCGGATAAGATTTGAAAAAGGATCAGAAACATTACAGCGATGGTTGAGAAGGCAGCCAACCAGATGAGGAATTTTGCGATCCGCTGGGTGAGGTATCGGGTTTGATTGAGCCTCAACGAACCCTCCTTCTCGACAGGGTGATGGCCAGGGAGTTAAGGATCATGATGATGAAGAATAGGATGACTCCCGTAGCAAAGAGGGCCTGCCGATGGTCTCCGCTGGCATATCCCATTTCGATTCCAATGTTGGTGGTCAGTGTTCTTGCCGAATCTAAAAAGGAAGCGGGCATCTTTACCGCATTTCCCAAGATCATAATCATCGCCATGGTTTCCCCAATCGCCCTCCCCATCCCGAGGATGATGCTTGCCACAATCCCTGACCTTGCCGCAGGGATTAAGACACGCCATATGGTCTGCCAATGGGTGGCTCCAAGAGCAAGGGCTCCTGCCTTATAAGAGGGAGGAAGTGCCCTCAGGGAGTCCTCTGAAATGCTGATGATGGTTGGTAAAATCATAAACCCGAGGACCGCAGAGCCTGAGAGAATACTCAGACCTGGTCCACCCAGATAGGTCCGAACAAGGGGGACCAGAACGATCAACCCCCAAAACCCATAGATCACCGAAGGGATTGCAGCCAGGAGTTGAATGGTGGGTCTAAGAACCATCCCAGCCGAAGGGGGGACCCATTCACATAAAAAAATCGCACAGGCCAGACCCAGTGGAATTCCAAGGAGAAGGGCACCAAAGGTGACCCAGAACGATCCCACGATCATGGAAAGGATTCCATAAGACCCTTGACTGGGAATCCACCGATCCCCAAGGATAAAGGACCTAAGACCCACCTTAAAGATCAGGGGAACGCCTTGCTCAAAGATGAAGAAGGCAATAAGCGCAAGGATGGCAATCGACGAGAGCGCAATCATTAAAAGAGTTTTTTCAACAATCTTTTCCTTGATCTCCATTCCTTCTCCAGAAATACTAAGGTCTGATGGTGATTAACCCTTCCTTTGCGAGCAGATGTTGAGCCTCTTCGCTTAGGACAAATTCTAAGAAAGCCCTGGCCTCACCTTTGGGACTTCCATTGAAAACGAAGAGGAAGGGCCGAACCAATCGATACCGACCCTGGACAATATTTTTTAAATTGGGTTCAATTCCTGAAACCCTTAGGGCCTTCACTTTTTCATTGACCAGACCTAAAGAAATGTACCCAATCGCATTAGGATCGCTTGAAACGACCTGCCGGATAGCGCCATTGGAGTCCTGAACCAGGGCCTCAAGACTGATCTCCTCCTTTTCCATCACCATTTTTTGGAATGCCTCTCTCGTTCCGGAACCCTCTTCGCGGGTGACCAGAATGATGGGCCGATTGGGGCCAGCCACTTCACCCCATTTTTTTATCTTCCCGCTAAAAATCTCTCTGATCTGAGTGAGGGAGAGGTCTTGAACAGGGTTTTGGGGATGGACGATGATGGCAATTGCATCCTTGGCAATGGTGACCGAATAAAGGTCTTTTTCTTCATCGCAGAGAGATCGTGAGGACATCCCAATATGGGCAGCATTCGTTTTGACCGCTTCGATCCCCGCCGTAGAGCCTCCACCCTGGACATAGATATAGGATTTTGGATGCTGAATCATATATTCTTCAGCGAGGAGTTCAGCAAAGGGTTCCACCGAGGTAGAGCCTGCGATGGTGATCCCAGCCTTCGCTCGCTGGCATCCGATGTTGGTTGAAATTAGCAATAGGATTACAAAAAAACAGAGTAAATATTTTGCAATTTGCAATTTGAAGTTTGCAATTTGAAATGGCTTATCCATATCTTCCTGTCACGTAATTTTCAGTCCTTTTATCTTTGGGCCGGGTGAAAATCTCTTCTGTCGGCCCATATTCCAACATCTCTCCCAGAAGAAAAAATCCTGTCCAATCCGAGGTTCGAGCGGCCTGCTGCATATTGTGGGTGACAATCACAATCGTATAGTTCTTCTTTAGATCCTGCATCAATTCTTCAATCTTAAGAGTAGCCATCGGATCGAGAGCGGAGCAGGGTTCATCCATTAAGACGACCTCGGGCTCCACCGCAAGGACCCTGGCAATACAGAGCCTCTGTTGCTGACCGAGGGTGAGTTCTAAGGCACTCCGATGAAGACGGTCTGAGACTTCTGACCAGAGCGCAGAGGCCTTGAGGCTTTTCTCAACGATCTCTTCGATTCTCCCTTTTGAGTGAATTCCCAATACCCTCGGTCCAAAGGCCACATTGTCAAAAATAGTTTTTGGAAAGGGGTTGGGTCTTTGAAAGACCATTCCAACTCTCTGTCTAAGGGAGACCACATCCATCTCCGGGTCATAGATATCCCTTCCATCAAGGGTGACCCGCCCTTCCGTTCGGGTATTTGGAATGAGTTCATTGAGTCGATTGAGGGCACGGAGAAAGGTAGACTTCCCACAACCTGAGGGGCCGATCAGGGCGGTGATTTGGTTGGCTCGAATAACGAGATTAATATTTTTTAAGGCTTGAAAATTGCCATAATAGAAATTGAGGTTTTGGGTCTCCATCTTCGGGATGGGATCAGATTCACCCATTAGATCGGTTTCACCCCCCTGATTTTTTAACCGAATCTCAAATTAACAAATTATGATCATCCAATCAAGTCGATTTCTAAGAAAAAAAAGAATCAGGCCCTTAGGGAATCGATATCGACAGAGGCGTAGAATCTTACAATGAATATTTGAGAATTTTCTTCTAACATTTATGCTCCCTCACCCTTTCCCTCTCCCACTGGGAGAGGGAAAGGGTGAGGGGTAAATTTCAAATATTTTGGGTTAGATTTTATCCAAAGCGTCCTGTGATATAGTCTTCGGTTAATTTTTTGGAGGGTTTGGTGAACATCCTATCGGTTTTATCGAACTCGATGATTTCTCCTAAATACATAAAGGCAGTGTAATCGGACACCCTTGCTGCCTGCTGCATATTGTGGGTGACGATAATAATGGTAACCTCGTTTTTTAATTGCATGATCAGTTCTTCAATCTTAGAGGTTGCGGTGGGGTCAAGGGCAGAGGTGGGTTCGTCGAACAACAGGATTTCAGGCTCTGTGGCAAGGGCTCTGGCAATACAGAGTCGCTGCTGTTGACCCCCTGAGAGGTTAAAGGCATGCTCATGGATTCGGTCTTTGACCTCCTCCCAGAGCGCAGCCTGTTTCAGGGCCTTTACCACTTTTTCCTCGACCAAGCTTTTTTTCTCCCCCCTGACCCTCAGCCCGTAAGCCACGTTTTCAAAGATGGTCTTTGGGAAGGGGTTTGGTTTTTGAAAAACCATGCTGATCCGCATCCGGACCTCGATGGGATCCACCGTCGGAGATATAATATTCAATCCTTCAGGATAGAGAATAATCTCCCCCTCATAACGGTTGTTGGGATAAAGATCGTGCATGCGGTTAAAACAACGGAGGTAGGTGGTCTTTCCACAGCCCGAGGGCCCAATTAGGGCAGTAATCCTCCTTTCAGCAATGGGTAGATTAATAGTTTTGAGGGCCTGGAGGGAATTGTAATAGAAATTGAGGTTTTTAACTTCGGCCTTCAGTTTTTCAGAAATCATCCTGGACCCTCCAACCTCCTCTTACCACTTGATCCTCTTTCTAAATCGATATCTGAGGTAGATGGCCAATCCATTCATGACCAGGGTCATGAGGAGAAGAATGATCCCGGCTGCTGCGGCGTTGATATGGAACTCTTTCTGGGGGCGTGAAACCCAGTTAAACATCTGAATGGGCATCACCGTAAAAGGATCCAAAAGCCATTGGAACGAGAAAAAGGGGAAGGTGTTGATCAAAGGGGAGGAGGGCAAAAAGGCAATGAAGGTTAGGGCACCCACGGTGATGATAGGGGCTGTCTCTCCAATGGCTCTGGAGAGCCCTATAATTATGCCCGTCAGGATTCCTCCTGAAGCATAGGGCAGGACATGGTCTCTGATCGTCTGCCATTTGGAAGCCCCTAAGGCATAGGAGGCTTCGCGGATGGAGTTGGGGATGGAACGGATCGATTCCCGGGTAGCAATGACCACCATCGGGAGAATCAAGAGGCCAAGGGTGAGGCCACCGGTAAGGATGCTCTCTCCAAATTTTAAGAAATAGACAAAGAGACCAAGGGCCAGAAGGCCATAGATGATCGAAGGGATTCCTGCCAGATTATTCATATTGATTTCGATGAAATGGGTCAGCCAGTTCCTCTTCCCATATTCCTCTAAATAGATTCCTGCACCGATCCCCAGGGGGATGGCGGTAGCGGCTGTGACAATCATCACCAGGGTTGATCCAACCCAGGCAGAAAGGATGCCAGCCTTTTCCGGAAACCGTGAAGGGTAAGAGGTGAAAAACTGCCAACCCAGCCTCGGAAACCCATCGATGAAAAGGTCGATGATAAGCGTAAAGAGAAGAACGAACCCAATCAGGGTTGACAAAAAACCGATCCCCCAAAAAATATAATCCCGGGTCTTATTGAAGGTAATTCTTCTTCTTATTTCATTGAGGGAGGGGGTAGAGGACATTATTAATAAACCTCACGGATTCTTCTTCTGAACCAGAATCCCAGAATGTTTAATGTCAGGGTCATTAAAAAGAGCGTGACTCCTGCGGCAAAGATCGTCTTGTATTCCATCGTTCCATGGGGGACGTCTCCAAGGCTGACTCCTACAATGTAAGCAGTCAGGGTCTGGATCGGTTCAATCGGATTCAGGGTGAGATTTGGCATCATCCCCGCTGCAATCGCCACCACCATCGTCTCCCCAATCGCTCGACTGATCCCGATAATAAAGGCTGCGGCAATGCCTGAAAAGGCGGAGGGGATGATCACCTTAAATGCGGTTTGAAAGCGGGTCGCCCCCATCGCATAGGAGCCCTCTCGGATATGCATCGGAACTGCCTTCATCGAGTCCTCACTTACTGAACTGACATAAGGAGTGATCATTATTCCCATGATGATGCCAGGGCTCAGAGCATTGAACCCCGAAAGATTTGAAATCAATTTCTGAAGAATTGGGGTGAGAAAGAGAAGAGCGAAATACCCATAGACCACCGTAGGCACAGCCGCCAAGATTTCCAGAATAGGTTTTGCCACCTCTTTCACCTTGAAAGGGGCATATTCGCTGAGATAGACAGCAACAAAGAGACCCATGGGTAAAGAGATCAGCACAGCAATCCCTGTCACCAGAAGCGTTCCGGTGACCAGAGGCAGGATGCCGAATTTTGGTTGGGCAAAAAGAGGCGTCCATTGAGTTCCCGTTATAAATTCCATTATGGAGATATCTTTAAAGAAACCTCCTGCCTCAAAGAATAAGATGAAAACGATACTGAGGGTGATAAGAATAGAAGAGAGGGCGCTCGCAAGAAGCACTCCTTCGATCGCCCTCTCTTTGAATTTTTGGATTCGTTTCCTTCTCACCATGGACTTTCCAATTGGTTCCCTGTAGAAAAGGGGTTATTTCTTTTCCTCCAGTTTCAGGAGGTCTTCAACCTTCATCCCAATCTTTGGCTCCCCTCCAAAGACTGTTCCTGTTATCCCCTTGGTAAACCTCTCTTCAGCAAGTCTGTAAGCCCGATCGGGGAGGGGCACATACTTCACCTGTTTCACCAACTTAGAGGCATGCCTCAGGTAGAACAACACAAACTCCCTTACTTCAGGCCTCTCAGTGGACTTTTTACTCACATAGATGAAGATAGGCCTTGAAAGAGGCGTATAAGTTCCATCCATAATCGTCTTCTCTGAAGGAACTATGGGCCCTTTTCCTCCATCAATGGGAACGATCTTTAACCTCTCCTTATTCTCTGCATAATAGGCAAATCCAAAAAAGCCCAGGGCTCCTCTGTCTGTAGCAATCCCTTGAACGAGGACATTGTCATCCTCACTGGCGGTAAAATCTCCTCGACTGGATCTCGACTTTCCCACGATGGCCTCTGTAAAGTAATCGAAGGTCCCTGAGTCCACCCCAGGACCATAGAGTTTTAAGGGGAGCTCAGGCCATTTCGGGTTGACCTGATTCCATTTTGTGATGACCCGTTCTGCGGCGGGTTCCCATATCTTTTTAAGGTCAGAGGGGGTCATGGAGGTTACCCAAGTGTTTTTAGGATTGACCATCACGGCAATCCCATCGTAAGCCACAGGAAGTTCAATGTATTCAATCCTCGCCTCTTTACAGGCATCCATCTCTTTTTTGACGATAGGGCGAGAGGCGTCTGAAAGGTCAATCTCACCTCTGCAGAATTTTTTGAACCCTCCGCCTGTTCCAGAGATCCCAACGGTTACCTTCACGGCTCCTTTTTTGGCTTTCTGAAACTCCTCAGCCACAGCCTCTGTAATCGGGTAGACTGTACTGGAGCCATCAATCTTGATGATCCTTTCCTGTGCCCAAATGAGTTTGGCTCCATGAACCTGAACCATTGCCCCTAAGGTTATTACGGCTGCCATCACCAGAAAGATTTTTATTTTTTTGAATTGGTTCATTTTTTCCTCCTTTTTGAGAGTATTTTTGTTTTGTTACAATTGGGTTACAATTTTTTTTCATTTTAGTTACATTGACCTTCACCTCCCTTCATTTCTTTTGGGTCTATCGAATGCTTTTTCAGAAAGCAAAAGATTTTGATAAGGCAAATTTAACCCTCTATGATTATTGGGAATTATTACAACCACGTTACGGGCCAGTTAAATTTCGGTGGATTATTCAATGGATTTATTCTAACTCCTCTCAGATCTTTTAATGGGTGGAAGAGGAATTGAGATTTTGGCAGTCATCCTCTTTCCCCTGAGGACAGATGGGCTTGATGGGTAAGAGAATTGAAAAGAGACTTCCAATGTTTGGTTCACTCTGGACCAAAATCTTTCCTCCATGTAACTCCACAACCTCTTTTACAAAAGTAAGTCCAATTCCCATTCCTTCCTCTGTTGAAATATTTTTCCCTCGATACTCTGGGTTAAAGATCTTTTTTAAATCATCTTTATCAATCCCTATTCCATTGTCTTTAATAGAAATTTCTAAGACGCCATTCTCCCTCTCATTCAAATGAGAGGACAAGATGACTTCCACCTTTCCTCCGATCGGCGTATATTTCACTGCATTGGAAAGAAGATTCAGCAATGCCCGAAGCATTAAGGATGGATGGCAAAATCCCTTTTGAAGAGAGGGGGAGGTATTAAATTCAATTTCAATTCCCTTTTTTGAGGCATACTCTTTTAAGAAACCAATGGCTTGCAAAAGGAGAGAGGCCATATCCACCTCTTTCAGGTGTTCGTGGCAGTTGGACTTTGGGAGATCATGATGGAAAAGGGTCTCATCGATCCATTGGGTCAAAGACAGGCTGTTTTCAAAAATTTTTTTGAGACCCTCCAACGTTTCTCCATTTCGTTCCTTTCGGAGCATCCTCTTAGCAGAAAATCCGATCGAAATCAGAGGGGATTTGAGGTCATGGGCAATCCTTTTGAGGTTTGATTCTTTTATTTCGATTGAGGATTGGAGGGATTTAACCTCCGCCTTCAATTGAGCGATCGCTCTCTTTTTCTCTGTCAATTTTTCTATTCTGAGGATTAGTTCATTTAATGAAAAGGGTTTCGTCAGATAATCATCCGCTCCGATCTCGAGTCCATAAATCCGATCATCCGGCATGGCCCTGGCGGTAAGCATCAATATTCCTATCTCTTTGATCGCCTTGTTCTGACTTTTTCGAACCAATCGGCAGAGCTCCCACCCATCAAGATTTGGCATCATCAGGTCGAGAATTAGAAGGTCAGGAGGGTTAGATTCAATTTTTTCCCATGCCTCATACCCATCATAAGCCTTCAAAGTGGAATACCCTTTTTTCTTAAGGTGGTAAGCCAGCATCTCCACAAGATCTTTTTCATCATCCGCAATCAATATTTTCGTCCCGTCTATCTGGGTCATAACCTCCTCCTGAGGAGCCTTGCTGATGGCTGGAATGATTTGGTCCAACGATCTGTTTGCACCAGGATCACCATAAAATCGAATCGCGACTTTCTTCCTCTTAATGGCCTTTTTTATGGCCTCCTTCTCCTTTTCAGCGTAAATCATAGATTTCCAAGAGGTAAGGTGATGCGGTTCATGAAAATCGGAATTGGCCACGTAGGGAAATCCTTCGAGGCTCACCATTTCAAATAGATCATCACGGTTAGCGATTTCCCAAGCGTCGATTTTACCTGCATATCGGTCTCTAAATTTCCAGAGGTGGAGAGGATGTCTTTTGATGGAGACCTGGTCTCCCTGAAGAAAGAAGGAGAGTTTCAAGTGGGGGTGGGAGGCAATGGCTAACCCTCCCTGACGATGAATTTCTTCTAAAACTTTATTCACATCCTGATTGGGGTTGACCGCTTCCGTCAAATCGATCCCCAGAATGTGATAATCCCTGGGAAGGTTACAAACCTCAAGACCTGGAATGACCAGCATGTCATAATTCTTCTTGGCCCATCGGGCCACTTCTTCTATCTTTGCAAAATAATCCTTTATATTTTTAACCGATTTGCCCTCAGCATGGATCTCCAGGCTCCTCTGAGATTCAGTATCAAAGAGGTGGTCGGTAATCGCAATGACGTCAAATCCTGATTGGCCGTAGAGCTGGACGATCTCTTCCATGGGGAGAAGACCATCGCTAAACGTGGAATGAATGTGAAGGTCAGCCAGTAACCATTTTTCCATCCACCCCTCTTTTAACTTCTCAAGGTGACAACTTGATGTCAAAAGGATTAAATTTGCGTGAACTTTTTAAAAGGGTGTAATTCCAAAGTATCTTGACCATTAGGGAACAATCTGTTAATTTTTGAATATTATTTTTTGGTTTAAAGGAAGGAGAAGGGCCGATGGAGAAGAGGACACAAATCTCAGTGATTCTGAACAACGCACCGGGAGAACTTGCCAATCTTTGCGATGTGTTAAAGGCTGCTGAAGTCAATATTCTTGGAATGAGCATCCAGAACGCCAAGGATTCGGTGAAAGAACTTTATAATATGAGGGAGAAAACCGAAAGAAGGATCGCCCTTGCTGAGAGTTATCGGAGTATTCTAAAGGACTCTTCCGATTTTTCATTGATTCGTCTTTTGGTGGATAAGCCCTTGGAGGCCGAAGAAGCCCTCCTTCAGGCCAATCACTTATTGGGTAAAGATCAGGTCTTGGTCTTCAAACTGGTAAACCAGCCCGGAATGCTTGGGAAAATTGCCAAGAGATTTGGTGAGGCCAAGATTAACATAGACTATATTTATGGTTCAGCCATGGAGGAGGCGAAGGAATCAATCTTTGTCGTGCATATTTCAGAGTCCGACATGGGACGAGTCGAAGATATTTTTAAAGCCTCTAAGGGGGGGTACTCTCAGGCTCGGTCAGAATGATTGAAGAATAGGTCCCTTAATTGGAAAGAAAATAAGTCTTTCCCCTCACCTTTACCCTCCCCCAGGGGGAGAGGATAAAGGTAAGGGGGATTTCCATGGTTCGCGGGTGGGCCCGCGACCATCATGTGGAATTAGGGAGAAAAGGCTAAGGTTATTTACGATAGGCTGGCAACGTTACATAGAAGGTTGATCCTCTGCCTAACTGACTCTCTGCCCAAACCCTTCCCCCATGGGCATGAACCAGATGTTTGACAATAGAAAGCCCAAGTCCGGTCCCACCCAATTCCTGAGATCTTCCTTTATCCACCCGGTAAAACCGCTCAAAGATCCTTGGGAGATCTTCCTGCGGGATCCCAATTCCGTTATCTTTTACGTATAATTCGACCTCTTCTGAAGCCCTTTCCTTCGCCGAGAGGATGATCTCTCCTCCTTCTGGGGTATATTTAATTGCATTATCCAGAAGATTGATAAGGATTTGTTCCAGATAGTAGGGGTCTCCCATTAGGAGGAGGTTTGGATGAATTTCGTAGGAGGAAAGTCTGATCCTCTTTTTTTCGGCTTCTCCTTTGACTAGATGGAGGGCATCTTCTATCAGGTCCGCAACGGAGATGGCTTCTTTTTTTAATTGGAACTCCTTCGATTCAATCTTTGAGAGGGTGAGGAGGTCTTCGACGATCTTGGTCAGTCGATCTGTATGTCTCTTAATTATCTGGATAAACTGCAAAGCCACCTCTTCTTTAATGGCTCCCTCTAAAAGGGTTTCCACATAGCCCTTGATCGTGGTCAGGGGGGTTCTTAATTCGTGAGACACATTGGCGACAAAATCCTGGCGGATCTTCTCTAACTCCTTCAATCGGGTCTGGTCATGAAAAACCGCAATGGCTCCCCTGACCCTTCCACCTTCACTTCCCATCTCATCCTCGGAGGGGACAATTCCTACTACGTTCACCTCAAAAGTTTTTCCCGGTGGAGAGGGGAGGGTCAATTCAAATGAAATGGTCTTCCCTTCTCGAAGGACCTTTCGGATCGCCTCTTCCAACTCTACATTCCGGATGATTTCTAAGGGGGTACGATTGGCCACGTCCGAGGGAAGGGATAAAAACCGTTTGAGGGCCTCATTGACTACCAGGATCCTTCCCCTTTCATCAACGAAGAGAACTCCTTCCACCATCCCCTTCAGAATGGTCTGCAGAAAATCCCTTTCTTTGGAGATCTCATCCATCTTGGTTCTGAATTGATTATCAATTTCATCGATGGCCTTTGAGAGTTTTTGAGGCTTCGTCATCGAGCCTATCCTTTTTTGATTCTCCGTATGGTTAGAAACCAATTGAGTCACCTTCTGGGTCAGTTGATAAATGGGTTTGGCGATAGAATTGATCAACAAATAGGCGAGTGGGAGAATGATCAAAAAAGCGATCAAGAAGGAGGAAAGAAAAGATAATTTTAAAAACGCCTGTCCACTCTTCTGAAAAAGAACAAATAAAAGGAGAAGGAGAATAAATCCTAACATCCATTTGAATGGATATCGGAGGTTCATTCCTCCTCCCGGAATCGATATCCAACGCCTCGAAGAGTTTCAATAGATTCACCCATGGGGCCCAGTTTTTCCCTCAATCGCCGAATATGGGTGTCGACGGTCCGTGCATAACCCTCATAGGTATACCCCCAAACCTGGTTCAGGAGAATCTCTCGGGTCAGCACCCTTCCCCTCTTAGAGGCAAGTTCAAAGAGGAGTTTAAACTCTGTAGTCGTTAATCGAATAGGCTTTCCTCGAATAGAGACATGATGTCTTTCCCTATCGATGAGGAGATCGCCAATCTTTAAGACCTTTTCAGATTCCTGGGGAATTTCTTTTCTCCGTAGGATGGCCTTCACCCTTAAAACCAACTCCCTTGGGCTGAAGGGTTTGGTCACATAATCATCCGCACCCAACTCAAAACCGATCACTCGATCCATCTCTTCAGCCTTAGCCGTAAGCATCAGAATGGGGATGGATTTGGTTCCGGGGTTCGATTTGAGCGCCCTGCATACATCCTTTCCGTCCATTTCAGGAAGCATGAGGTCTAAAATAATGAGATCAGGCCTTTCCTTCTTCGCTTGTTCCAGCCCCGAATTTCCATCTAACGCTGAAAGAACTAAATAACCGGATTGTTTGAGATGATAGGTGATCAGATCCACAATGTCCTTTTCATCCTCGATGATTAAAATAGATTTCATAGGGGGTCTCTTTCAAATCAATTTATCAGATCCTAAGGAGAATTCCAATAGGGTTATAGGTACCTGTCATCCTGAAAGTTAAACAGAATTTTAGCACAGGGGCTATCTGAATTCTACGGGATGGAGATTTTGATATTTACGAGGAGCGGCCAGCCAAACGAGAAGAATGGAAATCAGGTTAAGGGGGATGACCAGAAAAAAGGCCCAGAAATAACTTTGGGTTTGATCAAAGAGATACCCCCCCAACCAAGAGCCCAGGGCCCCACCTATCCCAATCACTCCTTCGACCATCCCATAAACTGTTCCGAAAAATTTCCCCTTAAAAAGGTCTGCGGAGATGGACATGAACATAGGAGCTGTAACGCCCCATCCAGCCCCAAAAGAAATGGCGAAAAGATAGAGGAGGACGCGATTGGAAAAGGGAGGGTAGATCAAAAGGAATACGATTGCGAAACAGAAGCAGATTCCACCCAGAGTATAGGTCATTTCCCTCCCGATGCGATCGGAGAGCCATCCCCAGAAGAAGCGGAATCCTCCGGATAAAGCGCTTGCCATTGCAAATAGGGTGGCCACCCACATCTTCTCCAGCCCCAAGTCTACTAAATATTTAACATGGTGGACAATGACGGTATAAACCCCAAAAACCGTGAGCGATGGGAAGATGAGAATCAACCAGAAGCGGCCCATCTTCATAAATTCCCCAAACGACCTTTCTCGAAAGGGGGCGGGAGAAGGTTCAGACAATAGGTTTTCACTTTTATCTTGGGAGACCTCCACAGGGTTTTTTGGCCGATCGCCATCTGGAAGAAGCCCCATCTCTTGGGGTTGATGTCTGAGGAAAAAGAGATTGAGAGGCAGGGGAATCGCTAAGATCATGAGGCCAAAGACAAGATATGTAAAGGTCCATCCTTGATGGGTAATGAGATATTGAAGGAAAGGAAGAAGTAAAAGAGGACCTAATCCAATTCCTACGCTGGCCAACCCATTGGCCATTCCTCTTTTTCTTTCAAACCAGTGCGTTAAGATCGTAGTGAAGGGAGTAATGCTCAAGCAGGTCACTCCTATTCCAACGATGATGCCAAAGAAGAGGTAAAATTGGAGGAGGGTCTTGATTTGAGTGCAAAGAAGAAATCCTAACCCTGTCAAGGCAATTCCTGGCAGGATGACCTTCCTTGGGCCAATTCGATCCACCAGTGTCCCCACAATGGGAGCCATGATCATATAAATCCCCATGGCAATAGATTGGGCCATAGCGGTTTCTGCACGGCCCCAGCGAAAGGTATCAATGAGGGCTACAAAAAAGAGGGAGAACGTAGTTCTCACACCAAACCAGAAGGCCATGGAGACCGCGGACAGTCCTACGATCACCCACCCATAATAGAATTTTGGTATGGAAGGAGAGGTCTTTTTCAATGAGTTTAAATCTAAAAGATTTAACTTTCTCGGTCAAGAATTCCTTGAGGGGATAAATTCTATTTGACCAGTCTGTGAGTATTTCGTAAAATGTATAAAAATGACAACTAAAGAATTATTTGGTTATTTCTATGTTTGTAGACCTATTTTAAGATATGAATATCGGCCTTACGGTTTTCCTACAAAATGGGCGACCCTAAACCTTCCCCCTTTGGAAAAGGAGCACCTAAACACTCCCCCCTTTGGAAAAGGGGGGGCGAGGGGGGATTTTAAGAAAAATGCTTCCTTGGGACAATCAATTGAAGTTTTTGAGTTATTTATGATTGACAAAATCTCCCCCTAACCCCTCTTTGTCTAAGAGGGAAAAATTCCATAAGCATGAGGAGAAGAAAAGCTAAATATCCCAATCCCCGACGCGAAGAGCCATTTTAATAAAAGGAGGCGAATGGATTTTGCCTGAAAAAATTGACCTTCCTAAGAAATTGCTTTGGGATTACAAGAAGGCCCCCCCAGATCCCTTTTGGAGACTCCAGAGGATAGCAGATTTTTTCCCCCTTTACGGTAGGGATAGGAAAACGGTCAGGGCTCTCTACGAGAATCTAAAGAGATTAAAAATCGATGAGACAACAAAGTTACTCATAAAAGAATATGAAAGAGTATGGGAGAAGAAAAGTGGAAAAAATAAAAAATAATCCTATCCTGACAAAGCAGCAAAAGATATTGTTAAAGCAATTCATTGCATGGCCTCAGGCGTCACTATTTTATCTAACCGGAGGGACTGCCCTTTCCGCTTTTTATCTCCACCATCGTCTATCAGAAGACCTTGATTTCTTTACCGAGGGGGACGTTGAAACAGAATCGATCCTTACTTTTTTACATTCCATCCCGAAGGTAAAGGAATTGGAGATGGAGAAAAAATTTGACCGAAGAATATTTCTTATCAGTTATTTGGATGGTGATCAATTGCGGGCTGAGTTTACAAAATACCCATTCAAACCGATCAATCCATTTAAGAGGGTTGAGGGAATTCAGGTCGATAGCAAAGAAGATATTCTGGTCAATAAATTAATGGCTTTAACGGATCGGAAGGAAATTAAGGATTACGTGGATATTTATTTTATCCTGAAAGGATCCTCGGCACTCTCAATAGATGGGGTGATCGAGAGGGCAGAGCAGAAATTTGGGATCAAAGGTCTTGGGTATATCCTTCAAGGAAGATTCCTTGAATGTCCTGAAAAGGGGGTAGAACATCTCAATATGAAGAAAGAATGTCTGGGGAAGGAAATGACCACTTTCTTTAAAGGGTTGGCCAGAAGATTGATAAGAAAGAGTATTGAGAAAGAGAAGATCTCTGGAACGGAGGGTTAAATTTCTGAAATAAAATTTCTTGATTTAAAGAAGAATTTTTGTTAATGAATCAAAAAATCTTATGACTGGAGGTGGGGACTTGAAGAACCTTTTAAGAATTTATTCCTCCGTTTTAATTGTCCTGTTTTTACTCTCCTGTGCAGGAGGGACGAAGACCGAAAAGAAGGATAAAGCCCAGAGTCTTGAGGAGCACTTTCAATTAGCCTATAAGGCAGCCCAAAAGGGGAATCTGGATGAGGCAGTCGCTGAATACAAGCAGGTGCTCAAATTAGATTCAAAGAACGCAAAGGCTCACCTTAACCTTGGCATTGTGTATGGAAGACAGGGGAAGTGGAAAAAAGAGCTCTCGCATTATAAGCAGGCCATCTCCATTGACCCCAAATTTGCTGAAGCCTACTTCCACTTGGGCCTGGCCTATTATGAGAGAGGGAATTTGGATGAGGCAGCAAAGCAATACCAGAAAGCCATCCAGATTCATCCCGATTATATCGAGGCCCATAATAACTTGGGCAATATTTATTTCAGAAAGGGGAAGATGGAAGAGGCCCTCTTAGAGTACCAGAAGACCATTGAGATCAAACCGGACTACGCTCGAGGTCATTACAATATAGGGAATGTCCACCGACAAAAGGGTAAACTGGATGAGGCCATTGCCTCCTTTCAGCGGGCGATCGAAATTCATCCTAAATACGGGGAGGCCCACTACGGCCTGGCTGTCTGTTATTATGAGAAGCAAGAATTTAAACTGGCCATCCAGCATGCAGAGGAGGCGGGGAAACTTGGAGTAGTGGTTGACCCTAAATTGCTGGAGAGACTCAAGCCCTACCGATAGGAATTTAAAGGCTTTCTATGCGATCATTTCCTTTGGCCCAAGGCCAATCCGTTAGAGTTGATTTTTAAAACTATTTCTGATATTCATTCTACCAATAGTTCTTTTGTCCTTTCATAATTTAGAATCACTGCTCATGGGTAACTTTGTTACCATTTTAAGCACAATTTTATTCATTAGAGCCTAAGGAGGGGGTATGTTACCTGCATCCGAGATCAAGACAGGAATGGTCCTCCATATCGATCAGTCTCTCTATAAAGTCCTGGCCACGGAATATCATATGGGGGGAGGAAAGATGGGAGGACTTGTCCATGTGAAGTTAAAAGAGATTCGCTCAGGGCTTCTCATAGACCGAAAGTTTAAACCAGATGAAAAGTTGGAGGAGGTAGAACTGGACCGCAAGACAATGGAATTTCTCTATGAGGATTCAGAAGGGTTCACCATGATGGACCCCGAATCTTATGAACAGGTTACCCTTCCCAAGAATCTCATGGAATCCTTCTCTCCCTTTCTCCAACCCAATATGAGGCTGATGGTAGAATTTTTGGAAGGAGAGCCTGTGAATGTTCTCTTTCCAGAGTGGGTGGAGTTGGAGGTTGTCTCCACCCCCCCAAGCCTAAGCAGTCTCCAAGATGAAGTTTACAAACCGGCTACCCTCTCCAATGGAATGCAGATTCAAGTTCCCCAGTTTATCAAGGTGAAGGATGTGGTGAAGGTCTCCGTAAGCACAAAGAAGTATATCGAGCGAGTAAAACGATAAATGTAAACAATGAACAAAACCCTAAACGATAAATAAAAAATAATTTTACTGTAGTTTAGCAAAAATTTATAGCTTATTGAAATATAAAATATTTTTAAACCCACATTTTGTCATTCCTGCGGAAGCGGGAATCCAGTAAAAATCATTTCCGCCAAAGGCGGGTCCGATTCAGTCGGATAAAATCAATAAATTCTGGATGCCTGCTTTCACAGGCATGACAAAAATTTGCTAAACTACAGTAATTTTTTTAAGAAAGAGGAAGGGAGATGGAGACGAGAGAGGCGATTTTGAATTATCAATATTCAGAGAAAATGAAGTCAGGATTGATCATTGGGACGGGCCTTCTTGAACAGGTGGTTTCTTTAAAAGGGGAGGAACGGAGTGGAGGGTTGAAAGTCTTAATAGGATATCTGGAGGGGCTTCTTAGAGAGGTGAGAATTGCGATGAATGTGATAGGGGTAGAAACTTATCGCCCATTGGAAGGGAGGGTGATGGAGTTAGTCGGTTGGGTTCAGATGTCCCAATTTGATGAAGCCCGTCGTTCTTTTTCTGAGGCCATCTCTTCGAGCACCACCCTTTGCCAGGCCTCTATGGGTTATTTAATGGAAAAGAAGTTGGTTTAGACTTCAAAAAGGGGAGGATAGGTCATGATGAAAAGGTTATCTCTTATTTTATTAGGAGGATTATTCCTACTGCCTACCATTGTCCAATCGCAACCAGAGAGGATTTTTGAGAAGTTTCAGGATCGGTTTGGCCCCAGGCTTCATCCTCATGATCTGAGAATTCATCAGTTGGAGGTGGCCCCTGATCCATTTCGCGAAGGAGACCCCATTACCTTCCAGGTTCTGGTCTCCAACCTGGCCAACTATTCCGGCAGGGTGAGCCTTTTTATTAAGGATCGGGATGAGGTGATCACGTCTGTTTACGATGTGCTTCTTCGTCCCGGTCAAAATCGGATTATCTTTCCACAGACCCACTATCGTTTTCGAAGGTTTGAGCATTGTTTCACTGTGGAAGTCGATATTGAGAAGACCAGAGCTCCTGTGGATTTAGTAAAGGATTTCTGTGCCCAGAGGACCTATTATGGTTGGACCCTGAAAGGCCCTCGAGTGGGTCCCCTCTTTGTGGAAGACCTCGATATGTTTCCTGATCCAGCCACTCCGGGCCAGGAAATTCGATTCCGGGTAAGGTTACGAAATGACGGAAGACCCCTTCGCGCCCATATTCGAATTCAGGACAAAGATCAGTTGGTGGCTCAATTGGAAGATGTCTTTCTTCCACGGGGTTATTCTGAACATTATTTTCATTATATGCGTTACCCCTTCCAGCGGTTCGACCACTGTTTCATGGTCATTTTAGATATTGATCGAACCCCTTATCGGGTTGATGCGGCAAGAGAGTTTTGTGCTAAGCCATTAGGTTGGACATTGAAACCTTAACCTAATGTTTAAAACTAAGGGGGTGCAAAATGCCAGAGAGGTCTTATGAAGCCTTTGAATTGAGAGGGCCCAAACCCAAAACGATGGCTATAGGGGTATTGGTTTTTATCCTTCTCATCTTCCTTTGGAGTTCTTTTGTCATTGTCCCTGCAGGACATCGGGGGGTGGTTCTCTGGTGGGGAAGCGTGGAGAAAAGGGTGATGGGCGAAGGGCTTAACTTCAAGGTTCCTTTTGCGGAACGGGTGATTAAAGTAGATGTACGGGTTCAACCTCATCCCTTTAAGGAGATCGATGCAGCCTCTAAAGAGTATCAAATGGTGAAATTGACAGGGATGATGAACTTTCATATTGATCCTGCCTACGTGAATGTCCTCTATCAGAAGGTGGGGCTGGATTTTGCAAATAAAGTGATTGACCCTGCCTTCAATGATTTTGTCAAGGAGGTTGTTCCCAATTATCCCATCACCGAGATCTTGCCCAAACGAGAGGAGATTCGAAAAAGGGCCATGACGAAATTGGGGGAGAACCTGGCTCGATATCATATCATCGTTGACGACATCTACATCTCCAATATCCGGTTTTCTCCAGAATATGAAAAGGCGATCGAAGCCAAGCAGGTAGCCCAACAACAGGTGGAGACGCAAAGACAGATTTTGGCCCAACGTGAGATTGAAGCCCAGCAGAAGGTGGTCACCGCCAAAGGGGAGGCTGAATCGATTCTGGTGGTCGCCCAGGGCCAGGCCAAGGCCAATGAGGTTCTGTCTCGCTCCATTAGCCCCATTCTGGTTGAGTATAAGAGCATTGAGAAATGGAATGGGATATTGCCTCAATTTACAGGAGGGGTGACTCCTTTTATCGATCTCAGTAAGATGGGAGGGACGAAGAAATAATAGACTGATCGTAAATAAATTTTAGAGGACTCTCATTGAGGTGAGAAATGGTTGAAGGACATCCTTTATTTGTAAATTTCTTTATAGGGGGTTCAATCCTCTTTCTCATTGGTCTTGCCTTAAGGTTTTCTCTCTACTTCAAGGGGAATTGGAGTTTAACAAGGCTTGCCAAAGGTCTCTTTTTGACCCTCTTTAGTTTGAGAATTCTTGAACTGATAAAGGTTCTCTTTTTAGACGGGATCCTTCAGCGAAGACTTTTTGACCAGGACAAGTGGAGGTGGTTGATGAAGGTCCTGATCATGGTGGGTTATCCCTCCATCATCATCGCAGGCCATCTAAAGGTCGAGGTGATGCCACAGTTCAAGAACCTTCCCCATCTCCTTAAATTTTTTTATGCCCCCTTTTGTGATTTTTATTACTTCCGAGATGTCTCAACCCCAACCCTTAGTCTTGGAGATGCCCTTTTTGCCATTTCTTTTGATCTTTTTGGACTGATGATATTAGGGGGGGAGTTTATCGCCATCGCCCGAAGATTTATATTAAAAAAACTGCCCTTTAAAACTTCGGTCGGGGATATCATCGCCGTCAACCTCTTGGGAGGATGGTTCATCCTCCGTTTTTTCTGCGAGGCAACAAGCATTCTCACCTATTCCTTACCTGATTCGGTGGCGAAATACTGGTTTCTCTCCTTTGGACTAAGCAAGGTGATGGCTCCTCTCAGGCTTCCCTGGGCCTCACTCAACTATCCTCTCTGGTCCATTTCAGGGCTATTTTTAGCAAGTCTTGTGGCATCGATTCCTTATAATAAAAAACTCTGGCATATCTTTACAATCCCATGGGTGATGCTATTCAACCTGATGCCCAAAGAGACGTTTGCCCCTAAGGTGGAAAAGAGTCCCATTCCTCTTTCATTGAAAGAGCTCATTGCGCTGGATGCTTGTGTGAAGTGTGGAAGTTGTGTAGAGGTTTGCCCTGTCTATACTCAGACCAGGGAATTAGAATCGACCATGGGAGGTCTCTATACAGACCTAAAAATTTTAATAAGGAGCCTCTATGGTGTGTCGCGAAGGCTCTTTGGATCGTCAAACCCCAGCGAGGGGATGAAAAAGGTTTCCGACCAGCCCTACCTCTGCACCCTTTGCGGAAGGTGCAAACTCATTTGTCCTGCCTTTATTGATACCCATCAATTGAGGATTGCCCTACGGGAATTCATGGTGGAGGAAGGACAATATCCAGCCGTGATCAATCAGGTCGTTGAGAATCTTAAAAGGGTCCACAATATCGTTGGAGAGCCCGGTGAGGAACGATCAACCTGGACAGAAGCAATCGAAGGGATTCCGAAGGGCCAACTTGAAAAGAGAGGGGCGGAGGTCGCCTATTTTGTTGGGTGCGTGGGCTCCTATTTCCCCATGGTCAAAAGGATTCCTCAATCTTTGGTCCAAATTATGAGAAAGGCGAAAGTGGACTTTACAATTTTAGGGGGAGAGGAGTGGTGTTGTGGTTTTCCTTTGATTGCTGCAGGGATGGGAAAGGAGGCCCAGATTTTTCTCAAACACAATTTGGAAAAGATGAAAGAGAAGGGAGTGAAGAAAGCAGTTTTTTCATGCCCTTCTTGCTACCATACCTGGAAGGAAGAGTACCAAACGGATATTGAAATCTTTCATTCGACTCAGTTTATTAAGAGATTGATTGATGAAGGGAAGATTCGCTTTAAGAGAAAAGAGATGAAAGTGACCTATCATGATCCCTGTGACCTTGGCAGGTTGAGCGGGATCTACGAGCCCCCCCGACAGATTCTTCAAGCCATTCCTGGAGTCGAACTGATTGAGATGGAGAGTAATCGACAGAATGCTAAATGTTGTGGGGGAGGAGGGGATCTTGAGATTGTAAAACCTGACCTCTCCGCCTCTATTGCTCAAGCCAAAATTGAGGAGATCAAGGCCACTGGAGCAGAGGCGGTGATCACAGCCTGCCAGCAGTGTGTTCGTACGATTCAAATGGCAGCCCGAAAAAAGAAGATTCCACTGGGGGTGATGGACCTCATCGAGTTTGTCTTAAAAAACATGGAGGAATAGGGGAAAAAGATCTCTGAAAAAGTCATCCATAGGCTGGGAGGTGGGGTTTTAAATCCTTCGAAAGCGGGTGTTTACAGTTTTTATTGGTTAACGATCCAACCTATGAAAATTCATCCTATTTGGGAATCAAAGTCTGGTGCTAAACCATTTAGAGGTATCTGCTCATCCGACAGAATCGGATCCGCCTCCCGCCTTTGGCGGCTGGCGGAAAGTCTTTTCCACTCCACCCCCCAGCCTAATAAACATTTTTCAGAAACCTTTCAAAAAAAGACTTGACTTTTTAGGAGGTCTTGAAGTAATAAGAGGATATGAAAAGGGTTCTTGTTTTGGCCACCCTTTTGATAGGTTTTTGGGCCTTTCCTTCTTCGGGGCTTGCCAGAGAGAATTCCCCAATTCCCCAACTCTCTGCCTTTTATGGAAAGTCCTATCGAGGAGTGGAAGATCCCGAATTCATCTCCTATGATCAGTTACTCCGGAGCCATTTGGTCCAGAGAATCCATAGGCGGTTCGGGATCAGGCTGGATTCAAAAACCTATTCAGGGTTCGACCTTCTCGAGATCGAGAGCCTTTTGAAGTGTAGAAAGGGAAATGAACCCTTTGATCTTTTCTTAAGGATGTTTCCGAAATCCCCTTAGTTACTCCTCAGACCAAACCTTTCTGAACCTCTGCCTTGGCCTTGGCGATGGCTTCGTCCTCACGTTTGACATCCTCCAGGGTCTTGGGCTTAACCTTATCGGGGATTGGCTCCAGACCATATTTCCATTTCAAAAATTGAGTGCCTGTTTGTGGAAAGAGGGCGCAGATCAAGGTATCGCAGATATCTTTGGCCAACCCCTTTGTCTCCTCTTTAACCTTCTCCATTTCGGGTTCGATCAGATCTGCAGGTCTACAGGTAATAGGCTCCTTTCCTCTCTTATACCCTTTCAGAACTAATTTTTTTATCTCGTCCGAGATGGGGATGGGAGGTCTTCCATAGAGGCCATAGACATAGTCCTGCGTCTCTCTTGAGACCATCTTATATCGACCGAAAAGGACGTTTAGAACCGCTTGGACCCCAACAATCTGGGAGGTCGGGGTGACAAGGGGAGGGTAACCCAAATCTTTACGGGTCTGGGGAAGTTCGGCATAGACTTCATCGAGTCGATGGAGGGCTTTCTGTTGTTTGAGTTGACTGATCATATTTGAGATCATTCCCCCAGGGATCTGATGTCTGAGGACGCTTGTATCGATCACCGCCATCCTGGTGGTATCTAAGAAGTCTCGATATTTGGGGGCGATCGTCTCGAGATACTCTCCTAATTTGAGAAGTTTGGATAGGTCGAGTTTCGGATCCCAAGGGGTTCCTTCCAGAGCAACCAGAATGGGTTCCACCGCAGGCTGTGAGGAACGAAGGGCAAAGGGAGCCAGGGCGGTATCAATGATATCCACCCCTGCCTCGATGGCCTTGAGGTAGGTCATCGATCCCATCCCGCTGGTGTAATGGGTGTGTAGTTGAATGGGTATCCGAATCGCCTTCTTGAGAGCCTTCACCAATTCATAGGCATCATAGGGAGCAAGCAATCCTGCCATATCCTTAATGCATAAGGAATCGGCCCCCATCTCTTCAAGAATTTTTGCTTTTTCTAAATAGTAGTTGAGATTGTAAACCGGACCTCCCATTCTCCGTTCGGTTAAAGAGTAACAAATCGTTCCCTGAATATGTTTCCCACAACGCTTAATCACCTTGAAGGCGGTTTCGAAGTTCCGCTCATCATTGACTGCATCGAAACAACGAAAGATATCGATTCCTACCTCGGCTGATTTTTCAACAAAGACCTCCACCACATCGTCGGGATGGTTACGATAGGCGACTAAATTCTGTCCCCTGAGAAGCATTTGAAAGGGAGTCTTGGGCATTAACTTCTTCAGAACCCTGACCCGCTCCCATGGGTCTTCCCCTAAGAATCGGTGGCAGACATCGAAGGTGGCACCACCCCACATCTCAATAGAGTGAAAGCCCACGCTATCCATTTCCTCAGCGATGGGAACCATATCCTCAGTCCTCATCCGTGTTGCCAAGGAGGATTGATGTCCATCTCGAAATGTGGTATCCGTGATTCTAATTGGTTTCTTTGGGAGTTTATCCATCTCTTCCATTTTGGTCCTCCTGTTCTATCAAACCCCATCCCCCAAATGGCTTTTTGAACTTGCCCTTGCGATAAGATGTATAAATCTGTTAACATATGGAAGAATTTTTTTCAATCAGAAAAGGTCCAAGGTTCAAGGTTCCCATGTTTCAATTTCTCTTGACAAAGAGAAAAATTTTTTTATATTAGATTGTCTAAATTTAAGCCAATGTTAGTGATCAAATCCGACGAGATCCCAGAAGAAGGATTAACCCTGGAGTGGGTGGAGGAAAGGCATTCCTTATTAGCCTATATGGAGGGATTTTCACGGATCGATTTCGATTTTGAAAAACCGCTCCACTCTGAGGCAACGGTTTTAAGATCAGGAAAGTCTATTCTCATTAAAGGAAAGGTGGAGACCAACCTTCGCCTTCAATGTATTCGTTGTTTGAAAGAGTTTTCTTATCCTCTTTCTTCAAGATTTGAACTTACCCTCCATCCTCTTAAAGAATCTTCAATGATCAAAGAGAAGGAATTGGAGGAAGGAGATTTAGAGTCCGATTTTTTTCAGGAGGGAGAAATTCACCTCTCCGAGATTGCTTGTGAACAGGTTTTTTTGGAGATTCCCTATCAACCGCTCTGTCAAGAGAACTGTAAGGGACTTTGTCCAAGATGTGGAAGTGACCTTAACCTCTCCCTCTGTTCCTGTGAAGGGGAGAGAATGGGAACCGCATTTTCAGATCTTCAAAAATTGAAACTTAAATGAGGTTTATTGTCTGAGCAATTAAAAAAGAAAGGATTATTCAAATGGGAGTTCCAAAACGAAGACATTCCCCCTCGAGAAGGGATAAGCGCCGTGCCCATGATCAATTGACCCCTCCTACTCTTTCCCTATGCCCAAGGTGTCACGAACCGTTATTGCCCCACCATATTTGTCCCAATTGTGGGACCTATAAAGGGAAGGAAGTTATTAAAAAAGAAGAGGAGTGATTGAAAAGATGAAGATAGCCCTGGATGCCATGGGAGGAGATTATGCTCCACAAACCACTGTGGAGGGAGCCTATCTTGCAGCCAAACTTCATGGGGCGAAGGTGATCTTGGTCGGAGATGAGGATCAAATTAGCAAGGAACTATCCAAATATCCAACCTCCAAGCTTCCCCTTTATATCCACCATGCTCCCCATGTGGTGGCCATGCACGACTCTCCCTCTGCGGTCTTACGTCGAATGAAGGATACCTCTATCAAGGTGGCCATTGAGTTGGCCAAGGAGGGACAGGCCAGTGGAGTGGTCACTGCGGGCAATTCAGGTGCCGCCATGGCCCTAGCCATGTTCATTTTTAAAAAATTGGAGGGGGTCGATCGTCCTGCCATTGCAACCATTCACCCTACCATCAAAGGCTCCACGGTTTTGATCGATTCAGGCGGGAATGTCGATTGTAAACCCTTTCATCTGGTCCAATTTGCCCTGATGGGAGATGCCTATGCTAAATATATTTTGAATAAGGATCAACCAAGGATCGGGGTGTTGAGCAATGGGGAAGAAGAGGGAAAGGGGAATGAATTGACCCGTGAGGTTCATGAAATCCTTTCCAAAACGGATTTAAACTATATTGGCTATGTGGAGGGGAATGACATCAATAGTGGTGAAGTAGATGTCATCGTGTGTGATGGGTTTGTGGGAAACGTTGTTCTCAAAATTAGCGAGGGCCTTTGGGAGACCATTAGTTCTATCCTCAAATGGGAGGCCAAGGATAATATTCGGGCAAAGGTGGCCTACTTTTTGATGAGTCGCGCTATGCGCCGCCTCTCAAAGAAGATGGATTACTCCGAATATGGTGGAGCCCCCCTGCTTGGGATTAATGGGAATTGCGTGATCAGTCATGGACACTCTAATGCCAAGGCGATCATGAATGCCATCCTGCTCGCCCAAAGCCTGGCTAAGAACAAACTCAATGAACACCTTTCTTTAGAGATTAAGGAGAAACAAGAACTTCTCAGGATGGGACAGAAAAAGTCAGAAAAAATCAATACCATCAATTTTAGTCGGAGGGAGTAGATTGGATTATTTTCTTACCGATGAACAGAAAATGATTCAAGACTTGGCCCGGAAGATTGCGGTTGAGAAGATCATACCGGTCAGGGCAGAACTGGATGAAAAAGAGGAATTTCCCTGGGAGATCCTGAAGGTTTGTGCAGAGGCAGGGCTTTTTGGGGTTTCCATTGATGAGGAATTTGGTGGGTTTGGTGGGGGGGTGCTGGAGAATTGTCTTGCAGTGGAGGAGTTGAGTCGTGCCTGTTTGGGGATTGCTACCAGTTATGCAGGGAGTGGCTTGGGGGCTCATCCCATCATGCTCTTTGGCAGTGAAGATCAGAAGAGGAGGTACCTCCCGGATATCGCCCGAGGAAAAAGACTCGCAGCCTTTGGATTAACCGAGGCCAATGCAGGAAGTGATGCAGGAGCCATTCAAACCACTGCCACCCGAAAAGGGGAGGGGTATGTTTTGAATGGCACGAAACAGTGGATCACCAATGGTGGGGAGGCTGAGATCTACACCATTATTGCGATGACCGACCGAAAAAAAGGACCCCGAGGGGCAAGTGCCTTCATTGTGGAGAGGGGGACTCCAGGTTTTGACTTCGGGAAGAAAGAGAAGAAGATGGGGATCCGGGCTTCTGCCACCCGAGAGTTGATCTTTCAAGACTGTTTCGTTCCGAAAGAGAATCTCATCGCCAAAGAGGGTATGGGGTTCATCATCACGATGAGGACGTTCGACCGGACTCGACCTGGAGTGGGGGCCCAGGGCGTTGGTTTGGCACAAGGAGCCCTTGACGAGGCGGTACGCTATGCGCGAGAAAGGGAACAGTTCGACCGAAAGATCATCTCCTTTCAAGCGATTCAGCATCTCTTAGCGGATATGGCCACTCAGGTAGAGGCAGCCCGGGCGTTGGTCTACTCGGTGGCTCGCTATATTGATCATTCTAAAGATCCTAAGGAGATTTCAAAGGTCTCGGGAATGGCCAAGGTCTTTGCCAGCGATGTAGCAATGAGGGTGACCGTGGATGCCGTTCAGGTTTTTGGAGGGTATGGATATATGAGGGAGTATCCTGTAGAGAAGATGATGCGAGACGCCAAGATCCTCCAGATCTATGAGGGGACCAATCAGATTCAGAGAAATGTGATCGGTCTCGAACTGAGCAAAGAATATGCAGGGAAAAAATAAGGAGGTTCAGGCAAGGGTTTTATGAAGAAGATGGCGTTTCTCTTCCCAGGTCAGGGCTCCCAATATGTTGGGATGGGAAAGGAACTCTTTGATCATTTTAAGGTCGCCAAAGAGGTCTTTGAAGAAGCGGATGAAGCCCTTCGGTTTTCTATCTCCTCTCTCTGTTTTTATGGACCCGAAGAGGAATTGAAACTTACCGAGAATACCCAACCCGCTATTTTGACGACCAGCATCGCTGCCCTTCGAGTGCTTGAAAATGAGATGGGGTTGAAGGCCTCCCTTACCGCAGGCCATAGTCTTGGAGAGTATAGTGCGCTGGTGGCTTCGGAAGCCGTTTCATTTGCCGAGGCGGTGAGGATTGTAAGACTCAGGGGACGATTTATGCAGGAGGCTGTCCCTGTGGGGGAAGGGGCAATGGCAGCCATTTTAGGGATGGAGCGTGAGGAAGTAGAACACCTTTGCAAGGAGGTTTCCTTCACCGAGGTTCTATCGCCTGCGAACTTCAACTGCCCTGGCCAGATCGTTATTGCTGGAAATCTCCGTGCGGTTCAGAGGGCCATGGAAATCGTTAAAGGGAGGGGAAAGAAGGCGATTCTCCTTCCTGTCAGTGCCCCCTTTCACTGCCCTCTGATGAAGCCCGCAGGCGATCGCCTTGAAAAGGAGCTGGATCCTATCTCGCTCGGCGAGATGAAGATTCCTGTGGTGACCAATGTCGAGGCAGAGATCAATACCTCTAAAGAAAGAGTAAAACCTCTTTTGGTCGCCCAGGTCTCCAATCCGGTTCGATGGGAAGAGTCGATGCGAAAGATGATAGAGGAGGGAATCGAACAAGTCTTAGAGATCGGTCCTGGGAAAGTGCTCTCTGGGCTGATGAAACGGATCGATCCAACTATTGAAACTAAAAATATCGAGGATCTTCAGACCCTGAGAAAAATTTCTTAGAAGGAGCGGAAATTGGAACTCGAAGGGAAGGTGGCTTTGGTGACCGGAGGGGCTCAAGGAATTGGGAGGGCGGTTGCACTTCTCCTTGCCCAAAAGGGTGCAACAATTGTTATCTCCGATATTAACATTCAAAAAGCAGAGGAGACCGCTCAAGAGATTCGGTCCTTGGGACGAGAGGCCATGGCGGTTCAAGTGGATGTGGCCAATTTTCAAGAAGTAGAAAAGATGGTGGAGGGGATTGTAGAAAAATTTTCACGGATTGATATCCTAATCAATAATGCAGGAATCACTCGAGATAAATTGATTCTCCGAATGAGTGAAGAGGATTGGGATGCGGTCATTCGCATCAACCTGAAAGGGACGTTTAACTGCACCAAGGCGGCTCTCAAATATATGTCCAAACAGAGAAGCGGAAAGATCGTTAACATTTCGTCCGTGGTCGGGATGATGGGCAATGCAGGACAGGCCAATTATTCTGCCTCTAAGGCAGGGGTGATTGGCTTTACAAAAACCATTGCCCGGGAGTTCGCCCAGAGGGGAATCAATGTCAATGCTATTGCCCCTGGATATATCCAAACGCCCATGACCGATGTCCTTCCAGAAAAGGTGAAGGAGGAATTGAAGCGATTAATTCCCATGGAGCGATTGGGACAACCTGAGGATGTAGCCCAGGCTGTCCTATTCCTCGTGTCTGAGGCATCGAGCTATATCACAGGGCAAGTGTTGAATGTGAACGGTGGAATCTATATGTAGCAGTGGTCTGTAAAAATGATGAAGGAGGTGATTTCATGGGAGACATCGAAAAGAGGGTGAGGGAGATCATTGTTGAACAGTTAGGAGTCAACGAAAGTGAGGTTACCCTTGAGGCAAAGTTCGTAGATGATTTAGGCGCGGATTCTCTTGACCTCGTCGAATTGGTCATGGCCTTAGAGGAGGAGTACAATATGGAGATTTCAGACGAGGATGCTGAAAAGATCATCACCGTTGGAGATGCGATTGAGTATATCAAGGCCCACATGGGCAAATAAATCGATTGACTTCATCCGAACCAAGAATGGAGGAGTTACTTGCGAAGAAGGGTTGTTGTTACAGGGATCGGTTTGGTGATTCCCACCGGGATAGGCGCCAAAACCGCTTGGGCAAATATCTGTGAAGGAAAATCGGGAATTGGACCGATCACCCGGTTCGACGCCACGGGGTTTGAAACAAAGATTGCAGGAGAGGTGAAAGGGTTCAACCCGGAGCTATATATCGAGAAGAAAGAGATCAAAAAGATGGATCTCTTCATTCAATATGCTATTGCTGCAACCCAAGAAGCCCTGGAGGATGCCCAATTAGCTATCACCCCTGAAAATGGGGAGAGAATTGGGGTGATCGTAGGAACCGGATTAGGAGGGTTACCCAATATTGAGAAATGCCATCAGGTCCTCTTAGAAAGGGGACCGAGTCGGATCACCCCCTTTTTCATCCCAATGGTCATTGCTAATCTGGCCTCCGGTCAGATTGCTATTCGCTTTGGAGCCAAAGGACCCAATACCTGCGTGGTCACCGCTTGTGCTACAGGAGCCCATTGCATCGGAGATGCCTTCCGGGCGATTGTCTATGGGGATGCGGATGCCATCATCGCTGGCGGGACAGAGGCGAACATCACCCCCCTTACCGTTGGAGGATTCAATGCGATGAAAGCGCTTTCCACAAGAAATGAGGAGCCTGAGAAGGCCTGTCGACCCTTTGAGAAGAACCGCGATGGGTTTGTGGTGGCAGAAGGAGCAGGGATCCTCATCTTAGAAGAACTTGAGTTTGCCTTGAAAAGGGGTGCCAAGATTTACGCTGAACTGATCGGCTATGGTTACACAGGAGATGCCTACCACATTACTGCCCCCTCCCCAGATGGCGATGGAGCCATCCGTTGTATGAGAATGGCGATTAACGATGCAGGATTGAAGCCTGAAGAGATCGATTATATCAATGCCCATGGGACCTCTACGCCTCTCAACGACCTTACAGAGACCCTGGCCATCAAAGCGGTCTTTGGAAACCGTGCAAAGAGTATCCCGATTAGTGCGACCAAATCCATGACCGGCCATCTGTTGGGTGCTGCTGGGAGCACAGAAGCCATCTTTACCATTCTTTCTATTTACCATGGAATCCTTCCCCCCACCATCAACTATGAAGAGCCGGACCCTGAGTGTGACCTCGATTACGTCCCCAATGTAGCCAGAAGACAACCCATCCAAACGGCCATCTCCAATGCCTTTGGGTTTGGTGGAACCAATGCGACATTAGTTTTTAAGAAATTTTTAGGATAGGAACATGAAGATTGGGTTGGCTTGTGACCACGGTGGGTTTGAACTTAAAGAGGAGATCAAGGCCTTTTTGAAATCGATCCACCAGGACCCTATCGATTTTGGGACCTTTAGTGAGGTGCCAGTCGATTATCCTGACTATGCCATCCTTGTGGCGGAGAAGGTTTCCAAAGGGGAGTTAGAAAGAGGGATCCTCATCTGTGGAACAGGGATTGGAATGACCATTGTGGCCAATAAGTTTCGAGGGGTCAGGGCAGCTCTGGCCAACGATCTTTATTCCTCACGGTTCAGTCGTGAGCACACCAATAGCAATATATTGGTTCTTGGGGGTAGAATCGTTGGGAAAGGATTGGCAAAAGAGATCGTTCGTCTCTGGCTAACCACTCCCTACGAGGGAGGAAGGCATCAAAGGCGACTGGAAAAGATTAAAACGATTGAAGAAAGAAATTTTAAAGAATAAACCGCCAATCTCGAACCCCAGGGTCAACTAATTTTAAATCACCTAACAAAACCCCCTAAGGTGTTACTTCCGCAGAGGTGGGAGTTCAGTTTTATATGGATTCCTTGGGATTCATGTTTTTTGAAGGAATGATGACAAATAAATATAGATTATTAATTTTATTATCATAGCCCATAACCCTATTATAGGAGGAACACCATGAAGGACGGAGTAAAAAAAGTGGTATTGGCTTATTCAGGGGGACTGGATACCTCTGTGATTTTAAAATGGTTGAAGAATGAGTTTGGTTGTGAAGTGGTGACGTTTACTGCGGATATTGGTCAGGCAGAGGAATTGGATCACCTGGAGGAGAAGGCCATCGCCACAGGAGCCAGCAAGGTCTACCTCGAGGATCTTCGGGAAGAGTTTGTGAGAGAGTATGTATTTACGGCTCTGAAGGCCAATGCCATCTATGAAGGGACCTATCTCATGGGGACATCCATCGCACGGCCTCTCATTGCGAAAAGGCAACTGGAGATTGCCCAATTGGAGGGGGCAGATGCGGTGGCCCATGGATCGACCGGGAAAGGGAACGATCAGGTTCGGTTTGAATTGACCTACTATGCCCTCAATCCTCATATCCGAGTTATCTCTCCCTGGCGAGAGTGGGCCTTTAAATCCCGGGAGGAGTTGATCGAATATGCAAGGGCCAATGGGATCCCTGTGCCTGTGACAAAAGAGAAGCCTTACTCCTCGGACCGGAACCTCCTCCATATCAGTTTTGAAGGAGGAATCTTAGAAGATCCCTGGTCAGAACCTCCTGAGGATATGTTTATTCTTTCCGTATCTCCAGAGAAGGCGCCTGACCGTCCAACCTTCATTGAGATTGAATTTGAGGATGGGGTGCCGAAACGGGTAGATGGCAAGGCCTTATCTCCTGCAGCGCTATTGGCCAAACTCAATGAGATTGGAGGTCAGAACGGAATCGGTCGGGTGGATATGGTAGAGAATCGATATGTGGGAATGAAATCAAGGGGAGTTTATGAAACCCCTGGTGGAACGATCCTCCATATTGCCCATCGTGCCATCGAATCGATTACCATGGATCGAGAAGTGATGCACTTCAGGGATGGGCTCATCCCCAAGATATCGGAGTTGATCTATTATGGATACTGGTTTTCTCCAGAGATGGAGGTCTTTAAAAAGATGATCGATGAGATGCAGAAGGATGTGACCGGAACAGTCCGACTGAAACTTTATAAAGGGAACTGCACCGTGGTAGGAAGGAAGTCAGAAAAGTCACTTTACCATGGCGCCTTCGCCACTTTTGAAAAGGACATGGTGTATAATCAAAAGGATGCAGAAGGATTCATAAAACTCAATGCCTTAAGACTTCGAATCAGAAGAATGATGAGAGGATAATGCCGTCACCGGTGATTTCCGGCTTGGGATTCGTTAACATACTAACGAATCACCAATCCCCAACACGAATCACGGAATTCTATGAGGAATGGCATGAATCGGAGATACAACCCTAAAGAGATTGAGGAGAAATGGCAGAAGGTCTGGGAGAGTCAAAAACTGTTCAAGGCCACCGAAGATCCAAACAAACCCAAGTATTACCTTCTTGAGATGTTTCCCTATCCTTCTGGGAAAATCCATATGGGCCATGTCCGAAATTACTCCATCGGAGATGTGGTGGCCCGGTATAAATGGATGAAGGGGTTCAATGTCCTTCATCCTATGGCCTGGGATGCCTTTGGTATGCCTGCAGAAAATGCCGCCATCGAACATGGGGTCCATCCCGCCAAATGGACCTATGAGAATATCGAATATATGAAGAACCAGTTGAAACGGATGGGCTTCAGTTACGATTGGGATAGGGAATTTGCGACTTGTGATGTCTCCTATTATAAATGGGAGCAACTCTTTTTCTTAAAGATGTATGAAAAGGGATTGGCCTATAAGAAACGCTCGACCGTGAATTGGTGTGAGATCTGTCAGACGGTTTTGGCCAACGAGCAGGTGATGAGTGATGGAACCTGTTGGAGAGGCCATGCGGATGACCCGGGGGTTACCCAGAGAGAATTGGATCAATGGTTCTTTAAGATCACCCATTATGCAGAAGAACTCTTAGAGTGGTGTGACAAACTGTCGGGGTGGCCAGAACGGGTTCTGACCATGCAGAAAAACTGGATTGGAAAGTCGATCGGGGCGGAGATCCATTTTCCCCTGGAGGGTTCGGAGGAGGTCATAAAGGTTTTTACTACACGGCAAGATACAGTCTTTGGGGCTACGTTTATGAGCCTGGCTCCAGAGCATCCACTTGCCTTAAGCCTTTCAAAAGGGACTCCTCAAGAAGAGGCGGTGAAACACTTCATCGAGAAAATGAAAAGACAGGATCAACTGAAAAGGACGTCAGAGACTGCGGAAAAGGAAGGCGTGTTCACGGGCGCTTACTGCTTGAATCCGATGACAGGAGCGAGGATGCCGATCTTTGTGGCAAACTTTGTCCTTATGGAATACGGGACAGGTGCGGTGATGGCTGTGCCAACTCATGACCAGAGGGATTTTGAATTTGCAAAGAAGTTTGGACTTCCCCTGATCGTTGTGGTTCAGCCAAACGACCATTCTCTAAATCCTGAGACAATGACAGAGGCCTATGAGGGGGAAGGGACTCTGGTGAACTCTGGTCCGTTTAATGGGATGGATAGTATCCAGGCAAGAGAGGCCATTGCACAATACCTCGAGGAGAGGGGGCTGGGTGGAAAGAAAGTAAGTTTTCGGTTAAGGGATTGGGGTATCTCCAGACAGCGTTACTGGGGAGCACCGATTCCCATCATCTATTGCGAACGGTGTGGGACAGTTCCTGTGCCAGAGAAAGACCTTCCGGTCATTCTTCCTTTCAATGTGGAAATCACAGGGATGGGGAAATCTCCCCTGGCCATGGTAAAAGAGTTTGTGGAGACAGAATGCCCCAATTGTGGTGGGCCAGCCCGACGGGAGACAGATACCATGGATACCTTTGTGGAGTCCTCCTGGTATTTTGATCGGTTCGCCTGCCCTGATTACCATGAAGGGCCTCTGGATAAGAAAAGGGTGGATTACTGGATGCCTGTGGATCAGTATATTGGTGGGATCGAACATGCCATCCTCCATCTCCTCTATTCTCGGTTTTTTACCCGGGTATTAAAGGAGTTTGGATGGGTGAGCATAGAAGAGCCCTTTACCAATCTTCTGACCCAGGGAATGGTCTGCAAGGAAGTCTACGAGTGTCCAAGAGATGGTTATCTCTTCCCAGAAGAGGTAAAGGGTCAAGGAGAAAAATTTCTTTGCCAGAAGTGTGGAGGCCAAGTCGTTGTAGGAAGGCTTGAGAAGATGTCCAAATCCAAGAAGAATGTCGTTGACCCTGAATATCTTATTGAACGATATGGTGCAGATACTGCAAGAATGTTCTGTCTCTTTGCCTCTCCCCCTGAGAAAGACCTGGATTGGAGTGACCAAGGGGTGGAAGGGTCTTTCCGCTTCCTCAATCGAGTCTGGAGGCTTTTTTTTGATCTTGAGCCTCGTCTGAGAGGAATAGGTTTACTTCCTTTCGGAAGTCTCCTCGAAGGGGAACCGAAAGCCCTACGGCAAAAGACACACAAGACGATTAAAAAAGTGACAGAGGATATTGAGCGGTTCCATTTTAATACCGCCATCAGTGCGATTATGGAGTTGGTAAATGAAATCTATGTCTCGAAAGTGAAGGAATATCCTGATGAAATTTCCTTGAAAGTCACCAGAGAAGCCATTGAGATAGTGGTCCGGTTGCTCTTCCCCTTTGTTCCCCATTTGGCGGAAGAACTCTGGGAGGCCTTAGGCTATCGAGAATCGCTCATTAAAACCCCGTGGCCGGATTATGACCCAGAGGCTGTCAAAGAGGAAGAGGTTTTGATTGTTATTCAAATCAATGGAAGGTTGAGAGATCGGATTACCCTTCCTGCCTCTTTTGGAGAGGAGGAGGTCAAGGCCTGGGCCTTAAAAAGTGATAGGGTAAGAAGATTGACCGAGGGGAAGGAGATCAAGCGAGTGATCCTTGTGCCCAAAAAACTGGTCAATATTGTGTGTGGATAGATTGCCGAAAGCCTCTGTTTCACGGTTGAAGTAAGGAAGCTCCTGCCTAGTGGCAGGCAGGCGTTTCGTCAATCGTCAAAGGGTGATATGAAAAAACCAACAACTTTACCTCCCGACTATACGGGCATCGTTACCATAACCCTTTTATACCTTTTCCTTCTGATGGGGTGCGGTTATCGGTGGGTGGGGAAAGAAACCCATGTTCCACCTGGAATCAACTCTGTGGCCATCCCAACCTTTATCAACAGGACATTTGAACCTGGGATTGAGATTCCCTTCACCCAGGCCTTCCTTAAAGAGTTTATCAAGGATAGAAGGGTGAAGGTGGTGGACCGAAACCTAGCAGACTCCGTTTTAGAAGGGGTAATCAAATCGTTTACGATCTATTCGGTTTCTTACGATCCCTCAAATTATGCCTTAGAGTATTACACTACCATTGTGATCGATTTAACGCTAAGGAAACGGACAGGGGAGGTTCTCTGGACAGAGAAGGACTTTTCAGAGAGTAGGTATTATCGAGCTTCCCCCAATGTTCTTACAAACGAAGCCAATAAGGCGGTGGCGATTCAAGAGATCGGAAAATTCACAGCCGAGCGAATTCGAAATCGGTTTTTTTATCATTTTTAGCTATGTATACGGTTTCTGATTTAAGAAAAGGACTGAAGATCACCATTAACGATGAGCCCTATATTGTCATCGCTTTCGATTTCCTTAAACCCGGAAAAGGCCAGGCCCTTTATCGCACGAAATTAAGAAACATGATCACCGGGCTAATCATTGATCGGACCTATCGTCCAGGAGACACTTTTGAGCCTGCCTCTTTGGAAGAACGCGACATGCAATTTCTTTATAAAGAGGGAGACCAATACCATTTCATGGACAATCAGACGTTCGAGCAGGTGACCATTCAAGAAGAGACCCTGGGCGATGCTAAAAATTTTTTGATCGAAAATATGAATGTAAAAGTCTTGATGTTTAGGGATAAGCCAATTGGAGTGGACCTTCCCAACTTTGTCAATCTCAGGGTAATCAAGACTGAAATGTGGGTGAAAGGGGATACCTCCAAGACCGATTATAAGCCTGCCACGGTTGAAACAGGTTATGTTCTGCGGGTTCCTCCATTTATTGAAGAAGGGGAGTTGATTACCATAGATACTCGAACAGGGGAATATTCCACGAGGGTCAAAGGGTAAGTTGACTCTAAACGAAACGGGCATCATACCCCATTCCTTACAAACCATTTCCATCCTTGATGACTATTCATAGAAGTTCTGAGATGGAAGATGGAATCGTAATGGCCCCCTATGAAAAACTGGACTCTGGCTAGGCGAAAGAGTGCCCTTGAGAAGAGAGCAACGATCATTCAGGGCATTAGAAAATTTTTCATTGACCAGGGATATCTCGAAATTGAAACCCCCCATCGTGTTCCCACCCTTCCACCCGACTCCTATATCGACGCCATTGCTTGTGGGAATTGGTTCCTTCACCCCTCCCCTGAGATTTGTATGAAGCGGATGTTGTCAGCAGGGTATGAGAAAATTTTTCAACTTTGCCGATGCTGGCGAGATGGAGAGAGAGGGAAACTCCATAGCCCCGAATTTACCCTCTTAGAATGGTATTGCAGAGGAGAGGATTACCAGACCCTAATGGATGAATGTGAGGAATTGATTCGGACGTTAGCCGGTTCAATTGGATTGGGAGGGAAAATCTTTTTTGACAATCGAGAGATAGGGTTATCGAGCCCTTGGGAAAAGATTTCAGTTGAATCAGCCTTTAATCGTTACACACATGTTTCAATGAAAGAGGCCATTCGAAGGGACCTTTTTGATGAGTTGATGGTCAACGAGATAGAGCCCAGGCTTGGAATGAAGAAGCCCACCTTTCTCTATGACTATCCAGCCGAGCGTGGAGCAATGGCTCGACTGAAAGGAGAGGATCCCACTTTGGCAGAGCGGTTCGAACTTTATATTGGTGGAATTGAACTCGCCAATGGCTTTTCTGAATTGATTGACGCAGAGGAACAGCGGAGTCGTTTTCATCAGGAAAATGAGAATCGGCGTTCTCTTGGTAAACCTCTCTACCCTTTGCCCGAGAAATTTTTGGAAGAGATGGGAACGATGCCTCCTTCCGTAGGGATCGCCTTAGGGGTAGACCGATTGGTGATGGTTCTTTTGGGCGCTTCCTCGATCGATGAAGTGGTCGCCTTCACTCCTGAAGAACTATAACCATGGATTCTCTGTTATTCTTCGTCCTGATATTCAACCACCTCACCGAGATAATTGCGTAAGAAATAAACCTTCCCTTCTTTCTTTACATCCTCCGGCAGTAAGGGAACCTTTCCCTTTCCTCCGGGGAGGTCAATCACATAATGGGGGACAGCCATCCCAGAGGTATGACCTCTGAGGCCGGAAATGATCTCTAAACCCCTCTTCACAGGGGTGCGAAAGTGTTTGGTTCCTCGGACTCTATCCAATTGGTGAATATAATAAGGCCGAACCCTAAGCGTTAAGAGTTTCTGCATCAATTGCTTCATGACGGATGGATCATCATTGACCCCTTTTAGAAGGACGGTCTGATTCCCTAAGGGGATACCAGCCTCTGCAAGATGAGCACACGCCTCCGAGGATTGAGGGGAGATTTCCAGAGGATGATTGAAATGGGTGTTGATGAAGAGGGGATGGTAAGTTTTGAGCATCTTGCAAAGGGACAAAGTGATTCGCTCCGGCAGAGTCACTGGCATTCGGGTATTGATTCGGATGATTTCAACATGGAGGATTTTACGAAGCCTCCCAAGAACCCCATCCAGTTCATTGTCAGAAAGAAGCAGGGGAGCACCTCCAGAAAGGATCACATCACGAATCAATCTCCTTTTCTTAATATATTCGATTGCCTCCTCAAGAGGAGGAAAGGGCAGAGAGAAGCCTCCCTTCATATTATTTTTTCTTGTACAGAATCTACAGAAGGTTGGGCAGGTTTGGGAGACCAATAACACAACCCGATCAGGATAACGGTGGATAAGAAAAGGGACAGGCATGAACCCTTTTTCATTAAGGGGGTCGATGGAAATCTGAGTATCTTTGATCTCTTCTATGTCAGGAATACACTGGCGCCAGATAGGGTCATTTGGTTCTTGGATCAAATTAAAGTAATGACGAGTCACTCTCAGGGGGTAACGTTGGACTACAGGTTGGAGGGATTCGAGATCAATTGGATAATGGTCGGATACCTCCCTTAGAGTCGTTATACTTTCTGCAAAGGCCTTTTGCCAGTCTTCCATCTCGTTGCTCCAGAGGAGTCTTGACTAAATCATAACATAAAATTTGGAAACGACGAAGGATGATGGTGAGGAGTCCAATATGGAACTCAGGGCTTTAATCCCGATGGGTCAGCCATAAAAAAGTTACAAGGTATTCTCACCTATTCTCACAAGTTAAAGGCTTGACAAGCATAAATCAAGTGGGTTAATTAAAAATAATTCCTATAGAAAAAGTATAATTTTCTAATATATGAAAATATCAACAAAAATTAGGTATGGGACAAGGGCGATGTTAGAATTGGCCTCGCATTATGGAGAGGGGCCTATAGAATTGAGGGAGATTGCTGAGAAAGAAGGGATCTCCCTAAAATATCTTGAACAGGTCATCATTCCTGTTCGAACAGCAGGATACGTTAAATCGGTGAGGGGTTCGAAGGGAGGATATATCTTAGCCAGACCCCCCTCTGAAATCCATTTAAGCGATTTAATAGAAATTTTAGATGGACCTATTCATCTGGTGGAGTGTATAAAAAGCCCAAATGTTTGTCTAAAAACTCCTCAATGTGTGACCAGAGATATTTGGAAAGAGGTTTCCGAAGCCATTTATCATATCTTTCGTTCTATCACCTTAGAAGATATGGTAATCCGAAAGAGGGAGAAGGAAAGAGAAAACTCTCCCATGTACCAAATTTAAAGCAATTTTTTAAGATGGCTAAATCATCTCCTATTTCTACAGGATAGGCTCATTATAGGGAAATTTTTAGGCAAAAGGAATCCTCCTCTTTGCCTTTTCCCCATCGATCTCTATTAGGAGAAACAAAAATGGCCAAGATTGTCAATTCCATTTATGACCTTATAGGGAAGACACCCTTATTGAGGTTGAATCGGGTCACAAAGGGTTGTAAGGCCGAAGTGATTGCAAAGTTAGAGTCCTTTAATCCATGTGGAAGTGTAAAGGACCGCATTGGTCTCTCCATGATTGAGGCAGCTGAGAAGGCAGGGTTGATTAAGGAAGACACGATTATCTTAGAACCTACAAGCGGGAATACGGGGATTGCCTTAGCCTCCATTTGCGCAGCTAAAGGCTACCCTTTGGTCATCACCATGCCAGATACAATGTCTATTGAACGGGTTCACCTGCTCAAGATGTTTGGGGCAAAGGTGGTTTTGACCCCAGGACATGAGGGAATGGGAGGGGCCGTAAGGAAGGCAGAAGAGATGGCCCAACAGGATTCCCGTTACTTTATCCTCCAACAATTTCGGAATCCTGCCAATCCGGAGATCCATAAAAGAACAACTGCTCAGGAAATATGGGAGGATACAGATGGAGGGGTGGATATCCTGGTGGGAGGAGTAGGCACAGGGGGGACGATTACCGGGGTTGCGGAAGTGATCAAAGAGCGAAAGTCTCAGTTTAAAGCCATTGCTGTAGAACCCGAGAGGTCTCCTGTTCTATCTGGCGGTAGGCCAGGGGTTCACAAGATCCAGGGAATTGGGGCAGGTTTTATTCCAGAAGTCCTCCGGATTGAGTTAATCGATGAGGTAATAAGAGTCTCAGATGAGGAGGCAGGAGTCATGACAAGGCGTTTGGCAAAAGAAGAAGGGATTCTTGCAGGAATTTCTTCAGGGGCTGCGCTCTGGGCAGCGATCGAAGTGGCTAAAAGAAGAGAGAATGAAGGGAAGATGGTCGTTGTCATTCTACCTGATACGGGTGAGCGATATCTCAGCACCTGGATATTTAGTGAACTGAAATAAGAAGTTCAGGAATAAGGAAGTGAGGGACGATCGTCCCAGAGAGGATGAGCCAGGGGTAGAGAACGAAGGCCGAGAGGAGGAGGTTTATGCCAAAGACCATTGACGAGATCAATGAAAAGATTAGAAAGGAGAAGGTGGTAGTCCTTACAGCCGAGGAGATCATCGATTACGCAAAGGAAAAGGGCATAAAGAAGGCAGCCCAGGAGGTGGATGTGGTGACCACAGGGACATTTGGTCCGATGTGCTCCTCAGGGGCCTATTTTAATGTGGGACATACGAAACCCCGAATCAAACTGGGTGGGGGAAGAGTCTACCTCAACGATGTCCCTGTTTATGCAGGATTTGCAGCGGTTGATTTTTTTCTGGGGGCCACTGCTATGCCGGAGGATGATCCCAGAAATAAAATTTTCCCTGGAAAGTTTAGTTATGGAGGGGCCTATGTGATTGAAGAACTCGTGGCAGGGAAGGATGTTAGGCTTACGGCCACCGCTTATGGGACAGACTGTTATCCTCGGAAAACCTTAGAAACCTATATCTCATTGAAGGAGATGAACGAGGCTATTCTATTCAATATAAGAAATGCCTATCAGAATTATAACGTAGCGGTAAACCTTTCTGACAGGGTGATCTACACCTATATGGGAGTTCTTCAACCCCATATGGGCAATGCCACCTATTGTAGTGCAGGACAGTTAAGCCCTCTCCTGAACGATCCTTACTATAAAACCATTGGAATGGGCACTCGAATCTTCTTGGGGGGAGGGATTGGATATGTTGTAGGGAATGGAACCCAACATAATCCAGGGGTGAAGCGGGGAGAAAATGGGGTGCCGAGGGCACCGGCAGGCACCCTATCAGTGACCGGAGATCTTAAGATGATGAACCCTAAATGGCTTAGGGGAACCTCTTATACGGGTTACGGAGTAACTTTGACGGTAGGCATTGGTGTTCCCATTCCTATCTTGGATGAGGAGATCCTTCAATACACCACGGTCCGTGACGAGGATATCTGGACCCAGATTGTGGATTATAGTGAAGCCTATCCTCAGAACAACCCCGGAAGCCTGGGAGAGGTAAACTATCGTCAACTTAAGAGTGGAAAGATTACTGTTCAGGGGAAAGAAGTTCCCACCTCAGGACTTTCGAGTTATCTGAAGGCCAGAGAGATTGCCAATATCCTGAAGGAATGGATTAAGATGGGAAAATTCTTCCTTACTCACCCAGTGCAGACGCTTCCTTCTATGGATTCAGGGATTGTTTTTAAGCCTTTAAGAGAGAGACCCATTAAAAAGAAATAGCGGGGAAAGGAAAGGGGATCGAAAAAAGTATCTCTTTGGCCGATGGCTATTTTAAAGGAGGTTTTATGCAGAAGAAAAGAGTCGTGTTGAGTTTTCCTCCTCATCTTATTGATCAACCGGTGACCTATCGCCTGATCAAGGATTTTGACCTGATGGTCAACATTTTGCGGGCCCGTATTACGCCTAAAGAACAAGGGAGGCTTGTCATAGAGATTGTTGGAAAACGGCCTGCCCTGGAAGCAGGGATGAATTACCTCAAAGAGGCAGGATTGGAAATCCAACCCCTGGCCCAGGATGTAAAGTGGCATGAAGATCGTTGCACCCACTGCACGGCCTGCATCTCCATCTGCCCAACTCAAGCCTTGGATGTGGATCGAACGACCATGGAGGTATCTTTTAAGCGAGATAAGTGCATTGCCTGCGAACTCTGTATTCCGGCCTGTCCATATCAAGCCATGGAGATTCTTTTTTGATAGGAGCACGAAACACCATTTGAGAGGGGTTAAAGGATTGAAGTCAAGGATAGTAGTGGCAATGAGTGGAGGGGTGGATTCGAGTATGGCAGCCGCACTTTTAAAAGAGGAGGGCTTTGAGGTGATTGGAGCAACCATGTGTCTGGGAGTGAGTGGTGGGCTTGGGGAAGGGGTTGCAAGGTGTTGTTCTCCAGGAGATATCGAGATGGCCAGACGTGTAGCCCTTCAACTGGGGATTCCTTTCTTTGTTTTTTATTTAAGAGAAATATTTGAAAAGGAAGTGATTGAATATTTTTGTGAGGAGTATATGAAGGGGAAAACGCCCAATCCCTGTATCCTTTGCAATGAAAGGGTCAAATTTGGTTCTTTCTTAGAGAAAGCCCTTGAACTGGGCGGTGATTTGATGGCCACAGGCCATTATGCTCGAATCGATTTTGACGAACCTTCAGGTCGCTACCTTTTAAAAAAGGGATTGGATCGGAGAAAGGATCAGTCCTACTTCCTCTTCTCCTTAACCCAGGAGAAGTTTCGTTATGCCCGATTTCCATTAGGGAAATATCGGAAAGAGGAGGTCCGGAGAAGGGCCTTCCAATTGGGACTTCCTGTCCATAACAAACCCGAAAGCCGGGAGGTCTGCTTTATCCAAGATTCTTCATACCATTCCTTTCTTTCTGAAAGACTTGATGGTCCTGTTGAACCCGGTCCCATTCTTGATAAGGATGGGAATCGATTAGGAACTCATAAAGGAATCCCCTTCTACACCATTGGCCAAAGAAGAGGACTTCGTTTAGCCAAAGGAAAACCCCTCTATGTGATTGGAATCGATCGAAAGACGAATACGATTTTCGTTGGAGATGAAAAGGAGGTCTATCGAGACACCTTTATGGTTGATTCCGTCAATTGGATTCTCCCAAAAGGAGAACTCTCTTCTTTTAAAGCCTACGTGAAGATCCGCTATAACCATCCAGGAGCAGAGGCCATCCTTTTCCCAAAAGGAGCCAAGGAGGTGGAAGTGAAATTCCTCTCTCCTCAGAAGGCCATTACCCCTGGCCAGGCGGCTGTCTTTTATGAGGGGGAGACCGTTATTGGAGGAGGATGGATCAAAGAAGTTTGGAGTTAAAAACAAAATTTGAAAAGTTAAAATTGGTTTTTCATTCCATGGGGAGGGTATTGGTAGCCTTCTCGGGCGGAGTCGATAGCACACTGCTTCTTAAAACCGCTCAAGATACCTTAGGTGAGAAGAACGTTCTGGCAGTGACAGCACTTTCTCCCCTTTACCCGGTAAGAGAACTTGAGGAGGCAAAAAGATTGGGGGAGATTCTGAGGGTCCAACATAGGTTCATTGAATCTAACGAGATGGAGGTTCCTGGTTTTTCTGAAAATCCCCCCAATCGATGCTATTACTGTAAAAATCAACTCTTTAGCGAGTTATTGGAGATTGCTCAAAAGGAGGGTATCCCCTTTGTCGTAGAAGGCTCCACCCTGGATGACGAACAGGATTACCGCCCAGGCAGAATTGCCATTCAAGAACTGGGGATCAGAAGCCCCTTAAAAGAGGCGGGGCTTACCAAATCAGAGGTCAGGCAACTCTCTAAGGAGTTGGGGCTAAGCACCTGGGATAAACCTTCCTTCGCCTGTCTTGCCTCCCGGTTCCCCTATGGAAGAAAGATTACTGAGGAGGGGTTGAGAATGGTCGGCGAGGCAGAGGATTTCCTCATCGGACTGGGATTTAAGCAGGTTCGAGTCCGCCACTATGGAGACTTAGCAAGGATTGAAATCTATCCTGAAGAGATGGAACGTTTGATGGATAAGGCGATTCGGGAGGATGTGGTAAAACGACTGAAGGCGTTAGGCTATAAATTTGTCACCTTGGACCTTCAGGGCTATCGCACCGGGTCGATGAATGAGGTTTTAGGATGAAAGCCATTGCCCTTTTATCCGGAGGACTGGACAGTACGTTGGCTGCCAAGGTGGTTTTGGAACAGGGAATTGAACTGGAGGCCCTCAATTTTATGACCGTCTTTTGCACCTGTACCAACAAAGGGGCCTCCTGCCTTGCCTCTCAGAGGGCCGCGGTAACCTTAGGAATCCCCCTGAGGGTCTTTAATGTTTCAGAAGAGTATTTGAGTATCGTGAAGAATCCTAAACACGGTTACGGAAGTAATATGAACCCTTGTATTGATTGCCGGATTTTCATATTGAAAAAGACAAAGTCCTATATGGAAGAATCGGGTGCCTCCTTTATCATTACAGGTGAGGTATTAGGCCAGAGGCCCATGTCCCAGAGAAAGGAGGCCATGCGTTTGATTGAAAAAGAAGCAGGGCTCGAGGGGTATATCCTGAGACCCCTTTCAGCCCATCTCCTTCCTATTACGATCCCAGAAAGAGAAGGGTGGGTAGACCGTGAAAAATTATTAAATATCCAGGGTCGTTCAAGAAAACCCCAGATGAAATTGGCTGAAGAGTTTGGTATTCGAGACTATCCTTGTCCAGCAGGGGGATGCCTCCTCACCGATCCAGGATTTGCTCGCAGGATGAAAGATCTGATGGAATTTCACCCCGATTTTTCTCTTAACGATGTTCACCTCTTAAAGTTCGGAAGACACTTTCGCCTAACCCCAAAGGTCAAACTAATTGTTGGAAGAAATGAAGAAGAGAATCGGAAGATCCAGACCTTTGCTCAAGAGAGAGACATCCTCCTCAAAGTATATCGTATTCCCGGACCGATTTCACTTTTAAGGGGGGAATGGGGTCAAGAAGAATTAGAAAAATCGGCTGCCATTACCGCTCGTTATAGCAAGGCCAAGAAAGATGAGCAAGTTGAGGTGACTTATAAAAAGATTGGAGGGAACGGGAGTTGGTCTCTCATCATTTTCCCGTTAAAGGACTCAGAGATAGAGGGATGGCGAATTGGGGAATAGGTCCATTTCTTTCTAAAATTATTCTTACAAAGAGCAGAAGGGGAGTCTAGGTACATGGTCTGGTCAGAAATCCCTTGATGAAGGTAGATGGAAAGGAGATAAAATGATTGATTCCATCACTCAAATCCTCCGAGAGGTGAATCGGGAACATCTTCATAGGATCTGGGAAAAGGCAAAAATTGGGGAGATGGAGGGCTTGGATGAAGAAGAGCAGAGGCTTGCAAAAGTCATGCTTGAACATGCTAATGAATTTTTTAATCAGTTTGAATTTGCTGATGTTTTGGCAGACCATCCGTTCGACCCAGAAAAGGAAATCAACCCATTCCTTCATATCACCATCCACGCCGTTGCAGAAAAGCAGATTCAGGAACGAGATCCTATTGAGGCACTTCAATTTTATAATGCAATGCTCAAACAAAAGTGTTCACGGCATGATGCGATTCACCTCTTGGGTTTAATTTTGCTTAAATTTATTACGCCCGTTTTGAAGGGGGGAGGAAGGTTCTCCCTCAAGGATTACCGAAACCTTCTTAAAAAGTATAAGTTTAGAAAGCCAGAAAAGATCCCTGAACTTTTGGAAAAGGAACCTGGTCCCATGGTAGAAATGGAGATAGACCGAGAGAATTTAACAATTTTCAATGAGATTGATTCTGCCTTAAAGGACCGAAATTTTAGATCGGTCGAAGAGGTCCAATCTTTCGTCGATGATTGGGTGGCAAGGAAAAACGCAGAACCGATCCCGGAATTTTTTGGTTTGTCCCCAGAACAAATGTATCGGGTACTTCATCAACCCTTTTCTGAAGTACCGGATATTTTGAGCTTCAATAGAAATCTTTCTAAGGAGGATCTTCTGGATGCACCGATTGTGCAAGAGACGATGACTTTTTTAAAAAGACTCAGCGAACTTCAACCCCTCAAGGCTACGAGCAAAGGGAATCTCCCTCAAGCCTTTGCGCGTGAAATGCACCAAAAATTTTCTGAACCTTCTCGTTACGATTTCACGATAAGATCTGAAGAGGAAGATCGAAAACTCTCCGCCCTTCGCCATCTCCTTGAGATGATGGGTTGGATTAAAAAAAGAAATAAAAAGTTTTCGCTGACTCAGAAGGGGGAGCGTGTGGCCCAAAATGGATTAAGTGGTGATGATTTCTACAAACTGCTTGAGACCTATGCAAGAAGATTTAATTGGGCCTTTAGAGATTTGTATCCCCCCTTTGAAATTATTCAGGAAGGGTTTTTATTTTCCTGTTATCTCCTTAAGGAAAAGGCCAAGAGATATATTCCAGCCTATGAACTCTCAAATTACTTTATCCAGGCTTTCCCCACTGTGGTGAAGGAGGTTCGAGGAATCTCATGTTGGGAGCCAGAGGAGGAGGTTTCCAGAACCTTTTACCTCAGATTTATCGAGCGATTCTGTGAATATTTTGGATTCGTGATGATTCAGAGGGAGGAGGGTTCTTATAATGGTTATAAGAATTTCGTCAAGACGACTCCTCTTTTTGAAAAAATGTTTCTCTGGAATATCGGCTCGACCGGAGGGGGTTAAATCCCAAATGGGAAATCCAAAAATCATTTGGGCTTTCGGCGGGTGTAGAGGGTTTTGTAGCGTTGGGGGTGAACGGAGATACAACTGGTGCATTCCTCTGAAGAGAGGTCAACCGGTTCAAGAAGGACTTCAAACCCAAGTTCTTGATAGGCCTCTACCATCTCCGAAAGTCGTGGCTCATCGATCGTGAATCTCTTTTCCCAGCCTTCTTTCTTGAGTTCTTCTTCCCGGGTCATCTTTTAGATCGGATTGACTCTTGCCCTCTCTCCTGGGTCGCCCGCAAGGACGAAAAGGGAAAGAGGCTATAATGTCTTTGAGGAAGAGGGCTATAGAGAATCTATGAACTTTTGTCGTTAGGCCTCTTTTATGTTATATAAAAGATAATTGAAAGAGGTTAGGTTTTGCAATGGTCTCGGTTGATGAAGCCTTAGAAAAAATTCTTTCTTTCATCAAACCCCTTGGAGCAGAAAAGGTGTCAATCCTCGACGCCCTTGGAAGAGTGATTGCGGAAGAGATCTATGCCAACCGGGATATCCCCCCCCTGGATAATTCTGCCATGGATGGTTATGCAGTCCGATGGGAGGATATAAAGACGGCCTCAGAAGATCATCCGGTGAGGTTGGAGGTCGTTGAAGATTTGCCCGCAGGGTTTATCTCAAAGAGAACCCTTCAAAAAGGTCAGGCCATCCGGATCATGACCGGCGCTCCTATCCCTAAGGGCGCAGACCATGTCGTTCCTGTAGAAGATACAAGAAAAGAAAACCAATTTGTCTATGTCCTTAAGGTGGTCTCCAAGGAAAGAAATATTCGGAAGGCAGGCGAGGATGTGAAAAGGGGAGAACTTATCCTCTCCAGAGGGGATGTCATCCGACCCCCAGAGGTTGGAATGATTGCATCCGTTGGCCGCTCCTCTATTTCAGTTTACCAAAGACCCTTAGTGGCCATCCTTTGCACAGGAGAGGAGCTGGTCGATGTGGACGGTCCGCTGGAAGATTGGAAGATTGTATCGAGCAATTCTTATACCCTTTCTGCTCAAGTGAAGGATTGTGGGGCAATCCCTCTTCCCTTAGGAATTGCTAAAGATGAGAAGACAGATATCGAAGAGAAATTTAGACAGGGGCTGCGAGCAGATGTCATTATCTCTTCGGCGGGTGTTTCAGTAGGGGACTATGATTTTGTGAAGGAGATCCTCAAGGATTTGGGCATGGAGATGATCTTTTGGAAGGTGGCCATGAAACCAGGAAGACCGATGACGTTTGGGAGGATTGGAGAAAAGCCTATATTTGGACTCCCCGGGAATCCTGTTTCATCGATGATTTGTTTTGAGCAATTTGTCAGGCCTTCGCTTCTGAAGATGATGGGGCATCGTCAGATATTTCGTCCTGTGATTGAGGCAATCCTTAAGGAGGATATAAAAGAGAAGGGAGGAAGGCGCCATTTTATTCGGGGAATGGTCAGTTATGAGAATGGCTCCTATTTTGTTACGACCACAGGTCCACAAGGATCAGGGATATTAAAGTCCATGGTCAAGGCCAACGGTTTAATCATCATCCCCGAGGATAAAGAAGGGGGAAGGGCAGGAGAGAAAGTCAGAGTCCAGTTGCTGGATAGAAATTTTTAAGTTTAGAGAATCGAGTTTGGAGTTTGAGGGTAGGCATTATGATTCCCATCATTTCTATTGTGGGAAAGTCAGATAGTGGAAAGACGACTTTGATTGAGAAACTGGTTCCTGAATTGAATCAGCGGGGCTACCGGATCGCAACGGTCAAACATGACATTCATGGATTTGAAGTGGATCGGGAAGGGAAGGATAGCTGGCGACACAAACAAGCGGGGGCACATACCGTCGTGATTTCATCCCCTCGAAAGGTTGCCCTCATCCGAGACGTCGAAAAAGACTTAACGCTAGCTCAGCTTCGGGAAAAACTGATCCAGGACGTGGACCTGATTCTTTCTGAGGGTTACAAGAAGGATATCCAGCCGAAGATCGAAATCTTTCGAAAGGAGAAGCATAAGGAACTCCTCTGCTCCAAAGAGGATAACCTTATTGCCATCGTCTCGGATAAGAAGTTTAATATGGATGTCCCCTGTTTCTCTCTCGATGACATCAAAGGGGTGGTCGATTTTATCGAGAAGAGATTCCTCAAATCAAAAGCCAAAGAGGAAATTGTCCTTCAAGTGGATGGGAAACCCATCCCTTTAAAGCCTTTTATCCAGGAATTCCTTTCCAATTCGATCAAGGGAATGATCCGTTCCTTAAAGGGAGGTGAGACACCTCAGAGGATTGAGATACGAATCGAAGACCGCGAGGGATGAATTTATAATCGAGTCTAATTTATCCTCTTAGGATTGTTCCATTACCCAGAGGGATTCGTCGCGGAGGGCAATTTTTACTTTCTTGCCCTTCCAGAGGTTTAAATTTCGGAAGGCATAATTGGGGATGTGGATTTCAAAAGGGATCCTTCCCTCAAGGGTTTGAAAAGAGATTAATTGATATCTCCCTCGATCAAGGATATCGAGGATTTCTCCTTCGAAGATGTTTCTCTTTAGGGAGTCCTTAATGGGTTTTTCTTCCCGGATGATCATCACCTCTTCTGGCCTAATAAAAAGGTCCACTTCTTTTCCAACCTCCATCTTGTCATGAGCCTTGTCCATAGGAACTGAAAATTGGAGGCCATTCACCCCCAGGGTCCATCGCTGGTGGGATGGATCTTGATTTAGGACTTTCGAACCATATAAATTTTTTAACCCCAAGAAGAGGGCCACCCTTTTAGATTTTGGCCTCAGAAAGATATCATCCCTTTTTCCAACCTGTTCAATCTTCCCGTCAATAAAAATAGAAATTCTGTCTCCTAAGAGGTATGCCTCTTCAAAGTCATGGGTGACACATAAAACGGTTGGATGAAAAGAGTCACGGATCGTTTTTAAGAGGTGCTGGATTTCGATTTTCATAGATGGGTCAAGCCCTGAAAGGGGTTCATCCAGCAGAAGGAGATTCGGTTTGGGAGCCAATGCCCTGAGAAGGGCAACCCTCTTTTTTTCTCCTCCACTGAGATTGGCAGGGTATCGGTCGAGAAGATGCTCGATCTTCATCACCGCTGTGAGGGTATGGACATATTCTTCATGGCCCTTTATATCCAATCCCCTTGCCCGGAGGCCATAAAGGATATTCCCTTTTATCTTTAAATGGGGGAAAAGGGCCAGGTCTTGAGGAACGTAAGAGACGCCTCTTTGCTCAGGGGGTAAGCCTTGCACTTCTCTTGTTCCAATCCAAATTTTCCCCTTCCTGGGTTTACGAAGTCCCATAATGGATTCAAGGACAAGAGTTTTTCCACTACCGGTTGGGCCTAAAAGAAAATGGAATTCTCCCTCCTCAATTTGAATATCAAGGTTAGCAATTTTAAACGTATCAAAAGTGATGGTTAGACCTTCAATCTTAATCATAACGATATCTTTTTCCCGTCCATCGGACAGCATAAAGAGTTAAGAGTCCAAAGCCTACCAAGATGAGGATAAGGATAATGGCTCTGTTAATATCTGCGGAGGCTAAGGAAGTAAAGATGGCAATTGGCATGGTTTCTGTTTTTCCTGGCATGGCACCTGCCAGAGTTACAGTCGCCCCAAACTCACCAAAGGCCTTTGCCCAGGAGAGAATTACTGAGGCCAGAAGTCCACGAAAGGAAAGAGGAAGGGTAATCCGGTAAAAGGCCTGCCACGGAGAGGACCCAAGAGATCTAGCCACGGCTTCATACCTTGGAGAAATTTCATCCAGAGAAGCCTTCATCAAACGGGTAGCCAGTCCAGCAATCGTAGCGAATTGGGCCAGGATGATTCCAGGGACCTCAAAAACAAAAAAGATGCCTTTATTCTGAATCAATTCTCCCAGGGGGGTATTAAAAAAGATAAGGAAAGAAGCCCCTAAGGCAATCGGGGAGATAATCATTGGAATCTCCAAGAAGGTATCGATAACCTGCTTTCCAATAAATTGGAAGCGAGATAGAGCATAAGCCGATGGCAGCCCAATAAGCACGGCAAAGAAGGTGGCCAGAGTGGCTGCAATCAAACTCAGTCGGATGGAGAAAAGGGTATTGGGATGAGAAAGAGCCTCCCAAAATCCTTCCCCCCCTACAAAATAGAAAAGGGAAAGAAGGAGGCTCAAATAAAAAATAAAAATACATAATGAAGCCCCAACCATCGTATAACGAAAACTCATTTTTTTATTGCCCTCCATTCTTTGGGAAGGATATATTGACCTCCTACGGGCGTATCGGGTCTTGTAAAACGGCGTGCCTCCGAGAGATCCATCAAATAATGATATTTTTGGAAGACGGCCTTCCCGGAAGGGGAGAGAAGAAAATCGATAAACTGCTGAGCAAGCGATTGATTCCGGGTATATTTTGAAATGGCAATCGAGATATACCCAACGCGAGGTATCTCTTGTGGGTTTAGATAGACCGTCTCTATTCGTTCAGGATCCCAATATGTAAAGACTCTCCATCCGATGACGGCATCCACCGCTTTTAAAGAGACAGCGTTTGCCGTTTTTTCACAGCTTTCCGTGTAATTGATGATATTTTTTCGGATTTTGATTTTTTCTTCAGGGGTAAGATTTTTTTCTATGATTTCTACGGCATAGGTTCCAACACAGACCGTTTCTGGATTGGCAATAGCAAGGCGAACTCCTTCTCTGGCCAGATCCTTGAGGTGATGGATCTTCTTAGGGTTTCCTTTCTGAACATTGATCGCCGGAACAAGATAGACTGCAATTTTTTCACTCCCTAAAAAGACAAGGCCCTCTCTTTTAGCCACCTCCATAAAATCGGAAGACCCAGGGAAATAAAGATCTCCTTTTTTGGAAAGCCTCATCTGAGAAAGCACAAACCCTGACCCTCCAAAGGTAACTTCCACCGTTATCCCTGAACTTTTCTGAAAAAGTTTCACCACCTCTTCTGTGGCGGGTTTGCTGGCCGCCCCTGCAAAAATCAATATCTTTTGGGGAGAAGAATAACTGTTGGGAACAATCCAGAGGATTAGAATAATTGTTATCCAGAGAGGCCTTTTCAAACTGAATCTCCTTTTTTCATTCCCCCTTCTTACGGGGTAGGGAATTGGGGGAAGAAGGTCCAAAATGTTTTTTGAAAATCTGGGTGAGCGATTCCTTTACCTCTTGATGAAATTTCTCATAATGGCCCATCAGGTCTTTGGCCTCAGGGGTGAGCAGGGAGCCTCCTCCATCAACTCCCCCGACTTTTTTGTTGAGAAGGTGAAACCCAAGCCTCCCCTCCAATAGTTGGATGAGGCGCCACGCCTTGCTGTAGGACATGTTCATTTGCTCGGCCGCCTTTCGCAGGGACCCTGATTTTTCAACCCTCTTCAGGAGTTCGAAGGGCCCGTTCCCAAAGGCCTTTCCATTCTGATCCAGCCATACTTTGAAGCCGATTTTCATTTTATCGTTATCCTTAGTCGAGAATAACGATACCTCAATATTTATTACCTGTCAAGATGTCTCATCTGAGCAAAGGGAGGCAAAGTCAAAAATATTTTTCTTGGTTTGAGAGTCATGTCCAATTAAGAAGAATGTAGGTAGTAAATAAGTTGCTTCCCTCACCTTTATCTCTCCCCAGGGTAGGGGTGAGGGAGATTTTCATGGTTTGCGGGTGGCCCTGCGGCCATGTGGAATTAGTTGAAAATCTCCCTTAATCCTTTTAATATTCATCGTAAGCCATGATAAAAGAGAATTTGGAGGTTAAGGTGAAAAAGATAGCTCCTTCTATTCTATCTGCAGACTTCAGCCGATTGGGAGAGGAGGTGAAGGCAGTCGAAGAGGGAGGGGCGGATGTGATCCATGTGGATGTAATGGATGGACATTTTGTTCGAAACATCACCATTGGTCCCTTGGTGGTGAGGGGATTAAGAAAACTGACCTCCCTTCCTTTAGATGTTCATCTAATGATTGAGCATCCTGGAAGATATATCGAGGCATTTGCCGAGTCGGGAAGTAATTGGATTACGGTTCACGTAGAGGTATGCCATCGTCTCAAGGAGATGGTGAAAAAGATTCGACAACTGGGGGTAAGGCCTGGGGTCGTTCTAAATCCCTCGACCTCTTTAAAAACACTCTATCCTGTTCTGGAGGGGGTCGATTTAGTTCTTTTAATGTCGGTCAACCCTGGGTTTGCTGGGCAGGCATTCATTCCCTCTGTTTTAAAAAAGATTGAGAGGTTAAGAAAGATTATTGATACCCATCATTACCCCTTAGAAATTGAGGTGGATGGAGGGATTAAAGTTGAAAACATCCAGGAGGTTTCAAGGGCAGGAGGCGATATCTTTGTCCTGGGGACAGGGATCTTCAAAACAAAGGATTACCGAGAAACCATTCAAAAAATAAGACAGGCCATCCAGTAGGCATTTTGGGAACTTCACCTCTAAGATTCTTTTCGATGTTTGATATCCCCCTCGATGGCTTCAATGAAGGATAGGAAATCCCTTTTATTCTCTCGGACCAAAGAAAGAAGTTTTTCATCAGAGATAAACCAATATAGCCCACCACCGGCTTTCCCTGATGTTTCGCGAAAATGTGCTGAATTCTACTTGCCATGGCTTCAGCAATCTCAATGAGAGAGTATTTCAGTTCCTTTATGATCCACGGTTCCTTAAGGATTTGAAGATTCGAATAATTTAAGAGCAATTCTTCAATTTCAGTTGCAATGTTGCAATTCTTAAAAAATCTCTGGGCTGTTGGGGTAGTCATTATACGTTAATAAGTCGGGCAATAAAACGGGTGGAGGGGGGATAAGGTCAAATGTATGATTGCAAGACCTGACCCTTTACCTCTTTGATCGTAAAATAGAATTGACCCCCGTGTGGGGAGTGTGGGGTAAAATCTTTATTCTTGACTTTGGCCACTGTTAGCCAAACAAACTTATCTCTCCCCCATCATATTTACTTACACACTCCCCTCCAATTTCTTCGGCGTAGCCTCTCCAGTACACAACCAGCGCAACCCATAGCGACAAGGGCATAGAGCGTGGAGCATAGCACGAAGCACATAGCGTAAATACTCACCCTTCCTTCTGAACCGCCCTCAGATCTTCAATCGGCGCAATTGCTGGCATGGCTCCAACCTCACGCAGAGCGCTTAGCGCAAAGACCATAGCGTAAAAAACATAATCCCGAATCGTGTCTCCCGAATTATTGGGACAGGTGTGATCCGTATTCATAAATCATCGCTTTTTCGGTTTTTTAAATCTTTTTGAAACCTCATAAGGAACATGGGGCTCTTCTATCAAAAATCCTATGGGCCGCTTTTTAGTCTCTGGCGGTGTTATCAGTTGCCGGATTGCATCGAAAACCACCTTAAACTGTGTATCGTATTTCTTTTCAAGCTCACCCATCCTTTTAGCAAGTTCTCTGTTTGAGGCAATTATCTGACGGAACCGGACGAATGCCCGCATGATCTCAATATTAACCTGAATGGCCCTTTTGCTTCTAAGGACACTGGAGAGCATGGCCACGCCTTGTTCATGAAAGCATAGGGTGAGTACCGACGTCCTCCCTACTGACTTGATGTGCCTAAATGGACCCTCAAATTCTCAAACTCCTCCTCGTTTAGCTGGAACATAAAATCTGATGGGAAGCGAAAGATATTTCTTTTCACAGCCTGAATTAGCTGTTTTGTTTCTACGCCATAAAGTGCAGCTAAGTCGGCATCAAGCATCACTCTATGGTAACGAATCCACAGTATTGATTGTTCTATCCGTTCAGCAGAAACTATGGCTACACCTTTGTCCATCCTAACAGCTCCATATAAGACCAACTTGCCGCTTCATTTTGAGGTCACAATTTGTGACCTCAAGACGACCTTCATGGTGGTCGCAAATTGCGACCACTTATGTAGATCGTAAAATAGAATTGACCCCCGATCGTCATTTAAAATTGATCCCCCTATCAGATACAATCTCCTTCCAAAAAAGGGAGGAGGAGAAAGGGGTTTCAAAGAATACAGGTAGTTGAGTATTTGAGGTCGTCCGATCCACCGGAGTTTAAGGCAAGGCGGTATGAGAAGGAAGTCTCAGTATAGGTGTTTAATTTTAGGGGGCAGTTCAAAGTATTTGGTCTCATCGTAGGGGAAAAGAAAAAGTTGAAATAATTAACAAAAATGTTAATAATATATTCTTAGATGAAATACTTAGAACTTAAGGCATTAAGCAATAACCTTTATTTCAACTCTCAGGATGTGGCTGAGATTCTGGGGATAAAAGCAGCGTCTGCCAGGGTGGTTTGCACCAGATATGTTAAAAGGGGGTTATTTATCAGGTTAAAAAAAGACCTTTATGTGCTTAGGGAAAGGTGGCAGGGAAATGCCTGGGTAGATTTTTTTAAGATTTCTAACCTGCTTCAGGTGCCCTCTTATATCTCGTTGATGACTGCGCTGTCTTTTTATGAGGTTACCACTCAGGTTCAGCGGGGAGTCTTTGAATCGGTATGCATCAGGAGAACAGCGAACTATGAGGTTGAGGATGTGGTTTTTAATTTTTATAAGCTTAAGAAGGGGCTTTATTTTGATTTTTTGAAACGGGATGACTTTTTCATCGCCACGAAGGAAAAGGCTTTTCTGGATGCAGTGTATCTCCATTCGCTGGGAAGATACGCCTTTGATTTTGACTCAATTGATGTAAATAAGTTTGATACTCAGAGGATAAGGAGGCTTCTTAGAGACTATCCTGAAAGAACCAAAAGGTCGGTTAGGAGATTATGCCGGATTTAATACAACAGGAGAGGTTTGAGATCGAGGTTTTAGACAGGCTCAAAAGTGGAAGGTTCCTTGAGAGCCTCATTTTTACGGGTGGGACCATGCTCAGGCTATGTTATGGGCTTGATAGGTTTTCAGTTGATCTTGATTTTTGGCTCTTTAAAGATATTGCTGTCAATACTTTTTTCAATGGATTAAACACATTTCTTACCAATTATTACACCCTTCGTGATGCTGAGAATAAGTTTTATACAATGCTTTTTGAGATTAGGTCAAAAGATTATCCCCGAAATCTTAAGATTGAAATTAGGAAAACCAGGAAGAAAGTTCAGACAGAACTTGCTATTGCTTATAGTAAATACTCAAATACTCAGGTATTGGTCAGGACTCCTTCTCTTCAAGAGGTTATGCGCTCAAAGATAGAGGCTTTAGATAGGGGGGAGATAAGGGATATTTTTGATATTGAATTTTTAATGAGGAGAGGGGTTGAGCTGAAGGCGAACAGGAGAGAGCTCCAGAAGCTTCTTGAGCGGATAAACTCCTTAAGCAAAATGGACTACTCGGTGAAACTTGGATCAATCCTTGAGCCAGAGGTAAGGAAATATTACTTGAAGGAAAATTTTAAGATTCTTGTCTTGAAAATAAAGGAACTCATTGAGAGTAGTGCCTGAGCCTATAACCTTCTGGTTAAGTTTCTTTTCCTTGGCGATGGAGTCAAAAAACAACATGAGGGGTTGAGTAGCCCAGAAGTGATGGAAGAAAAGGTGGACATTGGTGAGAAGAAATAATCGTGGACCTTTATTGAAATAAAAGAGTAATTTTGGTGGCGGTGCAGGGATTCGAACCCCGGACTCTGCGGATATGAGCCGCATGCTCTGACCAACTGAGCTACACCGCCAACCCCAATAGAATTTTACCGATTCCCTCAATTTTGTCAAACGAAAAATGGGAGATTTCTGAAAAAGTCAACAAGAGTCTGGGAGGGGGGGCCAAACCCTTCAAATGTGGGCGTTTACCATTTTATTTGTTAACAATCCAACCCATGAAAATTCAGTCCTATTGGGGAATTAGGCTTGAGTGCTAAGACATTTAGAGGTATCCGCTCATCCGACAGAATCGGATCCGCCTCCCGCCTTTGGCGGCTGGCGGAAAGGCTTTTTTCACCCCACCTCCCAGTCCAAAAAATCCTTTTTAAATACTTTTTCAGAGGTTTCAATGAGAAGTCTCGTCATCCCTCACCGAAGCGTGGGGAAGATCAGGTGAATTGAATTTCCACGGTAGACTGAGGGGGTAAGAAATCCCCATCCTCCTCTATCGGAAGGGTGTCAAAATTCTTCTTGTCATTGCGAACGACTCCTCTTAGGAATCGGTTACTTGATTTCCTCTATTTTATTTTCGATAATAATTCTTAAATTCTTGGAGGAGAAAAGATGAAGGTTGCCTATTTTGATTGTTTCTCAGGAGCCAGTGGGGATATGATCCTTGGTGCGATGATTGATGCAGGACTGTCTCCGAAAACCTTAAGAGAAGAGTTAGAGAAACTTCGGGTTCCTGGGCTCCATTTAAAGACAAAGAAGGTTTTAAGGGCTGGGGTCGCAGGAACCCAGGTAATTGTGGAACGAAAGAATGAGCGGAGAGTTCATCGAAATTTGAAAGAAATGCTCTCCATCATTGATCGGAGTCGATTAGATCCGAAGGTAAAGGAGAAAAGCAAAGTGATCTTTCAAAAGATCGCCACTGCTGAAGCAAAGATTCATCGCATCTCCATCGACGAAGTCCATTTTCATGAATTGGGAGGGTTGGATTCTGTTGTGGATATTGTGGGTTCTATCCTTGGGATTCAACAGTTGGGAATTGAAGAGATTTGGGTTTCAAGGGTCAATGTTGGAGGTGGATTTGTGAAGTGTGAACATGGGATCCTTCCAGTCCCCGCACCTGCCACTTTATCTCTGATGAAAGGAAAACCCATCTACTCCTCGGGCATTGAAAAGGAGCTTCTTACCCCAACCGGAGCAGCCGTTTTAACGACTCTGGGTTCCAAGTTTGGAGAAATGCCTCCCATGGAGGTAGAGAAGATAGGCTATGGGGCTGGTCGGGATGACCTCCCCCATCCCAATTTGCTCCGTTTGATGATCGGAAGTTCTTTGAAAGATTCAGGAGAAGAAAGGGTTTGTGTCGTTGAGACAAATATCGATGACATGAACCCTCAACTCTTTGACCATATTATAGAAAGGCTCTTGAAGAAGGGGGCCTTAGATATTTTTCTCATCCCAGTTATGATGAAGAAGAATAGGCCTGGCATCCTTCTTACTGTGATCTCTCCTCTTGATAAAAGAGATATCATTACAGAGTTTCTCTTAAGGGAAACAACAACTCTTGGAATGAGATGGCGTGAAGAAGAACGGGTGCGGGCTGACCGTGAGGTTCTGACCCTCAATACTCCCCATGGAAAAATCCGATTTAAAATAGCCTATTGGAAAGGGGAGAGGGTAAACCTCGCACCTGAATATGAAGATTGCAAGAGGATTGCCATCAATCAGGGAATTCCTTTAAAAGATATTATCGAGGAGGCCAAGAAGACCGCTATGAAATGGTTCGAGGAAAGGAGGGGATAGATTAATTCTGGGCTGTTCTTCACCTTAAAGATTATCTTGAATTTCAGAAGGTGGAGGCTTATATTTAAATTAGGAGGAAAAAAAGATGAATATCCTAAGAAACATGGTGTTTTTGAGCCTATCCCTGACGGTGCTGTTTTTTGGGGTTCGTGACGGATGGGCACAATCGAAATCATTGACCAACCCCCCTGTCATTACACACTCCTATGCGACGGAAAAAGGATATTTTGGTACGATATGGAAGGTCTACCTTTCGGCAGAGGATCCGGAGGGAGATATGTTAAAAATTGCGATTACGGTTGATCAGTTAGGTTATGGTCATTATCCGACCGATTGGGTTTATCTCAAGCCAACCCATCAAAAGCAATTCAGGGGATATCTCCAATGGAATACCTTCAGTTCAAAGACGCATTTTTTAAGGGAATGGACACAGATTACCCTCAAGATATCCATTTTTGATAAGGCTGGGAATGAAAGTAATATCATTGCCCTTCCCTTTGAGTTTATCTCAGGAAAACCTCACCCCACCCCTCCACCTACTCCCTTCGACCAAGGGGATATTCCAAGGTTAGGACATATCACCATTGACCTTTATGAGACCGCCCTCATGGGTGGGGATGGGAATATCATTTGAGATTGCCCATTCTCATTTAAGAGCGGAAGGGAGGGCCTGCGTCTGCAGGCCTTTTTATTTCTCTTGCATTTATGATGAAGGAATGGTAAAAATTTTTATCATTTGTGAAGAGGAGGATCCTATGAAAAAAATATTGCAGATGGGATTGGTCATTCTCCTAATCGGTTTAGTGGGAACAGGTTGTTCCACTACCGTAAGAGAGAGACAAAAAGAACCCCCAGGGGAGGGGACTGTATCCAGAGCAAAATATTACCATTTTGATGACGTCCTCATTCCCCATGAATTGAATTTCAAACAGAAGAAGTCCTTTGTTTATGAAACTCCGCGGTTTAAGGCAGGAATTTTGTATTTTAAAAAGTGGCGACTCGATGTGGAGTCTCTGATCGATTTTTTTAATTACCATATGGAAAAGGACAATTGGAAACTGGTCAACAGTTTTAAAGGGAAGGAGAACATTCTCAATTTTTCAAAACCAGATAAGAATTGTACGATTAAGATTAGTGAAGATTGGATGGGGTATACCGAAGTAGAGGTAAGGGTGGGCCCCACAGGGGAGAAGAAGATGTAAGAGTTCTGTATGGTATTAGAGCAAGTTAAAAGGACCATTGATCAATATCATCTCCTAAAAAAAGGTGATCGTTTGATCATCGGGGTGTCGGGAGGAATGGATTCAATGGTCCTCTTTCACATCTTAAATACCCTCCGTAAGACATTTGACCTTTCACTGATTGTAGCCCATGTCAACCATGGCCTTCGACCTGAGGAATCGGAAAGAGAGGCTGAATTAGTCCATCAGGAATCAAAAAGGTTTAACTGCCCTTTTGAATATGGACAATTCAATGTAAAGGAGTTTCAGAAAAAGACCGGCCTCTCCCTTCAAGATGCAGCCCGAAAGATTCGTTTCCAGTTCTACCAAACCCTTCTTGAAAAATACGGTGCCCATAAGGTCGCCTTGGGTCATAATGCAGATGACCAGGTCGAGACCGTTCTCTTAAACCTATTTCGTGGGTCAGGCCTTAAGGGTCTAAAAGGAATGCTCCCCATGAGAGAAGGGTGGGTCATTCGCCCCCTTCTTGAAGTTTGGAGAGATGAAATTGAGTCCTTTGCTCTCGACCATGGGATTCCTTACCTTACCGATTCCTCAAACCTCCAGAGACGATCTCTTAGAAATAAGATTCGGTTAGATCTTATTCCACTCCTTGAAAAAGAGTATTCTCCCAATTTCAAGGCCATTGTGAATAAGATTTCAAAAATCCTCAGGGAGGAGAACGACTGTCTCGAAAAAAAGACGGAGAAAATTTTTCACCAGATGGTTCAGAGAGGAGGGGATGTTCTTTCTCTAAGGGTTTCCGAATATCGGTCTCTTCATCCGTCCCTTCAGCGAAGAATTCTGGAGAGGTTGATAGAGAACTTGGTGAGGGATAGGTTGACAATGGAGGAAGAGGAGAGGTGGCCGATTGATTCGGTGATGAAAAAATTGAACAAACCCTATGACAATTTTATTTTGGAGTTATCCCAAGACATCTATTTAGAGAAAAGTTACGACACCTTCATGTTGAAGAAGGGACGGGTAAGGCGAATTCCACCTTTTGAGGTTGAGCTCACCTTACCGGGAAGGACCTTTATCAAAGAGATTGGACAGGAAATCCTCGTAGAAGAGTTGGAACCAGGGGTTCAAGTTAAAGAATTGAATATCTCTTCACAGGTCGCTTTTTTTGATTTAGGGAGCCTTAAATTTCCATTAAAGGTTCGGAATTTCAGGCCGGGGGACAGATTTCAACCGCTAGGGGTAAAGGGAACGCAGAAGCTCAAGGAGTTCTTTATTGACCATAAGATTCCAAGATTTGAAAGAATGAAGGTCCCCCTGCTCATCTCCGGAGAGATGATCGCCTGGGTGATGGGTTATAGAATCAGCGAGAAAGTGAAGGTTACTGAAAAGACAGAGAGAATTTTAAAAGTGGAATTCATTTCTTAAGAAAGAGATAGGGTGGTGGGATTGACATACCCTTGGAGTTCATTAAAATTGTAGCATGTCTTTGTGGTCCAAGAAGAGCAGAATTGTGATCACCTGTGCTAAAGGGATCCCCCCTTTTTTAAAGGAAGAAGTCCTTTCCCTTGGATTTCCTGTCCTTTCAGAGGGCATGGCCAGCGTTGAGACGGAGGGGTCTCTGGAAGACTCTATGAGGCTTAACCTCTTCATTCGAACAGGGCATCGCATCCTGTTTCTCTTAGAGAGATTTAAAACGAGAAATCCAGATGATCTTTATGAGAAGGTACATGCGATCGAGTGGGAAAACTTTGTTCCTGAGGAGGGTTATCTCTGTGTGACCTCTACCGTTTCCAATCCAACGATTAAAGATACCCGATTTGCCAATGTAAAATGTAAGGATGCCATTGCGGACAGGATGAAAAGGGTCTATCAGAGGAGACCCGACTCTGGCCCGGAGAGAGACCGAACCGTCATTCACCTCTTTTGGAAAAATGAGATCGCCTCTCTCTATCTCGATACCTCTGGTGAGCCCCTTTCTCGAAGAGGGTATCGGAAAATTCCCTTGAAAGCTCCCTTGCAGGAAACCCTGGCTGCGGCAGTAATCCTCGCTACCGGGTGGAAGGGAGAAGGCTATTTGATCAATCCAATGTGTGGGAGCGGGACTCTTGCGATTGAAGCTGCTCTGATCGGCCTTGGAAGACCCCCTGGGTTATTGAGAGATAATTATGGATTTATGCACCTGAAGGGATATTCGGAATCCCTCTGGAAGGATATACGAAGGAAAGCCAGAGCCATTTCAAGCGATACCATGAAGGGCAAGATTATTGCTACAGATATCAGTGCAGAGGCGATCCAAGGGGCTAAAAAGAACGCCATGACTGCAGGAGTGGACCGATGGATTGATTTCGGGGTCTGTCACTTTGCAGAAACCCCTATTCCCAATGGGAATGGGGTGGTGGTCCTCAATCCGGAGTATGGAGAACGGATGGGTGAAGCCGAAGCCTTAAAAACCCTCTATAAGGAGATTGGAGATTTTTTTAAAAAGCAATGTCAGGGATACCGAGGATACGTTTTTACCGGTAACCTGGATTTGGCAAAGAGGGTTGGTTTGAGGCCGAGGAGAAGGATTCCTTTTTTTAACAGCAATATTGAATGCCGACTGTTAGAGTATGAACTCTATGAAGGAAGTAGAAGGAAGCAGATGGAAGTTTAATCCCTTCCATTTATCCATGGGATAACTAATGGGATGGCAAAGTTAGAAGGTGAAATTTATCCAGTTTATTTTATTTATGGACCAGAGGGATACCTCATCGATCGAGAGGTTCAACGTCTGCTCAATCAAACCCTAACTCCAAAAGAGAGGGGACTCAACTTTCATATTTTTAATGGGAAGGAACATAAAAGCCAGGAGATCGTCCAGAGCGCCCAGACCCTCCCTATGTTTTCCAAGTATCGGTTTATCTTAGTCAATGACGCCGACCAAATCCCAGATGAGGAAGTCGAAGGGTTATTGAACTACCTTCAGAATCCCTCTCCTACAACCTGTTTGGTTTTGACTGCTGAGGAATTGGGTTCCTGGAAAAATCATCTAAAGAAGATTGAAAAGGTTGTAATATGGATTGAATGCGCTCGGTTAAAGGGGAAGTCTTTGAGTTCCTGGTTGCAGGCCAGAACAAGGGAGAAGGGGAGAACCTTATCCGACGATGCGGTAAACTATCTGATGGAAGTGGTTGGGGATAATCTTTACGACCTTGAAAATATATTAGAGATGGTCTCATTAGGGACAACTGGAAAGAAAATCATTGGAGCGAGCGAGATAGAAGGTTTTGTTTCAGGAATTAAATATAATACCATCTTTGACTTGACCGATGCGATTGGGCAACGGGATTTGAAGAAGGCCATGGGAATTTTAGAAAAGACGATTGAAACTAAGACCATCCCGTTTAAAAAGGATGAGCAGGGAGTAAAAATGGCCCAGCCCATTCCCTTTCTTTTAAGCCAGATCGCAAAACATTATTGGAGAATGTGGATGGTCAAACAGTTGAGCCCCCGTTACCGGGAGATAGAGGGATTAGCAAAGGAATTGGATCTTAAACCATGGATGGTAAGAAGATTGGTAGATCAAGGGAAAAATTTCTCTGAGGCTTCGCTTCGCGAGGGAATTGAAAAGTGTTATCAAACGGATTTAGCCATCAAGAGGACGTATGGGCCTGAGAATCTTTTGATAGAAAAATTGCTGATGGACCTCTGTGGAGCAGAGCCTCCCAGGAATTTTCCGAATGGAAAGATGGAGAAGAGTTAAGAAAAATTGTCTGCATGAGTGGTTTAATGGGAAACTGTTTTGAGAGCATTTACTTTCAAGGTCAATCGGGATATTTTTCTTGCAGAAGTATTTTTGTGAAAGACTCCCTTTGATTTGGCCTTATGAATCAAAGGGATCGCCTTTGAAAGCGCCTTCTGTGCACCTTCAAGGTCTTTTCGCTCAATGGCCATCCTCACTTTTTTGATGGAGGATTTGACCATGGTTTTGATATGAAGGTTTCGAAGCCTCCTCTTTTCATTTTGTCGGGCTCTTTTGATGGCAGATAGATGAGTAGCCAAAAGATAACCTCCTTTTTCCTCCCCCCTTTTTCATTCCAAAAGAGGGGAAACGAAATTTATTGATTTTCTTAACATTTTGATATAGGGTATGTCAAGTTTTCAAAAAGAGAGCGATGAAGAAGTATTTAAAAAGGATTTTTTGGACTGGGAGGTGGGGTGAAAAAGCCTTCGAGCGGATACCTCTAAATGTCTTAGCACTCAAGCCTAATTCCTCAATAGGATTGAATTTTCATGGGTTAGATTGTTAACAAATAAAAGGGTAAACGCCCGCATTCGAAGGATTTGGAACCCCACCTCCCAGACTATTGATGACTTTTTCAGAAATCTCAAAAAGAGAGCTCTCAAAAAGAAAAGGGGTTATGTCTGAACAGCCGAAGATTACAAAAGCTGCTTCCATTATTGGAGCCGGGACCCTGCTAAGCCGGATCTTAGGTTTTCTCAGGGATATGGTGATTGCCCACTTTTTTGGCGCCGGCCTGGCGGCCGACGCCTTTTTTGTTGCCTTCAGGATTCCAAATCTTTGGAGACGTCTGGTAGGAGAAGGGTCGTTGACCATTTCGTTCATCCCGGTCTATACAGAGTATTTAACCCGACATTCAGAAGAAGAATCCCGAGAGTTGACCGATATCGCCTTTACGATAGCAGGAATGATCTTGTTCATCTTGACAATATTAGGCATTCTTTTCTCTCCCATACTGATTCAAATCATCGCCCCGGGGTTTTCTCGAATTCCAGAGAAGTTTCAACTTACCGTTACCCTTAACCAGATTATCTTTCCCTATCTTTTCTTTATGGGGCTCTTCGCGCTGTCCATGGGTATCCTGAATTCGCTTCGCCATTTTTTTGCACCTGCCATTGCCCCCATCTTTCTCAATATCTCCATTATTGTTTCGGTCTTTCTCTTCTTTCATACCTTTGAAGTCCCGGTGATGACACTGGCCTTAGGTGTCCTTGCTGGCGGGGTCATCCAGTTTCTCTTCCAAATCCCTTTTTTATGGAAGAAGGGGATTCGATTTCACTTCAATTTAAATTTCAGGCATCCTGCCATCAAGCGTATTGGATCTTTAATGGTTCCAGGGCTGATCGGGACTGCGGTCTATCAACTCAATGTTTTTATCGACACCATCTTCGCTTCCTTTCTTCCAAGTGGAAGCGTCTCCTACCTTTTCTTTGCAGATCGTCTTATGGAATTTCCACTTGGGATATTTGCCATTGCCATTGGCATGGCCTCCCTTCCAAGCCTGTCCAGTTTAGCCTCTCAGGGGAAAACTGAAGAGTTGAAGGAAACCCTTTCTTTCTCCTTACGGCTGGTTTCACTTATTAGCATCCCTGCCATGGTGGGATTGATCGCTTTAAAAACCCCGATCATCAACCTTCTCTTTCAAAGGGGGAAATTTGATTTTACAGCCACTGTGATGACAGCCAAAGCCCTCTTCTATTATTCCATAGGCCTTTGGGCCATTGCCGGCTCCAGGACGATTGTTCCTGCTTTCTATGCCCTCCAGGATACCTGGACACCTTTAAAGGTCGCCCTGATCTGTTTAGGTGCAAATGTGATATTTAATGCCATCTTCATCTATCCCTTGAAACATGCTGGCTTGGCCCTTGCCACCAGCCTATCCTCTATCCTCAACCTCATCCTTCTGACTCGAAAGTTAGGCCCGCACATCGGGAGAATGGAAATCAAAAAAAATGTTAAGTCCCTGCTCACCATCCTCTTCTGTAGCCTTCCGATGGGAATTGTGGCCTATTTGGTCTGCTCCCTCGGGAACTGGAATACGACAGAAAATGTAGGGGGGAAGATCATCCTCTTAATGATTGGGATTTTAACAGGATTGGTCGTGTATCTGCTCAGTTCTTACTGGACAAAGAATGAAGAGATGATTTTTCTGCTGAGAATGTTACGAAAAAAAAGATAACAAGGTAAAAAGGGACAGTCTACTTTTTGTAGATTGCCACGCTGCGCTCGCAACGACTTTGTCGAATGGCCACGAATCCTGTGGGTGTTTGTAACCCCTAGATAGCAAAAGGATATCCGTTTCAAAATCGGTATTTTGGTTTCCCATACTACTTGAAAACATATTTAAGTCATGTTATAAAAAACAAAAATTGAGGGGTTAAAGATGTCAAAGGTTTGTGAAATCTGTGGAAAGGGTCCTGTCTTTGGACATAACGTCAGTCACGCTAATAATAAGACCCGGAGGGTCTGGTATCCCAACCTTCATAAGGTAAAGACCGTCAGAGAAGGGAGGACCATGCACATCAAGGTTTGTTCGAGGTGCCTCCGCTCAGGGTTTATCACCAAAACCGCCTGACCTTCTTTTAACTCTCGGCCTCTTCGGTTTGAACCCTCAATCGTTCCACTCGATAGATTCCTTTGATCTTTTCAAGGGCTTTGATGACTCTTTTGAGATGGTTGAGGTTGCGAATTTCGACTTCGAAAGTCCCGATCGCCTTCTTATCATCAGTCGTATCAATCCTGGCATTCGTAATATTAGCATCATTTTCTGCAAGCGATCCGCTGATCTCGGCCAGCAGCCCCTTTTTATCCTCTGAAAAGACACGGATCCGTACAGGGTAGTTATATTCTTTTGATGAATCCCATTCCACCTCAACCCGCCTGTTTGGATCATCATCTATGGCGTTTTGACAATCGGCTGTATGGATGGTAACCCCTCTCCCCCTGGTAATAAATCCTACGACCTTGTCGCCTGGGACGGGATTGCAACACCTTGCATAGCGAACCATGACGTTATCAATTCCTTTGATGAGAAGGGCATCCTTGGGGCCCCGGGTGACCTTTCTAAGAAGTCGTTTGAAACGGCCTTCTTCCAGTTCTTCTTTCTGTTGTTCTAATTTTTCTTGGGGGAGAAGTTTCCCAATGATTTGATTTGCAGTCAATTTTCCATATCCCACCGCAGCGATCAGGTCTTCCACCTCTTGGAAACTGAATTCGCTGGCCACCTTGGCCAACTCTCCTGATTTAATTAATTTTGCCTGTTGGAGGTCATACTTTCGGAGTTCTTTGTCGAGGATCTCTTTCCCAAGGCTAATTGATTTTTCTCTCTCCTCCTGTGTAAACCATTGGCGGATCTTTGTTTTGGCCCTTGAAGTCTTAACAAATTTGAGCCAGTCCTTACTGGGTTTTGCATTGGGAGAAGTCAGGATCTCAACCGTATCCCCGCTTCTCAACTCATATTTCAGGGGGACGATCTTTCCATTGACTTTAGCCCCCATGCAGTGATTCCCAATATCGGAGTGAATGCTGTAAGCAAAATCGATGGGAGTCGCTCCTACCGGGAACTGTTTTACCGCCCCCTTCGGGGTAAAGATATAGACCTCGTTAGGGAAAAGGTCCACCTTTACGCTCTCAATAAATTCTGTACTGTCTTTTAAGTCCCGTTGCCATTCGAGAAGCTGCCTTAACCAGGAGAAGCGCTTATCCGCTTCTTCAAAAGGACTCCCTTCTTTATATTTCCAGTGGGCAGCAATCCCTTCTTCTGCAATCCGATGCATCTCATGGGTTCGAATCTGGATCTCGATTCTCTCCCCATAAGGTCCGATGACTGTGGTGTGAAGGGACTGATACATATTCTCTTTGGGGAGACCAATATAGTCTTTGAATTTTCCCGGGATGGGCTTCCAGAGGGAGTGGATGATGCCAAGAACATCGTAGCATTCCTTGATGCTGTTGACGATCACCCGAAAGGCGGTGATATCGTAGACCTGATCAAAGTCGATGTTCTGAACCTTCATTTTCTGGTAGATGCTATAGATCTGTTTTAAACGTCCTGTCACCTCTCCCTCGATATGATTTTCATAGAGTTTCTTCATCAATGTTCTTTTTACTTCATCAATATAACGGGCTCTCTCCTTTTCCTTTTTGGCAATCTTTCGCCGGATTTCTTCATAGCTCTCTGGGTGGAGGTGCTTGAAGGCAAGGTCCTCCAGTTCTGTTTTGATCCAATCAATGCCGAGACGGTGAGCAATGGGGGCATAGATATCAAGGGTCTCTTGGGAGATCTCGGTCTGTTTTTCTGGGGATTGATATTGTAAGGTGCGCATGTTGTGAAGTCGATCTGCGAGTTTGATCAGAATCACCCGGATATCTTTGACCATTGCCAGGATCATCTTTCTAAAATTTTCAGCTTGTCCTTCTTCAGAAGAGCGGAAAGAGACCTGGCTGATCTTGGTGACCCCATCGACCAGTTGGGCGATCTCGTCGCCAAAGTTTTCACGAATTTCTTCGAGAGTGGTCAGGGTATCCTCAACCGTATCATGGAGAAGACCGGTGGCCACCGTGGCCACATCCATTTTGAGCAAGGTTAAAATCCCGGCCACTTCAAGGGGATGAATGAGATAGGGTTCTCCAGAAAGACGAATCTGTCCAAGGTGAACCTTTGCAGAGAAGACATAGGCCTTCCTTAGAAGGTCCATATCCGCATTGGGATGGTAAGCGGCAAGCCTTTCTAAGATATCATTAAACCTTAACATCTAAAAGTATCATACACCAACCGTTAGAAAATTCAAGGGCAGAACGAAATAAAGGGTGGCGAAATTTTTGACAAAAATCAGGTCAAGGCCTATAATGGTTACACTCCAGAGATTTCTAAAAAATCCATAATCTTTGATTACAAAGATGATAAAATGATTTCAGCGATTAGAGATCCTTGAGAAATAAAGAGAAACCTATGGGTCATTTTTTGAAGTCTAAGGTATCAGAGGGCGAAAAGTAGTTTTTCAAAACTCGCCTCCAAATTTTTGGACAAGGGATAACGGGATGAAAAAATGGGTCTTCTTGATCTTAGTCGTTTTAACGGGGATAGGGGCGATTCTCTATTTTTTCAACCAGAAAAAAGAGGGGGATGATTCTTTTATCCGAGTTTCAGGCAACATTGAGACGACTGAGGTCAATGTGGGGTTTAAGATTTCAGGAAGGATCATCAACCTTCCGGTTCAGGAAGGGGAGTGGGTGGAGCGTGGAAAGGTGATCGGCAGGCTTGAAGATGAAGACCTAAGGCAACGCCTGGCCTTAGCCAGGGCGACCCTCCTCTCTGCACAAGCCCGTCTGAATAAACTCCTTGCGGGGTCAAGGCCAGAGGAATTGAGAGAGGCGGAGGCAGTCCTTCAACAGGCCAGATTTGATCTTGAGAATAAACAGGCCCATTACGAACGAATGAAATCTCTATTTGAGAAAGGGGTCATTCCAAAGGAGACTCTGGATAATTCCGAAACCGCTTATAAGATTGCAAGGGCAGGTCTTCAGAGGGCCACCGAGAATTATCAATTAGTAAAAGAAGGGCCAAGAAAGGAGGATATCGAAGATGCAAGGGCTCAGGTTGAGCAGGCGAAGGCCAATCTGAGGTTGATCGAGACCCAACTAGACTACACTGTTCTGAGATCTCCGATCTCAGGGATCGTGCTGGTAAAGTCTGCCGAGGAGGGAGAGGTGGTCAACCCTGGGACATCGATTCTTACTCTGGCTGAGATTGAGAAGGTTTGGTTGAAAGCCTACGTCTCAGAAACCGACCTTGGAAGGGTCAAGTGGGGTCAGGAGGTGAGGGTGACCACCGACCTTAATCCCAAGAAGGAATATATAGGGAGAATTTCATTCATTTCATCCTCTGCTGAATTTACTCCCAAACAGATTCAGACTGAGAAAGAGAGGGTGACCCTGGTTTATCGGGTCAAGATTGACATTCCCAATCCAGATCGGGAACTGAAACCGGGGATGCCAGCAGATGGACGAATTCTACTCGGGCCAGCCTCCCTGTCTTCCAATAAAAATAGAGCCAAGAGATGAGGTATTGACAATTTGATAAGGGATTGCTGGAAACAGACTCTTTCGGTTTAAACATCTAAATTTTTTAACTCAATGCTATCCATTCGAACCATCAACTTGACCAAGACCTTTGGGCCCATCATTGCGGTCAATCAGTTAAATTTAGAGGTCAAGCGAGGAGAGATCTTTGGACTGGTTGGGCCGGATGCCTCTGGCAAAACCACAACCCTCCGAATGCTGGGTGGAATTCTTCCCCCGGATGGAGGAGAGGCTTGGGTAGAGGGTTTGGATATCCGAAAAGAGAGGGAACTTATTAAAGAGAAGATTGGATATCTTCCTCAGCGTTTCGGGCTATATGGAGATCTGACTGTTATTGAAAACGTCCAGTTTTATGCCGATCTCTATCAGGTACCCAAAAAGGAAAGAAGGGAGCGGATCGTCCGGCTTCTAAGATTTGCTAATCTTGAGCCATTTGTCAGGCGAAAGGCCCAAGACCTCTCCGGAGGGATGAAGCAGAAGTTAGCCTTGATCTGTGCATTAATCCATACCCCCAAAATTCTACTCTTGGACGAACCGACCACAGGAGTTGACCCCCTTTCTCGAAGAGATTTTTGGGTGATCCTTTATGAATTGTTAAAAGAGGGGGTAACCATTCTTTTTTCTACCTCCTATCTGGATGAAGCAGAGCGATGTAATCGAGTCGGACTCATCTATCAGGGAGAACTATTGGTCGCAGAAACCCCGGCCGAGGTCAAAACCAGGGTAAAGGGGACCATTCTTGAACTCAGGACAGTGAATAATCAACAAACCCTCAGGGCACTGGAAGGTGTTGAAGGAATCAGGGGTCTTGTTTTATCCGGAGACAAAATCCACCTTCTGGTAGACCATATTGAAGAGGGAGAGAGGATGGTTCGAGACAGTTTAAAAACCCTAAAAATAGAGGTTTTGAGTTTAATGGAAGTAAGACCAACCCTCGAAGACGCTTTTGTCTCGATGGTGAGGGAGAGAAATAGACAGCCCATGTGAAATTAGTTTATTGAGGCCTCCTTCCAAAAGGCAAGAAAGGCCAATAAATCCCTAATGATGATGAGCTATGCGGTAGAGGTGGAAGACCTCGTCAAAAAATTTGGTGATTTTGTCGCAGTGGATCATATCGATTTCAAGGTGAAGCGGGGAGAGATATTTGGATTCCTCGGTCCCAATGGAGCAGGAAAGTCCACAACCATCCGAATGCTCTGTGGTCTTTTGATGCCCACTTCAGGAAAAGGAAGGGTAGCGGAGTTCGACCTTGTGAAGGAACCTGAAAAGATCAAACAGGTGATCGGGTATATGTCTCAAAAATTCTCTCTCTATGAAGACCTTAGCGTTTATGAAAATTTACATTTCTTTGGGGGGATTTATGGGTTGTCAGGATCTTTTCAAAAAGAGAGAGAAAAAGAGGTCTTAGGAATGATTGGTCTCGAAGACCTTAAGGATAGAAGGACCCAAACCCTTGCGGTCGGGTGGAAACAACGTCTGGCCCTTGGCTGTGCCATCCTCCATGAGCCCTCCATCCTTTTTTTAGATGAACCCACTTCCGGAGTCGATCCAATCTCAAGAAGAAACTTCTGGTCCTTGATCCATCGGATGAGCGAAAGAGGGGTGACCACCTTTGTGACCACTCACTACATGGATGAGGCAGAATATTGCGACCGATTGGCCTTAATTTACCAAGGGAAGATTATCGCTCTTGGAAGCCCCTCTGAGTTAAAGCTCGAAACCCTTTCTCAAGGGGTTCTGGAGATTGAAGCAGACCCTCTCATGAAAGCCTTGGAGATTTTAGGAAAGGAGCCCTGGGTCACTGAAGCGGCCCTCTTTGGAGACTCCATTCATCTGATCGGGAAGGAAGGGATTGATGTAGGGCGAGAGGTAGCCCATCTCTTCCAGAAGCATGGACTCGCCCTCAAAAGGGCTGATAGAATCCAGCCCTCTTTGGAAGATGTCTTTGTCTCTTTAATTGAAAGAGAGGAGAAGAAGTGAGGTTTTCGCGCACTTGGGCCATTGCCCGCAAAGAGTTCATTCACATCTATCGAGATCAGAGAAGTTTGGCCCTGGTCATCCTGATGCCAGCCATGCTCATGCTTCTCTTCGGGTATGCAGTGACCCTGGATGTGAAGAAGGTCCCTATGGCCGTTCTGGATTATGATAAGAGTCAGGAAAGCCTCTCCTTCCTTCATCGATTTAGTGGTTCCCCCTATTTTCAAATTAGATTTTTCTTGGACCATGAGAAACAATTAAAGAGCCTCATCGATGAGGGGAAGGTAAAGGCAGGGGTGGTGATCCCAAAAGATTTTTCAAAAACCATCAAATCCGGGAAGAAGGCCTCTGTCCAGATCCTCTTGGACGGAAGCGATTCAAACACTGCCAATATCATCCTCGGATATGTCCAGGCCATCACGCAATCCTATAATGAGGAGAAGACCCTTCTAAAGGCAAACCGGATGGGGTTGACCAGGTTGAATCTTCCCCTGGAGGGCAGAATGAGGATTTGGTTCAATGAAGAGTTGGAATCGAAAAATTATTTTATTCCGGGGCTTGTGGCAGTCATTATTTCGATCATCGGTGTTCTTCTCACTGGACAGGTGATTGTTCGAGAATGGGAGAGGGGAACAATGGAACTCCTCATCTCGACTCCAGTCCAGAAATGGGAATTGATGATTGGAAAAGTCTTTCCATATTTTTTCTTAGGGTTTATTGATCTCATCCTTGCGGTCGGGGTGGGAAAGTGGGTGTTCGAGGTTCCCTTGAGGGGTAGTCTTCTCCTCCTTTTTATTCTCTCCTCAATCTTTATTATAGTGGCGTTGGGGCTGGGGATGACTATTTCCACCATTTCGCGAACCCAACTTTTTGCAAATCAACTGGCTATGATCATTGGCTTTCTGCCCACCTTTCTTCTCTCTGGATTTACCTTTACCATCTCCAATATGCCATCCTGGCTCCAAATCGTGACCTATGGGATTGCACCGCGTTATTATGTGACCATTCTTAAAGAGATATTTTTAAAAGGGGTCGACTTCTCTTACCTCTGGCGCGAGACCTTCGTCTTAATAGGGATGGGGTTGGCAGGGATATTTGTAGCCACAAGGAGTTTTAAGAAGGAGTTGAGATAACCTAACCTTACCCTTCTCAGAGTGGAAGGGGGGGATGTTGATGTTTAAACGAGTTCGTTTTCTTTTTGTCAAAGAGTTGATTCAGGTCCTCCGGGATAGGCGTCTTCGGATTACCCTTATCTTCCCTCCCATTTTTCAACTGATTGTCTTTGGATATGCAGCGAACCTGGATGTAAAACATATTCGGATGGCGATCAGGGATTTGGATCAAAGCCCAAGTTCTCGGGACCTCCTCTCTCGATTTAGCAGTTCAAAGTATTTCGACATCGTCTCCTATCCTCAAGACCCCAAGGAGATAGAAAATCTCATCATCCGGGGAGAGATCGTCCTCAGTATGGAGATCCCAAGTGACTTTTCAAAAAAGTTAAAAAAGGGGGATACAGCAACCCTCCAGATCCTCATCGATGGAACTGAGTCCAATACCGCCTTGATTGCCCTCAGTTATATTGGCCGAATCCTGTCAGAATACTCCAACTCGGTGATGGTGAGACGATTGAATCGAGAAGGGATGATCGATTTTGAAGTGACAGGCGTGGAGTTGGAGACCCGAACCTGGTTCAATCCAAACCTGGAAAGCAGATACTATTATGTCCCTGGCGTGATCGCCTCGATCGCTTTCCTCCTCCCCATTATCCTGACCGCACAGGCCATTGTGAGAGAAAGAGAGATAGGGACCCTTGAACAGATCATGGTAACTCCCATACGACCCTGGGAGTTGATCCTGGGGAAAACACTTCCCTTCGCCTTGATTGGACTTTTTGATGCCATCCTTGTGGGGCTGGTTGGTGTCTTCTGGTTTGAGGTGCCTTTTCGAGGGAATCCACTTCTCCTTCTTCTTGGAAACGCCCTCTTTTTGATGAGTTCCGTTGGGATTGGCCTCTTTATTTCTACCATCTCTTCCACCCAGCAACAGGCTCAAATTTCCACCGTTTTCTTTGCCAACCCAGCCTTCATCCTTTCTGGATTTGCTTTTCCGTTGGAAAATATGCCTGAATGGTTACAATA
>FWPV01000575.1_pt1 | contig 115072 bp, 111 predicted proteins | sample 2228371 | NCBI WGS metagenome assembly FWPV01 (sample SAMEA103939776, study PRJEB20133) | metagenome | reverse complement strand
TTTCTGGATACCTTCGACAATCAGGCGATCACCTGCCTGAAGGCCTTCTGCAATCAACCATTGGTCGCCAATGGCCCTGGCTGTCTCTACGCTGCGCTTTTCAACTTTGTTGTCCTCGCCTATTACGAAGGCCGAAGGTGCACCGGTTGCATCGCGCATAATTCCCTTCTGCGGCACCAAAATGCCGTCTTCGCGCACACCTTCTTCAAGTGAAGCTCGAACATACATGCCGGGCAACAATTGCAGTTTAGGGTTGGGGAATACCGCACGCAGGGTTACGGTGCCGGTGTTTTGGTCCACGGTTACATCACTGAACTGCAGCTTGCCTTCCTGCGCGTAGCTGGACCCATCTTCAAGTTTCAATGTGACTTTTGCCGCGTCCTTTCCTGCGCTTTTCAGAACACCACTTTCCAGGTCGCGCTTGAGTTGAAGCAGTTCACTGGTCGATTGAGTGAGGTCCACATAGATGGGGTCCAGTTGTTGAATGGTGGTCAGCGGGCTGGCTTGACCCTGCTGCACCAATGCGCCCGGTGTAATGCTCGAGCGGCCAATTCGACCGCTGATGGGTGCAGTCACTTTCGTGTAGTTCAGGTTGATTTGTGCCGATTGCACCGCAGCTTTGCCTGAAGCTACATCCGCTTCGGCCTGTTTCAAGGCGGCATAGGCATCATCACGTTCTTGCTGGCTCACGGCATTGAGCTTGGCCAGTTCCTGGAAGCGATCATTCCGGATTTTTGCGCTGGTGAGGTTGGCTTCCGCCTTTTCGAGCATGGCTTTGGCGCTGGCATATTCGGCCTGGTAGGTGGAAGCATCAATTTGATACAGGGAGGTGCCTGCTTTTACGTCGCCACCCTCCTGAAACTGGCGTGCCTTGATAATTCCATTGACTTGGGGGCGCACCTCGGCAATGAGGTAAGGGCTGGTTCGGCCAGGCAATTCGGTGTAGAGCGACACTGGCTTTGCAGCCACCTCAAACACCCGAACTTTGGGCAAAGCGGGGGCAGCTGCTGCATTTGCACCGCCTTCTTGACTGCCGCAACCGGCCAGGGTCAACGTGCCAACAGTCAACAAGGCGCTGGTGCCCAGCGCCATTTTTCTTTTATTAATCATGGTACTACCTCGAAATAAGCAATGCGGGAAAGTAAGTAGACTAGAATGCTGAATGAACGTTCATTTTTTCATTGAAAAAATTGGGTGTCAATTTGGGGTTTACCACTGGGCAGGAATGGGATTTGCTGAAGAGACCGCTTAGGCTTCTAATGTGATCAATTGGTTTTATATCAAGGGGAAAAGATTTGGACCTTTCATCAATCGTGATTGTCGGTGGTGGTGCAGGCGGCTTGGAGTTGGCCTGTAAACTCGGGCGCAAGCTGGGGCCTGACCGCGTGACGCTGATCGACGCCAAGATGTACCACATCTGGAAACCTTCCCTGCATGAAGTGGCGGCGGGCACGCTGGACATTCATCAGGAAGGTTTGTCTTATCCCATGTTGGCCCACAACAATGGTTTTAACTTTGTACTGGGTGCCATGGAGGGGCTGGATGCCCACAGCAAACAGCTTGAAATTGCTGCGGTTCGTGACGACGTGGGCGATGAGGTGTTGCCCAGGCGCGTGTTGCAGTTTGGAACGCTTGTGATTTCCGTGGGCAGTCAATCCAATTATTTTGGTGTGAAAGGTGCGCAAGACTTCACCATTTCGCTGGATGGGCCGCAACAGGCCGAGAGCTTCCGCTTGAAAATGCTCAAGCATTTGGCCACGCTTGATTTGCGCAAGAAACTGGATCCATCGGCGAGCCTGGACATAGTCATTATTGGCGCCGGTGCCACCGGTGTTGAGCTGGCCGCGGAGTTGCGGGAAGCCAGCCACGTTCACAGCCGTTATGGTTTCAGCCGTATAAACGCAGCCAGCGATGTGACCATCACCATTCTGGAAGGAGCTCCCAGCATTCTGCCCGTGCTGCCAGAAAGTGTGTCGAGTGCGGCCTTGCGTTTGCTCGAGCAGCGCCACATTACGGTAGTCAACAATTGCAGGGTGGTGGAAATTTCACCCAAGCAAGTGGAGGACGCCAGTGGCAACCGCTACAAGGCCGATTTGTGCGTGTGGGCCGCGGGCATTAAGGCACCTGCCTGGCTCGCCAATCTGGGTTTGCCCGTGAACCGCAACAATCAGCTGGAAGTGGAGGGCGATTTGCGGGTGAAGGGTCAGCAGCACATTTTTTCGTTGGGTGATTGTGCAGCCTGTGTGCAACCTGATGGCAGTATGGTTCCGCCCCGCGCACAGTCTGCGCACCAGCAGGCTGATTACATTTACAAAACCATCATGAACGCCGAACGCGGCAAGCCAGCGTCGAGCAAGCCTTATTTGTACAAGGACCATGGCTCTTTGGTGTCTCTGGGTTCTCGCAGCTCTGTGGGCAGTTTGATGGGCGGATTATTCAAAGCGAGCAGCATGTTTGTGGAAGGTTTTTTTGCACGCAGCATGTACGCGAGTTTGCACTTGATGCACCACTATGCCGTGCTGGGCGGCATGAAAACTTTTTTACTCGCCATGGCGCGTTTTCTGCTCAAACGCGCCACACCCTTGGTGAAGCTGCACTAAACCTGTTTCGGCGGGTTTGCGGGTCAGTAGACGCGTAGATCGTCCACAGCAAGCCTGCCGAAATTCGGACTCAACAGGTACTGCACCAAGCGTTCACCGCTTGACTCTGGGCTGCTGAGAGAATTGCTGTTTTTTAACTGGATGAATCGTTGTTTGTTGGGGAAAAGCGATTCGTCGGTTTCCCGAATTTGTGTTTGCATGGCGGTGTCAATCACCCCGGGTGCCAGGCTGCAAATGGCAACATTCGGAAGTTGGTCTTCTTGCACAGCCCGTGCGTGCATGTCGAGCGCGGCCTTGGTGGCGCAATACACGCTCCAGCCCGGGTAAGCACTTTGAGCTGCGCCACTGGAGACATGCAGTATTCGAAGTTGTTGGTTGCCCTGAACTTCTCGGGCCAGCAGGGCGCTCAGGGCCAAAGGCACTGCAATATTGAGCTGAACACTGCGGGAAATGTCGCCATTGGCTTGGGCATTCAGTGGCCCAATCGGTGACACCAAGCCCGCGTTGTTAATCAAAAGCAATTGTGTTGCGCTTGCAATGAATTTCCGCAATTGAGTGCTGCTTTCAAGTTGTTCAAGCGCTGACGGTTGTGTCAAATCCAGGCTGATTTGCTGAAGATCTTCGTTGTATTGCTGTTGAAGTTCAGTGTTTTGTGATCGGGAAATGCCCAATACAGCATGTCCCCGTTTCAACAAGGCCCGAGCGATGCCCAGGCCCAGCCCTTTGCTATGCCCCGTCAAAATTGCCTTGATCATGATTTTTGATTCAGTTTCAAATACAAAATGGAGCTGGCGAGCAACAATGTGACTGTATTGGCCACCACAACAGGCCATTGCTGCACCAGTAGGCCGTAAACCAGCCACAACAGCACACCCAAACAAAAACACGCGTACATACCCAGTGAGATGCTTCGCGTGTCACGGGTTTTCCAGCAATACACCACCTGTGGAATAAAGGCGAAAGTGGTGAGCGCTGCGGCCACAAAGCCCAAGGCTTGGGCCCAATCAAGCTGCATCAGTCGGCCTGTATTTTCTGGGCTGTTTCTTTGTAAGCCGCAAGGCGCCCGCCGCCGATGGCAATTGCTTTGTTGATTGCCGCACGGGCTTCATTTTTGCGATCCAGTTTGATCAAGGTCTCGGCCAGGTTATTCCAGGCGTCGGCCATGTCCGGGTATACACCGACGGCCTTGCGGTAATGTTGCTCGGCCTCTACGTAACTTTTTGCGCCGTAGGCCAGGTTCCCCAAACCGAAATGAAACCAGGGCTCGGTCGGCCATGTTTTTGCACCTTGCTGGTAAGCCTGGCCAGCCTTTTCGGTGTTGGAGCGCTCAAGCGCAACCGCCGAATTCAAATAGCCTTGGGCATTGACATAGCTGGGAGGCTCGACCGTGGTTTTAATCACAGTGAAGCCCCAGTTTTGTGAGCGTTCCCAAAGCTTCAGAAAAGTGGCCACGGGAATCGACTCACGTTCCTTCGGGCCGGAGCGCAAGATCATGCTGTTGCTGCCAGGCTCGTAGCCCACCACCACGGCGTAGTGCCATTGCGGTGCAATCGGCAAGGAAAGATTCAGCAAAACCACCACGGGTGCGCCAGCATTGAGGGCCTCAAACAGGGCGGGTAGCTTGGGTTCTATTTGGTAACTGAGGTAGCCCAAGCGGCGTGGCGCAGCCAGCATTTCAAGTTGCAGGCTGCCTTGGCGGCCAGGCAGATAAACCAGTTCAGCCAGTTTGTTCGGATCGGTGTTTTCACCGGCATGGTTGAGCACCATGGCCAGGGTGGACGGACCACAATAAAACTCCTCTTGTGCAAAAAAAGGCACATTTTTGAGTTCAACCGGGGCTTGAGTCTGGACGGTGTTTTGGAGATCTTGTGGAACTGTTGGCAAAACTGAACAGGAAGCCAACAGCCCTACAAGTACTGCTGAGCCCGCCATGCGGGCCCAGGCGGTACTAGGAAAACGTAATTTCATCGAACGGAACGGGTAAACGGAAATACCTTGGTCAGGCCAAGAATGTCGGTTACCAACAAAATAATGAAGACAGTAAATAGTACACCAACAATGCCGGCACCTGCGGGTGCGTTCTCAATGTGGGCGGCCAGCTTCTGGGCTTCTTCTTCTGTCATGGAATCCACACGGGCCTTGGCAACTTCAGGGCTTACACCATGAGCTTGCAGTGCTTTGGCAATGTCTTCACGATCGAAGAATTGCTTGAGTTCGGAGCGGTCTTGCTGATGCATGGCAACCGCTTCTTCGGTGCTCACGATTGCTGCGTGGGCTGGTGCCACAATAAAGCTGCTTGAAAAGCTCAACAAAACTGCCATTGCTGTTGCGCGCATAGTTTTAGTCATTTTATTACTCCATCATTCTTGTGTGTGGGAAAGACCATCATAGGGTTAAACAAGCTTTACTGCTTATTTATTCCGAGTCAACCAAACGAAGGCCGTTGCGTTTTAGTTGACATCACGGCAAGGAGGATTTGTGATGAAAACTCGATTGTTCAGAATTTTTTCGGCCAGTTTTGCTGTTTTGACTGGTCTTGCCTTGGCGCCCATGCAGGCCCAGGCCGTCAATATTTCGATTGGCGTGGGCGGGGAAGTGCTCCCCGGCGTGTATGGTTCAGTCAATATCGACAATGGGCGCTACCCGGCGCTGGTGTATGCCGAACCCCTGATCGTGACTCGCCCTTCGCGAATCCTGTCTCCGGTGTACTTGCACGTGCCCCCAGGGCATCTGAAAAAATGGGGTCGATATTGTGGTCGCTATGACGCATGTTCACGGCCGGTGTACTTTGTGAAGTCTCGTGATTACTACGACTTCAGCCCCCGCTACATTGAACAGCGTTACATCTATCGCGATCGTGTCACCTACGTAAATCGCGGTGGCTACGACCGTCGCGATTATTATGATCGCCGGGACTATGACCGTCGTGATTACGATCGCCGTGACTACCGCGAGCATCGCCGGGATCATGATCACCGTGGGCATGGTAAACACTGGAAACACGATGATCGTGGCCATGGTCATGGCAAACATGGTCGGGGTAGAGACGACTAAACTGTTAATAATTGGTTTTAATTTCAATTCACAAAGCCGGCTGGTTCAGCCGGCTTTGTTTTTTTAACTCAAGGGGTTAATCATTTGTAAGTAAAAAGCTGACATAATGTAGGAATCTGTGTTCTTGAACAATTGTTTGATTGATTTTCAGTTTGATATCGCGATAAGCTTTATCTAATTGAAATATAAGTGAAATATTTTTCTTTTACACAAATAAGGGGGTAAAATTCACCCTATTCATTCCTATTATTTTCAGTGTTGGATGGCAAAGTGATTAGGTAATGTTTTAATTAACACTTTTTGACTAACCCATTCGACAAAGACAATCCCATCATGAAAACTCAGTCCAAATTACGTCAGCGAGGCGCGCTCATGGTGGAGCTTGTGCTGACACTGCCCATTTTGTTGGCTGTGGTCTTCGCGATCGTCGAGTATTCGGTGCTGTTGGGAGCCATGTTGATCATGAACAACACCACCAGTGAAGCAGCGCGACAAGCCACGGTGTACCGCAGCGGGTTTGCAATTGGTGATTATGAAAGCCTTGCGCAAGACGCTCTGGAAGACTTGTTACCCACTTACGTGGGTTCTTTTAGGGAAAGCGTGGTGCCTTCGGTAAACTCCTTTGCCTGCGGCGATTCAACCTGCCTGCGGGTTCGTCTTGATTATCCCAACTACAGCAGTAACCCCCTGGTCGGAAATTCCTTTTTCATTCCTTTGCCTGAGAATTTGTCAGCAGAGTCCACTACACGTGTGGAGCCCAACGATGGTTAAGCAGCCAAATTCGCGGCAATCACAGCGCGGTGCCTATTCAATTTTGACCGTGTTTGTGCTCATCATGAGCTTGGGGGCCCTGGGCGTTTTGGCGGTGGGGCACATGGCTTGGGAAAAAACCCGTTTGCAGGGTGTTGCTGATCTGGTTGCCTTGACTGCTGCCCGTCAAATGTCCAATGGCCCCGAGTTTGCCGAGGCGCAGGCCATTGCCCTGGCCAACGGTGTGAGCGAAGACGACGATTTGACCATTGAGTGCATTATTGACGATGCACCCACCAATGATTGCGACAACTCCATTACCAGCAGGGTCACTATTGTTCGACCGGTCAATGGTTTGCTGGTTTTTTTGCCAAATCGTGAAGTCACAGTGCTGGCTGAGGCCACAGTGGCGCCAACTGTGGTGGGTTCGGTGTCCAGCGGCCTTGTCAGTGTAGACACCAATCAGTCCGCCTTGTTGAATGGTTTGCTGACTGCATTGGGTGGTGGCGCCATCAATTTGAATGTGGCCCAGTGGGGCAGTTTGCTGGGCAGTGACATTCGCGTGGATTTGTTGGCTTTGGCGACAGAACTGGGTGTGGCCAATGTGAATGATTTGTTGTCTTTGAACCTGTCGGCACTGGGTTTGTTGCAAGATGCCTTGTTGGTGGGCAATGCCGATGAAGCCGATAAAATGGAAGTCGAGGGTATTCTGAGTGCCTTGAGCGGACCCTTGAACAACGTCAATGTCACTGTGGGCGATCTGTTGGCCCTCGATTTGTCGGGCCGAACCAATACCACTCTGGATGTCAATCTGGGGCAGTTGGCGCAGGTCACTGTGCTGAATGCGGTGGAAGGCGTGGGTTACGTGTTGCCGATTTCATCGGGCTTGTTGAATCTGGATGTGGGCGTGAATATTCTGGAAGCGCCGCAAGTATTTGTTGGCCGGAAAATGCCTTACAAAAACCCGATTGCCACGGGCCGAACGGCGCAGGTGGCGTTGGATGTACGGGTTCGTCAACCTTTGAACCTTAACCTGGCACTTGTTAATTTGAGCGCGCTGGATTTGGGGCTTCAACTGCGTGTGGCAGGTGGGCTGGCCGAAGTGAATGAACTAACGTGCCGGTATCCCCGTTCAACCAATAACATGGTGATGACCGTAGTACCGGCGGTGGCTGAGGTTTGTATTTCAGATAGCGCTGGTAATTTGAACACCACCGTGGGTTCGCTGGAATGTGGCGCGCCAGCTGAAATTTTGAATGTGAACTTTTTAGGTTTGGTGGATGCTGGTGTCACCTTGGCTGCTGAGACCAGTTTGCGCTCAGACCCTGTTCAACACAGTTTTGATGGTATGGCGCCTTTCAGCGAAACCATCGAACTGAGCGTAGGAGAAACGCTGGGTAATTTGTTGCAGAACACTGAATTGGATATCGGTTTGAATTTGCCACTGGTTGGCCCGCTGATCAACGGCATTGTGAATGGCTTGGTCAATTTGTTGCTCAATGCACTTGAACCTGCTTTAAGCCCCATTTTGGGCTTGGTGGGCAATATTCTCGATGGTTTGTTACAGGTGTTGGGTGTGGATTTAAATACAGTGACTGTGAATGTGGATTCCATGGATTGTCAAAGCGTGGTCTTGACGCGCTGACGGAACGTTCAATCCACTTGCACAGCATCGGTTTTTTGCAGGCCGTACACCGCCGCCAGCGCAGTGCCGGCCAACACCACAAGCCCGCCAATCAAAGTGTGCCAACCCACCGTTTCGCCCAGAAACAGATTGCCCCACAGCACGCCGAACACCGGGGTTAGAAAGGTCACGGTAAGTGCTGAGGTAGGCCCTATGTCCATCACCAGCCTGAAGTAAAGAAGGTACGCCACGCCGCTGCACAACACGCCCACTCCCAGAATGGCCAACCAACTGCTCATGGCGGGCATTTGCTCTGGCAGATTGAACGGCACAAAGGGCAGCAAAATAAAAGAACCCATGAGCAAGCAACCAAAGGCATTGGTCAGCGGGTCAATGTCACTGCCCAGGTATTTGGCCATATTGGTTGCAATGCCATAACAGGCTGCGGCTGCAAGGGCAGCCGCCACTCCCAACCCGGTACCTTCCGTGTTCAGGGTTGCTGCGTCAAAGCCCACAATAATGGCCACACCCAACAGGCCGAGAACAAGGCCAAGCAAAGCCATGGGTGAGGGCACGGCTCGAGTCCACACCAAGGCAACGAGCGCAGCCCAAATCGGGGCGGTGGCGTTGATGATCACCAGCACCGACGCGGTGACCGTGAACGAAGCATAGGCCACCAAGGTGAAAGGCAAGGCGGAGGCAAATACGGCAATCACAGCAATTAACTTCCAGCGCTTTGCAACCTGGGTTTGCTTGCGAGTTAGCGCAAAAAGCCCACCCAGAAAAAGTGCGCCAAACGCCACCCGAAGAGCAGCCATGAAGGCGGGGGCCATGTCGGCTGCTGCAATTTTGTAAAACACGAAGGATGAGCCCCAGATCATGGACAGCAACAACAATCGCAGCGCACTGGCTTGACTCATGGTTTTCAGCAGGTGGTGAGTGAATGCGCAAGTATGCTTAAAATAGTGCGACGCGTGATGGTGCTGGGTTGAATTCCCCCAACAATTCATAGTTTGATGTCAGATCAGTGCGCTTCGTCTTCCATGCGTTTGCGAAACTCGATGGTGTCTCCATCGGCCAGTAGCTGTGTAATTTTGAGTGGCGCACCGGCGGTGTCGAGTGTCAGTAAACCGACTCCGCTGCCATTGACCAGCCGCTCACCACGGCTGCCATGGTCGGGCTTGCGCGGCACGATGCGCATTTTTCGGCGCTTGGTGAACCAGTTCAAAGGCGACCAGGGGGCGTACAGCCATCGATTCATGCGGTCGAGAATGTCGAGCAGCTTGCGCGGAAATTCATTTCTAAAACCGCTGCTGGTAATTTGCCAAATATTGGGGCTGTTTTTCTTGCTGCGAAGCTCCACTTCATAGGCGAATGAATAGTGCACATCGCCAGAAAGAATCACAAAATTTTGGGGAGTTTTGCCATGGCGAAACAGGTTCAACAAGGTGTTGGCTGCACCGCGGTGGGCCATCCAGTTTTCGGCATCTACCATCAAGGGTTTGCCAAACCAGGTGAACACTTTTTGTATGGTTTCAATTAGTTTGACGCCAAATATTGGGGCTGGCGACACCAGCAACACGGCATCATGACCCAATAGCCGTTGTTGTAACTCGGACAGTGATTCCCAGTCCATCAGTCCGGAAGGGTGTGCAGGGTTGAATTCTGAGCGCCAGCGATTGGTTCGCGTGTCGATCACCATCAAAGCAGGTTTGGTGTCCCATTTGTATTGCCAGCCGCGAAAGGCAATCAACTCGGAAATCAGATCTTCGTGCGCTTCCTCGCCGGGCAATTGCAGCGCCTCATCGCAACGCTTCATCATGTCATCAGAAAAGTTTTCTGGCGCATTGCCCCAGGCCTGGCACACCAGGTAAGCCACCAGCGCGTTGCCAATGATGCGGCGGGAGAATGGCTCACCGTAAGCAGTTTCTTCCCACTCGGCACTCAGGTTCCAGTCGTCGGTGATGTCGTGGTCGTCGAACATCATGGCCACGGGTATGTGGGCCATCAAGCGGTGCACACAGTCCAGTTCCGCGACAAATTCTTCCATCGCTTCCAGTTGTGCTTCATAGCGTTCTGCAAATTCAGTGGGCACTTCTGGTGGGATGGTCATGTCCGTGTAGCGCCAGGGAATGGGCGACCACACCAACAGGTACATGGCCATGACTTCAGACAGGGAGATCAAATGGTTTCGGGCACTGTCAGTGGTGAACACCGGTTTTTTCACACCCGTGAACAGCACGGTGCGAATGTCTTTGTTGGCCCTGGTTTTTGGCAACAATTGATCGCGCGTGTAATAGTGTGGCTGTTCTCGGTGCAGGGTATGGCTGCTGTGCAGTTGGGTACCGGGCAAAGGCTCGGCTGGCGAATTTAATTCGTTGAGCAAGCGGTGTATGGCCACCAGCATGGGGCCCGCTACATCGTCGGTGTAAATTTGATCGCCACCCATCATCAGCAGCGCTGGCCACTCGGTGGGTGTGGCAGCCAGTTCCAGCAAGTGTTGGTCGGCCCGAACCAGGCCATCACCAGCCGAGCCGTCTTCCTTGCGGGCGTAATGCGGCTTGCGGCAAGAGCCGTGTAATACGCTGCGAACCTGGCTGTGAATGACAAACCCCAGCGTGCTTCTGCCGGGGTAAAGCAGGTGTGGTGCTTCCTGGGTCAGGTTGATCCATTCGCCATCTGCCCCGTGTTTGTAGCTGAGTTCATAACCCACCCAGGTGTCGGCAGGCAGAGGCATGTTCAAGGGCAGGTCGATCAGGTAGATGTAACAGTGCTCGGCCACCTTTAATTCACGGCAATGCCCGCGAATTTCATGCACTTGCGAATCGTGTTTGTCCGGGAACAGGGAAAGCCGCCATTGCACGGGTCGCGATGTGGCCAACCACAAAGTGATTCGCTCGCTTTGCATGCGACGCAACACGGGGCCAGCCAAAAGGGTGTTGATGCTCATACTGCGATTGGGGTGAGGTGTGAGAATAATGCACAAACCCTATCAACGTTTAGCTAGTAATTTGGTGGACAGCCCACACATCGGTTACCCCTTGCAAGCCTCCAAGGCGGTAGTTTTGCTGCCTGCTTTTTGAATACAGGTTTTCAGGCTATCCAGGTTGGGCAGGGTTTTGCAGTGGGGCACATCGACCAGCGGCTGTGTGCCGTTAAAGCCGCACGCGTAATACGACGTCACCGGATTCACTGGTTTGTTGATCACTTTGTTGCACACCGGTTTCAGGTTGTTGTTGACCCAGTTGTCGTAGGTACTGGACTCTTTCTCGAATTCAGCTTTGTCTGCATTCAACTGGTCAGCCTGAAGGTTAAAGGTGTTCACCGCTTCATTGAAATTCGCAACTGCCTTTTGATCGGGCTTGCCCGCATCCAGTTTGGCCTTCTGGTTTTGCAAGGCAATGCGCCGCTCGCTTAAGAGTTTCTCGCTGCCACGCAGGTCGCTGGCCCGTTGCTCTAGTGTGTTGAATCGCTTCAAGCCCTGTTGCTCCAGCTGTAAACAGGCCCGCAAGTCGCTTTCATTTGCCTGTTCCGGGGCTGGAGTTTGAGCTTGCAAGGCGGGGCAGGCCAAGAGCATCAGTAATGTGCCGATTTTGGCTTTGGACATAGGCATGTTGACCATCCATGTGAACCGCAAGGCCCTGATCGTAGCAGATCAATCAACAAATTAAATCGCTGTATCAATTGATTAAATAAGTAAGAATAATTATCATTACTGTTCATTAAAAAAATATGAGCGTTTCAGCAATGAATAAGGTCGGCAGTCTCAACTACTGGGTTGTGAATCGGGTGTTGTCAGCGCTACTGGGCGGCTATGCATTCACGTGGGGCTTTTCATCCTTGGGCATCGCCGGCCTTGCCGCGCTCGGTGTTGATTTTCATGAGGCCGAAACCGGTATTTTGATGCTTGCATTTCTGGTGTTTCTGGGCGTTTTTCTGTGGGCTTTTGCCAGCAGCAGTGTGGCCCGTGTGTGGGCTGTGTTGGCAGGGGGTGGGGTGTTGATGACCCTGTCGGCCTGGTTGATTCAGCAAAGCATGTTGTCTTGAAGGGGAAGTTTGGTGTTCAGTAATTTTCGATTGTCCATGACCTGGGTTCACACCTGGTTCGGTTTGGTGTTGGGCTTTGTGTTAATGGTCTGTTTTTTCTTTGGATCGTTGTCGGTGTTTGACCGGGAGATTGATCGCTGGGCCATTCCTGAAACCCGGTTCGATGCGCAGCCCATGCCGTCCTTCGACAAAGTGCTTCTGCCTGCTTTGCAACAGCTGGAGCCCGATGAGGTGGACTACGCCACCAACATGCCCAGGCTGCACGACCCAGCCAAAGGCGAGATGACACCTCGCACTGAACTGCCTGTCGATGAATACTGGGCTTATGTGACCCACCGCGACCCTGTGTTGGCGGCCGGTGTGGGTTATGGTGTGCCATTGGCGAAGAACCCGGAAGACCACAACCACATTCACAAGAACGTGACGCTGGACCCCCGAACTGGCGAAGTGTTGCCAGACGACAAGTTGAAAATTGGCAGTCACTGGTTTTATCCCATGCACTACAGTTTGCAGCTGAAGTGGAAAAACCTGGGCATCTGGATTGTGGGCTTGGCCGCGCTGATGATGCTGGCCGCATTGGTGACGGGTGTCATCATGCACCGAAAGGTGTTCCGCGAGTTTTTCACCTTCCGGCCCTGGAAGCGGACACAACGTGCCAGCCTGGATTTGCACAACCTGACTGGTGTTGTGGCTTTGCCTTTTCATTTCTTTTTTGCATTCACGGGATTGGTTATTTTTGCCAGTTTTTATTTTTTGCCGGTGACCAGCACTCTGCTTGACCCCCTGCACAAGCAACATGAAATTCACGAGGCGTCCGCGACCGGTTTGCCGCATGAGGCAGCGGGTGTGCCCGGCACCATGAGCAGTGTGGATGCCATGGTGGAAGAGGCCAAACGCCGTTGGGCAGCTCGCGACATGGCGGGTGAAGTTGGTTTTCTGGTGATGCACCACGTAGGCGATGCCAACAGTTATGTGAGCATTTATCGCGCTGGCAGTGACCGCGTGGCCTTGGTGGGCGAGGGCATTCATTTTAAAACCAGCACGGGTGAAGTGCTCAGTGAAGACCCACCACGCACAGCGGTATCTGAGGTAAATGAGTTCCTGACGGGCTTGCATTTGCAGCACTTTGAGCACTGGTTCTTGCGTTGGCTGTATGTGTTGGGTGGCTTGCTCGGTGCAGTGTGTATTGCGACTGGTTTTATTTTCTTCGTTGAAAAACGAAAATCCCAACATGCAAAAAGTGGCAGCAATGGCAGCCGTGTGGTCGATTCATTGGCCGTTACTACAGTGACTGGCATGGTGATGGCGGCAGTCGGCATGCTGGTCATGAATCGTATTTTGCCAGCCGACATGTTGGGCAAGGCCGATTGGGAAAAGGCAGCATTCTGGACCATTTGGGGTTTCAGTTTTTTACATGCCTACATTCGCAGTGCGCCCGTTGCGCTGGGTTTGTTCAACCCCGCCTGGCGTGAGCAGTGCTGGGGTGTTGTGGTGCTCAGTATTTCAGCAGTGCTGTTGAACTGGGCCACCACTGGCGACCATTTGATCAAAACAATGTTCACTGACACGTATTGGCCTGTCGCAGGCGTTGATTTGAGCCTGATGGCGTGTGCCGTGGTGAGCGGTTGGGCTGCATTGAAACTTGCACGCCGAGAGCGTGGTGCGGATGTGCCGGTTAGTAAAACTGAAAAACAATCTGGATCTGACACGGGTGAGGTGGCCCATGCCTGAAGCATTTTATCTAACTGCCGCAGCTTTGCTCAGCCTGGTGGGCATGGCGTGGTTGGCCTTGTCCATGGATGTGCATTGGGCACAGGTGAAGCAGATTCCCCTGGCTGACAGCCGCCCACCCAGGGCGACACTCAAGGCACTGGGGTATGCCGCTTTGTTTGTTTCACTGTTGGTGTGTTTGGTGGCTGACAGGCCTTCCATTGCGGCACTGGTGTGGATCATGCTGCTGGTTGGGTCTGCTGTGGCGGTGGCTTTTGCGCTTGCAAACAGGCCGGGTTTGTTGAAGGTGATCTGGCCTGTTCGTTTCTCTTGACTCAATTAACTGGACGGTGTTCCACAACCGTCCAGTAGGGCGTTACCTGCCTGATTTGTACAGGCAAGGTATTGGCGATTGTTTCCAATACGTAGTCTGTGTTGTTCAGTGGAAAAACACCTGAAAGTTGCAGCGTTGCCACGGCGGGGTCGCATCTTAAAACGCCCGGTCTGTGGCGTTGCAGTTCTGCCAGAAAGTCGCACAGCAACTGGCGTTCGGCAATCAGTAATCCTTTTGTCCAAGCATGCCGCGCGGGCAAGGCCTCGGCTGGCGTACCCACCTGCTGTGTGCTGAATTGAACAGCCTGACCAGCCTGCAAGCGAACAGTGGGTTTGGTTTGCCGTGCAGCGCTTACATCAACCATGCCCTCTTGAACTGCCACATCGACCAAACCCAATCCGTACTGACTGTACCGCTTCACTGTAAAGCGGGTGCCAATGGCACGCACCACGCCTTCCCGAACTCGTACCTGCAAAGGGGTGTGGTTTAGCGAGCCCTGTTTTGCGCTGGTCAACTGGATTTCACCCGCGTGCAAGATCACCTCGCGCAATTCAGGCGTGAAATGAATGTCTACCGCACTTGCAGAATTCAGGGTGAGCGTGCTGCCATCGGGAAGCTCCAGCACTCGCACTTCGCCTTTGGCAGTTTGGTGTTGGGCTAGGTGAATTTTACTTTGAGGTGTTTTCGTTAACGCGAATGCGCTTGAGCCTGCCAAAAAAGCAGCGCCGATCGACTTTAGCCATTGGCGCCTTTGGTTCACTTCCGTGTCCGCCAACTGGTGCACATTGCGCTTCAGTGCAGCGGGGATTGCTGCCAACCTGTGCAAGTTGTTATTCAGCTTGCTCCACGTTTCTGCATGCGCAGGGTGCTCGGCTAGCCAGTGGGCGAAGTCCGTGTTTTCTTGAACTGTGCACTCACCAGAATTCAATATCACTTGCCATTCCAGTGCCTGGTCCCAAACATTTTCTTGCGTATGCGGCAATTTGGTATTCATGGGGTGTCCAGTTTTTCCATGGCCACATGACAGGCCTTCAACGCTGCGAACATGTCTTTGCGAACCGTAGAAAAAGACACAGCGAGTTGATTGGCTATTTGGCTGTAGGTGAACCCATCGAGTTGTGACAGCAGAAATACCTCTTTGGTGCGCTTGGGCAGTGCGGCCAGGGCCGTGTCTACAGCAAGTAATGCTTCAAGCACCAAACGCTCTTCCTCGGGTGAGGGCTGTTGCCATTCCGGGTGGGCCTGCAGGCTTTCCAGATAAGCTCGTTCAACTGCTGCTCTGCGAAACCGGTCAATCATCAGGCCTTTGGCGATTTGCACCAAATGGGCACGGCCGCTTTCAAGGGGTGGAGTGTGGCCAGTTTGCAGAACGCGTACGTAGGTATCGTGAGAAAGATCGGCAGCCTGCTCGCTGCATTGTGTTTTCTTTCTCAGCCATTGAAACAGCCACGGCTGATGATCTTCATACAGCGCATGAACGGAGCACTTGAATGTGTCGATGGCGGTGGAGGAGGGCACGTGAACTACTTAATTAAACAATAATCATTCTCATTGTAGTGTAGCGTGAAGCTTTTTCGCAAGTCGTGTGCCGCTGCAAATGACACTTTTTGAATTTCATTCGGAATACAGGTAGAGGCCCAACGCCAAGTGGCCAGAATTTCCAATTTGCTTGAGGAGAAATTTGATGTCGACCCATTCCGGGTGTTTTACGCGTTTCGCCCAACGTCGCTTGCCGCTGCTTGTGGCTGCCGCAATAGCTGGCAGTGGCACTGCGTTTATTGCCACCCCTGCTTTGGCTCAATCAGCGGTCAATGGTGTTCAAAGTTTCAACATTCCAGCAGGCCAACTCGACCGGGTATTGAATGACTTTGCAAGTGCCAGTGGTGTGGTGTTGTCTGTTGATGCATCCTTGACTACCAACAAACAAAGCCCTGGCCTGAATGGGCAATTCAACGTAGTCAATGGCTTTCAGCAAATATTGAGTGGCAGTGGCTTGCAAGCGGTTCAACAAAGCAATGGCAGCTATTCCCTGTTGCCTGTGCCAAGTGGTGCCAGCGCAAACGCCGGTGCTGCGGTATTGCCCAACGTAAGGGTTCAGGCCACGAATGATTCGGCTTCACCCGTGGGCCCTGACTTTGGCTACAGAGCCACGCGTTCGCGCACAGCAACAAAATCAGACACCCCCTTGAATGAAACGCCACAGGCGATTTCCGTGGTCACGCGCGATCAAATTACGGATCGCGACAGCGTGACCGTGAGTGAATCATTGCGCAATGTAGCCGGCGTGACTGCCAATGAGTTTTTCGGCCGAAGGGGCCGTGACGATGTGATTATTCGTGGATTTACGCAGAGCAACTTTTTGCTGCGCGATGGCTTGCGCCAATACACCTTGCAGTTTTTTGGCAATGAACCCTGGGGCTTGGAGCGCATTGAGGTCATCAAAGGTCCTTCGTCAGTGTTGTATGGTCAGCTGCCGCCGGGTGGTTTGGTCAACGTGGTATCCAAGCGCCCACAATTCACTGATTCAAGTGAAGTGTTGCTGGGTTACGGTTCTTATGATGCTCTGCGTTTGGGGCTCGACTTGAACCGGCGTGCGAGTGAAAACAGCGATTTCGCATGGCGTTTGAATGTGCTGCGTTCTGAGGGTGAAGATGCAATTGACTTTGTGGATCGTGAACGCACTTACGTGGCGCCCTCGTTGACCTGGCAGCCCTCGGCCGCTACTTCGCTCACATTCCTCGCACTCGCGCAGGACAGCAAACAAGTTCGCCCAGGCGCACTACCTGCCGTGGGTACTTTGCTGCCCAATGTGAATGGACAAATTCCTTTGGAGCGTTTTATTGGTGAGAAGGAATTTGAAGGTGATGGAGAGCGCTTCCGTGAATTTCAAATTGGCTATCTGTTCGAGCACAAATTCAAAGAGGGTTTGAGTTTTCGGCAAAATTTGAGACATTCCGATGCGCGTGTGGATTCGAAAATCATGTTTCCCGGAGCTTTGCAGGCCGATCAACGGACGTTGAATCGAAGCGCCACGATTTTTGATCAGGAAGTTCGTTCTTTGGTGGTTGACAATCAAGTGGAATGGAAATTTGGTGAAGGCCGCTTGAAGCATACTTTGATTGGGGGACTGGATTACTTTGGGTATGACCAGGATCAAATTTCGCTTGGGGGTACAGTGGCACCGATTGATCTGTTCAACCCTGTGTATGGCAGTCCCGTCAATATTACCGGCCAAACATTCAGCGTTCAAGAAACCGGTAAGCAGTTCGGTGTGTACTTACAGGATCAGATGAAGTTTGATGACAAATGGGTTACTGTCTTTGGCTTGCGCCACGATGAGGTAAAAATCGATTCATTCAATCGATTGGCCAACCGGTTGACCGTGACCGATACAGGGAAAACAACAGGCCGTGCAGGTTTGCTTTATTTGGCTGACAATGGCCTTTCACCGTACCTCAGCTACGCAACCTCTTTTGTTCCTGTCAGCGGCGCTGATTTCTCAGGTAACCCCTTCAAACCAGAAGAGGGCGAGCAGGTTGAAGTGGGTTTGAAGTACGAACCCGCTGGTAAGAACTTGTCATTCACTGCCGCTGTTTATGATCTTGTTCGCAGCAATGTAAGCACCACCGATCTTTTAAATCCCGGTTTCAGTATTCAAGTAGGTGAACAGCAGCACAAAGGCATTGAACTGGAGGCGGTGGGTGAAATTACACGCGGCATGAGTTTGTCGGCCAGCTACAGCTACATTGATGCAGAGGTTACTCGAAGCAATACTGGCAATGAGGGTAATAAGCCCACAGTGGTACCTTTGCAAAACAGCAGCTTGTGGTTCAAGCACGACTTGCAAAATGCTGAATGGGCGGGTTGGTCGTACGGTGCTGGGGTTAGATATGTGGGGCGTTCGTTTGCAGATGCAGCGAATACCCTGACCGTGCCCAGTTTCATGTTGTTTGATGCGGCTTTGTACTATCGCATTGAGAACTGGCGCTTGGCCTTGCATGCGAAGAACCTGACTGATGAGCGTTACATCTCTTCTTGTTTCAGCACGGGCTCTGCATGCTATCCAGGAGAATACAGAACCGTGAGCGTGTCGGCGAACCTGGCGTTTTAAACGTTCACTGAACTTGTTGAGCTATTGAGGCGCTGCGATCATTTGCAGCGCCTTTCTTAATGCTGACTTGCTTGGGTTTTGAACATACACGCATTGAATACCCCGTTTTTTGCAATGCTCTTTCACCCGAAAATAGGCCTCATGGCTTACGCAACCTGCCTGGCAAATCACAAGGTCAGCACTGTTCAGTTTTGCATCCAGTTGGGCAATCCCTTCTTCTTGTCCGCCGTCGTGGTGCACAAAAGTGGCCCCCCGCGTTTCCACTGTTTGCCTGTAAAGTGGCACCGCTGAGGGTCGCCCACCTACACACAGCACACAACGTTTGTCCAGCGGCTTGTTACAAGGCTCAGTACAATCTGTTGAAGTGGCATCCATTGATTGAATGGCGAATGCAGTGGGGCGCTGAGCCGATTGGGCTTTCAGTTGCGCTTCCAGATTTTTTACCTGTTGCTCCAGGTTACCTAGTTCGGCCTGGTGAACCGATTTCAGGGTGGTCATGCGTGCACGCAACAACTCAACTTCCCTGTCGTTTGAAACATCAGGGTTCACTTTCTGTGCTTGCAGCTCGCTGAGCGTTTTCTTTAGTTTTTGCATTTCCCCATGCTGACTGGCCAATTCGGTTTGCAGGGCTGAAATGGTGTCTTGCTGGCGTTGTTGGCTTTGAATATGGCTGTGTTGCAAGGCCTGGTATTTTTCTTCAAGTTTCTTGTTGGCTGCCAGTGCAGCTTTCAATTGCTCGTGCAGTGCAGTTTTTTCATTCTCTTGGTTTTGCCTTTCGCAGCCCGCTTGGTGCTGCATCATGTGGGCATGACCCAGTACCTCAAACTCCATGGCGGCATCGCACCTGGGATGGCTCAGCACACTCCAGAACACACCTGGAAAGTTGGGCGCCTCTTTGTGCTCGGTCCAGTAAGCCCACAATGCTTCACGGGTTTTCAAGGGTTGAACCGCGCGTACTTCATTGTGAAATCGCTGGTCGAGTTGTTCTTGCACTACCTTGCCAAATGCCGATTTTGTTTTGCAGGCCACCACTACGGCACAATGTGTTTCATAGTCACTGGCGCGGTTGTCGGAGTGTTGCAAATATTTGGCAGCCAGTTTCTTGACCACTGGCATGGGCAGGCAAATGCCCACCACAGGGCATTGCGCAGTACCGCACATCTCCCACAGGCGTCGTCGTCTTGAGCCTGGTGAGTCTGGTGTACCTTTGACAGTGGTTTGAACAGCAAACAGGGAAGTGCGGGCTTGCGGAAGATAAACCGGATCAGGTTGGAATGGCATGATCACCTGCATTGTTAGTAATGATAATCATTATCAATAACAAAGGTGGTTTTGGCAAGCTATATTGCTAAAAGCTACCCGCCTGATTGCTCAGGCGGGCAGTGTGCTGCTTAGAAATTGGTGCTGTAAGTCAGGTTGAACGAGCGGCCAGCACGTGGTGCGAAAGTAGAAATGTAACCATCGTAAATGGCTTCATCGGTCAGGTTGCCACCACTCAGGCGAACACTCCAATCGCCCGCATCGTAGATAACACCCGCGTCTACTTTGGTGTAAGAGGGCAGTTCAACATCTGCTGCAGTCAGCGGGCCCGCAGGGTCGTTGGGCAGGCCCGATACCCTGGCATCTGCATAGCTGACACCGGCGGTCAGGCTCCAGCGCGACAAACCAAATCTTCCCAGATTGAACTTATTGAACAGACCAAACGCATTTTCGGGTACGCCCGTCAGTTGGTCACCCACGGGCAGTCGGTTGTCCTGGGTAATTTTCGCATCGATGTAGTTGTAACTGGCAATTACTTCCCAGCCCGGCATCACCTCTCCAAACACTTCGAACTCAATACCTTGCGATTGCTGCTCGCCTACCGCGATGTTGAATGTGGGGTTGTTGGGGTCGGTGGTGACCACATTTTGACGGGTGTAATCAAACACAGCTGCGTTAATGGACAGTCTTGGATTGAGGTCGTATTTCACACCCACCTCAAACTGCTCACCTTCTTGGGGTTCAAAGTTGTTCCCGTTCACATCGCGACCATTGTTCGGCGTGAATGACTTTGACCAGCTGGTGTAATACGACACATCATCACGTGGTTGCCACACCAAACCTGCTCGTGGCGAAAAAGCGGAGTCGGATTTCTCGGTTTTGGCACTGCCTGCAAATCGTTCCTGACTGAAGGTTTCAAGCTCGTCGTATCGCCCACCCAGCAAAGCTTTGAAGCCATTTCCGAAGTCGATCAAATCCTGAACATAAATGGCCTGTGTGTTGCTGCCTGAATCCACACCAGGGAAGGGTTCCACAAGTGGGCCAGTGGCTTGCCCGGGGTACTGTGGATTGAAAATATTCAACGGTGTGTACGGCGCCACGATGAAGCTGTAGCCACTGGTGATTTTTCCGTACTCAAAGCCGGCGAGCCAATTGTGGGAAATAGCACCAGTTTGTCCAACCCCAGACAGTTCAGTTTGGGAAATTCTGGAGCGATCATAGGACTCTACCTGTCGAACCCGGCGGTTGAGCAGGTTGGTCGTGGGGTCGTAGCTGGTGCCCTGAATGGTACTGTCGTCGCTGTACACATTGTTGGCATAAAAGCCCTGGCGAAACTTCCAGCCGTTTTCAAGTTTGTGTGTGAAGTCAACCCGAGCAAGGTCGCGCGTTAGCTTGCCACCCGCACCCAGTGGGTTTGTCGGGTCACCCAATTGAATATCAGTTGGAATCCTGAAAAAATCGGGATGTCGAATGAAGTAGGCTTCACGTCCGGGGCGATCGATGTTTTGAGTCAACAACTCAAATTCAACCGTGGTGTCTTCTGAAATATCCCAGGCCAACACCGGGCTGACCATGGTGCTGTTGCCACTCAGTTGCTCAGCAAAAAAACCGTCTTTCTGCAAATCCGCGGTAAGTCGATACCGCACTGAGCCGTCTTCGTTCAGCGAACCCGTGCTGTCAAGGCTTGTGCCCAATAAGCCAAAGCTGCCAACAGTGGTTTCAATGGTGCGGCTGGTTTCGGCTTGCGGGCGTTTGGTCACAATGTTGACCAAACCAGACAGTGAGCCCGCGCCGCCGTAAAGTACCGAGGCCGGGCCTTTCAAAAATTCGATGCGCTCAATGTTCACAGCTGATTGTGGTGTTTCAAACCCGCTTTCGCGAAATCCGTTGTAGGCACTTGCAGCGCCAGCGGTGTTGAAACCACGCAAATAAAAGCTCAGTGCATAGGGGTTGCCTTGAACTCCCTCTTTGTCAACGCCGGCAATGTAATCAGCAATTTCGTCCAGCGCACGCGGGGCCAAATCTTTAATGGCTTGCTCACCAATCACAGTGACCGATTGGGGTGTGTCTCGCAAAGCGATGTCAGAACGTGTTGCTGTGCTGCTTTGCTTGGCTTGGTAGCCGATGACTGGGCTGGTTGCAGTTTCCTGTTCCACCTGTGCGGCCACTGACACGGTGGGCAGTGTGCCACCACTGCGCACTGGCGCTGCGCGCAGCACAAAGCCACCGCTTTGCCGGGCACTGGCTTCGACACCCGTATTGCCCAGAATCAATTCAAGCGCGGTTTGCTTACTGAATGTACCTTGTGCGCCCTGACTTTGTTTGCCCGCCACCAGTGCCGGGTTGTAGCTCAGGTTCACGCCTGCTGTGCGTGCAAATTGCTCAAGTGCACTGCCTAGCGAACCTGCGGGAATATTGTAGCTTTGTAGACCTTGTGTGCTGGTTTGCGTTGTGGCTTGGGCATGGGCAACATTGCTGTGTAGGCCTGCGCCAAGGCCAATGCCCAACAAGGCCGCGTGAATCAGCCCACTGAGTGGTTTGATGCGTGGTTTGAATGTGTTCATGAAACGCTCGAAAAGTAGGGATTGTTGAAATGAATAAAAGTGCTTTCATTTCTATTGACGAGCGAGACGATCAATCCCCTCAATTCAGTGCTAAATTTTTTCCGGGGTAATTGTGACCCAATATCGCGTGCGGTAAGTGAGTGATAAATTCTGCGTGTCGGCCAAAAACTGCAAGGTGTTGTCGGTTTGTTTGATCTGGAAAATACCCGACACGCGCAGGTCAGCTACTCGGGGATCGCAGCGAACAATGCCGGGTCTGTAACGGGCCAGTTCGTTCAGCAGTTCTTCGAGACGAATATTTTCGCCAGCGATTACTCCATCGGCCCAGCTGGCATGTTCAAATGTTTTTTGGGTGATCTTCTCTGTGCCAGAGTGAGTCAACAACTGGCTTTCACCTTCTTGCACCAATGTGCTGTTTGTGCCCTGAATGGGAAACAAACGCACTGTGCCTTCCTGAACAGCCACTTGTGCGCCATGCTCGCGCAGGCGAACCGTGAATGTGGTGCCAATGGCTTGGATGGGACCGAAGGGTGTGTACACAAAAAATGGTCTTTTGTTGATGTGTGCTTCATCCTGCCCTGTTTGAATCCTGATTTCCCCGCGATGAAGTTCAACCACTCGCTTTGAGCCATCCATGCGCGTACTCACTGCAGTGTCTGTGTTCAGGGTTAAGAAGGTGCCATCGCTCAGGTTCAGTAAACGCTGTTGCCCAATGCCAGTACTGGCATCGGCCACGATGCGTTGCCAGGGGGTGTGCTCATGGGTTAGCCAGCCACTGCCGATGGCAAAGGTGGTAAAGCCAAAAACTTTCAACACCCGGCGGCGTGCGTGCGCATCTGTTTGTCGTTGTTGTTGAAGCGTGGTTAGCGTGGCACGCGCCAGTTTTGCTGGAACTTTTGCATGGTCGCCTTGAATGGAAGAAACGCGTTTCCACGCCTCACTGTGTGTAGGGTGGCGATGTAGCCATTCATCAAAACGAGCCATGGTCATGGCGGTGGGGGTGTTGTAATGCAGCTTCACCGTCCACACGATCGCTTCATCGATGACGCTGCTGGGCAAATCGTTCATTGTTCAAACCTGATTGCATAGCACTCGCGTAATCCCCGTGCCACATAACGCTCGGCGGTGGCCAGCGACACCTGTAAACAATCCGCAATCTGTGGGCAGGTGTATCCGTCAAGCTGCGCCAATAAAAATGCTTTACGCACTGGGGGTTTCAGCGCATCCAGCACCTTGTCAATTTCGATGAGTGTCTCAAGAAAAATCAATCGTTGCTCAGGCGCGGGTGATTCGGCTTCGGGCATCGCTGCCAGTGTTTCAAGCCATGCGCGTTCAAGTGCGCGTCTTCGCCAGTGGTCTACCATCAGGTTTTTCGCGATTGCTGACAAATAGGCCCGTGGTTCTCCAAGCACTTGATTATTTTGTCGGGTCAGCACACGGACGAATACATCTTGCGCGAGGTCTGCTGCATCAAACGTATTGCCCGTTTTCCGAATCAACCAGGAGCGCAACCACGCGTGGTGGTTCAAAAAAAGGCTGTGTGGGTCGGATGGGCTGTGCACTTTACTTCACCTTGTCACTTAGCGCAGACAAAGCCATGGTGAATACACTGGCTACGCTGAACAACCCAAACCATTCAACCAAGGCGTGTGACAGTGTTTGATGGCTGCTCAACAGCAGCAGCGCAATTGCAAGCCACACAAAACCCATGTAGCGCCGCAGTGCGCCACTGCCCAAACGCTGAAGTGATGAAAATGCCGAATCCCGCTGGTGGCGGTGCATGCTGCTGGCAATCAATATCAGGGCCAGGTTGATTAGCAAAAACGCGAGGCCTGTCATCTTAGTGCTCCTTGCGTCGCGTTGCGTACCACGCAAGGCCACCAAGCAAAAGGGCGGTGAACAATGCTGCAAGGTCGAAGCCGGCCAGTACCCAGTCTTGATGTAAATGCACATTGAACAGGTGGCGTGGGGCCGTGCTTGCGCTGACCACTGGCAGCAGAAGGTAAAGAATGCCGCCTAGCGCTGCTAGGCACAACACGGCCTTTCGAGTGTTCAGTGCCATCGCAATCAGCAGGGTGACAAACCAGGCTGCGAACAGGAGGGCTACCTCGGTTTCGCTGCGGTTAGCTTGTGCAACAGGCAACAAACGATTGGCCCAAAAATAAATTGACAAGGCCACCGGAAAACCCAGAACTACGCCGATATTGATGGCCTGAACCCAGCGTAGATCTTTTCGAGGGGCAAGTTTCTTCTCTTTTTTCTTGCGAGATTTAACCCAGTAAAAAAGGCCAGTGGCTACCATGGCACAACCCATCAAACCCGACACCACATACAGCAAACGCAGCAGCGGGCCCGCAAACAAGCCTTCGTGCAAACCCAGCATCACATCTCGGAATCCACGTGCAGTGGTGTCGGTTTGCGAGCGATGCAGAACAAGCTCACCAGTGTTGGCGTTCAAGGTAACAATTTCAGCACTGCGCAACAGTGACTCTGCTACACCCGAGTTGAACGCGATGCGCGCAGCTTCATCATTGGGAGCCTCGACTTCAACCAGTGCAATACGGCTGGTGGGCATGAGTGGGGACACTTTCTCAAGCAAAGCCGGCACAGTCAGCATGTCGGCGGGCAGGCCAGTGGGCGTAGTGTCGGGCAGTGATACAAATGCGTCGTGAAAAAACTGTTGTTTGTTTTGTTCGCCAGGGCCGTAGTAGGCCGAAATAATCCATGGAAAGCAAACAAACATCATGAACACCAAGCCAGAGTAGGTAATCATGATCTGGAAGGGCAGGGTGGTCACGCTCATCAGGTTGTGCATGTCCAGCCAGGATCTCGCCCCCTTCTTGGCCCTGAAGGTGAAGAATTCCGTGAATATTTTCTTGTGAACAATCACACCGCTGACAATTGCCACCAGCATGAACATGGTGGCCAGCGTGATGATCCAGTCGCTTGCAGCACGGGGAAGGTAGTGCAATTTCCAGTGCATTTGGTACAGCAGTTGTCCCCCTTTGGTTTCCCGGGTGGCAAATGGTTGACCAGTATTTAAATCAAGTAATTCGGTTTGGCGTGCGCCTTCACCCTGCGGTTTCCAATGTACTTGCAGATAAGGCTGGTTGCGGTTCTTGGGTAGCTGGATGAGCCAGTTGCTTGCTTGGGGCGCAACCGTGTTGAGGTAATCAAAAGCTGTTTGTAGCGTTTTTTCAGGTGTGGTTGCCAGTTGCGCTTTCGGCAATTCAGGCTTCATCCAGCGATCAATTTCAGTGTCGAGGTAGCCCAGCGTGCCTGTTACAAACATGAAGTACAGCACCCAGCCCAGCAGCAAACCTGTCCAGGTGTGCAGCGTGGACATTCGCGCACGAAACGACATGTTCATGCGAGGCTCCCGTGAATGGCCCACACCGTGGTTCCTGTAATTACAAGAAACCCTGTGAACTCGGCACTTAACGTTTTCAGTGAGTGGCGTGTGAATGCCCAAATAAAGACAAGCAGGTAAATCAGGAAGACCAGCTCGATGGCTGCCAGCACCTGCGTGTGCTTTTGTCCCGGCAGCAGAGGAGCCAACAAAATGGCTGCCCAGATAGAGCCGAAATAGCCCCCGACAGTGGCGAGTAGCAAACGAGCGGCAATATCAAAGGGTTTGCCATAGATAAGGGGGTTCATTTTTGGAAGATAGCATTCGAGCAATTTCAATAATATTAATGATAATCATTTTTATTAATGAATTGATTGGGACAAGCTCATGTTCTTGATGTTTTTTAGGCTTTACTCAAAGTTCTCAACACTCAGTCCATTTTCTCAACAGGTTGTTGTACAAACCAGTAAGCCTTACCAGCTCCGGGTGACCTTCGCCATATTGCGTTCGCAATTTGATGAGTGATTCATCCATCTGAAACAGCAGGCGCCTGCATTCCACGTCTTTCACCATGCTTTGCATGAACATGTAGCAGGCCAATCGCTCACCCCGGGTAACAGGGTTCACTTGGTGCATGGAGCCCGACGGGTAAACCACCAGGCTGCCAGCGGGTAATTTAACGCTTTGCATGCCATAGGTGTCTTCAACGACCAACTCACCACCCTCGTAATCCTCGGGATTGGATAAAAACAGAGTGGCTGAAATGTCGGTGCGCAATGCACTGCCGTCTGGCAAGTAACGCACGGTGCTGTCGGTGTGCAAGCCATAGTGATTCGTTTCACCGGCGTAGCGATTGAAGTTGGGTGGCAGTATTTTGTAGGGCAGGGCAGCCGAAATTAATCGGCTGCTTCTGTTTAATGCGCGCATCACCAGCACACGCAGGTCTCTCAACACTTCACTTCCTTCCGGAATTTGAAGATTGTTTTTGGCAAGGCGGGCTTGTGTGCCCGCGCTTTGACCGCTTGCCCAGTCGGCTTGCTTTAGCATCTTGTGAATGCTTGCAAGCTCCTCGGTACTGAGAATATTGTCGATGGTGACCAGCATGTGCGTGTGTCGCTTAATTAAAAGTCGTATCTCAAAGTGGCGATCAACTGACGACCTTCTCCGGGAATGCCTTGGCCGCCACCTTCAGCAAGTTGGGAGATGTATCGTTCGTCGAACACATTGTACAAGTTCACGCGAACCTGAACATCTTTGGTGAATTTGTAGGTGGTGTACAAGTCAACCACGGTGTAGCTTGGAATGCTCACTTTTACGTTGCCAGTAGTGTCGGGTTGAACACCACTGGTTTGTTCATCCACATACTGCAAGCCACCGCCCAAGGTGAATTTGGGTGTGATGTCGTAGGTTGTGAAAACATTGAATGAGTGCTTCGGTGTGCCGCCCAATTCTTGCCCGACAGAGAAGGGTGAGGTGGGTGCACTGGTCACTTCAGATTCCAGGTAGGTGTAGCCTGAATACAGTTTCCATGCCTTGGTCACTTGTCCTGCAACGAGTACTTCGAAGCCATCAATGTAATATTCCACGTTCGGTGTGGTGACTCCACCAGCGGCTGGCGCGGGCAAGCGACCTTCATCCGTTTCTGTGCGGAAGACTGCGGCGTTGATATCCAACCCTGCACCGATGGTCATTTTGCTGCCAAGTTCGTACGCTTGAATCTTCTCGGTAGGCGTATCGAATGTGTTGCCAGCCACGCGATCATTCATACTTCCGCCGGCCAGTTGAATTTGGTTGCGGTCGAAGTTGCCAGAAATATTGAAGGCTGTGCCATAGGAAGCATACAGAGCATGAGTCGGTGTCAGCTTGTGCACCAGGCCAAGGCTGTAGCTTGTCTCGGTGTCTTCGCGCATGAAGCTGCGGTTTTCGGCTTGTTGGGGTGTCAGCCCTGCTGCAGTGGAGTTTTGACGATCTTCTTCATTCGCAAAGGCCTTTACCTTGTCGTAACGAATGCCTGCGTTCAGCTCCCACTTCTCGTTGAACTTCATGGTGTCGAGCAGGTACAGGCCCATTTCTTCAGTTTCGAACCGATGAATGCCACCGTAGGCCAGTGTGCCCGTGAACTCGCGTTCGGCGGGGTTAAACAGGCTGGTCACAGGTCCATTGGTGTCCAGGCGTCGTCGGTTTTCATATTCATAAAAACCAAAGTCGAAACCCGCCACCATGTCGTGTTGAATGCTACCTGTGTTCAAGCTGAACAAAAGGTCTGTCTGATTCCTGAAGCTGGTGTCGACTTGGTCACGTGGCTTCAGGTTGCCTACAGCAAATCCCGAGGCCGGGTTGTTGTTACCAGCACCCGTGCCGTTGTCTACAAATCTTGGTGACGAGGTAATCGAGTCATTACCGACTTGCGCAAAGCGTGTTTGGTTGCGAATCACCTGTCCGCTGGCCAGTGCATGCTGAACGGCCAGGCCAATCTGGTTCACTTCAATGTCTTTGTAGTCATTGGTGTGGCCGTAGAAGTTATCGAAGTTGATGCCATCGGGCAAGCGACCTGTGCCGCCATTTCGGCGGTCAAAAGGCAAACCCGCATCGGGAATGTCATTGGTTTTGATGTGCAGTACATCGGCTGTAATCGATGTGGGTTTGTTCAGTCCCCAAGTGTAGGCAGCATAGACACCGTAGCGATCTTCCTCTGCCGTGTTTCGGCCGGGCAAGTCTGCACTGTGTTTCATCAAGTTGATGCGCAGGGCCTCGTCGTCATCCAATACACGATTCATGTCCAGTGTGGTTCGGAAAAAGCTGTCGGTCCCCACGCTGACTTCTGCGCGATTGAAATCAACACCCAAAGGTTGTTTGGTCACAAAGTTGATGGTGCCGCCCGCAGAGCCGCGACCCGAGAACGCAGAGTTCGGACCTTTGACCACTTCCAGCTGTTCAATGAAAAACGGATCGCGGAAGTAGTTGCCAATGTCGCGCATGCCGTTGACATTGATGTCATCACGGGCATTGAAACCGCGAATTTTAAGTTGATCACCACCCGGTGGGTTGCCTTCACCAGCCTGAAGGCTGATGCCTGGTATGTTACGCAGCGCCTCGTTCAGCGAAGTAACGTTTTGTTCTTCAAGCAGATCTTGCGGCAATACGGTGATGATGCGTGGAGTTTCTTGTAATGGACGCGTGTACTTGATGCTGTCCATTTGTTCGCCTCGGAAGTCGATGACATCCACATCAGGCAAAGTTTGGGGGTTTTCTTGGGCATGTGCGTTGGCCAGGCTGCTTAAAGCCAGCGCTACCGCGAGCGCGATGGGTTTGGGAGAGTGCTGCATATTTGTCTCAAAAAAATAATATGAAGACGAATGATAATCGATATCATTAACATCATGAAATATTTTTTGTAACACTGTCTTTTTTGTAGCAAAGCCGGGCTGTTGAAATTAAAAAACCCCGGTGGGTTGCACCGGGGTTTTTTTTAGATTTGGCTTTGAGCCGTTTTACTGACGAATCAAATGATCAAAAGCGGCCAGTGAAGCATTTGCACCTTCACCCATGGCGATGATGATCTGTTTGTACGGAGCAGTAGTACAGTCGCCTGCAGCAAACACGCCTTCCATGCTGGTGTGGCCTTTGTGGTCCACCACAATTTCACCGTGCTTGCTCAATTCCAGCGAGCCTTTCAGCCAGTCGGTGTTGGGCAGTAAACCGATTTGAACAAAAATGCCTTCCAGTTCAACCTGCTTCACTTCATTCGTTGCGCGGTCTTTGTAGCTTAGGCCGTACACCTTGGTGCCGTCGCCGTTCACCTCAGTGGTCAGCGCATTCAAAATCACTTTCACATTCGGCAGGCTATACAGTTTTTTCTGCAATACCGCGTCGGCTTTCAGCTTGGTGTCGAATTCAAACAAGGTGACTTCTTTCACAATACCGGCCAGGTCAATGGCGGCTTCTACACCGCTGTTGCCACCCCCAATCACTGCCACGCGCTTGCCCTTGTACAAAGGGCCGTCGCAGTGGGGGCAGTAGGCCACGCCTTTGTTGCGGTACTCGGCCTCGCCGGGCACATTCATTTCGCGCCAGCGTGCACCGGTACTCAAAATGATGCTTTTGCTGGTCAGCTTCGCGCCGTTTTCCAGTTCAATTTCAACCTTGCCGTCGCTCAGTTTCTGCAGGCCTTTGGCGCGTTGCAGGTTCATCACGTCGATGTCGTATTCCTTCACGTGTTGTTCCAGTGCAGCCACCAGCTTGGGGCCTTCTGTTTCTTTCACGGAAATGAAGTTTTCAATGCCCAGTGTGTCCAGAACCTGGCCACCGAAGCGCTCGGTGACGATGCCGGTTTTCACGCCCTTGCGCGCAGCATAAATTGCAGCGGCTGCGCCGGCGGGGCCACCGCCCACAATCAGCACATCGAATTCGCCTTTGGCATTGAGTTTGGCGGCGTCTTTTTCAGCGGCACCAGTGTCCAGTTTCGCAATAATTTCTTCAAGCGTCATGCGGCCTGAACCAAAACTTTCGGTGCTGTTGCCGGTTGCGCTATTGCTGCCTTGAAACACAGTGGGTACTGCCATCACCTTTCGTTGTTCAACAAGTGGCTGGAACATGCCGCCATCGATCATGGTGTGGCTAAATGCCGGGTTCAATGCTGCAATGGTGTTGAAGGCTTGTACAACGTCGGGACAGTTGTGGCAGCTCAGCGAAATTACGGTTTCAAAATGACCGCCGTTCGCAGGTGCTTGCAAACCTTTGATTTGTTCGATTACATCTGCTTCCACCTTGGGTGGATGGCCGCCCACATGCAGCAGGCCCAGCAGCAGTGATGTGAATTCATGTCCCATGGGCAAACCGGCAAAACGCACGCGGCCTTCCTCGCCTTGCTTGGCAATCGAGAATGAGGGGCGCAGGTTGTAGTCGCCGTCCAGGCGTACAGACACGCGGTCTGAACACTCTGCGATTTCTTGCACCAGCTGTTCCATATCGCGTGCCTTGTCGCTGTTGTCCAGCGAGGCCACCAATTCAATGGGATGGCGCAGCATTTGCAGATAGGTCTTCAGTTGTTGTTTGATGTTTGCGTCGAGCATGGGGTACTCCGAGGAATGTTCTTCAGGTGTTTTTGAACATGGGGCCGCTCCCTTGTGGGGAGCGGCTTTTACTACTCATTCAAAGGTGATTTGAATTTAGATTTTGCCAACCAGGTCCAGTGATGGCGTCAAAGCGGCGTCGCCTTCCTTCCACTTGGCAGGGCAAGCCTGGCCAGGGTTCTTGGCGATGTACTGTGCGGCTTGAATCTTGCGCTTCAGTTCGGATGCATCACGGCCAATACCCAGGTCGTGTACTTCCATTACCTTAATCACGCCCTGTGGGTCGAGCACAAAGGTACCGCGCAGTGCCAAACCTTCTTCTTCGATCATCACGCCAAAGTTGCGGGTGATTTGACCGGTGGGGTCACCAATCATTGGGAAACGGATTTTGCCAATGGTTTCTGTGGCGTCGGCCCAGGCTTTGTGTGTGAAGTGGGTGTCTGTTGAAACAGAGAACACTTCCACGCCCATGGCTTTCAGTTCTTCGTACTGGTCAGCCAGGTCGCCCAATTCAGTGGGGCATACGAATGTGAAGTCAGCGGGGTAGAAGAAGAACACAGACCACTTGCCCAACACGTCGGCTTCGGTCAGGTTGATTTCTTTGCCGTTCCAGTAAGCAGTGGCTTTGAATGGCTTGATTGTGGTGTTGATCAGAGACATTTGAAGTCCTCCAAAAAGTTAATGAGCAGTCAGTAAATTAATTCAATGCAATTGTATCGAATAAATTGTGCGATTGCAAAATTTAATGGGATAAAATAATCAATTTGAAAATACTATCAATACGATTGCTGCTTTGAATAGCCCCTAAGTCTTTAATCCCCAAGGGAAAAGGGTTATGGAGGTATGTCAAGAGATTTTAGTTGAGAATTGTTTCGAATAAAAACTCTAGAGGACTGCTTATTTGGGTGTGGTTAATCACATCGGGAGAGTGAAATGCGGCGTTGCAATATTTTCTGAACGAGGGTTTGTCAGATTCAGCGACTTATTTTTGATGCTGAACCAAACCAGCCCAAAGCAAATTGAACATGGTGTTGATCACCGTGGCTTTGGGCAAAGTGGGTTGTGTCAACCACCACTTGGCCAATTGTTCTCCTGCGCCCGACAGGGCGTGGGCGGTGGCCACAATCTCTTCTTCTGACACAACACCTTTCAAATCGCCCAGTAAAAGGGCAATGCGGTTTACCGTGTCAAAACGCAATTGGCTTGCGGCTTGCGCCGCCGGACCAGCCACTGCTGCACCACTGTCGTACAGAAATCGAAACGCGTCCCGCTCAACTTCCACAAATGAAAAATAACCCTCAATGCCGCCACGCAAGCGACCTTGAAGGCCGTCCCCTTTGAGGGCGTGTTCGATGATGTAACTGTTGAGCAATTCGCGCGCTATTTTCAGGCAGGCCAGATAAATACCGTCTTTGTTGCCGAACAATTTGTACACCACGGGCCGGGTCACGCCAGCCGCCCTCGCAATGTCTTCCATGGCAGTGCCTTGGTAACCCCTTTCCACAAACATCCGCTGCGCAACTTCCAGCAGTTGACGTTCTCTGTCCTCAGGTTTCATGCGGGTTTGCACTGGTTTTAACATTGTTAACTCATTGAATTTACTATGGAAAAACTACACTAGACGTATTACAACTTCATAAACTAATCTCTGGTTACAGTAATGTAACTTAAGGGTCGAGCACAAGACCCTACGTACAAAAAGAGAGAGACATGAGGACGACAAACCGGGTTGGGGCCATTGTATTGGCTTGGGCTTTGCTATTGGGTGGGTGCATGGGCGATTCAGCTTCGCCACAGGCTGACAACCCCACAATCACCAATCCCAACGAGGAGGAACCCGACACACCGGTGGATCCGGAAGATCCGGACGACACAGGTGGTGAAGAGGGTGGCAGTGGCGAGCCTCCCTTGTTCCCCAAAGACCCCGTAGTACGAACTGAGCCAGCTGGCATTGGCGCTGCGCCAGCAGGCGCTGAACGCTGCGATCCGCTGGACCCGGCCTACTGTTTGTTCCCATTTCCAAACAATTATTTCACCACTGCCGACACCCAAACCGACACCAAGATGCGGGTGAATTTGAATGTGTTGGCCATGCCCCAAAACATTGTGGGCAAACCGATTGATCCCACTGACTGGAATCGCAATGACGGGTTTTCTCCCGGTCAACCCATTCTGACTCGTGTACCCGGTCTTGATTTGCAAAAAACCGGGGCAGTGCCCATCACCAATATTGAAGCGAGTTTGCAGCGCAATCAGCCTATTGTGTTGATTGACACCCTGACTTTGAAGAAGCAACTGATCTGGGCTGAGCTGGATGCCAACATCACCCAGGGACGCTTGGGTTTGCCAAACGCAGATCCTGGCCCCGCGTTGGTGATTCGGGTGGCTAAAAATCTGGAACCGGGGCGACGTTACATCGTGGCCATGCGCAATCTGAAAAACAGCGCTGGCGACACCCTACAGCCCAGCCCGGTATTCAAGGCCTACCGGGACAGCACGCCTTTGGCGAACGCTGCGCAAAATGCGCGAAAGCCGCTGATGGAAAATATCTTCAGCGTGCTGAACCTGGCGGGTGTTGAACGTGAAAACCTCTACCTTGCGTGGGACTTCACTGTGGCCTCGGGTAGAAACCTGACTGAACGCCTGATTCATGCGCGTGATGTGTCCATCGAAGCGACAGCCTCGCAATCGCCCAACTTTGCGATTGATGCCGTGATTGAGAATCCGGAGAACGGATCGGCCAGTGAAATTACCGCAAGACGAATTCGTGGTCACATTGATGTGCCATGTTTTCTCACCAGCCCGAATTGTTTGTCGGGTGGCACTTACAACTATCCGCTGGTGCCCACCGGCAGCCCGGCCACAGCCCTGCCGCAGCGAAATCCCCTGACGCCAAATGCAAGCGTACCGTTCATTTGCTCTATTGCGCGAAAGAACCTGGACACAGGTGAACCTGCGCGCGCGTCCTTGTATGGTCATGGTTTGCTGGGCTCTCGCGATGAAGGCAACACCTACGATTTGAATGTACGCGTGATGGCCGAGCGACACAATTTTCTGTTCTGCATGGTGGATTGGGCAGGCTTGGCCACTGGCAATTTACCCGACGATCAAAATGACAACCGCAAATACGATCCCTTATGGGATGGCGTCGGCGGTGATATTGCCAGCACGGTGTTGATGTTGACCGATTTCAGCGGCTTCAATCGCCTTACCGATCGTTTGCAACAAGGCTTTTTGAACTTCACGATGTTGGGTCGGGCCATGATTTCCGAGAATGGGTTTTGTACTCACCCTGCCTTTCAGAAAGAGGGCAAATGCCTGATTGACCGCAGCGAATTGTTTTACGACGGCAATTCGCAAGGCGGTATTAACGGCGGACCAGTTACTGCCATCTCGCCCGACATTCAGGCTGCGACCCTGGGTGTGCCGGGCATGGCGTACTCCACCTTGTTGCAGCGTTCGGTTGACTTCGCACCGTATGCCCCCGCGTTTTACGAGGCCTACCCAGCCTCACTGGATCAACAATTCATTCTCTCGTTGATTCAGATGTTGTGGGATCGGGGTGAAAACAATGGTTATGCCTGGAGTTTGGCCCCAGGTCGAGAGTTGCCTGGCACACGACCCAACAAGCGTGTATTGCTGATCCCCGCATTTGCTGATCACCAGGTGTATATGAATACCGCGGAAATCATGGCGAGAACCATAGAGGCCCCCTTGCAATGCCCCGCCGTGGTGGGTGGCCCTTCCGCTCAGCGAGGGCCCGCAGTGCTCAAGCAGGTACATCCCGCAGTGCGCGCTGAACAGGAGCAGTTTCCGACTGTGTCTTTCGGGCGCAGGCACCCCGATGATCATCCGTATTTCGGTTTGCCATGCATCAAAAAGTATCCGCATGCGGGCAATGCGCTCACCGTGTGGGACAGCGGCCCCATAACCAATCCCGATGGTTCTGCCAACCCCAACGGCAGTGCGCCGCCGCCATTGGACAACCGACCCATGACCACCGGCTACGGTGCCGATCCGCATGGTCACCCGCGCAATGAAGAAAAAAATATGGACATGAAATCCGCGTTCTTGAAAAAGCAGGGTGCATTGATTGATGTGTGCAATGGTTTGCCTTGCACATCACGGGGCTTCAACCCCGCATTGAAATAAGGAGTATTCGTCAATGAAAACACTTCAATGGAATGTGGTTTTTCTGTGCCTGTTGCTGTCAGCTTGTTTGAACTCGGACAACAGTTCAGTAACTGCATCGCGAACCGACACCAATGAAAACGATCCACCTGTCATCGTAGATCCACCCCCTGGAAACTGTGGTGGCAATGGTGGTGGCAATCCGAATCTGCTCGATACCTCTCAATTTCGTGCCGCCTCGGCCAAACGAAACATCGACCCGACGCCCGCGCAAATTCAGGGTGTGGTCACCAGCAGCACGCCGGTGGTTGGCAAGCTGCAACAATTCAATCTGGGCGGGTATGGCGGGTTTGCATTTAACGGCCCTGAAGATGTGGTGAACTTTGACATTGGCGGTCCGCCCGCCAACGGCATCGGCGACGGCACTTTTGTGCGCGTGTTCGTGCTGGAGGGTCAATCAGAGCCAGTGGATCGCTTGGTGTTTGTCACCATTGATGCGATAGGTGCGGGCAATGTGATTCAAAACAAACTGAAGGCTGCGGTTGCTCAGGCTGCCAACGTTCCACCCAACAATGTGTTGTTTGCGCAAACCCATTCGCACTCGGGTGCCGACCTTCAGGGGTTGTGGGGCGGAGTACCTGCCAGTTGGTTGAATTGTGAGCAGGCTGACCCTGCACAGGCTTGTGACCCGGCTTTGAAAGGTGGCCTGTACCAATTGGCTGCCGACGCCACGGCGGAGGCTGTGGCCAACCTGAAGCCAGCCTATGTTGATTTTGCGCAAACTGTACTGGAAGGCGAAGCGCGCCTGAACAACTTCCGGCGGTGTGACCCGGATGATTCCCGCATTCCTGATCCAACTCTAACCTTGCTGCAGGCCCGCACTGCCCGAGGTGAGGTGTTGGGCTCTGTGTTGAACTATGCCGCACACCCCACTGTATTGAATTCCAGCAACCGCCTGGTGCACACCGACTGGGTGGGAGGAGCGCTGCGGCTGCTTGAGCGAAATTTCGATTCCACCGTGCTGTTTTACAACGGCGCAATAGCAGATGCATCGCCCCGTGCGCCTGCTGCGGAAGACCCCTATGAAAGGGCAAACGCCATGGGCGTGTCAGTGGCGCAAGCCACGATGAATGCCTTGCCTGGTCGCAAAAAGGTAGAGGGTGGTTTGCTGGTGAATCATGCCACCGCATTTCTTCCGGTGACCAACCCGCTGTTTGTTGGGGCGGGTGGTTTGCGCAGTTTCAATGGTTATTACAACTTCACGCCCTTGGGCGAAGAACTTGCAGCCAATATTCCGGGCTTCGAGAACTTGCCGCAGGTGGCCTTGTACGCCGAAACACCAGTCAGTCGAATTCAGCTAGGGCAGGGCGAGGGCAAGGTGTTGGAACTGGTGACCATTCCTGGCGAAGGCTCCAAAGGCATGGCCGATACCATTCGCGCACGAAGCGACAATCCCATGATGCTGCTGGGCCTGACCCACAATTCATTGGGATACATCTTGACTGAAAATGAGTTTGGCAATGGCTTGTTTGAATGCCAGTCTTTTTATGAAGAGACGGTGTCGCTGGGGCCTTTTACAACCCCAGCGTTGAACCTGCAGGCTTACGATCCGCTGTTTGCGCAGTAAGCCTTGTCAAGGTTTAGAACTTGGACTTGGCCTTGTCAAAGGCCTCTTTAATGCTGTCCCAAGCGCTGTTCGCGCCTTCTTTCAAGCTTTCGAAGGCTTCAGCGCTGGAGCCTTTGAGCTCTTCCAGTTTTGAGCGACCTTGCGCCAGCTTGGCTTCCAGTGCGTCGATGGATTCGTTCAACTCCTTTTTGGCGTCAGCAGATTTGCCGTCGGCTTTGGCTTTGAGTTTGTCCAGGTCTGCTTTCCATTCGTCCAGTTGGGCGTTCAGCTTGGCCTTGTAGTGTTCGAGGTCTGCCATGTGTGCACTCCTTCATGTTGAATTACTCGAGGTGTCAGGGTAACGCCACTTTGTGACCCGGCGTTGACCAAAACCCAGAGTCATTCCTCTAAAACACGTTTCCGTCACTGGAAAATGCTTATGATGTTGCTATCTGCAAATAGCGCACATTTTTGCCGGGCAGTTTTTGGCGGTCCCCACCATGTCTTTGTTTGAAACCACAGAAGTTCTGGTTTTCTTCAACGTGCTGTTGCAGCAGTTGGGCGCACCTGTGCCTGCCGTGCCCACCATGATCTTGTCAGCCAGTTTGTCAGGGCAGTGGTCGGGTATTTTCTTGCTGGCAGTGATTGCAACTTCTGCGTCCTTGATCGCCGATTGGGTTTGGTACATCGCAGGTCGTTATTACGGCTACCGTGTGCTCTCGGTGTTGTGTAAATTGTCTATTAACCCCGAATCGTGTGTCAGCCAAACTGAATCCCGTTTTCGCGTGTGGGGGCCTTGGTCACTGGTGGTCGCCAAGTTCATTCCCGGATTTTCCACTGTGGCGCCTCCCATTGCGGGTGCCGTGAAAATGTCCATTCTCAAGTTCACGATTGCTTCGGCTGTGGGCGCGTTTTTGTGGGCCATGGCTGCCCTGTTGGCTGGCTGGTTGTTCCAAGATCAGGTCAATGCGGTGTTTGCTGCCTTACAAGACAATCTTTTCATCGTCGGTGTTGTTGCCGCGCTGATTTGCGCGTTCTGGCTGATGTGGAAACTGGCTCGCCGCGATGCATTTCAGGCGCGTTTGAAAATGCCCAAACTACCTGCCGATGAAGTGCTGGCTTTGGTCAAAACCGGTCATTCCAATCTACGGCTCGTCGATCTGCGGCCCGCCATTGTTCAGGAAGCCGAGCCATTGGCAGGCTGGCTACCCGCTAACGCAGAAAGTGCTCTGGCCGCAGCCCGCGCCTGGCCAAAAACGGATTTGATCGTGACCATGTGCGCTTGCCCGGATGATGTCAGTGCAGCGCATGTGGCTGGCCTTTTGCGCAAACAGGGTTACAGGCAGGCCAAAGCCCTGGAAGGCGGTTACGAGGCTTGGTTGGCCATCAAGCAAGTGGATTAATCGCCAGAATAAAGCGCTATCAAGCCACTGGCGCAACAATCGTTGCCGAACTTAAATCGATTTCCTGTAACCTTTGTGGATTGTTTAGCGTAATAAGTCTTGTTGTTTTCGTTTACATCCCAATTTCTCAAATTCATTACGGAACCTGACCATGCGTTTGTTGACCAAAGCCCTGATCGGCGCTTTCAGTTTTGCCCTGGTTTCTACCCCAGTTGTTGCCCAAGAAGTGATTCAGTTTGGTGTGGGCTTGTATCAGCCCGACAAAGACAAAAACGATGCCACTTACACACCCTTGGCCCAATACCTTGAAAAGAAACTGGGCAAACCCGTGAAGTTGCGCACGGTGAGCACCTGGGAAGGGCTGGCCAAATCGCTGGCCAACGGAGAAACCGACATTGCCCTGATGGGCCCTTGGGGTTATGTATTGGCCAACAATGAAGCCAAAGCCCAGGCGGTGGCCACTATTGAATATGAAGGCAAACCGGAATACTTTGGCATCATGGTGACCAACCCGAAAAGTGGCATTAAAAGCATGGCCGATTTGAAGGGCAAAACTTTTGCGTTTGGCGACAAGGGTTCAACATCGGGTTATCTCATTCCCTTCCATTATTTTCAGAAGCAGGGTATTAACCCCGACACCTATTTTTCCAAGGTAATCAACACCAGCCATCAGGCCATTCAAACCCAGGTAACCCAAGGCGCGATTGATGCGGGCGCAGATTACAACCGCAACCGCGACGCCATGATTGCCGATGGTTTGATCAAGGCAGAAGATTCCAAAATCATCTGGACGTCTGATCCCTTGCCCAACGATGCACTGGCTGTCAGCGCCAAGCTGTTTGAAGACAAGGCCTTTGTGGCCAAATTGCAAGAGGCCTTGTTGGGCATTGGTGCCGAGTTGAAAAACCAGCCTAACCTGCTTCCGCCGCGCTACACCGGTTTTGCGAAAAAAGACAACAGCTACTACAAACCCATTCGTGATGCAGGCCTGGCCACCGGCCGCTTGCAACCCAAGTAAGGAATTGACCACCACATCATGAATTGGATGCAGTTCAAGTTGCGCCTCAAAGGCCGGCTCGGGTTTTTCGGGCTGGTCTTTTTGTATGCGCTCATTGTGTTTGGCTGCGTGTACAGCCTTGCTACGGCTGGCGATTTATCCATGGGCCGCAACCCCGTGGCCAATTTCATTAAAACAGCCACGGAATTTGCACGGCCCAGTTTTGTCGACGTGTGGTTGGGTGACCCCGCCTACGAATACAAAAGCGACGATGGCACCGTGCTGCGCACTGAGAATCGGCAAGAAGTTGAACAACAGTGGTTGACGCAATTGGGTTTTGCCACTTGGACTACTTTTAAAATCGCAACCTTAGGGTCTTTGTTGGGTGCAATTCTGGCCTTGCCTTTCGGTGTGCTCAGCGCCAGAAACATCAAGGCGCCTCGCGTGGTCACAGCATTCTCGCGTTTGGTGCTGGACACCTCACGCTCCATTCACACTCTGGTGTTTGGTTTGGTGCTGGTGGGCATTGTGGGGCTTGGTCCCACAGCAGGTATTCTGGCCATTGCATTTCACAGCCTGGGCACTTACGGCAAGCTGTTTGCTGAATCCATTGAAACGCTGGACATGGCGTCGATCGAGGCAGTCCGGGGTGTGGGCGCAAGCCCTTCACAAACCTTCTTCTGGTCAGTGTGGCCCAATGTGTTGCCGCAGTGGGTGAGCAGTCATTTGTACCTGTGGGAATACAATATTCGCGACTCCACCATTCTCGGCATCATTGGTGCGGGTGGTTTGGGCTTGCTGATTTCCGAGGCAGTGTCCTTGTTTCAATGGGGTCGCTTGTCCAGCATTTTGATTGTGGTGGTGTTGATGGTGACTGCATTTGATGCAATTAGCCGCCGAATCCGGACGGCCTTGTTATGAGCAGCAACATCATCGACATTCAAAACCTGGAAATGGTGATTGCAGGGCGACGCATTTTGAAGGTGGATTCACTTCACATTGCGCGTGGCGAAAAAGTAGCTATTCTTGGGCGAAATGGCGCAGGAAAGTCCACGCTGTTGCGTTGCTTGAACGGGTTTGTAAAACCCACGGCTGGGCACATTGTGGTCAACCGCCACACCGTGTTCCCGCTTCATCGTGAGCGCGATTTGCGCGCTGTACGTGCAGAGGTGGGGCAGGTCTTGCAAGGCCTGCATTTGGTTGCGCGCTTAAGCGCCATGGAAAATGTGTTGGTAGGTGGTTTGGCACGCATGCCGCGCTTGCGCAGTTGGGCGCGAATTTTCACGAATGAAGAAACCCTGCGTGCGCAAGCTGCATTGAAAGCCGTGGGCATGGCCCATCTGGCAGAAAAACGCGCGGACAAACTTTCAGGTGGCGAACGCCAGAAGGTGGCGATTGCCCGCATGTTGATGCAACAGCCCCAGCTGGTGTTGGCCGATGAGCCCACAGCGGCGCTAGACCCTACAGCGGCAGATGAAGTGTGTGAACTCTTGGTAAAGGCCACAGAGAATTCCACGCTGATTACCGTCGTTCACAATGTGAGCCTTGTGCCCATGCTCAGCCACCGCGTGATTGGCTTAAAAGCCGGTGAGGTAGTTCTTGATTGCGCCAGCCATGAATTGACGCAAGGGCAACTTGATCATTTGTACGAGTGAAACATGATTGAGAAAGCAGGGCGCAGTTGCCCCATTCGATACCAGTACGGTGCGGCCAAAATTGCACAAGCCCCTTTGATCCACTGCGATGTGTTGTATGTGGTGGGCGGTTTGTATGGCAACGCTTTTGCGTTGGAAGCCATCGAGAATCTCGCTGCACGTGAGGCGGGTAAAGTTCGCATTTGTTTCAATGGCGACTTCAACTGGTTCAATAAATCGCCTGAAGATTTTGAGCACATCAACCAGCGTGTATTGAACCACGATTGTATTTTGGGCAATGTTGAAGCCGAGTTGGGCGAGCCTTTGGATGTGGCCGATTGCGGTTGTGCATATCCCGAAAATGTAAACCAGGGTGTGGTGGATCGGTCGAACTTCATTCATACCGAATTGAAGCGATGCGCGCAACAACAGCCAGAATTGTTGGACATGTTGTTACAGAAACCTTTCTTTGCACGTTACAGCGTGGGTGAATTGAACGTGGCCGTGGTGCATGGCGATGGCGATTCATTGGCAGGCTGGCGTTTTGATCCTGCTCATTTGAAGCAAACGGACGAAGCGCCATGGCGTGCCGCCTTGTTTGAAAAAGCACAAGTGAATGTATTTGCCAGCAGCCACACTTGCAGTGCCGCGTTTCATCATGAGCCACTGCCGAACGGACAAACAGGTTTGATTAGCAACAACGGCGCAGCTGGAATGCCAAGTGCGCAGATGGACGGGCTCTTCACTCGAATTTCAATGACGTCTTTGAACAACCCCGCTTTGGTGTTTCAATCCACACAGTTGAATGGCGTGTGGATTGAGCAGGTGCGTGTTCAATTTGATCAAACTGCATGGCAGCAGCATTTTTTAAGGCATTGGCCCGAAGGCACTGCTGCGCATACTTCGTATTTCAAACGAATCAGTGAGGGTGTATAAGGTAAGTCACTAGACACACGCCACTGATCCATCTGAACGTGGGTCTGCAGCCCCTTCCATCATGCCGTTGGGGTGGCGTACCACTGCACCCGCATGCCCCATGGTGTCGCTGAATGCTTCGGGCAACACTTCAAGTACATGGCCTGCATTCCGCAGTTGCTGCACCAGGTGTTCATCAAACCGGCTCTCCAGTTTCAAGCTTGTGCTTTGCTCGCCCCACGTGCGGCCCAGTAGCCAGCGCGGTGCAGTTACCGCTGTTTGCAAAGGCTGATTGAACAAGGCATAGCGGCTAAACACTGCAGCTTGGGTTTGCGGTTGGCCTTCACCACCCATGGTGCCGTACACCATGCTGCGGCCATCTTTAAAACGCGCCATGGCCGGGTTCAGGGTGTGGAAGGGTTTGCGGCCCGGCTCAAGCCGGTGCAGCGCGTCCTCTTTCAATGAAAAACTGATGCCCCGGTTTTGCCACATCACCCCGGTTGATGGGCACACCACGCCCGAACCGAATTCCCAGAACACGCTTTGAATAAAGCTGGCGGTGCGGCCTTCGCTGTCAATGCAGCCCATCCAGATGGTGTCGCCTTGCCAGGGGTCTTGCGGCCAGGCAAGCGCCTGTTTCATGTCAATTTTTTTCGCACGCTCGGCCAGGGCTTCACGGGTCAGAAAATCGCTGGGATTCACAGTCATGTAGGCCGGGTCGGTGCAATAGCGGTCGCGCACCAGAAAGGCCTGCTTGGTGCTTTCCACCATGCCATGCAGGTAATCAAACCCATCGGCTTTTTGCACGCCGAGGGTGTCGAACATGCCCAGAATCATGAGTGAGGCCATGCCCTGCGTGGGCGGTGTCATGTTGTAAATCGTGCTGTTGCTCAGCTCGGTTTGCAGGGGCGTAACAAACTGCGCATGGTGACTGTTCAAATCAGCCAAGCTGATCGGGCTGCCCACGCGGGCCAAATCCTCGGCCATGGCTTGCGCCAGTTCACCGCGATAAAAATCATCCAGCCCCACCTGGCCCATGCGTGCAAGGGTGTCGCCCAAAGCAGTTTGCTTGAGTACGCTGCCTTCAACAGGCACTTGGCCATCCATCAGCAAATGCTCTGCAAAACCAGGAGCAGTTGACAGCTCATCGAACTTCACGCGGGTTAAACGTTCCTGACTGCTGCTCACAGCTACTCCGTTTCGCGCATGTATTACCGCGTCACTCAACAGTCGGTTCAAAGGCAGTTTGCCGCCCCATTGCGTGGCTATTTCCTGCGCTTTGATCCAGCCACCCACAGTACCCGCTGCGGTGAGTGCAGCCAAGGGTCCGCGGTTGGGAATGGCATCGAACCCTTGCTCGGTGTAAAAAGCACGCGTGGCTTTGGCGGCAGCTTTTCCGCAGGCATCAATGCCAATGGGTGCTTTGCCCGGTTCGCTGAGCAGCCAGAAACCGTCGCCACCAATTGAATTCATGTGCGGGTATACCACAGCAATTGCAGCGGCGGCGGCAATCATGGCTTCAGCGGCATTGCCACCTTCTTTCAATACATCACGGCCAGCCTGTGCGGCCAAATGGTGGGGCGCAACGAACACGCCACCCAGTGCGCGTTTGGTGTGAATCATTGTTTTTTTACTCCCTTCTATTGCTTAAGCCAACACGCCGTAAAACATGCGAACGGCGGTAATGAACAGGAAAAATGCAAACGCCAGTTTCAGTCGCGTTGCGGTGGTGGCGTTGGCCATGCGTGCACCCACAGGGGCCATCCACATGGTCATGGGCACAATCAGTGCAAAGCCGATCAAATTGATGTAGCCAATGGTCAATGGTGGCGTATTTTCAACAGTCCAGCCATTGAGTAAAAACCCGATTGCGCCAGGAATGCTGATGACCATGCCGATGGCCGCAGCCGTACCCACAGCCCTGTGCATGGGCACGTTGAATGCATTCAAAATAGGAACACTCAATGTGCCGCCACCAATGCCCATCAGCGTGGAAAAGCCGCCAATGAATGTGCCCATGATTTGTTTAAAGGGGCTGCGCGGCAAATTCTCGGCAACAGGTTTTGCATTGCTTCGAAACGCCATATTGGCTGCCACCAAGAGTGCGATGCTGGCAAACACAATTGACAACACATCGCCCGACACATAACCGCTTGCAAAACTGCCAATGACCACGCCAATGAACAAAGGCAACACCAGGCTTTTGAACAACGGTTCATCCAGATTGCCTTTGGCCTTGTGGCTTTTCGCCGAGATGAATGAAGTGGGAATAATGGTGGCCAGTGAGGTACCCACGGCCACATGCATTTTCACGCTTTCGTCCACGCCAAGCAGGGTGAACAGGTGGTACAACACCGGCACAATTACAATGCCGCCACCCACACCTAGCAAGCCTGCCAGCAGGCCTGCAATCGTTCCTGTGATGGCGAGCGCCACCACCAGCCCTGCCAGCCAAGGCAGGGAGTATCCACTCAAGAATTCCATGAAAATTCCTTGCTTGCTTTGTTAGTTGTGCCTACCAGCCAATGGCCTTGGGTAGCCAGGTTGCGACCGATGGGAACATGAATATAACTGCCACGGCCAATGCCTGTAGCAACACAAAAGGTAAAACACCTATGTAAATATCGCGCGTAGTAATGCCCGGCGGTGTTACCCCTTTGAGGAAGAACAATGCCCAACCAAAGGGTGGTGTCAGGAACGACATTTGCAAATTCATCGCGATCAGGATGGCCAGCCAAACCATGTCAGTGCCGTAACCAATGAACACGGGCAAAAACATGGGCAAGGCAATGTAGGAAATTTCAATCCATTCCAGGAAGAATCCGAGAACAAACAGCAAGCCCATCAGGAACAACAAGGCACCCACTTCGCCGCCAGGGATCATGTCGAACAAACCATGCACCATGTCTTCGCCTCCCAGTCCGCGGAAGGCCAGGGCGAAGGGTTGTGCACACAACAAGATGAAATACACCATGGCAGAAATGGTCAGCGTTCCATGCATGGTTTCCTTCATCAGCTGCCAGTTCAGTCTGCGAAATCCAAATGCAATCAGCAACGCACCCAGTGCACCCATGGATGCAGCTTCTGTTGGCGCAGCAACACCGCCCACGATGGAACCCAAGACTGCAAACACCAGCAACACCGGTGGCAATACATCGCGAATCAGCTTTTTGCGCAACTCGGCTTTGTTGATTTTCTGGCGTTCTTCCAACGGCACGGCAGGCACCAGCTTCGGGCTGAACATGCCCAGCAAAATCAGGTAGGCGCAGTAAATACCGGCCAGCACCAAGCCGGGAATGAGTGCCGCGGCAAACAGGGTGCCCACCGATTCACCCATGATGTCAGAGAGCAGAATGAGTACCAGGCTGGGCGGAATAATTTGCCCCAAGGTGCCCGATGCGCAAATGGTGCCGCAAGCCACACTGGGTGCGTAACCACGCTTCATCAAAGTGGGTAAGGTGAGCAAACCCACGGTGACCACGGTCGCGCCCACAATGCCAGTGGAGGCACCCATTAATACGCCCACCAGCACAATCGCCAAACCCATGCCGCCTTTCAGGCCGCCCATGGCCGTGCCGATTGTATCCAGCATGTTTTCAGCCACTCGGCTTTTTTCAAGCATCACGCCCATGAAGGTAAACAAAGGAATGGCCAACAGCGTGTAGTTGCTGACCACGCCATACAGGCGCGCAGGCATCAAGTTAAACAGCATTGGCCCAAAACCAATGTAGCCCGCAACAAAGCCGGACACAGCCAAGGCAATGGCTACGGGAATGCCAATGATCATCAGGCCCAGAAAGCCGGCAATCATGCCCAGCACAATCCATTCATTGCCCATCATGAGGCCACCTTTGCGTCTTTAATTTGAATCACCGCTTGCAACAGGTTGGCAATGGCTTGAACCATCAGCAGACTAAAACCCAAGGGTAGAAATACTTTCAGTAGGTAGCGGTAGGGCAGGCCACCGGGGTCGGGCGAGCCTTCCATCATGTCGAAAGATTGCATGACGTAGGGCACGGACAAATACACGATCACCAAGGCGACCAAAAAGGTGAGCACCGCGCTCGCCAGGTCAATCCAGCCCTTGCCGATGGGGCCGAACCGGTCATACACAAAATCAACTCGCACGTCGGCTTTGTGTTTCATGGCATAGGCCAATCCAAACAAGGCGATGGGAGAAATAAGGTGCCACTCCAGTTCTTGAAGTGCAACGGGACCGATGGAGAACAGGTATCGAAGTAACACATTGGTGGCCACAAGTGCGACGAGGGCAAGCACGCAAAGGCGTGCAAGCCCCCCAATGAACTCGACGAATGTCTCGAGTTTGGGGATGGCTTGCTTCATGACAACAACCGCTTATCAAAGATTAAGGAAAGTTTTCTCGCTCAGTGCTGCCCAGGATTCATGCTTCTTTTTGAAGGCCATGAATGAGGTGTGCACTTTTTTGGCCAAGGGGTCTGAAGCCGCCACAGTCTCAAGTGTGTCCATGGTGGCCTCCTTCAACTTGTCCACAATTGGTTTGGGCAGCGCCTGCGCCTTTACGCCCTGGTTTTTAATCAGATCGTCCAAGGCTTCCGCGTTCACGGATTCTGACCAGGCCAGGCTTTCCATGACGCTGGCCTGCGCGGCCATTTGCACCATCATTTGCAAATCTTTGGGCAACTTGTCCCATGCTTTTTTGTTGATCAGCAGTTCGGTGACGTTGGTGGGCTCGTGCCAGCCAGTGGTGTAATAAAACTTGGCTGCTTTGTGCAAGCCCAAACGACGGTCCTGGAAGGGGCCGACAAATTCAGCTGCGTCGATCACGCCACGTTCCAGTGCCGGAAAAATTTCGCCACCGGGCAGCAAGCGCACGTTTACACCCAGTTGGCTGTACACCTTGCCAGCCAGGCCTGGAATGCGCATTTTCAAACCATTCAGGTCGGCCACTGTTTCAACGGGTTTGCGAAACCAGCCTGTCATTTGCACACCCGTGTTGCCCATGGGCATGGCGGTCAGGCCGAAGGGCGCATACACTTCTTGCCACAATTTCATGCCGTCGCCATGGTACAGCCAGGCCATCATGCCTTGCGTATTCATGCCGAACGGCACGGTGGTGAAGTACTGTGCTGCGGGTGCTTTGCCCGACCAGAAGTAGGCATTGGCCGCGTTCATTTCCACGGTGCCTGCTGACACCGCATCAAAGCCTTCCAGCGCTGGAATCAGTTCACCTGCGGCGAAGTGTTGAATTTTCAGGCGACCACTCGACATGGTTTCCACTTTCTTGCAAAAGTCGGTGGGGCTACCGGGGCCAGCCACGTAAAAAGGCGAGCCAGGTGGATAGGCATTGGTCATCTTCATGGTGACCTTGGCATTTTGTGCATTTGCAATGCCGGGTACAGCCAAGGCTGCACCACCTGCGGCTGCGGTGGCAGCACCTGAAATAAACTTGCGACGATCAATTGAGGTCATGGAACACACTCCTGCTGCTTGGAAAACAATGGGTTCGCCGATCGCACAAATGGCGATTGGTCATAACCCTTCTTTAGCGAAAGATGTGCCAGCTTTGAAATATTTTAAGTGATTGAAATATAAGGATTTATGATGGGCAGGGGTTTACCCTTGGTCTGTTTTTTAAACACCAGAATGAGGCATTGGCTTAGGGCGCTTCAATGCCATTTGTATACCTTTTGTTTACTTTTGTTACCAAATCGTATGCGATTGATGCATTGAAAAAATCAATCGGAATCAGATGGATTTGAAATAAGGCAGTTTGGTGTCGAATGTATTCATGCACCCAAAATGTGGCACTGCACCACAACAGGGCTGCGAATTTTCACAAACGCGCTCCACCCCGGCGGTGCTTTACGCGCTTCAACAGGTTCTTGCATTCCACCGAAATAATGTCGGGCTGACCAAACAGGTATTTTTGTGCAAAGGCCAAAAAACTCTCTTGCGTGTCGGTCAAGGTGTGAATGTGCAGGCTTTGCAAATCCGACATGATGTACAGGCTCGCCACTTCTGGTTGGGCGGCCAATTCGGTTGCAACCGCTTCAATCACGTGGCTTTTCACCTTTAAGTCCACAAACGTGCTGGTGACTTTGCCCAGCTTTTCCGGGTTCACCACCGCTGTAAATTGCTCCACCGTGCCTTCTTCCAACAATGCTTGCACCCTTGCGCGGGCGTGGGCTCGCGAACAACCCAGCTGTCGGGCAATGTCAGCAAAAGACAAGCGTGAATCTTTGATCAGCAGGCTGAGCAGGGCAGCATCAAGTTCGTTCATGGCAAATTCCGGTGTGGGTTTGCCATGAATCATGCAAGAGATGTACCCGTTATTTGCTGGTCTTAATGCGCAGGAAGTTCTTTGCCCGGGCTCATCTTGTCATGCAGTCCAAATTTATCCACCATGGTTTTTGTCGCTTCGTTCATACCCACCAAATTGACCATGATCTGATTGCGTTTGAACTTGAGCATCACTTTGTCCAAGGCACTCACAGCCGTAATATCCCAAAAATGAGCGAGACCGATGTCGATAGTGACCTCGTCTATCTCTTCCTTGAAGTCGAATGAATTGATGAAAGCTTCAGCTGATGCGAAAAAAACCTGGCCAGAGATGACATAAGTGCGGTTGCGTCCTTCATCTTGCGTGCTCGATTGCACACGCAAAATTCGGCCAACCTTGTTGGCAAAAAAGAAGCCCGACAACAGCACACCCACCAACACACCCTGCGCCAAATCGTGCGTGCCCACCGTCACGGCTACTGTTGCCAGCATCACCATGCTGGAGCTTTTTGGATGCTCTCGGAGGTTGCGAATGGACGTCCAGTTGAATGTACCAATCGACACCATGATCATGACAGCCACCAAAGCAGCCATGGGTATCAGCGCCACGTAGTCGCCAATGAATACCACCATGATCAGCAAAAATACGCCGGCACACAAGGTTGACAAGCGCCCCCGACCACCCGACTTCACATTGATCACTGACTGTCCAATCATGGCGCAACCAGCCATACCACCCAAAAATCCTGCAGCAATATTTGATACACCTTGGCCCACACATTCGCGGTTCTTGTCGCTGGGCGTGTCGGTCATGTCATCGACAATCTGTGCAGTCATCATTGATTCAAGCAAACCCACCACAGCGAGCGTGATTGAAAACGGGAATACGATTTTTAAAGTTTCAAAGGTCCAAGGCACGTCGGGCAGCAGGAACACTGGCAGCGAATCAGGTAACTCACCCATGTCGCCCACGGTACGAATATCCAGCCCCACCGCAATACTGAATACGGTTAGTACAACGATGGCCACAAGTGGCGATGGAATCGCTTTGGTGAAGTAGGGCAGCAGGTAAATAATGCCCAGGCCCGCCGCCACCATGGCGTACACATGCCAGGTCACGTTAATCAGTTCGGGCAGCTGCGCCATGAAAATAAGAATGGCCAGTGCATTCACGAAACCTGTGATGACTGACCTGGATACAAAGCGCATCAATTTACCCAGTTGCAACACACCCGCCAGAATTTGCAAAACGCCGGTCAACAAGGTGGCCACCAGCAAATATTGCAAACCATAATCTTTCACCAAGGTCACCATGACCAGTGCCATGGCACCTGTGGCGGCAGAAATCATGCCGGGTCGTCCACCGGTAAAAGCGATTACAGTGGCGATACAAAATGAGGCATACAGGCCCACTTTGGGGTCAACGCCCGCAATAATTGAAAAAGCGATTGCCTCGGGAATCAGCGCCAGCGCAACCACAAGGCCGGCCAAAAGGTCATTTCGGACGTTGGATAACCAGTCCGTACGGAAATTCTTCATCATTGTTAATCAATCAAAATTTTGGAAAAGTAGCAGGCGTCCGGCAACTCGGGGAGGCCAGACCAATCGAAAGGACAACGCTGAACTTGAATTTTTACAAGGGTCGGGGCGGGGTTGGTTAACAGTGCAGGCGCGAAGGATACCCGTTTGCCAATGGGTGTGTCAAACCAGAATAATGAGTTAATTGACCAAAAATTCATCAATTTTCTAAATATGTTCTAATAGAGAGGTTCAAAAAGTAAACGAATGGAGCGGTCACCATGTCGACAGAAATCGAAAATACCGAATATGAACACACCGAACACAAGCTGATGCTGCGCAATTTGCAGGTGTCTGATTACCCTGACATCAAGCGCATTATGGAAGTGGTTTATCACAGCGCGGGTGGTGCGTTGCCAGAAGCCAAATTCCGTTCAATTTTAAAAACATTTCCGGAAGGGCAAATTTGCATTGAAGACGATGGCAAGGTGATTGCCGCGGCCTTTGCAGTGGTGGTGGACTATGACAAGTTTGGCGATAAACACACTTACATGGAAATCACCGGCAACATTTACGCCACCACGCACGACCCCAAGGGTGATGTGTTGTACGGCATTGATGTGTTTGCCGACCCCGAATACCGCAATATGCGTTTGGGTCGCCGCCTGTACGAAGCGCGCAAGGAATTGTGCCAAAACCTGAACCTGCGCGCGATTATGGCGGGCGGGCGAATTCCCGGTTACAAAGCGCACATGAAAGACATGTCGCCACAGCAGTACATTGCCGCAGTGAAACGCAAAGACATTTACGACCCTATTCTTACTTTTCAGCTCAGCAACGATTTTGAAGTGAAGCAGGTGCTGAAAGGCTATTTACCGGAAGACAAAGAATCGCAGGGCTATGCCACCTTGCTGGAGTGGTTCAATATTTACTATGAACCCGAAAAGCCCATGCTGTTTGGCGCGCCCAAAACCACCGCACGTCTGGGTTGCGTGCAGTGGCAAATGCGCGAATTCCACAGCGTGGATGATGTGGTGAAACAGGCCGAGTACTTCATCAATGCGCTTTCAGATTATCGATGTGATGTTGCGCTCTTCCCCGAATTTTTCAACGCACCCCTGATGGGCTTGGCGGGCAACGGCAATTCTCTCGAAGCGATTCGACACCTGGCCACTTACACCGATCAAATTCGCGACGAGATGAGTCGCATGGCGGTGAGCTACAACATCAATGTGGTGGCCGGTTCCATGCCGGTGATGGAAGATGGTGCCTTGTACAACGTGGCCTATTTGTGCCGCCGAGATGGCACTGTGGAGGCGCAGTACAAAATTCACCCCACACCGCATGAAAAACGTGAATGGATGATGGAGGGGGGCAGCAAGTTGAGTGTGTTTGACACCGACTTTGGCAAGATCGGAATCCTGATTTGTTACGACTCCGAGTTTCCCGAGTTGTCGCGTGTGCTGGCCGACAAAGACATGCAAATTTTGTTGGTGCCTTTCTGGACTGACACCAAAAACGGATACCTGCGCGTGCGCCGTTGTGCGCAGGCCCGTGCCATTGAAAATGAGTGCTATGTGGCTATTTCAGGGAGTTTTGGTAATTTGCCCAAGGTGGACAATGTCGACATTCAGTACGGGCAAACCGCGGTGTTCTCGCCCTCCGATTTCGCATTTCCACACGACGCCATCATGGCAGAGACCACACCCAACACCGAGATGACCCTGATTGTGGATGTGGACCTGGACAAGCTTCAAACTTTGAAAAACGAAGGTTCGGTTCGTAATTACCTCGATCGCCGCCGCGATTTGTACAAAGTGGTGTGGCTAGGCGACGAGTGAGGCGTCAAACAAGGCTCCCAACTTGGCAATGGCCACTGCGGTGTCGTCCGTCACCGGGTGGCCACAATTCAGACGAATGCAGTTTTTGTACAGGCCGCTGGCAGAGAATACGCTGCCCGGCATGTAGGCCACTTTTCGGGCAATGGCCTTGTTGAACAGGGCTGCGGTGTCGACATCGCCCGGCAATTCAACCCACAACACGAAACCACCTTTGGGTTCGGAAATCCGGGTGCCCTGCGGAAAATGTTTCAGTACCAAACTGCCCATGGCTCGCACCTGCGTTTCAAACTGCTGACGCAGGGTGCGCAAGTGCCGCTCAAACGATCCTTTCTCCAGATAATGCGCAACAGCCACCTGCGTGATCGGGTTGGTGGAGCCACTTAAGATTCGCTTTTTCGAAAGCACCTGTGCGGCGTACTTGCCGCCTGCCACATAGCCAATTCGCAGCGATGGGCTCAGTGATTTCGAAAATGAACCACACATAAGTACCCGGTCGCTTTGCTTACCGGCTTTCAATGGCCGTGGTCGAAAACGCTCGAAGTACAGGTCGGCATACACATTGTCTTCCACAATCGGAAAGTCGTATTTGTCGGCCAACTCCAGCAGTTTTTTTCGGTTGGCGTCGGACATCACAGAACCCATGGGGTTGCTGGCGGTGGGGCACACAATACAAGCCGCGATTCGAGTTTGCTTCACTGCAATTTCCAGTGCTTCAAGCGACATGCCATTTTCCGGACTGCTCGGAATTTCCAGTGCGCGCAAGCCCAGTGATTCAATCATTTGCAGCAGCAAGTAGTAACCGGGCGACTCAACCGCCACAATGTCGTTGTGTTTGGCCACGCTTTGAAGGGCCAGGCTAAGCGCCTCAGTACACCCATCGGTGATCACCAATTCATCGCGTTTCAATTTCATGCCCATCAACTCAAATCTCTGCTGCAGTTGCTGCACCAGTTCAGGCTGGTTGGGTTCCACGTGGCTGCCCAAGGTGAGCAGGTCGGGGCGTGTGCGGTTCACAGTGGCGTAGCTTCTGCGCAGGGTGGCAATCGGCAACAATTCATGGGCGGGAAACGCAACGCCCAGTGGTGCCACACCCTCGCGGGTTGAACTTCTGAGCAGCATGGCGATTTGATTGGCCACCTCCAGGTTCACCGGTGGCTCCAGCACAATAGAATCGGGCGCCTGGGTACAGGCTGCAGCATTGGGCAGGGTACGGGCTTGCACGTAATAGCCCGATTTCGCCACAGGCTGAACATAGCCCCGGTCTTCCAGCAGGTTCAATGCTTTTTGTACCGTGTCGATGGAGTAATGCCATTGCTCAGACAATTTCCGGATGGAGGGCAGTTTGTAACCTGCTGCAAAGTGATTGTTCTCAATCAAGGCTTGCAGGTTCAGCGCCAGTGTTTCGTATTTGCAAGATGAGGCTTCCATAGTTAAACCTCGGTTTGCTTTTTCAGTTGCCACACCATGAACACGCCCGCCACCATCAATGCAGCCGCCAGGTACAGCGAGCCTCGATAGGTTCCTGTGCGTTCAGCGATCAAACCGGCCAAAGCGGGCGCAGCAATTTGCGACACGCCATAACTGAGTGTCATGCGTGCCATGGCCTTGCTGGGGTTGGCCGGAAATTGCCGGCCTGCAATACTTAGCGTTAAATTCACGATGCCCGCAAAAGTACCGCCAAACAGCACGGCGCTGATCATGTTGGCCCAATAGCCGTCGATCAGGGCAGCCATCACAATCGAGATGATTTGCAGCAGGTAAGCCAACACCAAGGCTTCAAAAACGCCGGTAACGCGCGCCACGCGGTCCCACACAAACGAGGAGGGAATTGCAGCCAAACCAACCACCACCCACACCCAAGGGCCTTTGCCCTGAAGTTCGGGCAGTGTTTCGGCAATGGCCACAATAAAGGTGGCGCTAATCACATAGCCAAACCCGGCACAGAAGTAAGCGCCCAGCATCAAGCGCATCCACTTTGCACTGGGCGGTGGTACATCAGCCACTTGTGCTTCAGTGCTGCCAGCTTTGGCTGGCTTGGGCATCCATATCCAGGCTGGTACGAAGAAAAGAATTCCCACCACACCCAGCACCCACCATTGTTGGTCCCAAGCCAGGTGGTCGACCATGGCCATGACTGCAAGGCCAGACAACACCAGACCCATGCCCGCGCCGGCGAAATGCAAGCCCAGTTCGGTTTTCAGGTTTTGGCGGGCCAGCCAGTTCATGATCAAACCTGAGGCAATCAACATACCTGCCGTGCTGGACACACCCGAAATAAAGCGCAGGAAGACCCACAGGTTCGTGTCGGTGGTCAGTCCCATGCCGATGGTGCTCAGCACCGCCACAATCAGGCCGAAGCGGTAAAGCAGGTATTTGTAATTCAGGTTGCTCAGTGTGGAGGCCAGCAAGGCACCGCTGATGTAGCCGATGTAATTGACCGTGGCCAACCAGCCACCATCAAAGGCGCTTAAGCCAGCCTGCTCGCGCATGATGGGCAGCAAGGGCGTGTAAGAAAAGCGGGCCAAACCCACGGTCAGGATCAGTGAACAAATGCCTGCGGCAATCACTTGCCAACGTTCCAGTTTCATGGGGGCCACCCGCACAGAAGTCAAGTTCCAGAAGCGGTACAGATTTTATAGTGATTAATCTGTACTGCACATTATTTCATTATCCTGAATCTGTACTGAATTTGCAAAAGTTCTTAAAGTGAGTGTTCCATTTTTACTCCACGAAAGGAGTTCGCCATGCAGCACTTTCAAGCTATTGCCCTGTTTGCTTTTTTAAGCATCATTACGCCTGGGCCCAACAACCTGATGATCATGACCAGCAGCATGAATTTTGGTGTGCGAAAAAGCCTGCCGCATTTCTTCGGCATTATTGTGGGCTTTCCACTGATGCTCCTGGCCATGGGACTGGGTTTGAATGCGGTGTTTGAAAGCCTGCCCTGGTTTCACACAGTCCTGTTGGTATTCAGCTTGCTGATGATCGTGTATTTGGCGTGGCGAATTGCCAGCTTTTCACCGTCTGCAGACGCTTTGAAGCCTGGGTCGAAACCCCTGAGCTTTATCAATGCCGTGCTGTTTCAATGGGTCAATCCCAAAGCCTGGTTCATGGCGACTGCCGCCGTGGCCCTGTTTCCAGCCAGCTCGAATACGCCTGTGCTGGACGTGTTGATGGTGGCCGTGATCATGGCCAGTGTGGGTTTGTTGTGCGTGGGTTTGTGGCTGGTCTTGGGTGCGCGCTTGCGGGCTTTCATCAACAGCCCGCTGCGCTTGAAGTGGTTCAACGGAACCATGGCTGCCAGCCTGGTGCTGTTTTTCGCGTACAGCACCGCGCAGGCAGTTTAGTTTTATCAGGGCAAAGACAAGCGCCAGATATTCCAGGTGGTGGTGCCAAACTGGCGCGTGAAGCTGCCCTTGTTGTAAGGCAGGCCATAGCGCGCAGCCAAAGCCTGTACCCGGGGTGACATTTCTGCATAGCGGTTGGCAGGAATGTCCGGGAACAGGTGATGTTCAATCTGGTGGCTCAGGTTGCCCGACAGAATATGGAACAGCTTGCCGCCTGTGATGTTGCAACTGCCCAGCAACTGGCGCACATACCAGGCTGCGCGGGTTTCGCCTTCCACCTCTTCTTTGGTGAAATGGTGCACACCAGCCGGGAAGTGGCCGCAGAAAATAATCACATTCGACCAAATATTGCGAATACCGTTGGCGATCAGGTTGGCCACAACGGTGAAGCCAAAACCAGCCAAGGCAATATTCACCACATCAAACCCGAAAAACACAGTCACTGGCACCGTCACTGCTGCGCCCAAAACAGGCCAGCACACATAGTCTTTCAACAGCTGGTGGCGTACTTTCCAGCCGATTCGTTTCAGCATGGGGATGATTTCCTTGAAGCTCTTCTTGCCTGCCAGCAGCTTGTCGGCCTCCAGATCGTGCAGGGCCACACCCCACTGAAACATCATCATCAGCACAAAGTTAATCACCGGGTTGAACAGGTACTTGGCATGCCAGCGTTGATCGTCAGTAACCCGCAGCACGCCGTAGCCAATATCGGGGTCTTTGCCGTGCACATTGGTCCATGTGTGGTGCACCACGTTGTGGCTGTGTTTCCACTGGTCAGAAGGGCACACATTGTCCCATTCCCAGGTGTTGGATTGAATGTTGGGGTCGCGCATCCAGTCGAACTGCGCATGCATGATGTTGTGCCCCAGCTCCATGTTCTCAATGCTTTTCGACACGCCCAACATGATCGCGCCCAGCAGAAGCACTGCCCAGAATTGCGGCCAGCCTGTGAAGGTCCAGTCGCTCATCGGCAACAGGAAAAAGCTGAGAAACACCACAATACGCCCGGCCAGCATCAGGCTTCGCTGCCATTTGATGACCGAGAGAATGTAGGCGCGGTCTTTGCTGCCCAGCGAGTCTGCAATTTCATTGCGTATGGCGTCCATTTCGCGACCGAATTCTTCAATGTCGCTGGCGCTCAAATGTTTTGGCATGCCCATATTATGTCTCCTGCTTCCCGTGTTACTTACACTTCAATTTCTGCGTCGCCCACCGCGGCGCACACGCAAATCTGAATTACCTGTCCTGTTTCATTGATCAGCGCGTTCGTGCGCAAATCGCGCACACAGCCGCTGGCCAGTTTCACATCGCAACCGTGGCAAATCCCCATTCGGCAGCCGTGTTCCGGGTTCAAGCCCGAATCTTCGGCCAGGCGAAGCAGGTTGGTTTCACCGTCTGAGTTGGCGCTCACATTGCTGTTCAGAAACTTCACCACGCCGGTTTTCACCTCGGTGGGAACGCCAGCCAGTTGAGCGCGGAACCGCTCCGTGTGCACCTGCCTGCGAAGCCCCTCAGCTTCATACAGTTGCTCGATCGAATCGAGCATGGCTTGCGGGCCGCAGGCATATACATCGCGTTTTCGCCAGTCGGGGCAAAGTTGCTCCAGTTGCTCTTTGGAAAAGTGGGGGCGTTTGCCGGTAATTTCTTCGGGCTTCTGGCCGGGCTCACGGGTGTGTACCAGGTTCAGTGTGTACAGCTTTTGTTTGTCCGCAATTTCTTTCAGCTCACGCCCAAAGATCACGTCGTACGTGTGGGGTGCATAGTGAATGTGCACGGTGTTGGGCATTCGCTCTTGTAGCACCAGGCTACGCAGCATGCTCATGATCGGAGTAATGCCGCTGCCCGCAGTAATAAACAGGGGCAGCACAGGCTGTGCGTCGGGCAGGTAAAAGTCGCCTTGCGGCACACCAATGGGCACGTAATCGCCCACTTTCAGCTTGCGCACCAGGTGGTGCGACATGCGGCCATTGTCGATGGCTTTCACCGTGATGGTGAAGCAGCCGTCGTTGCGTTCCGGGGCTGAGCTGATTGAATAGGTACGCGTAAAATGCTGCCCGCCAATTGGCACGCCAATGCGCAAGTGCTGACCGGGGCGGTGGCTTCGCCAGTTCAAGCCGGGGCGCAGTGTAATGGTGCGTGAATCGGAGGTTTCATCCCACACCGCTTCAACCCGCGCTTGCAGGGCATGAGTACTCCACAGCGGGTTGACCAGTTCAATGTAGTGGGAGGTTCGAAGTGGAAATGCAAAGGCGTCGGAGACTTTCGTCACGAGGCCAGCTACACGTTTGATCAATGAGTTGTTCGACTGCGCGGATCCTGCCTCAGACTGCATTGTGTCTCCTCGTTTTTGTATTGTAAAACGAGTGTGCACTGAAACACATTTGAAGTCATTCCGCACTGCACCAGCGGTCGGTGATTTACTGACAGCGCCTGGAGACGGGCGCTGACTTGCATTGGCTTAACGGTTCCTTCCGTAGGCGTCGTGAGAGGAAACCCATTCATCGGCCAAAATGGCGGACAGCAAAGACAAATCTCCAGCCAGTACCGTAGCACCCACAATTTCCGCCAGTTTCCGCGCCTTGCCAGTGCCTTCGCAGCCCAGCATTTTCAGGCACTCCGCCTGCGTGGCCAGGCCCGTTCCACCACCTTTGGTGGCGCAGATCACCGAGGGCAATGTGACAGAGAAATATAAATCTCCATCGGTTGTAATGTCCATGAACACCATGCCGGTGTGGCTTTCCACCACATTGGCTTCATCTTGCCCGGTGGCAATAAACAAAGCGGCAATGCCGTTGGCCGAGTGGGGGCCGCTGTAGGCACTGCCTGCCAGTTGTGCGCCTATGGCACTGCGCTGGCGTTGCTTGAAAATTGTTTCAGGAGTGGTGCGGGCTAGCCGTTGCAGCACTTCGCGCTTGATGGTGGCTTCCGCAATTACACGCTTGCCCCGGCTGTGTAGCAGGTTCATGTGCGAGTGTTTTTTGTCAGTTTCAATCGCGCCACTCAGGGCAAAGTAACTAATGGCCTCCGGACTGTTTTTCAATACCCACTGGCAGGCGGCATGCGTGGCCTTGCCACACATGTTTTGCCCTGCCGCATCGCCCGTGGTGTAATTGAAACGCGTGTACACCATGCGCGCCACCTGCCAGGTTTGAATGTGCTCCAGTTTGCCAAAGCCGGTGGTTTTTTCGGCTTCAGCCTTCACTGAGTGAAGGTTCTCGTTAAGCCAGCTCAAAAACCGTTTGGCTGCACGGGCGTCCTCGAATTCGAACAGCGGGGCGCGTTGCATGAATTCCTCGGCCACCGTCACCTTCACGCCATCCGATTCGCTCACCATGCGCATGCCCCTGCTATAACTGGCCACCAGTGTGCCTTCGGTGGTCGCCAAAGGTACATAAAACCAGCCTTGTGCATGTTCACCATGAATCAACACTGGTCCGGCCACACCCACCGGCATTTGCACCACACCAATGAAGTTCTCGGTGTTGCTTTTCAAACTTTCAGGGGGCAGGGAATAGGTGCCGGTGTGTTGCAGGCTGGCACCGGTTTGCTGCGTTAAAAACTCGCGGCGTGCTTTGGCGGCATCTTCGCAATAGTTGTCGTCAAAACGTGGAATGGGTGTGCGGGTCATATTATTTGCGCTTGGATCTGGTGCTGCGGGTTACGGCTGCAATCGACTCTTCGTAGCCGCTCACCAGCTTGCCAATGTTTTCCAGCTTGGCCTTCAGCACATCGAGTTCCATTTGGGTGCGGTCCAGTTGCATGGTCAGGTGGGCGTTGTCTTTCTCCAGCCCGACCATGGTTTTGTGCAGCTCGCGGTTTTCCTGCTCCAGTTCTTTGTTGGCTTGGTACATTTTCAGCAGGTTGGCCTGCAAGCCTTTGACCTTGTCCTGAACGCCATCCACAGTTTGCTTGATACCGGTTTCAAACTGATTCACCTGGTCAACCACTGCATTGATCAAGTGGCCTGCAGGCAGGCTGGAGGCTCTTTTTTGAGCCACTGATTTCAGTTTACGCAATGCATTACCACCTTTCTCTGCCACGCCCATGCTTGTCTCCTGATTGTTGTTTTTGGAATTACAAGCAAAGAGTAGCAAGTTTCCAAACGCCAGTGGCGCTTAATCTAAAGATTCCCCGCCTTCCAACATATAGGCTCGAAGTTGCCGCTCTTCTCTCATGACAAAAATAATCAGAACCTTGTCGTCCTCTTCCCGGTAGAAAATCCGGCAAGGTGTGACGATAATTTCGCGATAAACAGTGTGGGGAAGGTCTGGTGGATTTCTGCCTGATTTTGGAAACTTCTTTAAACGATCAACCTGATTGAAGACTTTCGCGACCAGCTTGCGTGCAGCGGATGTGTTGTCTAGCGCAATGTATTCTGCAATGTCGTTTAACTCCTGCAGCGCTGGTTCAGTCCATATTATTTCAGCCATTTGCTCATTTTCACTTTGGCTTCAGACTCACTGATAATTTTGCCCTCGAGCACTGCGCGTTCGCCCCGCGAGAGCCCCTCAAGCAGCTTCAGCCTGTGTTGCATGAATTCGTAATCTTGAACATCAATCAGATAAGCAGATGGTTGCCCGTGTTCGGTGATCAAGACCGGTTCTTTGCTGGCGTGGAGATCAGCGAGTATTTTTGTGGCTTGGCGCTTTAGATTGGTGACCAGTTCAACTTTCATCGTATCGCCCAAAATTTAAAAGTATCACAATAGTATCACTTTGCAGTCGGGTTGATAAGGCCCTCTAAACCGCGTCTGGATCTGAATTTCAGATTGCTGATTAATCAATCGTTTGATATATTTTTAAATCAATCGATTGAATTAATTCTGGATTTTTCCCATGCTTCAAGACAAGCAGCAGTCCGCACGGCAAAAGCTGGTGCAGGCCGCACTGATCACCTTCGCTGAAAAGGGCTATGAGGGCGCTTCTACGCGCGAAATCGCCGACAAGGCGGGTGCCAATATATCCTCTATTCGCTATTACTTTGGCGACAAGGCTGGTCTTTACAGGGCCGCTTACACCGAGCCCCTGTGCGGCACGCCGTTTGAGCAGGGTATTCCTGATTTGAACAGCACCGATGTCGACAAGGCACTGAAGCAATTATTTCGGGATTTTCTGGAGCCCTTGAAGCACGGTGAAACATTTCGTTTGGTGATGAAATTGCACTTCCGCGAAATGATTGAACCCACCGGTGCCTGGGAACATGAAATAGACGCGGAAATCAAGCCGCAGCACATGGCCTTGGTCAACATGCTGACCGCCTATTTTGGTTTGACCAAACCCGACCTGGACATTCAACGCCTGGCCTTCGCCATGATGGGCATGGCGGTTAATTTTTATGTGGCTCAAGATGTGGTCGATGTGATTTGCCCCAAATTGATGGGCAACGCCAAAGCCATTGATACCTTGAGTGATCGCCTGGCCGGCTATGCCAAGGCCATGCTTGAAAGTGAAAGCAAACGACGCAAACAGGATTGCAGCAAATGAACATTTCAATGGTTTTAAGGAAATACCCCGTCGCCATGCTCGCGGCAACCTTGCTGCTGGGAGCTTGTTCACCCAGCGCCGAGCAAGCCGAGCCTGAAGTGGCAGGCGACACACAAGCGCCTGGCAAAGCCAGTTTGTCGGTTCAGTTGGCTGTGATTGAACAGAAAACCATTCCGCTGAAACTGTCGGTGAATGGCAGCGTGGCGGCCTGGCAAGAGGCCGTGATTGGTTCCCAGTTGAACGGTGTACGTATTGATGCCTTGCGGGTCGAAGTTGGCGACGTGGTCAAGAAAGGTCAAACGCTGGCCGTGTTCGATCAACAAACCGTGAACGCCGATTTGGCACAGGCCAAAGCCGGCGTGGCCGAGGCACAAGCCCTGTTTGAACAGGCAAAGCTGAACGCCGACATGATTCGCAACATCACCGACCAAGGGGCGGTCAGTGCACAGGAGCGCAATCAGGTCATCGCCGCAGAGAAGTCTGCACAGGCCCGTTTGTTGTCAGCCAAGGCGCTTCAAACCCAACAGGAAATTCGTTTGCGCAACACCACGGTCACTGCCCTGGACGATGGCGTGATCAGCGCGCGTACGGCCACCTTGGGTTCAGTGCCAGCCCCGGGGCAAGAGCTGTTTCGCCTGGTGCGTCAGCAGCGCCTGGAGTGGCAGGCGGAGGTCACGGATTCCGAGTTGACTCGCATCAAAGAGGGCATGGCAGTGCAGGTGCTCCAAGAAGCAGAGCCCATCAAGGGCATTGTTCGAACCATCAGCCCGGTCATCAATTCACAATCCAGAAATGGCATGGTGTACGTTGATTTGCCCGGTGCCTATTCCAAGGGTTTGAAGCCTGGCATGTACTTGCGCGGTGAGTTTGACTTGGGTGAACAAACGGCTACGGTAATTCCGCAAACCGCGGTGATTGAACGTGACGGGTTTACCTATGCATTCACGCTGGATGAAAAAACCAGTCAAGTTCAACGCGTCAAGCTGGAGGTGAACCGGGCCCAGGGCGAATTCATTGAAGTGCTCAATGGTTTGAAGCCCGGTGACAAGGTGGTGAGAAGCGGTGTGGCCTTCCTGGCCCATGGTGATTTCGTGAAGGTGGTTCAGTGAACGTCTCAACCTGGTCAATCAAGAACCCGATTCCTGCGGTGATGCTGTTTTTCCTGCTCACGGTGGCAGGGCTCTTCAGCTTTTCAAGCATGAAGATCCAGCAGTTTCCCGACATCGAGTTGCCCACGGTGCTGGTCACAGCCAGCTTGCCCGGCGCATCGCCTTCCCAGCTTGAAAATGATGTGGCGCGCAAAATTGAAAACTCGCTGGCCACCCTGCAACAACTCAAACACATTTACACCAAGATTCAAGACGGCATTGTCAGCATCACCGTTGAATTCAATCTGGAAAAAGACACGCAGGAAGCGGTGGACGATGTGCGCTCTGCGGTGTCCCGTGTGCGTGCAGACTTGCCCACTGATCTGCGCGACCCGGTGATCAACAAACTGGAGCTGAGCGGTGCCCCGGTGCTGGCTTACACCATTGCATCCACAGCTTTTGATGAAGAAGGTTTGTCCTGGTATGTGGATGACACCATCACCAAAACCCTGTTGAACGTGAAGGGCGTTGGCGCTGTGAACCGGGTGGGCGGTGTAACACGCCAGGTGGTGGTTGAATTAGACCCATTGAAAATGCAGGCCCTGGGTGTCAGTGCGCTCGATGTGTCGCGCCAGTTGCGCAACACCCAACTGGAAGCCGCGGGTGGTCGCGCAGATCTGGGCGTTGGCGAGCAACCTTTGCGTACCATCGCCACAGTGGAGAATGCCAATCAGCTGAAGGAAATCTCCATCGCTTTAAGCAATGGTCGCCGGGTCAAGCTGACTGAAATTGCCACGATCAAAGACACAATCGCAGACCGGCGTTCGGCGGCTTTACTGAATGGTCAGGACGTGGTGGGTTTCGAGATCACACGAAGCAAGGGTGCCAGTGAAGTGGAAGTGGGGCAGGGCGTGGCCAAGGCGCTGGCTGATCTGCAGGCTCAGCGACCCGACCTCACCATTGTGGAAGCGTTCAACTTTGTGGAGCCTGTGAAAGAGGATTTCGACAGCTCCATGAAAATGCTCTATGAGGGCGCCTTTTTGGCCGTGGTGGTGGTGTGGTTTTTCTTGCGCGACTGGCGCGCCACCTTTGTGTCTGCAGTGGCCTTGCCCTTGTCGATCATTCCGGCGTTTGCCGGCATGTATTACCTGGGCTTCAGTCTGAATGTGGTGTCGCTTCTGGCCATGTCGCTGGTGGTGGGTATTTTGGTGGACGACGCCATCGTGGAGGTTGAAAACATTGTTCGACACTCCAGAATGGGCAAGAACCCGATTGATGCTGCACGCGAAGCCGCCGATGAAATCGGTCTGGCAGTGATTGCAACCACATTCACCTTGATTGCCGTGTTTCTTCCCACCGCATTCATGAGCGGCGTGGCTGGCAAGTTTTTCGTTCAATTTGGCTGGACAGCCTCACTGGCCGTGTTCGCCTCACTGGTGGTGGCGCGCATGTTGACACCCATGATGGCAGCTTACATGCTCAAGCCAGCGGGGCACGAAAGCGAGAAAAACGAGCCAGGGAAAATGATGGCCCGCTACCTGGACTGGGTGCGCTGGGCGCTGGCTCACAGGTGGATTACCTGTATTGCGGCGGGTGCTTTTTTCGTGGGCTCCATCATGTTGATCCCTCTGTTGCCCACCGGTTTTATTCCGCCCGATGATCTGTCGCAAACCCAGGTGTACCTGGAACTGCAACCGGGCAGCACATACGAGCAAACCCGCGAGGCCGCAGAAAAAGCCCGTGAGCTGGTCAGTGAAGTGGAATACGTTCGCAGTGTGTACACCACCATCGGCGGTGGCGCAGCCGGTACGGATCCATTCATGATGAGCGGTCAGGCCGAGGTGCGCAAAGCCACGCTCACGGTGCTGCTCGATCCACGCGGTGAACGCGCCGTGCGCAAGCAAGTGACCGAAACACAAATGCGTGAGGCGCTGAGTAACCTGCCCGGTGTGCGTTACAAGGTGGGGCTGGGTGCGTCTGGCGAGAAGTATGTGTTGGTGCTGTCAGGCGATGATGGTGACGCGTTGTCCAAGGCCGCCGCTGAAGTGGAGCGTGATCTTCGCACCATTCCCGGTTTGGGCTCCATTGCATCCAGTGCCGCTTTGGTTCGTCCCGAAGTCTGGATCAAACCCGATTTTGCAAAGGCTGCTGATTTGGGTGTCAGCACCGCAGCCATGGGCGAAACCCTGCGCGTGGCCACAGTGGGCGATTACGATGCGGCTTTGCCCAAACTGAATTTGTCTCAACGTCAGGTGCCGATCGTGGTTCGTCTGGACGAGGCAGCGCGTGCCGACCTCAGCGTGCTTGAGCGCCTCGCAGTGCCCTCCACCAAGCCCGGAGTGCCCAGTGTGCCTTTGAACCAGGTGGCCACCTTGGGCATCAATGCGGGTCCCTCGGTGATTGATCGTTATGATCGTGCCCGCAATGTGAATTTTGAAATTGAATTGCAAGGTCAACCGTTGGGTGATGTGACTGCGGCTGTTCAGCAATTGCCCAGCATCAAAAACCTGCCACCCGGTGTGGCCCAACGCAATATCGGTGATGCAGAGGTGATGGAAGAACTGTTCGCCAGTTTCGGTTTGGCCATGCTCACAGGTGTGTTGTGCATTTTTGTGGTGCTGGTGTTGTTGTTCAAGGATTTTCTGCAACCAGTCACCATTCTGGCCGCACTTCCGCTGAGTTTGGGGGGCGCATTCGTGGGCCTGTTGATTGCGGGTAAAAGCTTTTCCATGCCCTCACTGATCGGCTTGATCATGTTGATGGGCATTGCCACCAAGAATTCGATTCTGTTGGTGGAGTACGCCATCATGGCGCGCAATGACAAAGGCATGAGCCGGCTGGATGCGGTGGTGGACGCCTGTCACAAGCGCGCCCGCCCCATCATCATGACTACAATTGCCATGGCCGCCGGCATGTTGCCCATCGCGATTGGCACGGGCGATGCAGACACCAGTTTCCGAAGCCCCATGGCGATTGCGGTTATTGGTGGTTTGATGACATCCACTTTCTTGAGCCTCTTGGTCATTCCCGTGGTGTACACCTTGATGGATGACTTTGAGCATGGCATGAAAAGTTTGTATCAAAAAATGGGTTCAACATTCAAGCAGTCTGGAGCACGCAACACATGAAAGCAGCCGCAAAGAAATTCAAGACCATTGAAGTGGATGGCAAGCAGCGTTATTACGAACCTGCACCGAAAGGAATCAGCGCCGCCAATTTCAAAAAAGTAGTGGAAAGCCGAAGGTCGGTGCGCAAGTTCACTGACAAGCCCATTCCGAAGGAAGTGCTCGACGATTGCCTGGACATGGCCTTGTTGGCCCCGTGTTCGTCAGGCCTGCAGCCTTGGGAGTTTTATGTGGTCAAAACGCCAGCGAAAAAAGCGAAGCTGGTGACCGCCTGTCTGGGCCAGTTGGCCGCAAAAACCGCGCAGGAATTGATTGTGTGCGTGGCGCGCGTAGACCGTGTCAGCGACTTTTCCAAGAAAATGATCAAGGACTGGCCCATGCCCGAGGTGCCCACACTGGTGCGCCGTTATTACCAGTTAATTCCCTACAATTATTCACCCGGCCCTTTGAACAGTTTTGCCATGGTGAAAAAAGCAGCATCCAATGTGGGTGGTTTGATTGCACCTTTGCCACGCGGCCCCTACACCCGCAGCGAGGTGGAATTGTGGGCGGCAAAAAGTGCGGCACTGGCTTGTGAAAACCTGGTGCTGGCATTTCGTGCGCACGGTTTTGATACCTGCATGATGGAAGGTTACGATGAAGCCCGTGTTCGCAAATTGTTGAAGCTGAATGATGACGCGTTTCCCATCATGGTGATTGGCGCTGGCGAGCGCGCTGACGACGGCGTTTTCTGGCCTCAAATCCGATTTGAGCGGGAATTGTTCGTACACGAAGTGTAATTGTTCTGCTGCGGTAAGCCCTTAATCCCGGTTTGCATCTGCCAAGGCCCACCCTGAAGTATCAGCAAGACCACTTCAGGGGAAATGCTTTGAACTCACGCATACGACAACAATTGCTTTGCTCACTGCTGCTGCTCGCGGTGGCCGGCTGTTCATCCGAATCCGACAATGTTTCTGCCCGCTCCCCGGGCGGCAACACGCAGGCTTCGGGTTTGTCTTGCAACAGCAATTCGAATGCGGCTGACGGTGCGCGCTGGATGTCAGCCTGGGGTGTTACCCATGTCACCGGCACGGCGCCTGTGGAAACAACAGTTCGAAACATTGCCCGTGTCACGGCCAGTGGCAATGCGGTGCGTATTCGTTTCATCAACCTCAGTGATCAGCCCATGCAGATTGGTGCTGCAAGTATTGGTATGCGTGAGGGCGCAACAGGTGCAAACCTGAAGCTGAATACCAGCAAGGCAGTCACCTTCAACTGCGGTCAAACCAGCGCCACCATTCCGCCCCAAACCGAATCGTTTTACAGCGATCCGATTGCGTTCAAAGTGAGCAATCAGGATGATCTTGCGGTCAGCCTGTATGTGAAAGGTGCAGACAACCCGGGCGAGTACGGTGCCACCTGGATTGAATCCTACAAACTGCCCAATGGCTCGGGCAATCAAACCCTTGAGGATTCCGGGGCGGGTTATGGTTTGATCGACGACACCCGTTTTTCCACGCCTCCCGGTTTGCCTATCATGTGCAATGGCTGCACGGTGTACGCGCTTCGCGACATTGAGGTGCTCACCAAGGATGCAAAAGGTGCCATGGTGTTTTTGGGCAGTTCCAGCTTCCATGGTTACAACACCAGCCAGAATGGTTTTAAGCGCATCAGCGATTTGCTGTCAGTTCGCATGTTGAATGAAATTCCGCAGGGACAGCGCGACACGATTGTGAACCGGGGCATCGGCGGCGACACGCTGCAAAACGCCAGTGCAACACGGTTGGAACGCGACGTGTTCGACACCGTGGGTGTCAGTTCGGTGGTGGTCTGGGTCACCAACGATTTGTCCAGCCGAAGTGCCGATGAAATCATCGCCAATTACAAGGATGTCATTGCCCAAGCCCACGCACGCGGCATCAATGTGTTTTGCCCAACCTGGATTCCTGGTGCCCAATCTTTTCAGGCCAACTTGACCGGTGAACGCGCCAAATTGAATGACTGGATATTGAACAGTGGCGAGTGTGATGGCGTGGCGGATTACAACGCAGAAGTGGAGGCCCCTGGGGGCCTTACATTCCTGCCGCAGTACAACAGTGGCGATTTCATTCACTCCAACGATGCGGGGCATGCGCTATGGGCAGCGGCAACACCGTTGGGTGAGTGGGTGAATCGTGTAAAACCTTAACGTTTAGCGCGCTTCACGCTGAATGCCGTTGTCCATTCATTGAACAAATATTTGAAGAAGGCGCCGATGATGCTCATGGACGGTTTGGCCTCAAGACCATCTGCCAATCGGAAAATTTGTTGGTAATACCAGGCCTGCGCGCCCAGCACATTGATCAACTTCAAGGGAAGCACCGGGCTGGCTGGTGAAAAAATTCCCTTGTCGGCCAACTTCAGCATGTTTTCAAAACTCGCGGCACGATCAATTTTTCCGTTCATCAATTGCTTGGGTGTGTCCGGGTGTGTGCACAGCGGGCGACCCAGTCCAATCACATCGCACACCCCATCGCTCAATGCTTCTTCCATGGCTTCGCGGCTGCGAAAACCACCGGTTACCATCAGCGGCATGGTGGCCACTTCTCGAATGGCTCTTGCGTAATTCAGAAAATAAGCCTCACGTTTTTTGGTGCTTTCCCGCTGGGCGGGTTGTTCGTCTTTCACAGAATCGGCTGCACCGGTGTGGCCCAGCAAACGCGGCTGCTCGTAAGTGCCCCCTGAAATTTCCAGCAGATCGATTTTCTCGTCATTCAGCCATTTCACCACCTGCAAACATTCCTGATTGGAAAAACCGCCTTTGCGGAAGTCATCCGAATTCAGCTTGACGGCAACCGGAAACGCAGGCCCCACCGCTTTGCGAACGGCGCGCACGGCTTCCAGCAAAAAGCGGGCACGGTTTTCCAGGCTGCCCCCCCATTGGTCAGTGCGCTGGTTCGTCACTGGCGACAGGAAAGACGACAGCAAATAACCATGTGCCCCGTGTACCTGTACGCCCGTAAAACCGGCTTCTTTGGCGATTCGGGCCACGCGTGCAAAGCGTTGAATCAGGTCCAGAATTTCATCCTCGCGCAGAGCCCGGGGTGGAGCGTAGTTGCCCAGCAATTCAAGTTGAACAGCGGAAGGCCCGACGGGTTGGGTGGTGACGTAGCGGGGCGACTGTCGCCCGGCATGTGAAATTTGCATCCACAGGTGGTTGCCGTTGCTGGTGCCTGCTTTGGCCCAGGCGCGCAGGGCGTCCATGCCCTCGGGTTCGCCATGTTCGGGGGCCGGGTCAATGGACACATTGCCGGGTCGCTCCAGAATGTTTCGGTCAATCAATACATTGCCGGTGATCAAAATACCCGCACCACCTTCAGCCCATCGCTTGTACAGCGTGGCGTGGCGGTGTGTGGCTTGCAGCTTCGAATTGGCCACACCTTCGGTCATGGCGGCTTTGCAAAGCCGGTTGGGAACGACCACGCCACAGGGCAAGGTGAAGGGTTGTTTCAGTTCAATTGAGTTCATGTGTTAGCCAATCCAAAGCAGTGAAAGTGACAGCGCGCCCGCATAAAAAACAGCCAGGGCCAGTGCACCAGTAATTTGTTGAAAAGCCGATTTGTTGCCCAGCACGTTCCACAGCCACAGCGCACCCATAGCCAGCAACATTTCCGGAATCAGGGGGTAAAGCGCAAAGCCCTGCACCTGGAGCACCTCTTGTGCATGCCACAGGTTCATGGGGCGTGCAGCCCATTCCCAAATCAGGAACCCACCCAGCGAGAGTGCTGCCACCACGGGGTAGGGTTTTGAGGTAGCCAGTGCCAGCCAGCACACTTGCCACAACAACATGATCCACAAACCCATGAAATACACGGGCACCGCACCACCCAGGCGCACAATCCCGTGATCGGGAAAGGTCAATGTACCCATGCGTTCCACCAGCATCCAGTCGGCACAGGGCAGGGCAATCGAAAGCGGCAGCAGAAACTTCCACAAGCGGACCCATTCGCCATGTCCCCTCAACACGCCAGCCAAGGGAAGCGCAATGTTGTAGGCCACCGCAAACACCAACAACGCAACGCCCAAGGTGTTGCCAGTGGTGTTCAGTGCAACCGGAATGGCCACTGCAAAAAACGCGGCATGAAACACCAAGGCATCACGCACGCCTTTTGAATCGACACGGTTCATCGCGCGGCTCCCCGTATCAAGGCATTCAGAATATTGATAATCTCTTCGCTAAGTTCGGGAATGTCGGGTGGGTTCTCCAGCATCAGCCACTCGGCCAGCAACTCATTGATGCCACCCACCAAGGCCACACTCACCAGGTGATAATTGCGCTTGGGCAGGTCCCCGCGTTCAACCAGGCTGCCCAAATAAGCTTCAATCAAACCGGCCATGTCATGAATGGCCTCGCGGCGGCGCGCTTCCATTTGTGGGCTCACACCCACCACCTCAAGAACACCCACTCGCGCATGGCGGCTGTCTTCCAGGTAGTGATGCACCATGGCGCTCACTGCCAGGGGTATTTGTTCAGACAAATTCAGCTCGGGCGCGGACATGGCTTTCAACACACCGGCACGAAGATCTGCGATGATATTGTCGTAAAGCGCGCGAAGTATCGCCTCGCGGCTGTCAAACAACTGGTAGAAATGGCGCGCTGTTACTTTGGCCTCGCTGCACAAGGCTTCAATTGTGGTGCGCGCGTAACCTTGCCGCGCAAACAGTTCAAGCGCTGCGGCCAGCAAACGTGCCTTTCGCTCCTCGGCGCGCTGTTCGGCGGTCACGCCTCCGTAAGCCCTTGTGGGTGTTTTGCTCATTCAATGTTCACTTTTGACAAGATTTCTTGTCCAAATTATAGTGAGCTTGTTTCAGAAAGCGCAACCAAAGATTAAGGGCAGGCATCATGTTCACACGCATCAGTCACTTCGACGGCACCCGCGATGCATTGCGGCCCATGCAACGCGTGGACAATGTGCGCGAGGCCGGCAAGGATTTTCGTCGCGACATGTTGGCCAAACCCCAAGTGCTGTTCTACAAAACCTTCGAGTTGGTGCGCGTGCCATACCCCAGCAAATTTGCCTATCTGAATGCATTCGGTTTGCCCACACCCTTTGTACACCTTTGCAACCGTTTGTTTGTCATTCAGTTTTCCAGCAGCGAGGGTGTCAAAACACTGTTGGTCAGCCCATCCGATTGGGAACACCAGCGTGCCACGCCATTTTTCGCGCATCTGGATGCGAAGGCTGGCCCCTTGGTGGGTGTGATGGAAGCCTTGGTGTTGAAGAAAACCTCCACCGTGCTGAAGTGCCTGGCCAGCATTGGCTTGCGCCCTGAAGATGTGGACTACATCACTTACGATCACCTTCACACGCAAAATGTGAGCCGCTGGCTTGGCGCCAATGGGCAAACACCAATATTCCCGAACGCAAAGCTGCTCGTGATGCGGGAGGAATGGGAAAGTGCGCAGGCTTTGATTCCCTGGCAGAACCAGTGGTATTGCCCCCAAGGCACGCAAGGCATTGCGCCTGAACGCATTGAATTGCTGGATGACAGTGTGTGGCTGGGTGACGGTGCGGTTGCACTGGTGCGCACCAAAGGTCACACCGAGGGCAATCACTCGATTGTGGCCCACACCGGGCAGGGTTTGTTGGTGACCAGTGAAAACGGGGTCAGCCTCGACGCCTACGAGCCCAAGCACTCCAGCATCAGCGGGCTTGCCGACTTTGCCAAAAGAACTGGCGCAGAAGTGATCATCAATGGCAACACGCAGGAATACGTGGTGGATCAGTACATTTCCATGGTTCAAGAGAAAAGCATTGCCGGGCCAAGCCCGGTGGATGATCGTTTTCCGAATGTGGTGCCGTCTTCCGAGGCACAGCCTTACTGGCTGTGCCCCGGCACTGCTCCCACCGCACGGTCGGGCAGTTTTGAGTTTGGACGGTTTGTGGTGCCTGCGTAATTACTTGATGTAGCTGCAGCAGTAATCCACGGGTGTTTTCACTTTCAGCTGGAATTTGGCGTTGGCCGGTACTTCAAATGACTGGCCACCCGCAATGGCTTTCCAGCTTTCACCGGGCAAACACACATCCATCTCACCCGCCAGAATTTCCATGATTTCTTTTTCTGCGGTACCAAATTCATAGTCGCCTGGCAGCATCACACCCAATGTTTTTTTCGTGCCATCGGCAAACAACACTGTGCGGCTGGTGACCTTGCCGTCGAAATAAATATTGGCGGCTTTGACCACGGTGACATTCTCGAATTGAGCCATTTGATTTCCCTTTGAATGCAAAAAATTTGGATGCTGAATGATGCCTTAATTTCATTCGATTGCGGTGTTCAACTCCGTCTATTTGCCATCTCGAATCCCCCCAATTTTGATCCCCCTAAATGGGTTCTTTCGTGGTTTTAATACAATTTTTACAAAAAACCCTTACATCTTGTAAGTAAAAACCTTACATATTCGGTATATTCGCTACCTAGGAAAGGTTAACCAAAAATAGTTAACCCTCGTCAATCGGAACATCAGCAAGGAATTCACATGTCGAACGAAATGGGTTCTGTTCAAAGCATGGACACTTTGCCGGGCATGAACAGCACGGATTTGTCATTGGCTTCCACGGTCATTCCCGCCGATTTGTTCAACAGCATTGTGTCGCAAATCACGCAAATTGATCTTTCGCTGTTTGGCATGAACAGCCAGTTTGATGCAGCCACTGCCGCAATTTCTCCAAGGGACTTCACTGATTTCTCGCAGTCCTCCTCGCCCATTAACTCCTCCGCAGCATTTGCAGAATCCATCGTGGTTCAAAACGCTGACTTTGCTTGATTCAAGGAAAACACCATGAACTTTGACAGCCCAGTAGTAGCCTCTGTGACCAATATCGACGGCGACGTGTTTGTGAAGCGAAACGGCATTGAAACGCCTCTTCGCGAAGACATGGTGTTGCAAGCGGGTGACGTTTTGCGCTCCACCAGCAACTCCATTGCAGTGCTCAGCATTCCAGGCACACAGCAACAAATTCCGGCATTCCTCGAAATCTCCAATGGCGGTGTGGCCACGCTGGGTTTTGACCCCGATGCAGGCCCAAACGGTCAGGTGGTGATTACATCCAATGCTGGCGATGGTTTGGGCAATGTCACCCTGGTGTCCGAGTTTGATGGAGAAAATCAGGCGGCAGTGCTGGATGGCCAGGAAGCCACCGGAGAAATGAGTGGTCTCTTTGGTGCTGGCCTGCTAGGCGCTGGCGCAGGCCTGGGTGCTCTGCCATTGGCAGGTGCAGTGGGTGCTGCAGCTGTATTTGCCGGTTCAGACGATGACAACGGCGGTGGTGGCAGCGGTGGTGGCAATCCCGGCGCCTTGCCTGCAGAAAATGCGGGTGGCCTGGCAGAAACCATCAGTGACCTGACCAACAATCTGGGTGAATTGACCGAGCCCGTGCCCGTGGTAGGCGACGTGGTGAATGCCGTGGGCAACGTGATCGAATCCACTTTGGTGGGCGACAACAACGGCGGTTTGAACGGAATTTTGACAGGCTTGACCGATGGCTTGACCAGCGGGCTTGAAGCCACACCTTTGGCACCGGTGGCCAACGTGCTCGACATGGGTCTGGGCACTTTGACCGACCTGCTCGGTGTGGCCGCCAACCAGGTGAGCGGCTTCGGTGAAGGAACACCACTGGCACCCGTGTCTGATTTGGTGGCTAGTCTGTTGGGAACCACAGGCCCCAATACCGATGGTGGTGTTGGCGGTGTGGTGGGCACCGTGGTGAACGTGACTGACAGCGTCGGCCAACTGTTGGCTCCGGTGCCTGTGCTGGGTGACCTTGCAGGCACTTTGGGTGGTGTGGTTGATTCAGTGGCCACGGGTAACAACGACGGTGGTTTGGCCGGTGTCCTCAGTGGTCTGGGTGGTGGCCTTCAAGAAGGTTTGGCCCCAACACCTTTGGCCTTGATCGGAGAAGGCGGTAACACCTTGCTGAACACCGTGGGTGGTTTGTTGGGCGGCGTTGGCGATGCGGTGTCGTCGGTGGGCGCCAGCACACCCGCTGCACCAGTCACTAACCTGATCGGTGATCTCGCGGGCTCTTTGGGTGGTGATGTCAGTAATGCCTTGGGCAACATTCCATTCCTCGGCGGTGCGCTGGATGGTTTGACTGGTGGTCTTGGCGGTGGCAGTGCCTTGGGCGAAATTCCACTGTTGGGCGACGTGCTTGGGGGTGATCTGCTCTCCGGTGGGGGTTTGCTTTCCGGCGGAGGTTTGCTTTCCGGCGGTGATGCCTTGGCGGGTATTCCAGTGGTCGGTGATCTGCTGGGTGGTTTGACCTCATCCATCAGTTCGACCAGTGGTGCTGAGGGTGGCTTGCTCGGTGGTTTGCCATTGTTGGGTGACCTGACCAAGACGCTGGGATAAAAGCTGCTCAGCGTATACTTACAGTGCTTATCAGAATATCTCGGTTGATGTAATATTCATTGGATTGCCCGACCCGGCCCACTCGATCTACGGACAGCCCATGAAAACCCGCATCACCGAGATGTTCAACATTCAATACCCACTGGTTTGTCCCGGCATGACCTACGTGGCCAATGCCGATCTGGTGGCGGCCACTGCCAACGCAGGTGGTCTGGGTATTCTGGCCATTGGGCATTTGACACCTGAACAAACCCTCTCTGAAATTCGCAAGGTTCGAAGCCTGACCAGCAAGCCTTTCGGCATTGGTTGCGCATTGATCATGCCGGGTGCCCGTGAAAATCTTGAAGTGGCCTTGAACGAAAAAGTACCTGTAATCAATTTCAGTTTGGGCAGCCCTGCAGATGTTTGCAAGCGTGTGCATGAATACGGCGGCAAAGTTATTGCAACTGTGGTGAACGCCAAACATGCCCTGAAGGCTGAGCAATCTGGTGTAGATGCCTTGTTGGTGACCGGCCATGAGGCCGCAGCGCACGGCGGTGCAGTTACATCACTGGTGCTGGTGCCCGCAATTCGGCAGGTCACCAAGCTTCCAATTATCGCAGCCGGTGGTTTTGGCACAGGTGGCGGTGTGGTAGCAGCCTTGGCCTTGGGTGCTGATGGTGTGGCCATGGGCACGCGCTGGGCCGCGTCGAAAGAAAGCCCGGTGCATGCCAACACCAAAGAACTGATTGTGAAAAAGGAAGTAGAAGACACCATTTACAGCAAGAACTTTGACAGCATTCCTTGCCGGGTCATGACCACGCCCAACTCCAAAAAAATCATGTCCAAGCCATTCAATCCGGTCCGGGCCATGTGGCGCGCATACCTGGCCGCCCGTGAAATGAACAAACCCCTTTTGGGAATCATCAAAGACGTGTTCAAAATGGGATTGGAGCAAACGCTCACCGTGACTTTTTACGGTGCTGCTGTTCTGCAAATCAAGAAAGCCACCATTGAAGGCAATCACACACAGGGTGTGCAGTTGATTGGTCAGGTTCAAGGCTTGGTGCAAGACGTACCCACCGTGGAAGAACTGACCCAACGTGTGATGCGAGAGGTGGATGAGGCCTTGGGACTGGTGAACCAGTTGGCTGGAAATGCGGTGGGCAGTGCACCCGCTGCACCCGAGAAGATCACACGTATCGCTTGACCGGAATTATCAATTTTTTGTGCGCTTTGGGGCGTTTCTTTTTGCCCGGCTTCCTCTATGATCAAGTGAGAAAATCACAAAACCCGATCCAAGCGGGTTTGAAAATCAGGAGGAGCAGATGAAGACAGAACACGACTACATCGTGGTGGGTGGTGGTTCCGGTGGCTGTGCCATGGCCGGTCGCCTTAGCGAAGATTCGGCACTCGATGTATGCCTTCTCGAAGCCGGGGGCGATGGCACTGGCAACCTCATCAACATTCCCAGCGGTGCAGTGGCCATGTTGCCCACCAAAATCAACAACTGGGCCTTTGAAACTACACCGCAGCCTGGCTTGAATGGCCGCAAGGGCTATCAGCCGCGCGGCAAAACCTTGGGCGGTTCATCAGCCATCAATGCCATGGTGTACATTCGTGGCACGGCATCGGACTACGACCGTTGGGCCCATGAAGAGGGGTGCAGCGGTTGGTCCTACAAAGACGTGCTGCCTTATTTCAAACTCAGCGAATGCAACGAGCGTATTCGTGATGCCTACCATGGCAACACCGGCCCGTTGAACGTGGCTGATTTGCGTTCCGACAATCCCTTTCAGCAAATTTATCTGGAAGCTGGCAAGCAGGCTGGTTTTAAAATTACTGACGACTTCAATGGTGCTGATCAGGAAGGCGTGGGCATCTATCAGGTGACCCAAAAAAATGGTGAACGCTTCAGTGCTGCGCGCGCCTACCTGTTTCCGCACTTGCACCGCAAAAACCTCACTGTGCACACCAAGGCCATGGTTCAGCGTGTGCTGTTTGAAGGCAAGCGTGCTGTGGCTGTTGAGGTGTCCATCAATGGTCAAGTCACTGTATTGAGAGCGCGCAAAGAAATCATTTTGACTGCGGGCGCCATTCAAACGCCGCAATTGTTGATGGTTTCCGGTGTGGGCGACTCTTCCGAGTTGGCCCGCCACGACATTGATGTGGTTCATCACCTGCCGGGTGTGGGCAAGAACCTGCAGGATCACCCCGACTTTATTTTTGGTTACTCCACCAAAAGCCTCGATACACTGGGTTTGTCCATTCGTGGCGGCATTCGTTTGTTGCGTGAAATTTTCCGTTACCGCAAACACCGCCGTGGCGCACTCACCAGCAACTTCGCTGAAGGTGGTGCGTTTCTAAAAACCAGCCCCGAGTTGAAAGACCCCAACGTTCAATTGCACTTCGTGGTGGCCATGGTGGATGACCACGCCCGCAAAATGCACATGGGCCACGGTTTTTCCTGCCACGTGTGTTTGTTGCGCCCGCGCAGCCGCGGAAGCCTTACCCTGCAAGGCAACACCATGGACACGCCACCCTTGATTGACATTGGTTTTTTGAAAGACCCGCGCGATCTGGATGAGTTGGTTGAAGGTTTCAAACTGACCCGTAAAATCATGCATGCACCGGCCCTGGCGAAGTTTATCGTGAAAGACAAATTCACCGAGAACGTGCACACCGACGACGAAATTCGTGAAGTGTTGCGCAACCGCGTAGACACTGTTTACCACCCCACTGGCACCTGCAAAATGGGTACCGATTCCATGGCGGTGGTGGATCCACAATTGCGTGTGCACGGGCTGGAAGGTTTGCGAATTGTGGATGCGTCTGTGATGCCCAGCCTGATCGGTGGCAACACCAATGGCCCCGTCATGATGATGGCTGAAAAAGCCGTGGATCTCATTCGTGGCGTGTCGCGTGTGCCCGCACTTGAACAGGCCGAGCACAATGCAAGAGCGCGTCAAGAACACTTGGCGCAGGCGCTTGTTGCACAGCCGGTGTGAGTTCTTGATGCATAAACCTTTTGAGTTTTTATTCAGGGTGCGTTATGGAGAATGCGACCCGCAAGGCGTCGTATTCAATGCCCGTTACGGCGACTACGTCGATTTGGCGCTGACGGAATACATGCGAGCAGCCATGGGTGGTTACAACGAACTTGTGAACATGGGGTATGAAACCCAGGTGGTGCGCCTGCTGACCGAATGGAAAAGCCCTGCGCGGTTTGACGATGTATTGAAAACCAGTGTCTATCCAAGTCACTTTGGTAGCACCAGTTTCACTTTGAATTTTGAATTTGTAAATGCAGACAGCAACATCTTGGTGGCCACCTCACAGGCCACTTACGTGTTGGTGTGTGCCAAAGAATTCACCAAGCAAAGTATTCCAGCAGAATTAAAAAGCGCCCTGCAAGAGGGCGCTGTGGGCAAGCAGATCAATCAGGCTGGCTGATCAAACCGCCAGCGAATAACGCTGAATCACTCGTGCACGCTTGCGCGGATGAATGTTGATTTTTTGCGCATTCTTGCCTGCTACTTCCAGCAACCTTGGGTTCATGATGGCAAACCACAGGGGTGGCACATAGGCAATCAGGAACATGCCGAAGTATCCCGATGGCAAGCTGGGCAGCTCCGGAAAATCACGCAGCGACTGGTAACTGCGCGCCGGGTTGGCGTGGTGATCTGAATGCCGTTGCAATTGAAACACCACGAGGTTGGACACCAAATGATTGCTGTTCCAGGAATGGTGCGGGGCACAACGTTCGTATTCACCATTGGGTAGTTTTTGGCGCATCAGGCCGTAGTGCTCAATGTAGTTGGCACTGGTCAACTGAAATGCACCCCAGAAGGCCACCACGGCCAACACCGGCACCATGGGCCAGCCAAACATGGCAATCAGCGCGGTGTACAACACCAAGGTCATGGCACCGGCCTGCAGCATTTCATTGCCTGCGTTCCAGCGGCTTTTGCCTGCGCGTTCCAGGCGTTCACTTTCGAGCCTCCAGGCGCGTTTGAATGCCCCTGGAATTTCACGCAACATGAATTCGTAAATGTGTTCACCCATGCGTGAGGTGGCCGGGTCTTCCGGTGTGGCCACATCGCGGTGGTGGCCACGGTTGTGTTCAATCGAGAAGTGACCATAACCACCCAGCGAGAGGGTAAACAGCGCCAGTGCTTTGTCCAGCTTGCGCTTTTTGTGGCCCATTTCATGACCCAGGTTTAAGCCAAAGCCTAGCAATGAACCTGTGGTAATGGCCACGGCCAGCCAGTGCAGCCAGTGCAAATCGTGCGTGGCGAGAAAAACCACGTTGAACAAAAAACCGAAGGTAATAATGGGCACCAGCAGGTAGGTGATCACGCGGTAGTACTTGGTGTTCTCCAGTTCGGGCACCGCCTGTTCAGGCGGGTTTTGTTTGTCTTCGCCAAACACAAAATCAAGAATGGGCAAGCCAATATAAAAGAACGCCAGAAAAATCCACAGCCACTGCGTGTGGCCTGTGTACAGGTACATGATCGGGCCGAGTGGCGCGGCAAAGGGCGCAATCACCGACAGCAGCCACATGTATTTCTTGGGGTCTTTGTATTGTGTAGCGGGCAGGGTATTGGAAGTCATTGTTGTGCACCGGGTAGTTCAGGATGGTTTCATCTTAGGCGTGCAAGGCGATGGACAACACCGCGCAGGGTGGCATAAGATCGTCATAAAGTGACAAAACCAAAACAACAACAAACACCACGAGACAACACACTTGACCCAATCTCTGCATGAATCAGTCGCAGCCTTAAAGCCTGCCTTGCACCCGGTGTACGCGCGTTTGCTGTGCGCCGAGTTGCAGCGTCGCGGTCATTTGCCCGAAGAAATTCTGGCCGGCTTGCCCCTGAACTGGCAGCAGCTTCACGAAAGTAACCAGTTCATGAGTTTTGACCAGATGCGCCAGCTGATCGAACACGCACTCAAGCTGAGCAACTGCCCATGGCTGGGTTTGGAGGTGGGGTTGAGAACACCGGCATCGGCCCACGGCACGCTCGGTGCAGCCATGATTGCCAGCAAAAATTTGCCCAGCGCCATGTTGCTGCTGCAGCGCTACGCAGGCTTGCGCCAAAACCTGGCCAATTTGAAGTTTGAACATGAACCCGAGTTTGCCGCAGTGCTGGAGGAATGGGTTGATTTGGGCCCGGTTCGCGAGTACCTGCATTGCCAGTTGCTCGGTGGTTTGGTGCAGTTGCTCACAGCGATGACCGGGCAAGAACTGCCACCGCAACTTCGAATCGAGTGGCCGTTTGAAGCCCCGCCCTGGGCTCATGAATATCAGCGAATTGCGCAACACAACAGCTTTGGGCATGCGCAGTTGCGTGTGGTGTTGGGCAGCACTCTGGTGAACAGCCCTAGCCTGGCTGCCGATGATGAAGCCTTGCAACGTTTGCTTCGCGATTGTGATTTGCAGTTGCAGCGCCTTCAAGCCGGCGGCACCTTGGCCCAGCGCGTGCGCATGCAGTTGCAGCAAAGTGAAGGCCACATGCCTACTTTGCAAAGCATGGCTTCCAGGGAAAACCTGACTGAGCGCACTTTCATGCGTCACTTGCAATCCGAGGGCACCAGTTTTCAGCAATTGCTCGATGAGGTGCGGCAAGAACGCGCCTGCTGGATGCTGGCCCACACCGATTCCACCGTTGAAGCCATTGCTTATGCGCTGGGTTACGAAGATGCATCGAATTTCAGCCGAACATTCAAACGCTGGTGTGGCCAAACCCCGAAGGATTATCGCCACCAACATGCATCGTAAAAGCGTACTTCTTTACTGGAAATAGTTTCAGATTGACGTAGTATTCAGATAATTTTGTAATGTTTTATTGAGTCAACCACTGAGGAATCGAAATGCCAGCAGCGTCGCACACCAAGCTTCTTGAGCCATTGAACCTGGGTTTCACCACCTTGAAAAACCGCGTCATCATGGGGTCCATGCACACAGGGCTTGAAGAGGAAGATCCGGCCAAGCTGGCTGCGTTTTTTGCACGCCGCGCACAAGGCGATGTGGGCTTGATGATCACGGGTGGCTTTGCTACGTCTGAAACTGCCGTGCTGTGGCCCGGTGCTGGCCGCATGACCAGCGAGCAAGATGCACTTCGTCACCGTACCGTGACCGATGCCGTGCATGCTGCAGGCGGAAAGATTGCAATTCAATTGCTGCACGCAGGCCGGCAGGCTTACAACGTGAACATGGTGTCGGCCTCGCCCAAGCAGTCCCCAATTTTTCCATTCACACCCCGTGAATTGACGCCCTCTGAAATTGAGCTGGAAATTGATGGCTTTGCCAATGCCGCGGCTTACGCAAAAATGGCGGGTTACGATGGTGTGGAAGTGATGGGTTCCGAGGGTTATTTGCTCAACCAGTTCCTGACCGAGCGCGGCAATGAACGTACTGACGAATGGGGCGGCACTTTCGAAAAACGCATGCGCTTTCCGCTGGAAGTGGTTCGCCGCATTCGCGCCAAAGTGGGTGCGGAATTTATTATTGTGTACCGCATGTCCATGCTTGACCTTGTGCCCGATGGTCAAAGCATTGAAGAAACCCTGCTGCTGGCCCGCGAGCTGGAAAAAGCAGGCGTCACCATTTTGAATACAGGTATTGGCTGGCACGAAGCAAAAATTCCAACCATTGCCACGCAGGTGCCACGCGGCGCATTCACCTGGGCCACGCGCAAAATCAAGGAAGTGGTGTCCATTCCAGTGGCTGCATCTAACCGCCTGAATATGCCCGGCGATGCAGAGCGGGTTTTGCAAAATGGCGATGCCGACATGATCGCAATGGCACGCCCGTTTTTGGCCGACCCCGACTGGGTTTTAAAAACCAAAGAAGGCCGGGTGGATGAAATCAACACCTGCATTGGTTGCAATCAGGCTTGCCTTGACCACACCTTTGGTGGCAAGCGTTGCAGCTGTTTGGTGAACCCACAGGCCTGCCATGAAACCGAGCTTGTTTTTGTCAAAGCCACCGCGAAGAAAAAAGTGGCGGTGGTGGGTGCAGGCCCGGCGGGCATGTCGTTCTCGCTGACCGCTGCACAGCGTGGTCACGCAGTAACCCTGTTTGATGAAGCCAAGGAAATTGGCGGGCAGTTCAACATTGCCAAGCAAGTGCCCGGCAAGGAAGAATTTCATGAAACCATTCGCTACTTCAACACCATGTTGAAGAAAGAGGGCGTGAACTTCCAATTGGGCAAACGCGTATCCGCCGATGATTTGAAAGACTTTGATGAAGTGGTGCTGGCCACAGGCATTATTCCCAATGTGCCCAGCCTGCCGGGTGTTGATCACCCCAAGGTGATGGGTTATCTCGATGTGTTGAAGCACGGCAAGCCGGTGGGCCAGCGCGTGGCCATTGTGGGTGGTGGTGGTATTGGTGTGGATACTGCTGAGTTTTTAACGCATCATGGAGTAGAGCAATCACCTTCCACCAGCATTGAGGACTTCTGCGAATTCTGGGGAATTGACCGCGATCAAAAAGCGCGTGGTGGCATTGCAGGCGTCAAAGCCAACCCTGAAAAAGCCACTCGCCAAATTACCATCTTGCAGCGCAAGCCCAAGAAAATTGCGGGCCCCGGCAAAACCACAGGCTGGATCCACCGTGCTGCGCTGGAAGCCAAGGGCGTGCGTTTGTTGTCAGGTGTGGAGTATATCGGCGTTGAGGATGCAGGCTTGCGCATTCGTACACCCGATGGTGCAGAGCACTTGCTGGAAGTTGACAACGTGATTGTGTGTGCAGGCCAGCACCCCAACCGTGAGCTGGAAGAATCAGTTCTTGCCTTGGGCAAGCCAGTTCACATCATTGGTGGTGCATTCAAGGCCGCCGAGCTGGACGCCAAGGAAGCCATCAACCAAGGTGCCCGCCTGGCCGCAACCGTGTGATTGCTCAGGACGCCAACAACAAGGTTGTTTTTCCAACAGCCTACACGCGCACATTGGCGCGTGAGCAGGGGCTGGACCACAAGGGCCAGCTTCTGCTGTTGAAAGGCACGCGCCTTGCGCCGGCTGATCTGCTTGAACTGAACAAATACATTGATGCAGAAACCCAAGCGGTGATTGTGCGCAACGCACTGCAACTCAGCGGCAACCCCGCCTTGGGTTTGCGCTGGGGGGCAAACTTGCACCTGGCTGCGCACGGGCCATTGGGCACTTTGATTGCCTCATCGCCCACCTTGGGCCACGCCTGGAAAGCCACTGAAAAGTTTCACGACATACGGGGTGGCTTTGCCCGCATGGAAGGCCACATTGCGAGCGATCACTTCGCGGTGATCATCAACATGGGCATCGCGCTGGATGAAGTGGGGCGCTTTTTTTGTGAAGCCGTACTGGCCACCATGGTCAACCACCTGGGCATGATCATTGGCAATTCAAAGCCTGCCTTGCGAGTGGAGTTGGCGTATTCTGCCCCGGCCTATGCCGATCAATATCCCGAGTTTCTTCACGCACCTTGCCTGTTTGGCAAAACAAAAACTAAAATCGTGATTCCCCATGGTTTGGCGCTGATGCAAAATCCCATGGCCGACCCGGAAACCCATGCCATGGCGTTGGCACGCTGCGAGCAGTTGTTGCTTGAGCAAAGGCGACCCAGCAACTGGGCGGCCAGGGTCACCGAGTTGTTGCGCAGCAACCCGGGTCAAATCTGGACCTGTGAGCAAGTGGCAAGCCACTTTCATTTGTCATCTCGCACCTTGATGCGCTACCTGCGCGATGAACACACCAGTTACCAAACCCTGCGCGATTCTGAACTGGCCCGGCAGGCCAAACTCAGCCTGCTGGTCAGCAACAACACCGTTGAATCGGTGGCACTGAGCCTGGGGTATCAAGAGGTGTCCAACTTCAGGCGTGCCTTCAAGCGCTGGTTTGGCATGTCGCCCCAAGCGTTTATTGAACAAAGCAGGGTAAATTAAGACAGTCTGTCGCTATTTACCCCCATTGTGTCCGGCTTTGCCCTAGGCCAAACAGAGCACATGCAACAAGATGGTTGCATGAGTTCAATGTCCAAATCCGTCACCTTGTTTCTTCGCCTGTGCCAAGGACGCTTACTGGCTGCCCGCAATCCTGAAAAGGTGTGGCGTGTGGGCGAGCGCGTCACCAACCTGTTGCAGAAAGCGTCCCGAATACCGGCAGGTATTCATGTGCAAAAGCGAATCGTGGATGGCGTGCCGGTGGAAATCATCGAGAACAACAGCGTGCATGCCAACCAACAGCAAACCCTGCTGTTTTTGCATGGCGGTGGTTTTGCATTTGGCAGCGCCGCCAATTACCGGGCTTTTGTGGCGCGCCTGTGCAAGAAATCGGGCATTGCCCGTGCTTGGGTGCCCGATTACACCTTGATGGGCAAGGCGCCATTTCCGGCCGGTTTGAACGATGTGATTACTGTGTGGAAAGCCCTGTTGCTTGAACACGGGCAAGACGAACTGTTGCTGGCTGGCGATTCCGCAGGCGGCAATTTAAGCCTTGCGCTGTGCCACGCCATGAATGCCAGCGATCTGCGCTTGCCTTCCCGCGTGTATTTGAGTTCGCCCTGGCTTGATCCTTCACTGAGTGAAAACGACATTCGCCCTGAAGTGGTTGATGCCTTCCTGGGGCGCAACGAGGCGCAAGCCCGCGACTGGCTCAAGCGCATGTTTGCCACACCGTATGCCAACCATCACAACCCCGAAAACCCATTGATCTCGCCACTGCTTGGCGACCTGTCTGCTTTGCCGCCGGTGTATGTGCAGTGCTCGGCCAATGAGGTGTTCATGATCGACAGCTTGCGCTTGGTCAAACAGGCACAGCAGTTGGGCACCGTGTGCCATGTCGATGTGTGGTCGGGCGTTTTTCACGATTTCATTTTGTTTTCACCCACCATGCCGGAAGGGCGTGCCGCATTTGCGGCGGCGGCCGCCTGGTTGGGGCAGGGCGAGGTTCGTCGCCCACCTGTCTTTCAAACCCGCATTCGACAACTCTCATCCCCTGTTTAAGGCGTCACCTATGTTCACCACCTATTTCAATGAAACCCATGAGGAAGCGCGCCGCAATATTCGCCGCTTTGTTGAACGCCATGTCACGCCCCACATCAATGAGTGGGAAGAGGCGGGCACCTTTCCGCGCGAAATTTACAAACTGGCCGGCGAGGCAGGCATTTTGGGTATCGGCTACCCCGAAGAATTTGGAGGTAATTCTGAAGGGGATTACTTCATGAGCCTGGTCGCCACCGAAGAACTGCTGCGTGCAGGCTCCGGAGGTTTTTTCTCCAGCCTGATGTCGCATGGCATTGCCTTGCCACCAATCGCCAAGTGGGCCAGCCCCGAGATGAAAGCGCGCATTGTGCCTGAAGTGTTGAGTGGCGAGAAAATCATCGCCCTGGCAGTGACCGAGCCCGGAGGTGGCTCGGATGTGGCCAACCTGAAAACCCGCGCCGTGGATTGCGGCGACCACTACAAAGTGTCAGGTTCTAAAACCTATATTACATCTGGCATTCGCGCCGACTATTACACCGTGGCCGTGCGCACTGGGGGCGATGGTTATGGCGGCATCAGCATGTTGTTGATCGAGAAAGGCACGCCGGGTTTCACCACAGGCCAGCCTTTGGAAAAAATGGGCTGGTGGTGCAGCGACACGGCCGAGCTGTTTTTCGACAATGTGGTGGTGCCCAAATCCAATTTGATTGGCATTGAAAACGGCGGATTCATGATGATCATGACCAACTTCGAGGCCGAGCGTTTGGGCCTGGCTTGCTATGCCAACAAGCTGTCGGAACTGGCATTCAACGAGGCCTTGAACTACGCCAAAAACCGCAGCACTTTTGGAAAACCCCTGAGCAAGCACCAGGTGATTCGCCACAAACTGGCCGACATGGCAACACAACTGGAAGCCAGCCGTGAGTTCACTTACCGCGTGGCTGCGCGCATGCAGGCGGGCAAACCGGCTTTGAAAGAAGTGTCCATGGCCAAAAACTTTGCCACCAAAACGTCCGACTTCATTACCTATGAAGCCGTGCAAATTTTTGGTGGCATGGGCTATATGCGCGAAAGTTTGGTGGAGCGTTTGTACCGCGACAATCGAATTGCATCCATTGGCGGTGGCACCTACGAAATCATGAATGAAATTATCGGCAAGCAGTTGGGCTTGTAAAAGTTAAAGGAACACACACACCATGTTGGCAGACTATCCATTGAAATACCTGGCCTTGCACTGGCCCAACATTCGATCCATGGGTTGGGCGGCCATTCGCAATGCCACGCCTATTACCCGGCCCGGCACCTTGCCGGAATTGCCCGTGCACCACAGCATGCATGTGCCTGCCTTGAACAATGAACTGCTGGACCAATATGTGGCCTGGACAGGCGCACCTGCCAATCGCTACCGCACCGAAATGCCTGCGCACTTTTGCAGCCACTGGGCCATGCCCATGCTGGCCAAGCTGGGCAGCCTTGCGCCGTACAATTTGTTGTCGCTGCTCAACCAGGGCTTGCGCATGCAAATTCACAAGCCACTGAATCGCGATGAGGCCATCGCCTTGCGCGGCAGCTTGATGGATGTGAGCGACGATGGTGACAAAGTGCGCATTCACACCCGTGTGCAGGCCAGCAACCCCAAGGGTGAACTGGCCATGGTCATCGACAGTTACTCCACCGTGCCCCGGGCAAAACTTGCTGGCAAAAGCAAACCCGCCAAGCGCGAAGAATATGAATTCAACACCGCAGGAAACTGGGATGCCGAGGAAGACGACGGCCTGGCCTTTGCCATGTTGACGGGCGACTTCAATCCCATTCACACCATCAAGGCGGTGGGCAAACGCACGCGTTTCAAAAGCTGCATTTTGCATGGCTTCGGGCAATTGGCCCGCACCTGGGAAGTGTTAAACAACGCCGGTTATTCCGTGGCCGATCTTGATGTTCGATGGATCAAACCACTGCCATTGCCCAATGCGGGCATGCAGGTGCAAACCAGTACAGCGAAGGACTCTGAAGGCTACACGCAGCTGCGTTTGACCGCAGCCAATGGCACCTTGCACATGGTGGGGCGCTTCAAATGAAGTCAATTCGCAAAGCAGTGATTGTGGATGGCGTACGCACCCCGTTTCTCGATTCGGGTGGTGCCTATTCCCAGCTCATGACCTATGAGCTGGGCGGCAAAGCCATTGCGGGTTTGGTGAGCAAAACAGGTATAGATGCAAACCGCGTGAACATGGTGACCATGGGCACCGTGTTGCATGAAATTGAAACTTCCAACGTGGCGCGTGAAAGCATGTTGAGCGCTGGTTTGCCAGCCACCATTCCCGCTTACACCACCTCCATGGCTGGTTTGTCGGCCAGTGTGGGCTTTGCCAATTTGTGCGACATGATTGCCCTGGGCCGAATCGAGGTGGGCATTGCAGCAGGCGTGGAAAGTTTCTCGGATATTCCCATTCGCTATTCGCAAAAAATTCGGCGTGCAGCCATGAAGGTGCGGCAAGATTCATCTGCCAAAAACATACTGAAAAACCTGGCCAGCCTTCGCCCAGCCGACTTGAAACCCGAAATGCCCACCGGCACCGACTTCACCACCCGCAAAACCATGGGTGTGTGCGCCGAACAAATGGTGCGCAAGTTCAAAGTAAGTCGCGAGGATTGCGATGCATTCACTGTGCGCAGCCACCAGTTGGCCATTGAGGCACTGAACCAAGGCCACTTCGACGGCACCATTATTCCGGTACAGGTACCCGGCTTTAAACAGGCCATTACGCGGGATAACACCCCCCGCGCAGACAGTAATATCCAGAAGCTAAGCAGCATGCGTACCATTTTCAGCAAAAGTGGTGTGATTACCGCTGCAGGTTCGTCCCGGTTTACCGATGGCTCAGCCGCCTTGTTGGTCACCAGCGAGAAAGCCGCACACGACATGGGCCTGCAGCCCTTGGCCGAAGTGGTCGATTATCAATTGGCCGCAGTGAAAAGCCTGGAAGAAGAAATGTTGCTGGGGCCAGCGGTGTCCATTCCAACTTTGTTGGCGCGAAACAAGTTGAGCATGGCTGATATCGACGTGTGGGAACTTCATGAAGCTTTTGCAGCCCAAGTGTTGGTAAACATCGCTTGCATGCAGCGCATCGAGTTTGCAAATGAGTATTACGGTGGTGTGGTACCTGGCGAGCTGCCTGTTGAAAAGCTGAACACCTGGGGTGGGTCGCTTTCCTTGGGCAATCCGTTTGCGGCCACAGGTATTCGCCTGCTCACCACGGCAGCCCGAAGGTTGCAGGTGGAGAACAAGCGTTATGCAGTGGTGTCCAGCTGTGCAGGTGGCGGCTTGGGCGCTGCAATATTGCTGGAGAACACGCGCCGTTAGGCGCTTGGGCTTTTAGTCGTCGTCGTCATCATCGTCGTCGCGATCGTCCCAATCGTCGTCGTCATCGTCATCATCATCGTCGTCGTCCCAAACACGCCGATCGTTGTAGCCGTCGAAGCCAAGGGCTGCATAGGCCGATGGAATCAGAATGTTGATGTCGATATTGGCTTTGTGGTTGCGATGGTCACCATCGCCAGCTTGGGCCAGTTGGGAAAAGGCCAAGGTAGTGCCCAAGGCAATGATGGAAACAAGCGTTTTCATTGAGTACTCCAGATGAAAATAGGCTGGTTGAACAATTCGATCAAGGTGTTATCGCTTAACTCTTGGCCAGCTTTGCAGGTTGACAAATTGAATGTGAAATTTTTTTGAAACAGCCAGCGTGCTGATATTCTTGTACCAACATAAAAAAACGAAGTACAACGGGAGACAAACACATGAGTGCAGCGCAGTACGACAAATTTGAAACCCTGCTGGATTGCCTGGACCACTGGGCAGCCACTCAACCCAACAAGGTTTATTTCACCCAGCCTTTTTCAACTGAAAAAACGGTGGACTACACCTGGGGCCAAGTGGCCGACCAGGTGAACAGAATGGCCGCGTACCTGCAATCACTGAACCTGCCCGAGAAAACCCACATCGGCATTTTGGGCAAGAACAGTGCGCACTGGATCATGGCCGACCTCGCCATTTGGCGGGCAGGGCATGTGTCCATTCCCTTGTACCCCACACTGAATGCTGAAACCGCTGAATACGTGCTGGAGAACAGCGACTCCAAAATGATCTTCATCGGCAAAATGGACGAGTTGTGGCGCGTGGTCGAAAAGGGTATTCCCACCAGCATGCCCACCATTACTTTGCCGCTGGCGCCCCAGTTGGCCCACGCCAAAAAATGGGACGACATTGTAGCCGCCACTGCACCCACCCAAAACCCGGTGAAGCGCAGCAAAGACGAAATGGCCACCATGCTGTACACCTCGGGCAGTACCGGCAAACCCAAGGGCGTGATGATCTCATTCAACGCCATGATCAGCGCACTGCGCGGCACCTCCAAGGTGATGAGCTTCAGCAACACCGATCGCATGATCTCCTACCTGCCGCTGGCCCACGCCGCCGAGCGCGCCATTCTGGAAACCGGTTCGTTGTTCTACGGCTTCCATGTGTACTTCTCGTTCGGGCTCGACAGTTTTATTCAAGACTTGCAACGCGCACGGCCCACCTTGTTTTTCTCGGTACCGCGTTTGTGGACCAAGTTTTACAACGGTATTTGCGGAAAAATTCCGCTGGGTGTGCAGCAAGTTATTTTCCGCATCCCCATTCTTTCCGGTTTGTTCAAAAAGTTCTTGCTGAAAAAACTGGGCTTGTCTGAAGTTCGCATGGCGCTCAGTGGCTCCGCACCATTGGCCCCGGCGCTAATGTCTTGGTACCGCAACCTGGGCCTTGATTTGCTCGAAGGCTACGCCATGAGCGAAAACTTCGCTTACTCGCATTGCAGCCTGCCCGGCAAGGTGCGTGTGGGCTACGTGGGCAACACCTATCCCGGCGTGGAATGCAAAATTTCCGAAGTGGGTGAGGTGCTGGTAAAAAGCCCTTGCAACATGATGGGCTATTACAAAAACCCCGAGCTGACCGCGCAGTCGTACACCGAAGATGGCTTCTTGAAAACAGGCGACATGGGCGTGATCGACGACCAAGGCCGCTTGAAAATTACCGGCCGCGTGAAAGAATTGTTCAAGACCAGCAAGGGCAAATACATTGCGCCTGTGCCCATTGAAAACCGTTTGAATGGCCATGAATTGATCGAGGCCGTGTGCGTTACTGGCCCCTCGTTTTCACAGCCGTTTGCGCTGGTGATGTTGCCCCTGGAAGAACACAAACAAGTGGAGCAAAACCCCTCTGAGGCCGCACGGGTTGAAAGTGAAATGACCGAGCTGCTGAACCATGTGAATGGCCAGCTTGAAGCGCATGAGAAGTTGAGTTGCATTGTAGTGGTGAAAGACCTGTGGACCATGGAAAATGGCTTCCTGACCCCCACCATGAAAATCAAGCGCAATGTGATCGAGGAGAACTATCTGCCCAAGGCAGAAGCCTGGGTGAAAATGAAAAAACCAGTGGTGATTGAGCAGTAAGCGAGTTGCAAGTCGGCATTGTTACAGGCCCCAATTTGAGTGGGTGGTAGGCAGTAAATTGCTTCGATATTCTTCGGTAGTTAACACTTGTTTGCACTAATTAACGGTGTGTTAACTATCTGTTTAATAAGTTGAAACAATTGGCCTACTCAAAAAAGGGGTGTTGTATGAGTTTGAATCGGTTTTTCGGTGCCAGCATTTTAAGCTTGGCGATATTGGCGGGCTGCGGCGGCGGTGGTGATGGCACTGCGCCAGCAACAGGTGGCGGCGGCGGTGGCGGTGCTACCACTTCCGGCCAGCTTACCAATTCACCAATCGATGGTGTCAGCTACAGCGCAGCACCAAGCGGATTGACAGGCACCACCATGAACGGTGGCATGTTCAATTTCCAGGCAGGTGACACAGTTACCTTTAATATCGCCGGCTTGCAAATTGCAGTGCCAGGTGGCGCACGCATTACACCCCAAACAATCGCTGAAGAGTTGGCTGATGGCAATGCAACAACGCAAGCCAATATTCTGGCCAACCTCACCACGTTTTTCCAGACCATAGACAGCGATGGCAACGCCGAGAACGGCTCCGTGACGATTCCTGACAATATTGAGTTCGCGAACGCTGCTGATCTCTTGAACAACCTGGAAATGGCGCCAGCGGACTTTGCCATGGCATTCCAGACAGCGATTGAGGGCGCATATCCAGAAGGTAGCGAGCCCACAGTCGTTGATTCAACAGAGGCCATGCTTCGCTTCTACAGAAACGAACTGCAAGGCAACTGGCGTTTGGTCAGCGCTACAGGTGGTGGCGAAACGATTGCCAGCGATGCCAACTACCAGGTTTTGTTGAGCTTTGACGTTGGTAATACGAACGCAGCAAATGACGGTGTTGTGAATTCGTTTGTGTTCTCCGAATTCGACATCAGCGATCCTGCCGATGAGTTTTCATTTGTTGGAGTTGGCACCACGAACTACAACAGTGAAACAGCTGAATTCCAGTTCACCAGCTTGCCGCGCGCTTTGGTTCCCGATTTCACAAGCCCACCCGGTACTAACAACTCTTCGACTGAAAGTGATCCATTTCTGTACTCTTCAAAAGTTGCGCTTGATGGCACACAACTGGTACTCACTTTGGTCGAACAGGGCATCACGATCGTTGCCACCTTCGAGCGTTTCAATAACGTGAAAGGCAGTCTGATCGGAACCTGGTACGAAGTTCTTCCGCCCGAATTTTCAACCGGTGGACCTACCACTGTCGCCGCGCCTGCCGAAAATGGCAGTGTGGATTTCGGCGATGATGTGGCATCCGTGTTTTACTACTTCCTGTCCAATTCGCGCGTTATGTTGGTGTTCACCGATCTGCCCGCGGTTGACAACGGAGAAGAGGCCAACGGCGTGATTGTGGCCGACTACACACTGGCGAATGGCCGGTTGACCTTCACCAATGTGTTGCTTGATTCGGTGAGTGACGTCTCAGCACCCGATCCTGCTGTGGGTGATGGCGACTTTGTCACAGTCGGAGCTGCGAATCCAAACGACACAATGCGCGTATTGACCGAAGGTGACATCAGCAATGAACAGGAAACCTATGAAATCTATCGAATCCTGTCTTTGAGTGAACGTGTGGGTGCTTTTGAGCAAGCTGCTCCTGCCGAGGCCGTTGAAGCGAGATAATTCGCCTTAATTGCCAACCTAGTTGAAATAAAAAAGCCCGGATTCTTCCGGGCTTTTTTTACGCCAGCGTACCTTCCCTGAAATCTTGCAAGGCCTGCCGAATTTCCTGTTCGGTGTTCATCACAAACGGGCCATATTGCGCAATCGGCTCATTCAGCGGCTTGCCAGCAATCAGCAATGCTTTTGCATCGGCGCTGGCTTCTATCACCACGCCATCACCTTGGTTTTTCAAAATCGCCATGCGTTTGTCGCCCACCACTTGGCCGACTACCTTCACTTCGCCTCGGTAAACAAACACCACCGCATTGTGTTGAGCAGGCAGTTCTTGTACAAATTTCGAACCCGCTGGCAAATGCAAATCAAGATACAAAGGCTGCGTGCCTTCGCGGCTGACCGCACCTTCTACGCCGTGGCTATGGCCTGCAATCACGGTAACCGCAACACCTTCAGCAGTTTTTAACTGGGGCAAGTCGTTGTTCTTGAAATCGCGATACCAAGGCGTGCACATTTTGTCTTTCGCGGGCAGGTTCAACCACAGCTGAAAGCCTTCCATCACGCCTTCTTCCTGTTGCGGAATTTCACTGTGAAACACACCGCGCCCGGCCGTCATCCACTGCACACCACCGTTTTCCAGCAAGCCTTTGTTGCCCTTGCTGTCCTCGTGCAACATGCGCCCGGCAATCATGTACGTGATGGTTTCAAACCCACGGTGCGGGTGGTTCGGAAAGCCCGCAATGTAATCGTTCGGGTTGTCGCTGCCGAAGTTGTCCAGCATCAGAAATGGGTCTAGCCTGCGCTGCAGGTTTTGCGTAATCACACGGGTCAGCTTCACGCCAGCACCATCGCTGGTGGCTTGGCCCACCACAATGTGTTCTACGGTGCGCGGCTGTTGTACAGAAACTGGTTTTGGCGCGTTCATAAATACCTCTCAATGAACTGATGAATACTTCGATTTTACCGCACACCACAAGGTGCGGAAGGCCTTGTGGAACAAACACTTCCAGTAAAAGAACCTGGTTTCATATTGCACTGCAAAATAATTTATGCAATTGAATCAATGGTTTGCTGTGTTTCCAAAAACAAACGCTCGTTTGAAATTTAGAGTGTTTTTCTAACGTTTACAGTTGTTAATGACGAAAATGATTGATACATTGAGTAATGTAATCGTTAGTACCAAAGTATAAAAATAGCTGCAACCAAAGGAGTACACCATGAAAGTCATTCCAGTGCGCCGTGACGTCAAAATCAACCTTGACGAGTCCCGCATCAACAACTGGCACGAAGCCGGTGAGCACGTCACCCATTTCTTCAACGCACTGTCGGTGTTGTTCCCCGCAGGCGAGCGTTTGTTCATGGACTCCGTGCGCGCCTACAAAGATCAGGTGACCGACCCCGAACTGAAACAAGCCATTACCGCATTTATCGGCCAGGAAGCGCTGCACAGCCGTGAGCACGAGGAATACAACGAGATGATGGACCGCAGTGGCGTGCCCGCTTTGAAGCTGGACAAAATGCTGTGGAATTTGCTGGGTGGTTTGCAAAAAGGCCTGGGCAAAAAATTGTCGCTGGCTGGCACCATTGCGCTGGAACATTACACCGCCATCATGGCCGACGCTGTGTTGAAAGATCCAAAAGTAACCGGCGAGAAATCGGACGAAGGTTTCAAGCAAATGTGGCAGTGGCATGCGTACGAAGAAACCGAGCACAAAGCCGTGGCGTACGACGTGTGGAACACCGTGATTCCCGACAACGTGTACAACCGCTTCATTCGCCGCTTTGGCATGGTGCTGGCCACCGTTATTTTCTGGCCCGTGATTATGTACTTCCACGCACGCCTGGTATTCGCCGACCCCAACACCAAGGGCAAGCACCTGCAAGGCTACAAAGCCGTTGCCAAAATGTTGCTGGGCAAGGAAGGCATTTTCCGCAATGCGATGAGCGACTTCTTCGATTACTTCCGCGCCGACTTCCACCCCTGGGACCATGACAACAGCCACTTCATGAAAGAGATCGACGCTTTCGTGGAGAAGGTCAATCAAGCCATGCGCAATCCCAACCCCGAAGTGAAAAAAGCAGTGCGTGCACGCATGAGCAAAGCTGTGACCAAGGCACCCGTGGCCGTATAAAAACAATAATTTTTTCTTCCTGAAAACCGGACCATTCGTAGCGGGGTGGTCCGGTTTTTTTATTTCCGTGAGTTTTTTAGTCAGTTACACCGCCCTTCAAATGAGGGGTGGTGTTTTTTGCTGGGTGTTTGATAACAAGGCTGGGTGCGGGTTTTGGCGATTGATTAATTATTGAGCAAAGGGGTGAGGGAAGAGAAATGCTTGATGTTGGTGCAGGATTATTTTACTTTTTATTACGATTCAATTTAGTTTGTGCAGTAAGTGTGGGCCTCAGCATTGGCCGGCGGTAGCTATGGTGGGTCACCATTACAGGCGTTGAGTTTCTAAATTCACCGCAATACCTGACTCATTCTCAAATCACAAGGGGAACGCTCATGGCAACGAAAGGTGGTAGTAAAGCAGGTACATCGATGACGCCAAAGGCGGCTGCCCGAATCCAAAGTTCAACTGCTAAACAGAGTGGAGGTAGTGTCGCAAAGGGAAGTTTTGCGGCTCGTGCTCAATCGGCTGCTGCAACCAAACCCACAGCACCCAAAGTAACCGGGACTCAAGCTGCAAAGGCTGCATCTAGTGTTCTTTCCAATATCGCCACTGGAAAATCTTCAAAGTCCGCCGCTGGTAGTGCCTTGTCACAGGTAGTGCCAAAGAAGGTCACTTCGTCGCCCGCCGCCTCTGCTGCATCCAAAACGCTTCGTGACGGTCGCACAAGCTCGCCTTCTAAGTCGGCTGCAGGTTCCGCTCTCGCGCAAAAGCATGTTCCGAAAAAGCGCTAGTGAATCTAACTCTAAAGTCCAAACGCACGCTGCGCGACAAAGCCGCGACGATCTGGTGAATTCTACGTTAGGTCTAAATGGATAAACCCCATCAACGAATTGGCTCAATTAGTAACGCTCACGTGGGCGCTGATTTTGAGAAACTTGCATTACTTTACTTCGAGAAACAAGGCACAAAACTCATCCGCAATTTTCCACTCGACATAGGTGTCAACAACAAAAAGAAGAAACATTGCTTCGACCTTGGTTCAGCTAATTTGAAAATCATTGTGGAATGCAAGTCGCATAAGTGGACTTCTGGAGGTAAGGTTCCTAGCGCCAAAATGACCACCTGGAATGAAGCCATGCTTTATTTCCATTTAGCACCACAAGATTTTAAAAAAGTTTTCTTCACTCTGCACGATAAGAGACAAGTTACTGGAGAGACACTCGTTGCTTACTATAAAAGAACTTATCTCCATCTTATTCCTGAACGAGTTGAGTTTCTTGAATACGATGAATCAACTGGTGACATTATTCGTGAGTAGAAAACCAAACCCATCATTCAAGCCGGACGCGCTGTCTCGCGCCTCATGTTTTAAACTTTAGAGTGTTTCTCATGGACCGTGACCAAACATACGTAATTCCTTTGGACTATGGCGATCGAAAGGGCGAGCGCGAATTTGTTCGTGCAATCCTGGGCAGATATGACCGTGATACTTTGGTCGGCGCAGTGCTGTTCGTGAATAACAATCCGTATTCGCTTCAGTCATTTCTTTGCCTGAATTTTTGGAAAGATTCTGAAGACTTTGAGCAATGGCTGGAAGCAAATTACCCGACCAAGTTGAGAGACTTTCGGTTCCTCTTTTCAGAAATTGGGTGTGCCGTATTTCAAAAGGGATTCAATGTTCTCTCGTTCACAGATGACTCGATGCTAGAACTGCAAATGTCGGAGGAACCAAATGGTATTTACTTGTTCCCCGATCGCGAACTAATGAATGAGAAGTTCGGAAAGCCAAACACAGCAAGTACGTTGTCGGTCTTCCTCTCTCATTCCAGTAAGGATAAGCCGTTTGTCGAGTCTGTTTTTTCCGAACTACACAAGAACGATATTCGTGCTTGGTATGACCGCTACGAAATCCATCCTGGTGACAGCATTACCGATAGTATCAACGAAGGCTTGCGGAAGTGCCATCTCGGACTTCTGTTCTTTTCAAAGAACTTTCTCGATCCTCGGTCAGGGTGGCCCATAAATGAGGCCAACTATTTCTTCTCGCAACGGATGCGGGAAAACAAGAAGAACTTTATTATCGTAAATCTTGACCTCGAAGTTTCAGAGATGCCGCCGCTTATGCAAGATTACCTTTTCATTGATTGGCGTAGCCCCGGTGCAATTCAACAACTTGTAGACGCCATCACTGGTGAGCAGAAAGCTCTCTAACCCTGCGTTCCACCGGACTTTGAGCAATCAAGCCGCACAGCGCCAGTGGCCACCACCTTATTCAGCACAATCTGAATTAAGGAGCTAAAAATGAGCACACGCCAAATCCATGTATTCATAAGTCATGCATGGAAATACTCTGGCCACTATCAAACTCTGGCAGATTGGATTTTTAATCAGAGTTGGAGTGTGGGGCAAGCATCTCTGGATTTTAGAAATTATTCGGTTCCAAAAGATGACCCAATTCATGATGCACCAAATGATGAACAGCTTAGAGATGCGATTATGCGGCAGATCTCAATGAGTCATGTAGTGGTCATTCCTACAGGAATGTACTCCAACTATAGCAAGTGGATCGCAAAGGAAATCGAAGCTTCAACTGGTCTTAGCAAACCTATTCTTGCCGTTAACCCTTGGGGACAGCAACGAACGTCAAGCGTAGTTGCAAATGCGGCGTCAAAGATAGTCGGATGGAATAAGCAGACAGTAGTAGATGGTATTTGGGAGTTATACAAATAGTGAGTAAGTTAGAAATAACCTCAAATGAGCTTCCGGGTTTGTACCAATCAGCAAATCAAGCATCTTTAAATGCACAAGAGAACTACTTCACCGGATTGCGATGGTATCTTATCCTTCTGGTAGGCGCGGCATATACCTCATATGCCATCCCTACAAATGCCTTTGGTGCATTGCTTTCAGCGGGACTTTTCCTTATTACTTTGGGAATTCTTGTCTTCATTCGTGTACAGCGCCCAGATGACACTTGGTATAACGGGCGAGCGGTTGCTGAATCAGTAAAAACAAGAAGCTGGCGATGGATGATGAGGGCTGAGCCATATGACGCCTGCGAGAGCATGGAGTTTGTTTCTAAGCAGTTTATCAACGACCTGAAGGCAATCCTAGAGCAAAATAAAAGTCTTTCTCACTCGTTGCAACTCACAAGCGCCGTCAAAGACCCAATCTCGCAAGCAATGAAGGATGTTCGCTCAAGTAACGTAAAAGATCGCTTGTTGATTTACATCGATCAAAGAGTACAGAATCAAGTTGAGTGGTACTGGCTCAAGGCTCGCTTTAACAAGCGAAGGGCGCAGCAGTGGTTTTGGGTTTCCGTAATTCTGCATGCGATCGCTATTGCTATGTTGTTATATCGCATTAAGGATCCGTCGTTTTCGCTTCCTGTAGAAGTTATTGCAACGGCTGCAGGGGCTGCATTAACCTGGCTCCAAGCGAAAAAGCACAACGAATTAAACTCTGCATATGCTTTAACAGCACATGAAATTGTCTTAATTAAGGGCGAGTCGGATTCTGTTCACGATGAAAAGCAACTGTCTGAGTATGTGATAAATAGCGAGACTGCATTTTCGCGCGAACACACTCAATGGGTCGCTCGAAAGGGCGATTAATGCGCAACAAAACTCTACGCGGCGCTCCAAATTTGCCGAAGAGCGCGGCTTTATGCCTTAGGAAATAATTGTGGCTAATCCAGTTAAAGAATTTCATCAGTATTTGACGAATGCAACTAACTCTCATGTTAGCCATGCTGAATATTTAGCATCGCCAGCCGTTTCTTTCTTGAAATATACGGTTGAAGCTAAAAGCTCAATTGACCTTTGCGCTAGATATTTCCCAAAAAAAGTAAATGGACAATTCACAAAGGACAGCCTTGATAGTCTTCAGCACCTGATATCAGCTTCCCTTCCGACAATCATGGGCCACTTTGAGACTTATCAGAGGTATTTGTTTGCTGGAATCTTTGATTTATCTGTTTACTTTGAAAACTTTGACACAAACAAATTTTTTGAGAATTTGTCAAAGGAAACAAATATAAACATTGATTGGCCAAGGTTAGCTGCGCACCGAGGCATCGGTGCACATTCAATAGGTACATTGCTAGCCGACTCCATGTCTGGCTGGCATGATCCAGAAAGGGTTAATAGATATTTTGGAGCATACAAGCTGCCTTTCACTCCGTATGGGGTTGATGCCATAGAAAAACTAAAAACATTATGGCAATTACGCCATTCAATTGCTCATACTGGCGGCACATTATCGCTTGCTGATGCGCAAAAGGTTAAATCGTTAAAAAACTATGGCGGAAAGCAAATAGCATTTGAAAAGCAATTTACATTTGAAGTCGCTCGAAAACTTCACCCAATAGTGAAGTCGGCAACAGTGGGGTTAGGAACTGCTTTTACTACTAAGGTTATTCCAAGCTTGGGGACTCACGAAACAGCGAAGATCAATAAATTTTTCGAGGTTAGATCTAGCATCCCATCATGGTTAAAATAGGCATAACACGGTGCTTAAAAATGACGCCAATTCCGCTGCGCTCCATTGGCGCCTTTTAGCTCGGCGTTAGGCCTAAAGATGGGTTCTCCGGAAATTTGGTGCGAGGCTGGCGTTGTTTCCGAAGGTGGCGCAATAGATATCGGTGGACTCGACCCGTGGAAATACTCTTGGGTTTCGCTTGGCCGCCAAAAGATCACTGTCCCGAACATTACTTTTCCCGACAAACAGTACGAACGGTATGTATATGAAATTCAATATGACCAAAATGTTGTTCGCTTTTCAGCCGAGGAAGTTTCAGCGAATGTCTGGCGTTTCTATGTGCCTTCGTCTTCAAAGGCTTAACCCTTCGGTTAAGCGTGACTGCGCAACTAGTTTGGCTTCTCCGACCAGTCACTTTCGCGCAGCAGCCCCTTACCGCCAACGTTAGAAATCAGGGAGTCATCGCCATGGCATTTATAGCAATTGACCCAGACACCGACCACACTCAAGATGCCGACTGGTTTCATTTGAACCGTAAGAAAATCGGACTTTGCCTAGTGTGCGATGCAGAGATGGAGTTGCGCGCGGAGAGTTCAGTAACGACTGCAGTACATTTCTGGCACGGCGTTGGCATGATGTGCCCATCCATTAAGATAAACCGAAAAAAGTACGAAGACCTCCCTCCATCATCTATCGACAAACAAGCCGGTCTTCGATTGCGCGCAGAGGTGAGAGAGCATCTCTACACGATTTACCAAGCGTGTAATGCAATAGTCGATGGGCTTAAATATGCCGAGTTTCGAGATCTGATAGCCACAGCAAGCGAGAAGGGTATTTGGGACTACAAAGGCTTTAGCCTTAACTACGTCCCCTATGTGCTGGTTACGTTTCACGACATGTTCTTTGCCAAGGGAAGCAAGTTGCGCGAGGACAAGTACTACATAGTTCTTGAGCCGGCTATTCGGTGTCTGGACGACTTGTGGAACAAGCCTCAGTCAATTAAGCAAGCCGTGTGGAAGGTCTCGCCTGATAAGGGTGTCATTGAAACGCTTCCTATCAAGTCTACACTCGACCCCGTGCCGGAGTGGTTTAGAGAGGCAGCGAAGAGGTTACCCATATGATTTATAACCCATCTTCAACATGCGCTGGCGCGATAAGGCCGCGGCTGTTGGTCAATTTAAACGTTAGATCTCTTGGGAAATTCTGTGCCACCAGCTTTAGTCGTTCCAGCGTACTACCCCGACATTGTTGAGGTGATTCGATCCGCCGATTGGTTGGTTCACAACTTTGGAGGCAAAGATGTAGACATCTACAACGCGGCTTATTACCAGTACAACCTTCAAGTGGAAGGCATCAAGTACCAAGTCATAATTGACATGAACTGCCTTCAGTATCTGATAAACCTTGTAAAGAGACCAAATTCAACTGAGTTCTCAAGGATAGCCTCAGCCTACCTGACATTTTTTCAGATTGCGGATATTCAATTAGACCCTACTTGCGCAATTTACGAAAAAATTAACTACTCCGATGACAGGGCAGATGAGGCGATTTCCAACCTAGAGCAGTTTCGGGGCATCGATAACCATTCACTGGAGGAAATAGCTGCGTATGCGCTCGGCTACGAGCAGCAGCTGCATATAAAACCAATCGTTTCCCCGGACCGAGATCAACTGCGAAACAAATTGTTGCAGTACAGGCGACTTAGAGATTGGGATTCTTTATATCTCTGCATTCTCGCGATCACGAACATAGAAATTGATTCCTCCGTATCCCAGTCAAAGAAAGTTCTGAAGTTTATTAATTGGTGCGTTTCTGAGTTTCGCTTCTCCTTAGCTTCGCTCATATTTGCGGCGGCGCTTTTCGGAAGGCTTCCAGCGAAGAAAATGATGAAATATAAGCTTGGAGAGACGCGGGACAAAAATATTGCCTCGCTCCGCAATATGACGTGGGACTTGTATTACGTTGATTGGTACATGAAGTCCTGGATAGCTAAAGACGTGCATACTGACAATCTCATTTTGACGGCAGATGCCGGCTTGAAGCTAATAATCGATTTGGCTGTGGCCTGCCAACTTGCAGATGGGTTAGGACCACTTGAGCCACACCTTGCCCACGAGCTCAAACCGATTGAAGAAGCTTATTCGAACCGCCATTTGGCTAAGAGAGCGTACAAGTCAAAGAAGTGGGGTGTCGAGCATCGTGCCAGCCTCATAAAAGAATATGAATCCAGGCTTCTGCAAACCGCGATCTAACAAATCAATGAACCTGACCAAAAAACCGCTGCGCTTTTTTTGGTCGGGTTATTTCAAACGTTAGATATTTGATTCATTTACCGCACCTAATTCTTCGAGCATATGGCCATACCTGATTATCAAACTTGCATGCTCCCCTTCTTACAGCATCTGGCTGATGGCAGCGAACACTCGCTGAGAGATACCGAAGAGGCGCTCGCAGAACACTTTGACCTTACTCCTGCTGAGCGGGCAGAACTTCTTCCTAGCGGGCAGCAAGGGATCTTTAAAAACCGTATCGGATGGGCACGAACTTATCTGAAAAAGGCGGGGCTCATAGAAGCACCGAAACGGGCTGTGTTCCGAATTACCGAACGAGGTTTGCAAACAGTTGCCTCAAACCCTCATCGGATTGATGTCAAATTTTTAGAGCAGTGGCCTGAGTTCATAGAATTTCGCGATATTTCAAAAGGCAACACAGAGCAAGCTCAGCCAGTCGATTTGCCTATTTCCACAACTACTCCAGAGGAAGCAATTGAGCTGGCATATCAAGGGCTGAGGGTGCAGCTAGCTCAAGAGTTGCTCGCAAAGATTCTGGCTTGCTCCCCCACATTTTTTGAACAGCTAGTTGTAGAGCTGCTTGTAAAAATGGGGTACGGCGGTTCAAGGCGAGACGCAGGTGAGCGAATTGGTCAAACCGGGGATGGAGGTATCGACGGTATTATTAAAGAAGACCGACTCGGGCTCGATACAATTTTTATTCAAGCCAAACGTTGGCAAGGTTCGGTTGGACGGCCGGAAATTCAAAAGTTCGTCGGTGCGCTACAAGGTCAGCGTGCCAGAAAAGGCGTTTTCATTACAACTTCGTATTACACAGCTGATGCAGTTGACTATGCTTCGCGTATCGACACTAAGGTCGTTCTAATTGACGGAAAGGAGCTTTCCGCACTGATGATTGACTTCGATGTTGGAGTTTCCTCCGCTGCGTCGTATGTTGTAAAACGTATCGACTCCGATTACTTCGAGGAGAGCTAAAGTAATATCTAACTTGTCATTCAACCCAAACACGCGCCGAAAATATGGCCGCTTTGCGGCAAAGGGCACGTGCCGGTTAACAAGGCATTAAGCCGCGCAATCATAACCGTCACTGATAGGCACGAACATGGACTGGCTCACATTCATCAGCAAGTTGATCGACTCTACAGCGTGGCCTGTCGCCGCCGTGCTGCTTGGTCTGATCTTCCGGAAGAAGCTAGCCGATTTACTGCCATTATTGCGCAAGGTTAAGGCGGGCCCGCTGGAGGCAGAGTTCGAGATCGCTACGAAGCAAGTGCTTGCAAGCACGGCTGAGCTAGCCGCGAAGGAGCGCAAGCCCGACGCTTCTCAGGTCGAGGACAAGAGCTCACTTGAAGACACTGCCTCAAAGCTCATTACCGCAAGATCTGAACCGACCGCCACCATCATTGAAGGCTGGTCAAAGCTTGATGGAGAACTGCACAAACTAGGTCGACAAACCGGTATCAACAGGGATCCGCTACTGAGCGAAGCTAAGCTCTACCGCGAGATCATGGACTCTGACTTACTCCCGATCGAGACAAAAAATCTTGTGCAAGACCTCCGACAGCTACGTAATCAAGTCGCGCATGCCAGGGTTATCCCTAGCCCGGAATCAGCACAGGACTATCTGGTTTCAGTACAGCGTGTGGTCGAACTGATCCGAAACTATCGAAAGAATCTACCCGGCTATACCGCAGATGTTTATTGAAGGCACCTGTATGCGGCAATCGAGGCCTGACCTCTTAGTCAAGGCGAGCGGTCAGCGGCCAGCCCCTTACGTCGAACGTTAGGCCTCGCAATCGACATGATTCAGTTCCGCCACAACCTGCTTCCCCTCTTTGCGATTCCAGCAAAAGGTGGCATCCCTAGTAGCGCGCGAGACATCCGATACGCAGGCGTGTCGTACCACTTCAACGACCGAGGCGACATTGCGACCTGCGCCCACATTGTTCGATCACTCGGACCTAATGAGCGATTGGTAGGCGTTGAGATGCACGGCAACTGCTTGATGGTTCCGATTGACGATCTTCGGTGCCATTCGAAGTACGACTTTGCGGTTGGCCACGTAGATCGACGTGACTATCGCCCAGCTGCAATCTCAGATCAGCAGGAGATCTTTATAGGCACTGACGTGATGGCGTATGGGTTTACTATCGCCGGCTTAGTAAAGGAGCGTCTAGCAACTACGCCTCGGCTGTTCAAGGGACATATAGTTCGAACTTATCCCGAACCCGACCTCGCAGGCGCGCGCTCTACCTGTGAGGTCTCGTTTCCCTCCCTCAATGGGTTCAGTGGCACGCCTCTATGGCTGAACGCTCGACATACTTGCGTAGTCGGCATGCTCTACGGCAACCTTGAGTCCACGATCACGCTCCACAAGCACACTAGCGTCGAGGACTCTGGAGAGAAGTTCTCCGAAGAGATCCATAGAGTCGTTGAACTTGGTGCGGCCCACACTGCCCCGGACATCCGCGCGCTCCTAAGCGACCTCGGTGTAACCCGTATTGCACTTGCGAGTCCGTTAAAGGCAAACTACTAGGACACAATCCTTCGGCCAGGCCTAACCCCTCGCTCAAGCTGACCCGCTACGGCAGGTTACCTCGAACGTTAGGCTTTTTGGAATCCTGAATCTGTGCATTAAAGGGGTTTTCTCTGATGGCAATTTATGAGTTCAAGGTGGAAGAAGTGAGTCGTGATGGCTGCATAGCGTGGGATGCAATTGAGGAGTCTACGGGAAACCGCATCCCCTTGAATGCATCAGGGAAGCACAGCACTGGGTCCTATCCTGAAATCGGAAAGTACTTTAATGATACTTACGGTACTAGCGTTGAGCTCGCCTACCAGGAAGGAACCGCTGATACCTTTGACCAAGGAAAACAAGAATGGCGGTTCGTTCGTGGTGCTGATGAAATTGTAGTAAAAGATATCCCGCGTACCGTCTTGAGAGTCACTTGGGAGCGTTAAAGCCTAATAATCGGCTTTTGTCGCCCCTTCGGGGCTGGGGCGGCCTTTCCGCCGCTCCGCGGCTACAAGTCCGCCCCAAAGCCGGTCGTTAGAGCCTAGAGGAAGAATCATGGATGTTATTACCTCACTTCAAAGCGCAATTGAAATTGTTGGCAAGCTTCGTGCACTATCCAAAAAAATAGAAGATGCGGATTTCAAAATGCTTGTGGCTGATCTTTCCGTAGAGCTAGCAGACGCGAAGCTTGAAACCGCCAATTTGAAAATCGCGCTTGCAAAGGCTCTTGAAGAAAACGAATCACAAAAGAAAATTATCCACCAAAGATCAAGCCAGACTCCAAAGCTGTCGGACGGTGCTTATGGATTTGATGGAGAGGATGGTCTCTTTTGCACAGCATGCTTTGATACCAAGAGTCTAAAGGTAAGAGTTTCACCACTATCCGGGGCATTTAGAACTTTCGGAAAATGGTCATGCCCATCATGCCAAGCAACCTTGGGCTAACGGCTCTAACAATTGGTTCAAACCGTCTGCTACGCTCACTGGGACGGGCTTAAAGCCCGCTCCTTAACCAAACGTTAGAGAGCTCTATGGAGATCAGTGAAAGCATCACGAAGGCGAGGGAAATTGGGGCTTGGATTCACAGCAAGACATCTGATCTTTCTCTACCCAGCGATAACCGGGCTCGAATGGGCGCAGCCTTGCTCCAGCATGCGTTGGACATCACGGATGCCATGGTCTTGGTTGTTGAGAAAAACCTTCCGGGCCCCGCGTTTTCTTTGTTAAGGCCCTTGCATGAGGTGTATACACGAGCCGTGTGGCTGTTGAATCACGCCTCCGACCAAGACGTAGGAAAATTCGAAAAGGGAAAATATCCCGGATTTAACGACATGCTTAAGGACATTGGCAACGATCCTGAAACTGGTGGTGCATTCATAAAGGGAATGTCTGAGTTAAATCGTAAGGACTTTCATGGACTAACTCATGGAGGCATGGAGCACGTATTCAGGCGTCTGTCCGCTTCTGCGGTAGAGCCAAACTACCCAGTTGAAGAGATTCAGAAGCTCATAAAAGTGCGTAACCAGTACTCATGCCTTATTGCTTGCTTCCTGCTGCAACTGGCAAACGATGAGGTCGGCATGAATCAGTTGCTGGAAAAGCGAAAGGAGTGGTGTGACGCTCTCTAACAAGCGCGTGTACCGGGACTGGTTTTCCGCTAGCGCTTCAAACCAGCCCGTAACGCGGGCGTTAGGTTTTCTTAGCCAGACCTTGCGACTACCCGAAAATTGAAAGAGCCAAATAAATGCAGGTAAGCGTCTACTTCTCTGATTACTTCGGTGTTGCACCAGAGGTGCTGGATGCCTACGGTGCGTTCAATATTTCACTAATCAACGATCTCCCTGTATTCATTGACCCATTCTTGCTTTTCAATAGCGACAAGCCGGAATATCAGACTCTTCACGTTGGGATCATAAAATATGTTCGCTTCTTGCGCGAAATGTCGGCTGAGGGCGAGATATCATCTGGACTCTTGCGATCCTGGTTCAGGTTTCCAGAAGTAAAACAAACATGGCTGGGGTACTGCAAAGTGGGGAACGGAGGCTCCGGGCTTGGCCAAGCATTTAGCACAGCACTCAACGACAATCTTCACTCGGTCTTTAGAGACTTTGGGGAAGAGAAAATCACCAAGAGCAGTCATCTTGAAAAACTTTGCCTCATTAAAGACGGAGTGGGTAAAGACAATATTAGCGATTTCGCAACCAATCTAATAAAAGGTTTTCTTTGCGAATACACGCAAACATTTGCAAAACAACATTTGCATGCAAATAGAATTAAGCGCGTTCCAGTAACCCACACAAAGTTCAACTACGAAACGCGAAGCTGGCAAACGGCACAATATGAACTGCCTTTTATTGATGGCGACTTCGTATTGCTAACTCCGAAAGACATCCTTACAAAGGATGAGGCTTGGATAAATAAACACGATCTCATTGGCGACTTCGACAAAGTCTCCGAATCGCTGCCTAACGAGGTCCTTCGCAGTCAAGTCAACGAATATCTGGCTCGACAGATTCCGGATGACGCAAATCAAAAAGACATTAATAGTGCAGTGGCGGCAACACTCAGAAAATTCCCAGAACTCATCGACTACTACATCAAATTCAAAGAAGATAACGGCGCAGACGCAGTCAAGATCAGCGATGAAAAAATCAAGGAAGCCGAGTCAGTTTTTATTTCTCAAGTGAGCAGCCTCATCACAAAGCTGCACTCAGAGAAAAATTTTTATGCCGAGCCAAACGGCACGTTCGACGAAACCCTTAAGCGAGTTCACTTTTTAAAGCAAGTAATTGAGAACAACGACGGCTATAGAGTTTTTTATGTCAAAGGCAACCCTGTCAAGCGCGAGTCTGACCTACAACTCATGTTCCGCCTCACCTGGTATGCTGCCCAAGATGATGTAAACAGTGAGGTCAACAATGGGAGAGGCCCGGTAGACTACAAAATATCAAGAGGCTCAAAAGACAGCACTCTTGTTGAATTCAAGCTCGCAAACAACTCTAAGTTGAAGCAAAACTTGGAGAATCAAGTCGCGGTTTACGAGGCGGCAAATCAGACCAAGCAATCAATAAAGGTCATCATGTGTTTTTCTGAGGTAGAGCTTGTAAAGACGGCACGCGTTCTAAATGAACTCAAGCTTACTGGCTCAAAAGCTATTGTTGTGATTGATGCAAGTCGACATAGTAAGCTTTCTGCTTCCAACGTTAAGACCGATGAATAATCATTCTCGATCGCCGTGGTCTTCGCGGAAAAACCTAACTGACGGTTCAACGCGGACGCCGATACTGGCCATACCTTAGGCATTTTCATGGCCAGTGTTGGTACCCTCCGCCTTTGGCTCCGGCGCCGGTTAACCTGAGCGTTAGGCCTCTTATGCCGAAGAACTCTGTCACTAGCGATATCAATAAAACCGCGGGCTCCGTCTTGGACGTGCCTTGCAAGGAGTGCAAGCGAGATACGAAGCACGAGGTACTTGCTTCGGTCGACGTCGAAGGCGAAGACTGGTTTGGCGAGAATTCGATTCAGTACTGGGTGCACCTCAAGTCATACAGTGCTAGGGCTGCGCGACAACTTCCTTCAGGACAGCAAGCACGAACACAGAGGACTATGACTACGTCGACTCGCAGACCATTGAGTACAACGAATCGGTCGAACTATTCTCCAGCAGGAACGAAGGGCGCACCGCCGTAAAGGACGAGCACTTGCTTCCATCCAACATCCAACGAATCTACGAGGAAACGATCAAAGCCATGAACAACGAACAACCCGTGCTTGCGGGGATTGGTATACGCGCTTTGGTTGAGAGGATTTGCAAGGACAAGCAAGCGCCAGGGGGGAATCTCGTGGAGAAGATCAACGACCTAGTGAAGCTCGGTGTACTCACTCAAGACGGGGCCACGATCCTCCACAAGATTCGAACGTTGGGCAACGATGCTGCCCATGAGGTGAAACCACACAAGCCGGAGCAACTTCGCCTGGCGCTGGACGTATGCGAGCACCTTTTGCAAGGCGTGTACCTCTTGCCACACCATGCAAAGCAGACATTTCAGTGAAGAGGCCTAACCCCTAGGTCAAAGAGAGCGCCAGCGGCGTGCCGCCAGTGCCCTCTTACCTCGAACGTTGGCAGTCCGAGTTACCCACGAAAAACAATAGAAGCAGTCTACAGATGGATAAAATACAAACAGTTTCTGACTTGGTTGAAATTGCAGATAGATTGCCGTCAGACGACTACGTGGGAGGCTGGTTCTACCGAGGACAAGGTGATGCCACTTGGGAGTTGGAGCCCAAAGCCCACAGGTATCCCCACAACAGTGAGAAAAATTTCGATTTCAAATTTAAAATGTGGCTAAAACAGGCACATAAATATCCAGAGCTCGAATACGACAACGAACTCGAGGCCATGGCAATTGCCCAACACCACGGTTTAGCAACAAAGCTTTTGGATTGGTCTTCGAATATTCTAACCGCCGCATTTTTTGCATGTTCGAGCCACCTAGACAAAGATGGAAAAGTGTTTGCGTACTTTCCAACTCAGTATGCCTACCTGCAGAAAGGGGTGCTTGTCCCTGGTGGAGACCCAACACGAGTAATCGGCTATCAACCGAAAGGCGTTGCAGCGAGGCTGAAGGCGCAATCTGGGTATTTCACTTACCACAAAGAATCAGAATTTCGAATCAAGAACCAGTATTTCGAACCAGGCAGGCACTACACTTTGCATGAATGGCTGGTACCAGCGGAGGCTAAAGTACATTTGATTCTTGTACTGGATCGCCTATCAGTAAATTACAAAACGCTCTTTCCTGATCTTGATGGACTATCGAAACATCATTGCCTCATGGATGAAGTCCGTTCTTTGCCGCGGGGTGAAATCGATTGAAGGTGACTGCTAACAATGTGGTCAACGGGACGCCAACTAAGCTGCGCTCCATTGGCGCCCATTACCACAGCGTTAGAGGTTTATGGAGGAAATCGTGCAGGTAGAAATAGAGCAAAACAAAGGATTTCAACTCTACATAGACTTTGTGAAGTCGGAAGGCGATCCTGCTCGCGTGTTTCACTCGATGGCCGAACTGATAGAAGCGTTTGAGCAAATTGATCAGCATCTTACCGGAATGTTTGGAGAGAGCGCTGCAACAGAACTTGTTCTTGATGATCTGGAAGCTGGTTCCCTTAAGTCTTGGCTCCGTAATGTAATCTTGGCTGTTCCCGATGAAGCCATAGCCGAGCTTGAGATCAAGAAGCTAATCGGCCATTTCCTGCTAAAGGCCAAATACAGAATTGTTGAGTGGCTTGCAGAAAATGAGAAGATTGAAACCATTGAGCAGGTCAGGGTGCTCGAGAGTGAGTTACTAAGGCTGGCGGACGAATCGAATATAAAGAGAATACCGGCCTATGTGCCCATAAACACAAGAACTCTGCTTTCTCAAATTAACAGTGTTCAGATTGCAGTAAGCCGCCTTGACGAGCGCGATACCGTCCGTTACGAAAGCCCAGTTGGAACCAAAAATATTTCGCGCGGTATAGCCATAGACGAAGGCTTGATTCGGGAAATCTTAACTAGGCGAACGCTAGTCATTGAGGGCGAGCGTCTTGTAAAGGTTAAGAAGCCAGACTATCTCGGCCGCTCCAAGTGGGTACTTCATCACGCTGGGCATTCTATCGAGGCGAAATTTGAGGACATTCACTGGCTTCAGCAGTTTCAAGGGAATGCAGTGGCCCTTAATCCGGGAGACTCTCTGCTAGTTTTAATGCGTGAAGAGGTTTCCTACGGATATGAAAATGAGGTGGTCCATGTTTCCTACACTATCAGAAAGGTCGTGGAAATCGTGCCACCTTTACGCCAAGAGCAACCGAGGTTGAACCTCTAACTATTCGTTAAATCGGGCGACTCTGAGGGGTCGCCGCTTAACTCAAACGTTATACCGCTTAGGAAAATACTACCGTGCTTCATCTACCTGAGAGTCCTACTCGCCAAGAAGTCCTTAGATTTATTTCTGATTCCTCTAGCTATGGTAATCTAGGAGCTTTCATCGGCGCAGGCTTTTCAAAGGCAGTCCTAAATGACGAATTCAACGAAATAGCTTTGTCTTGGGGGGAGCTTTTGGAGAGAGCTTCAGGGAAGCTGGGCGTTGATTTCGACTCGATCTGGAAAACAGGGGTGGGTTATCCGGAAATAGCTTCTTCAGTCTGCAAGCTACATTCAGAACATGAAGTGTGTGACTACGCGCAATCATTAAGCAAACTGAAAAGAGAAATCGCAGCGCTAACCAGTTGGTATCCCGATAAAGAAAAGAGAGAAGAATTCTCTAAGTATCTTGAGCACTTATCTCCCTCATGGATCATTACAACAAATTACGACATGGTAATAGAGAGTCTATTGACCGGCAAATCAATTCCTCTAGGGCCGAATGATTCTCTCTCATCACCAAATGGCGTGATTCCGGTATTCCATCTCCATGGCCTGAGAACGAATCCAGAAGAAATAATAATTTCTCAAGAAGATTATGTTTCATTGTTCCGACCGAGTGAATATAGACAAATCAAGCTGGCGTTAACTATTCGCGAATCGACAACATTGCTCTTGGGTTACGGCCTTGGTGACGTTAATGTACTTACTGCACTTGATTGGTCGAAGAACGTATTTAAGGGCGGAGAAGCGACTTACCCAAACGACGTCATACAAGTCCTCCGGAAAGACAACCCGAACGAAAAGCCGTATCGGGATAAGAACGGCATCGTCATTGTTGAGACCGAAAATATCTCTGTCTTCTTTAAAGAATTTATCGAGGTTCGCGAAGAGGAACTTAAAGAAAAACAAAAAGAACAGAAGGCCCTGACAGATCTCGCAGAAAAGCTTGATGAGCCAGACGGCGCAATGATCGAGAAATTCATTGATGATGCGAAATTTCGTTCAGAGATACTGAAGATTCTGTCAAAGTTCTCAATTCACCTTATCTCTGGCTTTGTCTCGTTCTTAAATAAGTGCATTGATGAGACGTGGGCGCGTTCAGTACCTAATGGCGCCTTCGAGGGCTACAACCAGAACTTGATACTTATTCTAGACATTCTGACTTCCTTTCCAATTAATCGCTTTCCGCCAGCGCTGTTCCAAACAGCGGCCTATGGTCTCCAGCGCGTGGGATATTACGTCGGCGAAGAAGGAGGCAAGTCTTGGTCAGCGAAGAAAACCTGGGATAAACGCAAGAACGAGTTATCAAAGGAGGTCGTTGTCGAACTTAAAAGCGTTGCAGACCAACATGGCTATAACTATGTCAAGCGATTGGCAAAAACAATCGACGTATAACATGGTGCTCAACTTCGCTCCCTTCTGTCGCTGGACGCTGCGCGATAAAGCCGCGCTGCGCTGGTTAGTTTTACGTTAGTTGCTAGGAGCTTCGTTTGAGCAAATCAGTATTTCTAAGCCACACACATGCGGATAAGCCTTTCGTCCGCAGGTTGGCAGCCGACCTGGAGGCTCATGGCGTTCGGTATTGGTTAGACGAGGCTGAGATCAAAGTTGGGGAATCTCTTATTGAGAAAATAAGACAAGGCTTGGACGAAGTAGATTTTGTTGCGGCCATTCTCTCTCCGAATTCCACGGCCTCATCCTGGGTGCAGAGGGAGCTGGATGTGGCTATGAATCAAGAAATCGCCGGCCGCAAAGTGAAAGTGCTGCCAGTCCTTTACCAGTCTTGTGAACTTCCGGGCTTCTTGTTGGGCAAGTTTTATGCGGACTTCACAGATGATCGAAACTATCCATCCGCGCTGAAGAAGCTGATTGAAAGTATGGGGCTCGTTTTTAACAAGTCGGTACTAGACGTAACACGCAGTGGCGCCAACCTCGGTGAAGCGGTTGATCGAACCACTTTGTTTAACTTGCCAATGATGTCTAGGCCTTTTCATAGGCCATTCCAGTACTTGGGCATGAATATTAATGAAGCCTTCGAAATTGTCGGGGGTGCGCTGAATAGCGCCGGGAATATCATCGTAGAAAATGACGAATGCAGAATGTTCTTAGAGGGAGAAGGTAGTTTTGTAAGCTTTATCGAAGTGGACTTCAAACGAACAGCTCCCTTCAATCAAGATCAGAAGTTTGATCCAGAGCCAATGCTTGGCGCGTTAAGCATCAATCCTAGTGAGCTTGATCTCATTCGCTCTAAAACACACTGCCATACTTATTACGACCATAAGAGGAAGATAAAAATCAATGTTATGTGCGTCTACGATGGCGGGCCTATTTCAGTTGCGTTTAGCACGAAATATTATGGAATGTAATATGTGCTTTATGGTCGCAACTAACAAAGCGTTCCAAACGGATAAAATTGTCGTGTCACATCTTTTGCAAAGGGCTCAAAAGCTGCGCCACAACGACTTCGCCGCTGAACAGCGGCGTTAAGTCACTGTTCGGCATCAATGAATATTTTGAAGGGAGTTAACTGCTCATTGCATCAGATTGTTAGCGGGCGGGGCTCTTCCACGATTCAAATATCAGTGCTTGCTATATAGTAGTTTGATGGCTTACTTCCTCTAACCCCAGTCAGATGATATTGAACATGAAAAAGCCTCTTACGACCGGAATTTTTCTCTTCGCGTTCACCATTTCTTTTTCTGCAACAGCCGATGGCGGGTTGGATAATTTGAAAGGTGATTGGCAAAGCTACCGACAGACTGGCAAAAAACTCCCTGACGGCTCGCCCGAGTCTCTATGGCATATGCAGGTGGCTACTGTGAGTGGAGATCAGATGATATTGAATGCTCCACATGAAGGAAATCTTGAGCGACAGTATCAAGCCGGAGACATTATTGCCAAGGACATTCGATTTCTAGGTACCCGCGATATTCCTGCCCGTCCCACTCACGGCTTTTCCGCTCAAACCGTTTACAGATACTCCGCTCAATGCAACTTACGCAGAGCACCTCAGTACGTTCCAGGCGCCACACAGACGTCTCGATATGAGGCCTACTGGGGGCCTTGCGAAATCAATTACAACGACGACCTTGATCGCAAAGAAAAGAGATTATCCTTCGTGCCCAATAATTCGATGAACGTGATGCGAGTTGAAAAAATTCCTTCTGGTGCGATTGGATTAAACGGCAAGTGGAGTGCCAGCAAAAAATAATTAACAGGTGCAATTCGCATCGCGTTGAAGTGCCCGCCTTGGTTGGAATGGAGAAGTTGTTCGCCCACCTGATCTGTCCTGGAATTTCCTGTCACTAACTTATGCGCCCACACATCAGCCTCATAACCCTGGCCGTCGAAGATCTGCAACGTGCTGTCGCATTCTATCGTGATGGTCTTGGGTTACCCACAAATGGCATCATGGGTACAGAGTTCGAGATCGGTGCAGTGGCTTTCTTCGATCTTCAACCCAACTTGAAACTTGCAGTGTGGCCGCGCACAAGTCTAGCCGCCGACACAGGCTTACCATTTACCGGTGGTGGCACAGGCAGCTTTAGTCTTGCCCACAATGTGGCTTCTCAAGACGAGGTTGATGATGTTATGCAGCAGGCAAGCACGGCGGGTGCAACAATCGTTAAGCCCGCAGGCGCAACTTTTTGGGGTGGCTATGCCGGTTACTTTCAAGATCCAGATGGTCACCTTTGGGAAGTTGCATTCAATCCAGAAATGCCCGTCTAATTGAGGTCGATCAGCCTATAGAACTAGCCTGCCGACTTATAAAGACCAAAGCCTAAAACCAGGATTTGAATTGCGAACAAATTACGTCCTTATCGATTACGAAAACGTGCAGCCAGAGGCAATGGCGGTGCTCAGTAAAGAGCACTTCAAGGTCATCGTTTTTGTGGGTGCCAACCAAGCCAAGGTTACCTTCGAGGTGGCATCAGTACTTCAGCAAATGGGTGAGCGTGCCGAGTACATCAAGATTTCTGGCAATGGCTCCAACGCACTCGACTTTCACATTGCGTACTACATTGGCCTGTTGGCCAGCAAAGAGCCAGAGGCCTACTTCCACATTGTTTCAAAAGACACAGGCTTCGACCCGCTGATCAATCACCTCAAGGGTAAAAAGATCCTCGCGTGTCGTTCCAAAGATGTTACTGATATCCCGATTGTCAAGGCGTCAAACTCCAAATCACCCAGCGAAAAAATTGCTGTAATAATCGCTGATTTAAAGCGTAGGGGAGCAGCCAAGCCACGCGCCGTCAAGACGCTCACGAGCACCATCAGCAACATGTTTCAAAAGCAACTATCCGATGAAGAGCTTCAGTCATTGCTGCTAGAGTTACAGAGGAAAGGAATAGTCAGTATTGCGGGCACCAAGGTTTCGTATGAATTGCCCGCCTGACACTTCTTGTAAAAAGCAATCGCTTCAAGGATAAAAGCCCAGCATGAATACCGACCAATCCAAGAGCCCCATGCATGGAGTCACGCTTGAAACCATCGTGGTAAAGCTTGTTGAGCACTACGGCTGGGATGAGCTCGCCAATCGAATCAAAATCAATTGTTTCAAGAACGATCCTTCTGTTAAATCCAGCCTGAAGTTTCTTAGAAAAACACCTTGGGCCAGAGAGCAGGTGGAGCAACTTTACCTCTCTACATTTGCAGCACAAACTGAAGTGCGAAAAAGTTAAGTCGTCTGCCACGCGGTGTAATCACACCAAGCTATCATCACCCCGCAATTTGTAACCTCCAACTCCTTCTCTTTAAGGTGCCTCTTTAAATTCGTTTAAAAGGCACCGCATGGCAGTTATCCCCAACCAAATCAATAATGTTCAAGTTCAATTTGGCTTGAACGTTCACAACAGCGTAGACAGCAACCTGCTTGCGTTTCTGTTGCAAACCATCAGACCGAACATAGTGGATGGCCCAACGCTCAGTTCGATTTATATTTCCTCTCTGAAAGATCAACACAACTTACCCAGCCGGCACATGCAAGGCGCAGGTAAGGCGGTTGATATTTCGCGAATCAATGGCATGAAAATGTCGACGCATTACCCAGGCGACCCAGCAGTGAAGCAAATTACCGATGCCTTGCAACTGGCCTTTGAGAATTGGGAAGGACGAAGAGAAAACTTTGGCCCTTTGTTCAAAAGAAAACACGGACAAAGTTATCCAGTATCTGGCCATGCCGATCACATACATTTTTCAGTGGACTAAGTAATGAACAAGATTCAAAAAATAATAGTAAGCATCGCTTTGGTATTGTTCGCAAACTCAAGCTGGGCAACGGAGGTGGAAGAACAAACCCTCTTGAACAACTTGGCGTACGGGCAGTTGATCGAACTGAATCAATACAGCTCTGGGCAGCAGACGGGCTTGATGTTGCGCCTGTTTGCAACGCCAGCTCGCGATGAAACTTGTGGGCTTGAAACTGGTGCCACTTGTAAAAATAATCACCTGATCACTGTTGCCACTTTCGATGAACTACCGGAAGTTCAAGTACACACATTGCAAGCGAAAGGCGAGTTTGTGAAGGTCGATTGGGTTCTTCCCCAAACGCCTGAAACAACAGCAGATCGAGCCGAGTTGGTTCTTACGTTCCGTGAATATCATCGCTTTGCAACGCGATCGAATCCCAAACTTCCCAAGAAGTTTTTTCGAGTTAATTTGAATATAACTCCTGCAAGAGTTGAAGAAGTGCTGCTCACAAAACAGGCATCGAAACAATGAACTTTTTAGTCAGACTGACGAACCGAGTTAGCCTCAAGGGATTGATTGTGTCGATTGCATGTGGAGTAGCCCTTGCTTGCGCAATGTTGCTTATCGGCCTGTTACACAACGCACAGCTTGATTTTTTTTCACCAGACGGTACCGTTGATTACCAATATGCTCTTGGTCTTTTCGGGATTTGGTTTCTAGTTGGTGCCTTTGGTAGCTTATTGCTTGGCGTTCTGTTTAAACGCATCTATAAATTAATTGTCCAACATACTTCCTGAAATTCATATGCGATCAATATTTACTGCCGTACTTTTTTGCTTTTCGAGTATCTCGTTTGCGCAAGCTAAATAGCAACAAGCCTCGTTGAAAGAAGCTCAAAGGTGACTATCCACATCCATGCGGTGATGGAGCACACGAACCACTACGACTTTTGAATCGCTTCCATCTCGGTAGAAAATGACATGGCTACCGAGCACGAATTTTCTGTATCCGGGCTTTATTCCCGATGCATCGATACCAATTTCTGGCTGGCGAGCGAGTAGTCGAAAAGTGTCGTCGAGTTGTTTTAGATATTTGTTTCGTTGCGGGTTTCCCCAGCGTTTTGCGGTGAAGCGACCAATATTCAATAGGTCGTTGCGAGCTGCTACAGTCAGCAAGAAGGGCTGTGTCATTCCGCTTCTTTGTCCAGCTGCGAAATTAGATCATCGTAAGAATAGTCGGAAAGTCCGCTTTGCTCGCCTTCCTGCAGTAGGCGACGCAGTTGCGTCAGCTGAGTTTCGTTTTCTTCCAGCAAACGTAGCCCTGCTCTAACCACTTCGCTGGCCGAGCCATAACGACCATTCTGAACCTGAGCTGCAATAAACTGATCAAAATGTGGGCCAAGGGAAACGCTAGTATTTTTAGCCATGGAAGGTCTCCGATACCAAATATTGGTATATTTTATAGGCATGCTCATCTCTAATCAATCAATCGTCCAGAGTTTTATTTGTTCTTTAAGGCGTAATAAACCCCCAACGCGCCATCTTCCTCCAGCGTCACCATTCGATGCGCATCAATCGATACCACAAACTTTCTCTGCTCCCACTTGCCTTTCCAGGCGGGGTCTTTACATTCCATTACGCCAGTTCTTACCGTAGTTAACTGCTCTCCATAGGCAGAAAATCCAAGGCCTGTGTTCTCCAATGAAAACTGCAAGGGCACAAAGTGCAAGTGTCCCTTAGCGCAGGCACCCACTGGCGATGTTTTATTTTGTGCTGCTTTTAAATCGATACTCTTTCCAATCTGCGGTTTGAATTGATTGGCCGTGGTTTCAAGACATCCAATCGGGCAGCGAACTTCCAGCAATGTCCAAGCCTTCAGCAAATCAGCGGTTAAGTTCTCTGAAGCGTGAGTCGATGTAAGGCCCAGCATCAGCGTTGCGGCAGCGAAAGAAAATTTGATCATGTTAATTTCCTTAGCGGCCAAGGGTTTGCTGGTAACTTGAGATTGTTGTTCATGAGAATTTCTGTAACCAAGAAATTCTTAAGGTTCCAACAAAAAAGCCAGGCACTTTTCAGCACCTGGCTTTCTCAAATCAAACCACTCCAACTTAAGCGGCTTTCACCTTCAAGCGCCATGCGTGCAGCAGTGGCTCGGTGTAACCGGCTGGTTGTTCCATGCCTTTAAACACCAGGTCACATGCAGCCTTGAATGCGGCGGATGTTTCGAAGTTGCCAGCCATGGGCTTGTACGCGGGGTCGCCAGCGTTTTGCTGGTCAACCACAGCGGCCATGCGCTTCATGGTTTCCATCACTTGCTCTTTGCTCACGATGCCGTGGTGAATCCAGTTGGCAATGTGCTGGCTGGAAATACGCAGTGTGGCGCGGTCTTCCATCAGGCCCACGTTGTTGATGTCGGGCACCTTGGAGCAACCTACACCTTGGTCAACCCAGCGAACCACATAGCCCAAAATACCTTGGGCGTTGTTGTCCAGTTCTTGCTGCTTTTCTGCCTCGCTCCAGTTGGTGTTGGTGGCCACTGGCACTTGCAACAGGTTGGCCAAAATGCCTGGGCGTTCTGCGTCGGCATCAATCTTTTCCAGCTCGGCTTGAACCGCGGCCACGCTCACCTGGTGGTAGTGCATGGCGTGCAGTGTTGCAGCAGTTGGGCTGGGTACCCAAGCGGTGTTGGCACCGGCTTTGGGGTGGCCAATTTTTTGTTCCAGCATGGCTTTCATCAGGTCGGGCATGGCCCACATGCCTTTACCAATTTGCGCGCGGCCTTTCAAACCACAGCTCAAACCAACCAGCACGTTGTTGCGCTCGTAGGCGGTAATCCATGCGCTGCTCTTCATGTCGGCTTTGCGAATCATAGCGCCAGCGTGCATGGCGGTGTGCATTTCGTCGCCAGTGCGGTCCAAAAAGCCTGTGTTGATGAAAGCAACACGGCTGGCTGCGGCAGCAATACAGGCCTTCAGGTTAACGGATGTGCGGCGCTCTTCGTCCATAATGCCCAGCTTCACGGTGCTGTCGGGCAGGCCCAGCAGCTTTTCTACGTGGGTGAACAATTCGGCAGCAAAGCCCACTTCAACAGGGCCGTGCATTTTCGGCTTCACGATGTAAACCGAACCTTTGCGGCTGTTGCGAATACCGTTGACGCCATTGCCTTTCAGGTCGTGCAGCGCAATCGTGGTGGTCACAATCGCGTCCATAATGCCTTCGGGAATTTCTTTGTCGCCGCCCCACAAAATTGCGGGGTTGGTCATCAGGTGGCCCACATTGCGCAAGA
>FWPV01000574.1_pt1 | contig 115168 bp, 119 predicted proteins | sample 2228371 | NCBI WGS metagenome assembly FWPV01 (sample SAMEA103939776, study PRJEB20133) | metagenome | reverse complement strand
ACGCTCGAATTTTCCTTTTGCCATTTTTCCGACTCCGAAAAATATCTATCTCAAAACAACAGGATCTCGGCGCAACCAGAACCGGACGCACCTTCAAATGGTGCCCATGGCGGGAATCGGACCCGCGACCTCTCCCTTACCAAGGGAGTGCTCTACCACTGAGCCACATGGGCAAATCTGATCATCATAAAAACAATGACAGACGAAAAACCAAAGAACCAAAAAAGTGGAGCGGGAGACGGGAATCGAACCCGCGTCATTAGCTTGGAAGGCTAGGGTTCTACCATTGAACTACTCCCGCACTGGCTTTTCAGCCTTTGCGAAGCTCGTCAGACTGACAAGCCACTCACTAAATTTGGTGGAGGGGACTGGATTCGAACCAGTGTAGGCGTAAGCCAACAGATTTACAGTCTGCCCCCTTTAGCCACTCGGGCACCCCTCCGAAGAATTTCGAATTCTAGCACGACTTTCATCAACACCAACAAAAATCGGCAAAAAGACAAAAGATTTGGCGCGGCTGGCGGGGATCGAACCCACGACCCTTGGCTTCGGAGGCCAATACTCTATCCACTGAGCTACAGCCGCGCTAATTGACGTGCAAGCTCAACATTATTGCACGCAAGCACACGACAACAATGACGCGGGAACATCAAACCGTGCCATCACCCCATTTGAGACCCAGACCCAACAAAAAAGCGTCTGTCGCACTCGCACCCACTTTCACCAAATCAAACGCCCCCTGGCACAAGATCCAGTTTTGAATGAGCCCATCAAACAGAGCATGCAAAGCAACCGCAGCCTCATGCGGAGACAGAGAGACCGGCAATGGACTCACTTCAGCCGCCAAAGCGAAGTCTTTGGCAAGCTGCGCCGTGAAAGCACCCGACGCAGCAATGTGCCGATCCCGGATAGCAGCCATCTCTTCCACATACTCAACTTTGTACATGGCAATTTCAAACACACGCCGGGCCTGGGCATTCGATGCCACAGCCCCCAAAACGAACGCCATCACCGAACGCAGACGCCCCACAGGATCGCCACTCGCAAGACACGAGAACTGAGCACAGCCCTCCTCCAAAGGCAGCGTCACGCGATCCATCATGGCGTTAAACAGATCGACCTTGTCTTTGAAGTGCCAGTAGATCGCCCCGCGCGTCGCCCCCGCCGCCGAGGCAATGTCACTCAACGAAGCCCGCGACACGCCCTTTTCACAAAACACACGCTCGGCCGCATCAATCAATCCATTGCGTGTCGCAGCTGCGTCTTCCTTGGTCCTGCGCGCCATCTCCACCATCCATTTCTTTAACGGCGACCCGGAAATCCGCGGTCACCATTCAATTATACATTCACGATTGTATGTATAATCCCGCACCTTATCCGTCGGGCTTTCGTTCGACTGCAATCTACTGTGGTCATCTTCTTCGGCTTCTGAAATGATCGACCTGCCCTCGCTCCAGCTTCAAAGGAATTCCATGAAGAGCTTGCATGACGCGCCATCCACACCACACCATCCACCTCGCATGCAAGCACGGCTTGTTGTCGGCATGCTCGCTTCCGCGCTGATAGTGGCTGGCTGCACCAAGGAAGCGCCAACGGCACCCAGCGCTGCAGGACAGAGGCCTGCCGTTGAAGTGGGTACCGTCACGGCGACTCCAGGCGATGTGGGCCTGGTCACCGAGTTACCAGGGCGCGTGGAGGCCTCCAGGGTGGCTCAAGTGCGCGCCAGGGCAGCAGGCATCTTGCAGCAACGGATGTTCAAAGAGGGCAGCGACGTGAAGGCGGGACAAACCCTGTTCCGTATCGATGAAGCCCCCTACGCAGCGGCCTTGGACAGCGCCAAGGCCAACCAAGCCAAGGCAGAAGCCAACCTGGCACAAACGCAAGCGCAGCTGGAACGATACCGTCCGTTGGTCGAAGCGAATGCGATCAGCAAGCAAGATTTCGTCAACGCAGAGGCTGCCGTCAAACAATCCCAGGCAGACGTAGCCTCGACCAAGGCAGCGGTGCGTACCGCAGGCATCAACTTGGGTTATGCAACGGTCACAGCGCCGATTTCAGGCCGAATCGGCCGGGCCCTTGTGACAGAAGGTGCGCTGGTAGGTCAAGGCGAGGCAACTCCTCTGGCTGTCATCCAGCAAATTGACCCTGTCTACGTCAACTTCACTCAATCTGCCAACGACATTCTTCAGCTCCGCAAAGCCATGGCCAGCGGCCAATTCAAGCGCGCGGAGGGCAAAGACGCAGCGAGCGTGCGCTTGATCTTGAGCGATGGAACTGAGTACGAGCACCCTGGCAAGCTCCTGTTTTCCGACCTGACCGTGGACTCCACCACAGGCCAAATCACCTTGCGCGCTGAGGTGCCTAACCCCAAGGGTGAACTGTTGCCAGGCTTGTACCTGCGCGTCAAGCTGGAGCAAGCCCAGGCCAGCAATGCCATCACCCTTCCGCAGCAGGCCGTGACACGCACACAGCAAGGGGACATCGTCAATGTAGTCGCTGAAGACGGAAAAGTCAGCCAGCGCGCAGTCAAGATCAGCGCGGCGAAGAACAACCGTTGGGTTGTTCGCGACGGACTACAGGAGGGCGAGAAAGTCATGGTGGACGGCTTCCAGAAGCTGCAAATGCTTCCACCTGGCACGCCCGTGAAAGCGGTCCCTTGGCAAGCACCGGGTCAAGCAGCAGCACCTGCGCCTGCCGCCGACGCATCCGCCGCTAAGCCCTGAGAGGCATACACATGGCCAAGTTTTTTATCGACCGCCCCATCTTCGCATGGGTGATTGCACTGTTCATCATGGTGCTGGGGGGCGTTGCCATCACGCAGCTGCCCATCTCGCAATATCCCCCGGTTGCACCGCCTTCGATCGTTATCAACGCGTCTTACCCGGGCGCTTCTGCGCAAACGCTGGAGGACAGCGTTCTTTCCGTGATCGAGCGTGAAATGAACGGGTCGCCAGGGCTCATCTACATGGAGTCTGTGGCCCAGGCCGATGGTTCTGGGAGCATCACCCTGAGCTTCCAACCCGGAACCAACGCCGACTTGGCGCAAGTGGACGTGCAAAACCGCCTGTCGCGCGCGTCTCCGCGGTTGCCTTCTACCGTCACGCAACAAGGCGTGCGCGTGGACAAGTCGCGGTCCAACTTCTTGCTGTTCACGATGCTTTCGTCCAGCAACCCAGAAACCGATACCGTCGCGCTGGGTGACTATGCTTCCCGCAACGTGGTGCCAGAGTTGCAGCGACTGAAAGGCATTGGGCAAGCGCAACTCTTCGGTACCGAGCGTGCCATGCGGATCTGGATCGATCCCGCAAAGATGCTGAGCTTCAACATCTCCACCGCGGAGATCACGGCCGCCATCCGGGCGCAGAACGCGCAGGTTGCCAGCGGCACCATCGGTGATCTGCCCAACCTGTCTGGCCAGGGCATCTCAGCAACAGTGGTCGTTAGCGGGCAGCTGTCTACCGTCGAGCAATTCTCCAACATCATTCTTCGGGCCAACGCCGATGGCTCCACCGTTCGCCTCAAGGATGTGGCGCGCGTGGAGTTGGGCGGCCAAGCCTACGCTACCGCGGCTCGACTGAACGGGAAACCCGCCGTGGGTATCGGCGTCCAACTGTCGCCCAGTGGGAACGCGCTGGAGGCCGCAAAAGCAGTCCGCACCAAGATGGACGAGCTCTCGCGCTACTTCCCAGAAGGCATGAGCTGGAGCATTCCTTACGACAGTTCTCGCTTCGTGGATATCTCTATCACCCAGGTGGCCAAGACGCTGCTTGAAGCCGTCGCCCTGGTGTTCCTGGTGATGTTCCTGTTCCTGCAGAACTGGCGCTATACCGTCATCCCCACCATTGTGGTCCCCATCGCCTTGCTGGGTACCTTCGCCACCTTGCTGGCTCTGGGCTTCTCGATCAACGTGCTCACCATGTTCGGCATGGTGCTGGTGATCGGTATCGTCGTGGACGATGCCATCGTCGTGGTGGAAAACGTCGAACGCATCATGAGCGAGGAAGGGCTGTCCCCGCTGGAAGCCACGCGCAAAGCCATGCGCCAGATTTCAGGCGCCATCATCGGTGTGACCGTGGTGCTGATCTCGGTGTTCGTTCCACTGGCCTTCTTTGCGGGCTCCACAGGCAACATCTATCGGCAGTTCTCGGCCGTGATGGTGGCCTCCATCGGGTTCTCGGCATTCATGGCGCTGTCGCTCACGCCGGCCCTTTGTGCCACGCTGCTCAAACCTGTCGAAGCAGGCCATCACCACGAAAAGAGCGGCTTTTTTGGCTGGTTCAATCGCAGCTTCGCCTCTGGCGCCAAGCGCTATGAAGGCTGGGTGGCCCGCATGCTCAAGCGTGCGGTTCGCTACCTTGTGATCTACGCAGCCATCGTGGGTGCTGTGGCCGTGGTCTACATGCGCCTGCCCACATCTTTCCTGCCCGGCGAAGACCAGGGCAACATCATCGTGAACGTGCAGCTCCCGCCCGGCGCCACGCAAGAGCGAACGCTGGCTGTGATGGAACAGGTGGAGCAATTCATCCTGAAGCAGCCCGAAGTGCAAAGCATGGTGGGGGTTCTCGGCTTCAGCTTCTCCGGCCAGGGGCAGAACGCCGCGTTGGCCTTCGTGACACTCAAGGACTGGAGTGAACGCCATGGCCCTGGCCAGTCTGCACAAGAGGTCGCAGGCCGCGCGTTTGGCGGCTTGTCCGGCATTCGCGATGCATTTATCTTCCCCTTGAGCCCACCGCCCATCCCGGAGCTGGGTAATGCCAGCGGCTTCACCTTCCGCCTGCAAGACCGCAGCGGCGCAGGCCATGAGGCACTTGTCAATGCACGCAACCAGTTGCTGGGCATGGCCTCGCAGAGCAAGGTGTTGACGCAGGTGCGGCCAGACGGGCTGGAGGATGCCCCGCAACTGCAAATCGACATCGACCGCGACAAGGCCAACGCACTGGGCGTCACCTTCGATGCGATCAACTCGACGCTGTCCACTGCTTTGGGCTCCAGCTATGTCAACGACTTCCCCAACCAAGGGCGCCTGCAGCGCGTGGTGGTGCAAGCCGATGCACCCGCGCGCATGCAGCCGGACGACTTGCTGAAACTCAACGCCAGCAATACCCAAGGCAAGCCTGTGCCACTGTCGGCCTTCGCCTCCACCAAGTGGGTCAAGGGTGCCCAGCAAACGGTGCGCTACAACGGTTATCCGGCCATGCGCATCTCGGGCAGCCCTGCCCCCGGATACAGCACTGGCGCGGCCATGGCTGAAATGGAGAAGCTGGCTGGCCAACTGCCGGCAGGGTTTGGCTTCGAGTGGACCGGACAGTCGCGTGAAGAAAAACTGGCAGGCTCACAGTCGCTGATTCTCTATAGCTTCGCGATCCTGGCCGTGTTCCTCTGCCTGGCGGCCCTGTACGAAAGCTGGTCCATCCCGCTGGCGGTGATCTTGGTGGTGCCACTCGGTGTGCTGGGTGTTCTGCTGGCCACCCTCATGCGCGGCTATGCCAATGACGTTTATTTCCAGGTGGGCCTTATCACGATCATCGGCTTGTCGGCAAAGAACGCCATTTTGATCATCGAGTTCGCGAAAGACCTGCAGGCACAGGGCAAGGGGCTCATCGAGTCTGCCCTGGAAGCCGCTCATCTGCGCTTCCGTCCCATCATCATGACCTCGATGGCATTCGGTCTGGGTGTCGTGCCCCTGGCCATCGCCAGCGGCGCGGGCTCCGCCAGCCAGCGCGCCATCGGCACCGGTGTGCTGGGTGGCATGGTCACGGGCACTGTACTGGCAGTGTTTTTTGTTCCGGTGTTCTTCGTGGTGGTGCGTAGCCTCTTCAAAGGCAGCGCACGCCAGCAGGAGATGAACCGCCGCCACGCAGAAGAAGCCGGAATTGGAAACCATGACTAAGAAAATCACGCCTCTCGCTTTGGCCCTGGTCACCCTGCTGACGGGGTGCTCCATGATCCCGACGTACGAGCGCCCCGCCGCGCCCGTACCCACCGGCTTCCCCAACGTGGCCGCTTCGGAAAGTCCTGCCACGCTGCCATCATGGCGTACCTACTTTGCCGAACCACGACTGCAGCAGTTGATTGAGCTGGCGCTGAACAACAACCGCGATCTGCGCATTGCCAGCCTCAACGTAGAGCAAGCGCGGGCCCAGTTCCAGGTACGTCGTGCTGCGCAATACCCAGCCGTGGGACTGGCGGCCAACGCCTCTCGCGCACCTGCGTCCGGCACAGGCAACATCACCAACAACTTCAGCGTTGGGTTGGCTGTGACTGCGTGGGAACTGGACTTCTTCGGCAGGGTGGCCAGCTTGAAGGAACAGGCGCTTGCGCAGTACCTGGCTACCGAAGAAGGCCGCAATGCGGCCCAGGTCAGCCTGATCAGCTCCGTCGCCAACGGGTGGCTGAACTTGCTGGCCGACGAGGAATTGCTGGAACTGTCTCGACGCACTCTGGCTACCCGCGAAGAGTCGGTTCGCCTGACCAAACTGCGTCTGGATTCTGGTGCTGCGTCCGAGCTCGACTACCGGCAGGCCGAATCTTTGGCGCAAGCTGCGCGGGCCACGCTGGCCCAGCAGCAGCGCCAGCGGGCACTGGATGAAAATGCGCTGGCGTTGCTTCTGGGGCAGCCCTTGCCCGAAGACATCCGCGCCACCCTCGGACGCAGTGACCTGAACGCAGCGCCAGCCATGCAGACCGTGCCTGCGGGCCTCCCCTCCGATCTGCTCGTGCAGCGTCCTGACATCCGCCAGGCAGAGCAACAGCTGATCGCCGCCAATGCCAACATTGGTGCAGCGCGAGCCGCGTTTTTCCCGCGCATTTCCCTGACAGCCCAAGCCGGAACGACGAGTGGAGAACTGTCCGGTCTGTTCAAGAACGGCTCCTGGGGCTTCACCCTCACGCCTTCGCTGTTGCTGCCATTGTTTGATGCCGGCGCCAATCAGGCCAATCTGGAGAGCGCACAGGCATCTCGCGGCGTGGCCGTTGCCCAGTACGAAAAAGCCATCCAGACAGCGTTCAGAGAAGTGGCGGACGCGCTCGCCAGCCAAAGCTCGCTCACAGAGCAGTTAGAAGCGCAGCGCAAGCAAGCCGAAGCAGAATCCATCCGCTTCAAACTGGCAGACCTGCGTTACCAAAATGGTGTGGCCAGCTACCTCGACTTGCTGGATGCGCAAAGGTCTCTGTTCAGCACCCAGCAGGGCGTAGTGCAAGTCCGGTTGAGCCAGTTGCAAAACCAGGTGTCGTTATTCAAGGCACTCGGCGGCGGCTGGACCGACGAGACAACAAGCGCCAAGCCTTGATGGGGGACAAAGTTCCGCAGCCTGTAGATATAATTTAAGGTTGATTTCATCAAAGCCCCCGAAACTCCAGAGGACGTCATGAGCGACAACCACCACGAAGAAGCGCATACAGGCCCGATCAAGACCCCTAAGCAACTACTCGTGGCGGGATTCCTCTCGTTCGTGGTGCCGATCTTTGCCATCATCGGCCTGGTGCTGTACGTCTCGTCCAGCAACAAGCCCGCACCGGGCGCGTCCAACCCTGAAAAGGCCTTGGCTGAGCGCATCCAGAAAGTAGGCATGGTGGAAGTGCGCGACGCCAACCGCCCCCTGCGTGCAGGCGAAGAGGTTTACAAGGGCCAATGTGCCGCTTGCCACGCCACGGGCGCTGCGGGCGCACCCAAGCTCGCAGACGCGGCAGCCTGGGCCCCGCGCATCAAGACTGGTTTTGAAGCGCTGGTGCAATCCGCACTCAAGGGCAAGGGTGCCATGGCGCCACAAGGCGGTGGTGATTTCAACGACACAGAAATTGCACGTGCCGTGGCTTACATGGGCAATGCAGCCGGTGCCAAGTTCGAGGAACCCGCTGCACCTGCTGCTGCAGAGGCCAAGTGATCAAGGCGAACCAAATCTATTGATCAAAAAAGCCGGTGCATTGCACCGGCTTTTTTATTGGCTCATGCCGAACAAGCAGCGGCCGGGCACTCTTCAAAAGACCATAACGATCAGCAGCCAGCGTAAGATCTCTGCGCGCAGCTGCTGGAACTTAACGTCGCTGTGACTTGACAGGGCTGCGAACAAAGCCGTACTGCACCGGCAAGTCCGCAGACACCACATTGCGGGGCACCCAGACTCCTTGCTCTACCGCTTCCGCAGCCAGCACCATATCCTGCGAGTGCACCAAACCGAGTCCTTGGGGCGAAGCGATATACAAACGTCCCTCTTCGTCCAAAAGACATTCCTCCGCACTGGTTTGCAAGCCGGTATGGGACTGCAGCCGGTAGTCCGGCAAAACCTGCCAGACCCACGGAGTGCACTCCAACTCGACGTACACCCGCTGCGGTCCGTTCTGAAAGAACCATCGCCCCTCGTCGTCGCTTTCGTAATTGCGGCCGATGAAATCAATGAGTTTTTCGTGCCGCAGCCACGAACCACGGCTTTGCGGAAAATCTCCAGCGGCCTGCGCAGCGTCGTCGCGCATGAACCAGCGCCCTCGCGCATCCAGCCCCAGCCATCCGTAGCAATCCGGTACGTTTGGCCATTTGGCCAATGCTTGTTTGACGATGTCATCCATGGGCGAATTGTGCCTTTCATCCGGGCAGTTGCGCTGTCAGCCAAGCGCTCACAGCATCTGGCATCGCACGCACATGCCCGGGCCACGGGCCTTGCGCAAAACCTACATGACCACCGTGGCTGGGTTGCCACAGCGTCACGCATGGCCCCACCTCCCCGGCCCGGGGCAGGCTGCTTGCAGGCACGAATGGATCGTTGAGCGCATTCACCACCAAGGCGGGCACCCGAATGTGGGAGAGAAGTGGCTTGGAAGAGGCGCGATGCCAATAGTCTTCGGTATTGCGAAAACCATGCACCGGCGCGGTGAATACGTTGTCAAAAGCGTAGAGATCACGCGCTGCCAGGAGCGCGTCCCGGTCAAAAAGACCCGGGTGTTGTTCCCATTTACGCAATGCCTTGGGGACCATGGTTCGCAGGAACATGCGGGTGTAGATCTGGCGATTGAAGCCGCGGCCTATGGCGTGGCCACCGGCCGCCAGGTCCAGGGGCGAGCAAATCGCCGCAACGGCATTAACATGACTCGATGCGTCTGAACCAGCCTCCGCCGCCCAGCGCAGCAAAGCATTGCCGCCCAGCGATACGCCAGCAGCAATCACCGGCCCAGGATGGCGGGCACGGAGCTGGGCCAGTATCCAGGCAATTTCTTCGTAATCTCCTGAATGGTAGGCACGTGGGGCGTGGTTGAGCTCACCGCTGCAGCCACGAAAGTGGGGCAAAGCACACGCCCAACCCCGCTCCTGGGCCACTTCTGCAAATGCCTGACAGTAGTGGCTACGTGAAGAGCCCTCCAGCCCGTGAAACACCACCAGCATCGGAATCTCGGCTGAGTGGGCAGCGGGTGGACAATCTTCGCCACCCGCTAAGAAATCCACGTCAATGAAATCAGCGTCGGGCGTCGTCCAGCGTTCACGTCGAAAAACCGGAGCGGGGCCATGCGTGCGTCGCGAAAACACCGCAGGCCAGATGGTTTGCATCTGACCTCCAGGGAGCCACCAAGGCGCTACATATTTCATAGCTGTTAGCGCTTATTCAACGGCAGTTAGAACCACTTTTTATTCAAATTACGAAACCATGAGCAGCCCGCGCCACACCGCTCAATGCAGCAACTGCGAAGTTTCAGTACCGGAGATACCCTCCGGCGAACCGCCTGTGCTGGCATGGTGAGCCACCAGGCGCCATCCCTCCAACGTACGGTGGTAGACATTGGTGGCGATCAGAAAGGCTGCGTGCAGCCCATCAGGCAACATGATTTCCACCCGCTCGGCCACGTTGTGCACGGCACTGGACACTGATTGCACACGGTGGACCTGAGAAATCGTCACCCGGATGCTGCCCTGCGCAAACATTCCCTCAAACGCTGCACGGATCGCGGCGGCCCCCATCAAGCGGGAACCACCAGGATGCACACACACGATTTCGTCATCCTCTGCCCAGCAAGACATCAGCAGATCTACATCGCCCTTTTGCAGGGCTTCGTAGAACATGGCTTCCGTATCATCGGGCGAGCCACCATGGGGCGAGACAGGTAGTTTGGTACGTGGCATGAGACGGTCGTCCAGATAGAGGATAAATTGACCTGTTCAGAGCGGCAGAACTTTGGCGAGCAAGGCCCCCAAGGGCGGCAGACGTCTTGATGCCCCGGGCTGCCCATTCGGCGTGCACAAGCTGCGAGAGCCCAGCGAATACTGCACGATTCAGATGCGTCCCAAGTCATCTCGAAGACAGCCCTTATTGTGGCGGCAACTGAGCGGCCTTCAGACCTCCGCACGCTCATGGCAGCACTCGTCTTTCCTATCAAGACCATCATTGCAAGGGTCTGAAGGAAATTCAGACCAAAAAAAACCCGGCAGGGGCCGGGTTTTCTGGGTAAGGCTCCGCAGCGCGAAGTTACTTCTTCTGGCGGTACTTGCGCAGAGCAGCAATCTGGGCAGCCATCACAGCCAGTTCTGACTGGGCCTTGGCCAAATCGAGATCGCTCTTGGCGTTCTTGAGGGCTTCTTCGGCAGCTGCCTTGGCGGCATTTGCCTTTTCATCGTCCAGATCCTTACCGCGGATGGCGGTGTCAGACAGAACCGTCACGCAGTTGGGCTGAACTTCCAGAATGCCACCGGCCACGAAGACAAATTCTTCTTTGCCGTCTGCTGTTTCGATGCGCACCGAACCGGGTTTGATGCGGGTGATCAGCGGGGTGTGGCGGGGGTAAATGCCCAACTCGCCAGCTTCACCAGGCAACGCGACAAAACGCGCTTCGCCCGAGAAGATGGACTCTTCGGCGCTGACCACATCAACGTGGATAGTGTTCATCATTGCTCCTAGGAAAAGGTGGGGGCTTGACTGCTACAGGGGACTGAACAACTCAGTTGCTCAGCCCTCGGACAATCAGGCGACCTTCTTGGCCTTTTCGAAGGCTTCGTCGATGGTACCAACCATGTAGAAGGCTTGTTCTGGCAGGTGATCGCATTCGCCGTTCACAATCATCTTGAAACCACGGATGGTTTCCGACAGCGGAACGTACTTGCCGGGCGAGCCCGTGAACACTTCAGCCACGTGGAAAGGCTGCGACAGGAAACGCTGGATCTTCCGAGCGCGGGCCACGGCCAGCTTGTCTTCGGGAGCCAGTTCGTCCATGCCCAAAATAGCGATGATGTCGCGCAGTTCCTTGTAGCGCTGCAGGGTACCCTGCACAGCGCGGGCCGTGGCGTAGTGGTCTTCGCCCACCACGTTGGGGTCCAGCTGACGGCTGGTGGAGTCCAGAGGATCCACGGCAGGGTAGATACCCAGCGAAGCGATGTCACGGGACAACACCACGGTGGAGTCCAAGTGAGCAAACGTGGTTGCAGGGGAAGGGTCGGTCAAGTCATCCGCTGGCACGTAAACGGCCTGGATGGAAGTGATCGAACCGACCTTGGTGGACGTAATACGCTCTTGCAGGCGGCCCATTTCTTCGGCCAGCGTAGGCTGGTAGCCCACGGCGGAGGGCATACGGCCCAGCAGAGCGGACACTTCGGTACCGGCCAGCGTGTAGCGGTAGATGTTGTCCACGAAGAACAGCACGTCACGGCCTTCGTCACGGAAAGATTCCGCAATCGTCAGACCGGTCAGGGCCACGCGCAGACGGTTGCCTGGGGGCTCGTTCATCTGACCGTACACCATGGCCACCTTGGAGTCTTCGAGCTTCTCCAGGTTCACCACGCCAGAATCGGCCATTTCGTGATAGAAGTCGTTCCCTTCGCGGGTACGCTCGCCCACACCAGCGAACACCGACAGACCGCTGTGGGCCTTGGCGATGTTGTTGATGAGTTCCATCATGTTCACGGTCTTGCCCACACCGGCGCCACCGAACAGACCCACCTTACCGCCCTTGGCGAACGGGCAGACCAAGTCGATCACCTTGATGCCGGTTTCCAGCAGTTCTTGCGATGGCGACAGTTCGTCGTACGCAGGAGCCTTGCGGTGAATGGAAGCCGTCAGTTCCTGACCCACGGGACCACGCTCGTCGATGGGCGTGCCCAGCACGTCCATGATGCGGCCCAGGGTGGCCTTGCCCACGGGCACCGTGATGGGGTTGCCAGTGTTGGTCACCATCAGGCCACGGCGCAGGCCGTCGGACGAACCCAGGGCAATGGTACGCACCACGCCGTCGCCCAGCTGTTGCTGAACTTCCAGCGTCAGAGCCGAACCTTCCAGCTTCAGAGCATCGTAAATCTTGGGCATCTGGTCGCGTGGGAACTCAACGTCCACCACAGCGCCGATACATTGAACAATCTTGCCTTGCACTTGAGCCATTTTTCGCTCCAATAATGTTGTATGTCGAGCTGCTTACACAGCGGCGGCGCCTGCGACGATTTCCGAAAGTTCTTTCGTGATCGCTGCTTGACGCGTCTTGTTGTAGACCAGCTTCAACTCACCAATGACGCTGCCGGCGTTGTCCGTTGCGGCCTTCATGGCCACCATGCGCGCCGATTGCTCGGACGCCATGTTTTCTGCAACTGCCTGGTAAATCAGCGACTCGACATAGCGCACCAGCAGCTCGTCGATCACGGTTTGTGCGTCCGGCTCATAGATGTATTCCCAGCTATGTTCCGTCTTGTCAGCCTGCATCTGCTCGGACGACAGTGGAAGCAGTTGCTCCACCACCGACTCTTGCTTCATGGTGTTGATGAACTTGGTGTAGCTCAGATACACCGCGTTGATCTTGCCTTCTGCGTATGCGTCCAGCAGCACCTTCACAGGGCCAATCAGCTTGTCCAGATGGGGCGTATCGCCCAGACCTGTCACATGCGAAACCACCTTGGCACCCACCCGGTTGAGGAAACTGAAGCCCTTGTTGCCAATGGCTACGGTTTCCGCAGAGATGCCTGCCGCTTGAAGTTCACGCAGCTTGGTCGTCACCGTGCGCAGCACGTTGGTGTTCATGCCACCGCACAAACCCTTGTCCGTGGTGACCACGATGACGCCTGCCACTTTCGCATCGTTCACTTGCATGAACGGATGCGTGTACTCAGGGTTGGCCTTGCCGAGGTTGGCTGCAATGTTGCGGATCTTTTCGCTGTAGGGACGAGCTGCACGCATCCGGTCCTGCGCCTTGCGCATTTTGGATGCGGCCACCATCTCCATGGCTTTGGTGATCTTCTTGGTGTTTTCCACCGATTTGATCTTGCCGCGTATTTCCTTGCCTGCTGCCATGATGGCTCCTCGTCCGGATTAAGCGAACGTCTTCTTGAACGCGGCGATGGCAGCGGTCAATTCGGCTTCAGCATCCTTGTCCATGGCCTTGGCCTGTTCCAGCTTGGCCAGCAATGCAGCGTGGCTGGTTTTCAGGAATTGGTGCAGGCCGTGTTCGAAGCTCAGAACCTTCTTGACGTCGATATCGTCCATGAAGCCCTTGTTCACAGCGAACAGCGTTGCCCCCATCAACGAGATGGACAGGGGGCTGTACTGTGCCTGCTTGAGCAATTCGGTCACGCGGGCGCCGCGGTCCAGCTGCTTGCGGGTGGCTTCGTCCAGATCGGAAGCGAACTGCGCGAACGCAGCCAGTTCACGGTACTGGGCCAAGTCGGTACGGATACCGCCGGACAGGTTCTTCACCAGCTTGGTCTGAGCAGCACCACCCACGCGCGACACCGAGATACCGGCGTTGATGGCGGGACGGATACCGGCGTTGAACAGGCTAGTTTCCAGGAAGATCTGACCGTCAGTGATCGAAATCACGTTGGTAGGCACGAATGCAGACACGTCACCGGCTTGCGTTTCGATGATAGGCAGAGCTGTCAACGAACCGGTCTTGCCCTTGACTTCACCCTTGGTGAAGGCTTCGACGTAGTCGGCGTTCACGCGGGCTGCGCGCTCCAGCAGACGGCTGTGGAGATAGAACACGTCGCCAGGATAAGCTTCGCGGCCTGGTGGGCGACGCAGCAGCAGAGAAACCTGGCGGTAAGCCACAGCTTGCTTGGACAGGTCGTCGTACACGATCAGGGCGTCTTCGCCGCGGTCGCGGAAGTATTCACCCATCGTGCAGCCAGAGTAGGCCGACACGTATTGCATCGCTGCGGATTCAGAAGCGGAAGCAGCCACAACGATGGTGTATTCCATCGCGCCAGCTTGCTCCAGAGCACGCACCACGTTCTTGATCGAGGAAGCCTTTTGGCCGATCGCCACGTAGATACAGGTAACGCCCTGGCCCTTTTGCGAAATGATCGCGTCGATGGCCACAGCGGTCTTGCCGGTCTGACGGTCACCAATGATCAGTTCGCGCTGACCACGGCCCACGGGAACCATGGAGTCGATGGACTTCAGACCGGTTTGCAGAGGCTGGTCCACAGACTTACGTGCGATCACGCCAGGAGCAACCTTCTCGATCACGTCGGTCAGCTTGGCGTTGATAGGGCCCTTGCCGTCGATAGGCTGACCCAGCGCGTTCACCACGCGGCCCACCAGCTCAGGGCCCACGGGCACTTCCAGAATGCGGCCCGTGCACTTGACGGTGTCGCCTTCGGAGATGTGTTCGTACTCACCCAAAATCACGGCGCCGACGGAGTCGCGCTCGAGGTTCAGAGCCAGACCGTAGGAGGCTTGGCCGTCCTTGGTGGCAGGGAACTCCAGCATTTCGCCTTGCATCACGTCCGACAGGCCGTGAACGCGCACGATACCGTCAGACACAGACACCACGGTGCCCTGGTTGCGGATATCGCTGCTGGCGGCCAGCCCTTCGATGCGGCTCTTGATGAGTTCAGAAATTTCTGCGGGATTGAGTTGCATGACTCTTTCCTTCTTTCTTTGGTTCGCTAAGACCTCGCTGCGCGTTACGCAACAAGGGCCGCTTTCATTTGTTCAAGACGGGCCTTGACCGAAGTGTCCAGCACTTCGTCACCCACCACTACGCGAATGCCACCGATCAGGGACTCGTCCAGCTGAACGGAGAGATTGAGCTTGCGGCCGAAGCGCTTTTCCAGCGCTCCACCCACTTCAGCCAGCGCGGCATTGTCCAGAGGAAATGCGCTTTGCACCACGGCATCCGAGGAGCCGCTGCGGCGATTCACGAGGGCACGATACTGCACAGCCACTTCGCCCAGCGTATTGATACGCCCGTTGTCGATGATGGTGCGCAGGAAGTTTTTGGCCATGTCGGGCAGCGCGGAACGCGCAACACCCGTAAAAACGGCAAACACCTGGTCTGCCGTTACCTTGGGGTTGTCCGCCAGCTGGCGAAGCTCGGGGGTGGCGGCAATCGCCGCCAGCTCGTCGAGCCAGACAGTCGTGCTGTCCAGATCGACGCCCGCGCTGGCAGTCATAGCCTTGAACAAGGCTTCTGCGTAAGGGCGAGCAATGGTGGCGAGTTCAGCCATGTTGTCCCCTTACAGCTCGGTCTTCAGGCGGTTAAGCAAGTCTGCATGGACACCGGCATTGACTTCCTTGCGGAGAATCTGCTCGGCACCCTTGACAGCCAACGCGGCCACCTGCTCGCGCAGGGCTTCACGTGCTCGCACCGTCTGTTGCTCAGCCTCAGCCTGGGCAGCAGCCACAATCTTGTTGGCTTCTTCCGTGGCACGGGCTTTGGCTTCTTCGATGATGGCTTGGGCACGGCGGTCGGCGTCCGCAAGACGCGATGCCGTCTCATTGCTGGCTTGGGCCAATTCCTTCTTCACCAGCTGGTCAGCAGCGGCGAGTTCGGTCTTGGCACGTTCGGCAGCAGAGAGGCCATCGGCGATTTTCTGGGCTCGTTCATCCAACGCCTTGGTGATGGGCGGCCACACGAATTTCATCGTGAACCACACCAGCACGAAAAAGACGATGATCTGAAAGAACAGGGTCGCGTTGATACTCACGGCAACACCTTTCTAAGAGATGGCGTTGACGGGAATTACTTTGGAACGCTGGCCAGGAACGTAGCGGCAAAGGGGTTTGCGAAAGCAAACAGCAGAGCGATAGCAACACCGATCAGGAACGCAGCGTCGATCAGACCGGCCAAAATGAACATCTTGGTTTGCAGTTCGTTGATCAGTTCAGGCTGGCGAGCAGAAGATTCCAGGAACTTGCCACCCATCAGAGCGATACCGATCGAAGCGCCGATAGCGCCGAGGCTCACAATCAGACCGCAAGCCAGAGCGACGAAGCCGAGAATGTTTTCCATGATTACTCCTGAGTGAAAAAAGAAAGGTTAAAGAGAAAAGAAACGAAAACGAAACAAAGGGTCAGTGGGCCTCATGTGCCTGGCCGAGGTAAATCAGCGCCAGCATCATGAAAATGAACGCCTGCAGGGTAATCACCAAGATGTGGAAGATTGCCCAGAGCGAACCCGCAATGACGTGCCCCACGGGGAGCAGCACACCAGGAAGCGACATTGCAGCAGCGCCACCCATCAGGGCGATCAGCAGGAACACCAACTCACCAGCGTACATGTTGCCGAACAACCGCATGCCATGCGAAACCGCCTTGGCCACGTATTCAATGATCTGCATGGTCACATTGATGAGACCCAGGATCACGGCAAAAAGAGGGTTCTTGCTAGAGCCGAAAGGCGCGCTCACCAGCTCGTGGCCCCAGCCACCGGCGCCCTTGATCTTGACGCTGTAGTACAGGCTCAGCAACAGAATGGAAACGGCCAGGCCCAGCGTAGTGGACAGGTCAGCCGTGGGCACGACACGCAGGTAAGCGTGGTGCGGATCGTGGCCCATCGCAGCATAGATCTTGGTCCAGATGGCGGGCAGCAGATCCACGGGCAGCATGTCCATGGCGTTCATCATGAAAATCCAGACGAACACGGTAAGCGCCATCGGAGCAATGAACTTGCGGCTGTTGGCGTTCTTGATGTTGGCCTTGGTCTGGGTGTCCACCATTTCCACCAGAATTTCCACAGCCGCCTGGAAGCGACCGGGAACGCCAGAAGTGGCCTTGCGCGCACCCAGCCACAAAATGAACAAGCCAATGAAACCAACCACCAGAGCGGTGATCAAAGAGTCGATGTTGACCACCGAAAAGTCAACAATGGCTTTTTGCGGAATGTTCTGCAAATGCTGCAAATGGTGAACGATATATTCACTTGCGGTCGGGGCATGCGCTTCTGCGGCCATCGGACTACTCTTCTCTATATCAATCGGTTTTTCGAACACCAGGCCGCACCATCAGTGCAACCCAGTACGTTTTCATTGTGATCACCAACCCCGCCACCAGAGCGAGCCAGTTCAAGCCTGGCACCACCCGGGGCGCAGCAACCAGCAGTGCAATCGTGAGCACAATCTTGGCTGCTTCCCACCCAACGAATCCCAGCATGGCAAGGCCCGGGCGAGGTGCTGATTTCTGGCGCAAAACGCCATACGCAAACAGCGCCGCAGGAACCACCACCGCCAAGGAACCATAGGCAGCCGACCAACCCGCGCGGACATCTTGAGTCCACATCCAGGCGACCAACGCCACCACCACTCCAACCAGCGACTGCCCCAGCACCACCTTCCATGGCGATACCGGCGGATTGCGACGCCGCCACTGCTCAGCCTCTTGGGCTGTCAGGGGCTTGAAATCAGAATCTTCAGCCTCAGTTTCGGTCTCTGGCGCGATTGTTTTCATCGGTGAATGACGTTCGCGTTAAAGACCGCAACTTTTACAAAGCCTCTAATTATAAGTAAAAACCCGTTGGTGCATGGAAAATTCCACATGGCGGGCACAAATGCGGTGCGCCACCCCTCCCCCTTGTGGTGATGCACCAACGAGAAACCATCGCTTCCAAGGCCTGAAACAAGCTGCGAAACGGGCACCTTGGCGCACAATGCGGCGCTATCGATCCGGGCGCCAAGGCTCACCCGAAAAGCCTAGCCCGCTACCAAAAACGAAGCACTACCGACTATGACCTCTTCTGTGCCCCCTTCATCCAATGGCCTGGACGACACCACCCCAGACCCTCGCAAAGACTCGCTCATCGAATACCCCTGCTTGTTCCCGGTCAAGGTCATGGGGCTCAAGACGGATGACTTTTTTCTGCAGATGGCAGCGTTGGCGCAGCGCCACGACCCGTTTCTGGACCCTGCCAGCATCGCCCAGCGCGATAGTTCGGGCGGCAAATACATCAGCCTGACCATCACCATCACGGCCACCAGCCGCGAGCATCTGGACAACTTCTACCGCGCGCTCACCTCACACCCTCTGGTGAAGTACGCCCTGTAAGCCATGGCCATCGAGACGCGCATGCTGGGCCGCGTGGACTATGCGGCCACTGTGCAGTCCATGCAGGACTACACCGCCACACGCACGCCAGACAGTTCTGATTTGCTATTGATTTGTGAGCATCTACCGCTTTACACACAAGGGTTGGCAGGCAAAAAAGATCACATCCTGAACCCGGGTGAAATTCCGGTGATTGCCACCAATCGCGGCGGGCAAGTCACCTTCCACGGGCCGGGACAGGTGGTGGCCTACCCGCTCATCGACCTGCAACGCGCGGGCTACTACGTCAAGGAATACGTCTACCGCGTGGAAGAAGCCGTGATCCGCACGCTGGACCATTTCGGCGTCACCGGTCACCGCGTCGCGGGCGCGCCCGGCATTTACGTGCGGCTGGATGATCCCCACAGCCACGCCCTGCTGCCGCAGCGCCCCCAAAAACGCGAAGGCACCGCCGCGCCAGAACCCGACTTCACCGGCCTGGGCAAGATCGCTGCGCTGGGCATCAAGGTGAGCCGCCACTGCACCTACCACGGCGTCGCACTGAATGTGGACATGGACCTGGAGCCCTACCGCCGCATCAACCCTTGCGGTTACGCAGGTTTGCAAACCGTGGACCTTTCTACAATCGGGGTCTCGACCACCTGGGAAGAAGCCGCGCAGGTGCTGGGCCAACAGCTCAGCATGCGCTTGGCGCCCTGATTCCCCCACGCCGCCCCACACGCCATGAGCACTCCTGAAGTCGTCCGCGAAGCGCAATCCACCGAAGCCTACAACCCCTTGGCCAAACAGAAGGCTGCGGCCAAGCTGTCGCGCATTCCGATCAAGGTCGAGCAAGGCGAAGTGCTCAAGAAGCCCGACTGGATCCGCGTGAAGGCAGGCAGCCCCACCACGCGCTTCTACGAAATCAAGGAAATCCTGCGCGAGCACAAGCTGCACACGGTGTGCGAAGAAGCCTCATGCCCCAACATCGGTGAATGCTTTGGCAAGGGCACAGCCACCTTCATGATCATGGGTGACAAGTGCACGCGCCGCTGCCCGTTCTGCGACGTGGGCCATGGCCGCCCCGACCCACTGGACAAGGACGAGCCACTGAACCTGGCACGCACCATTGCCGCACTCAAGCTCAAGTACGTGGTGATTACCAGCGTGGACCGCGACGACCTGCGCGATGGCGGCAGCGGCCACTTCGTGGAATGCATCCAGCGCATTCGTGAACTCTCGCCCAGCACGCAGATCGAGATCCTCACGCCCGACTTCCGCGGCCGCGATGACCGCGCCCTTGAAATCCTCAAGGCCGCGCCGCCCGATGTGATGAACCACAACCTGGAGACCGCACCGCGCCTGTACAAGGAAGCGCGTCCCGGCTCGGACTACCAGTTCAGCCTGAACCTGCTCAAGAAGTTCAAGGAACTGCACCCCAATGTGCCCACCAAAAGCGGCATCATGGTGGGCCTGGGCGAGACGGACGAAGAGATCCTGCAGGTGATGCGCGACATGCGCGCACACAACATCGACATGCTGACGATTGGCCAGTACCTCGCCCCCAGCAACAGCCACCTGCCCGTGCGCCGCTACGTACACCCCGACACCTTCAAGATGTTCGAGGAAGAGGCCTACAAGATGGGCTTCAGCCACGCCGCCGTGGGCGCCATGGTGCGCAGCAGCTACCACGCCGACCAGCAGGCCCACGCCGCTGGCGTGTAAGCCCGGCCGCAGCACGCCCCAATCGCCATGCAGCCCGCCGCCGCAGATGCCCTGTCACTGCGGCGCTACGGGCCTTCACCTGGCAGCCACAGCCACGATCACTTCCAGGTGCTCTTCGGCCTGGAGGGCGCACTGGAGCTGGAGATTGAAGGCCGAGGGCAACGCGTAGCCCAGGGCGAAGGCTGCGTGATCAGACCCGGCGCACGACACGACTTTGAAGCCCAGCGGGGCAGCTTGTGCCTGGTGCTGGACAGCACCCAACCCGGCTGGGCGCAGTGCCTGCAGCGCGCGGCCGCACCACCTTCCCACGCACACCCGCTGGCGCAGTACCTGGCCCATGCTCTGCAGCTGGGGCGGCCCCTGGCGCAGGCCCATGGACCGGCGTTGCTGCTGGAGGCCTGGCTGGCAGGTGGCTCCGGCACACCCCCTTCGCCCGCGCACAGCCTGCCCACTGGCGGCCCCTCCGCTTCTGGCAACTCCCGCCGGCGTGCCATTGACTGGCAGCGGCTGCAGCAATGGGCAGCGCGCGAATGGCACCAGGAAATCACCGTGGCCGACCTGGCCCGGCGTGTGCACCTCAGCCCCAGCCAGTTCACCGCGCGCTGCCGTGATGAGCTGGGCCTGGGCGCCATCGAGTGGCTGCGCCAACAGCGCCTGGCCCACGCGCGGCTGCTGCGGGCCAGCGGCATGCCAGTGGCCGCGGTAGCAAGCGCCACGGGGTACCGATCTCCTTCAGCATTGACGGCCGCCTTGCGCCGCGATACGCTGGCCGAGCAGGCAGCAAAAGCCCAGTGACTCCAAAGCACGGCTGAGCGTGCCCGCCACGGCCGCCACAACCATCGCAGCGCGACGATATTCCGGTGCTGCACGACGATGGAGTGCGATGCAAAACGCATACAGTCGGCGCATGTCTTCTTCTCCCTTGCAAGCCAATCTCTACGCCCTGGGCGCCATTGCCCTGTGGGCCTCTCTCGCCTCGCTGGGCGTGTCGCTCACGCACATTCCGCCTTTCTTGCTCACCGGCATCACGCTCATCATCGGCAGCGTGCCGGCCTGGCCCTTTGTGCTGCGCGATCCGTCGCAGTGGCGCATTCCCATGCGCACGCTGGCGCTGGGTGTCTATGGTCTGTTTGCGTACCACTTTCTGCTGTTCATCGCGCTGCGGCATGCGCCGCCGGTGGAGGCCAACCTCGTCAACTACCTGTGGCCCCTGTTCATCGTGGTGCTGGCCCCGGTGGTGTTGCCCGGCGTGGCGCTGCGGGTGCCGCATGTCGTGGCGGCCCTGCTGGGGTTTGGCGGCGCAGCGATTGCCATCGTGGGCGGCCGCGAACTGAGTGGCACCCTGGCCTGGGGCTACATTCCCGCAGCGGCGGCGGCGTTCATCTGGGCCACCTATTCGTTGATGACCAAGCGCGTCACGGCCTTCCCCACCACGGCGATTGGCTTGTTCGGGCTGGTTTCTGGCGCCTTGTCGCTGCTGTGCCATGTGCTGCTGGAACCCAGCGTGGCGCTGCAGGCGCGCGACTGGGGCCTGCTGGCCGTGCTGGGCCTGGGGCCGCTGGGCGGCGCGTTTTACCTGTGGGACAAGGCCTTGAAGCTCGGCGATGCGCGGCACATCGGCATCCTGAGCTACATCACACCACTTGCATCCACCACGCTGCTGATCGTGGTCAGTGGACGCAGTTTCAGCTGGAGCATTGGCCTGGCCACGGCCATGATCATCAGCGCTGCGGTGATGGGCATGCGGGCGCGCTAGCGCGGTTCAGCATGAAGCAAAAATGGCTCTAGCGCTTTCAAAGCAAGCGCCAGCAGCTATTAAAAATATAGCAGCTCAAGTGCTTTTGGCGTCACCAGCCATCACGCGGTTGGCACCTCGCCCTGCAGCACTTGCTGCGCCCAAGGGGCCAGCTTGCGGGTGTCGGCCCGCAACACCTCCTGCTTCACGGCCAGAATCTGCGCGGGGTGCATGGAGAAGCTGCGCAGCCCCAGGCCCAGCAGCAGGCGCGTCATGCTTACATCGCCCGCCGTCTCGCCACACACTGACACCACCTTGCCCTGCGCGTGGCCTTCGGCAATCACGTCGGCCACTAGCCGCAGCACGGCGGGGTGCAGCGGGTCGTACAGGTGGGCCACGGACTCGTCAGCACGGTCAATCGCCAGCGTGTACTGGATCAGATCGTTGGTGCCAATGGACAGGAAGTCGAAATACTTGAAAAAGGTGCGCACCATGAGCGCCGCAGCGGGGATTTCGATCATCGCCCCCAGTTGCACAGGGCCGTAGGCCACGCCCCGCGCATCCAGCTCGGCACGGGCCAGATCGACCTGGGCCAGCGTCTGCGTGATTTCAGACACATGCGCCAGCATGGGAAACAGCAGCTTGACCTTGCCATGCGCCGCCGCGCGCAGCACGGCACGCAGTTGGGTGCGGAACATGGCCGGGTCGGCAAGGCTCCAGCGGATGGCGCGTAGGCCCAGGGCGGGGTTCAGGTAGCTGTCCTTGTGGCCCTTGTCCAGCGGCTTGTCGGCGCCCACGTCGATGGTGCGGATGGTGACGGGCAGGCCCTGCATGCCATCCAGCGCCTGGCGGTAGGCCTGGTACTGGGCCTCCTCACCCGGCAGGTTGCCGGTTTTGCCCATGAAAAGAAATTCGCTGCGGAACAGGCCCACGCCCACCGCGCCGGCCTTCACAGCGGCAGGTGCGTCGTCGGGTTGCTCGATGTTGGCCAGCAGTTCGATCTTCTGGCCGTCGATGGTGACGGCCGGGGTGTGGCGCAGGCGGGCCAGGCGCTCGCGCTCCAGTTCGCCCTGGCGCTGGCGAAAACCATACTCGGCCAGGATGATGGGCGAAGGGTCCACGATCATCACGCCGGCATCGCCGTCGATGATGACCCAGTCGTCCTGCCGCACCAGCTGGCTGGCTGCGCGTGCGCCCACCACGGCCGGAATGTCCATGCTGCGCGCCACGATGGCGGTGTGCGAGGTCTTGCCGCCCACATCCGTCACAAACCCGGCAAACACGCTTTGCTTGAACTGCAGCATGTCGGCCGGCGACAGGTCGTGCGCCACCAGCACCAGGGGCACGTCCACCGTGTCGTCCAGCAGCAGGTCTTGCTGCGTCTTGCGCCGCTGGCTCACGGGGGGCGCCACGGGACTGGCCACGCCCTTCATGTAGCGGAGGATGCGCTCGACCACCTGCTCCAGGTCGGCCTTGCGTTCGCGCAGGTACTCGTCCTCCATCTCGTCGAACTGGCGCGCAATCACCTCCAGCTGGGTGGTCAGCGCCCATTCGCCGTTGTACAGGCGCTCGGTAATCCAGTGCTTGACGCCCTCTTCCAGGGCCTCGTCCTGCAGCAGCATCAGGTGCACATCCAGCAGCGCGCCCAACTCGTGCGGGGCGTCGGCAGGCATGTCGGCCTGCAGGCGCTGCAGCTCGTCCACCACCGTGTTGCGGCCCTGGCGCACGCGCTCGATCTCGGCCGCCACCTGCTCGGGCTGGATGAAGTAATGCGCCACATCCACCCGGCTGGACGCCACCAGCACGGCGCGGCCAATGGCAATGCCGCGGGCAACGGCCAAGCCATGGATGGAAAAAGTCATTCAGCGGTCTCCTGTGTGCGGCCCGCCCTGCGGCGCTGGCGGGCCTGGGCGGGGGTCACTCCCCCTCGCCAAACTTGTCGGCAATCAGCGCCAGCAGCGCGTCCATGGCTTCCTGCTCGCGCTCGCCATTGGTCTCCACTTCCACCTCGGTGCCCATGCCGGCGGCCAGCATCATCACGCCCATGATGCTTTTGGCGTTGATGCGGCGGTCGCCACGGCTCATGAACACGTCACAAGGGAAACTGCCCGCCAGCTTGGTGAGCTTGGCGGAGGCGCGGGCGTGCAGGCCCAGCTTATTGCTGATGGTCGTACGGGTCTTGATCATGGATAGGGCGTCGGGTCTGGTTTTGTGGTGCGGCAACGGCCACCTGCATGACCCCCTGGGTGCCCCCCACGACAGCGCGGGAGACGAGGGAATCCAGGGTTTCGGCACGGTAGCTGACCGCGCGCAGCAACATGGGAAGGTTGACCCCGGTGACCAGGCGGGAGTTCACGCCGTCCACCAGGCGCTGGGCCACGTTGCAGGGCGTGGCACCAAACACGTCGGTCAGCACCAGGGTGGTCTCGGTGGCCAGCCCGGCGAGCAATGCGCGCGCATTCGCCAGCGTCTGTTCTGGCGGTTCATGTGGCGGCACGTCCAGTGCGGCTACGGCGTCGCCACAGTCGGCAAAGACATGCAGCGCGCACTCGCGCAGCGCATGGGCCAGGGGGGCGTGGGCAATGAGAAGGATGCTGGTGCTCATGGGTGGGCGGTTTCCCAAGCATTATGGCGCGCGGCTGCTGTACGCCCCAGGTGAAAAGCGCACCGTTGCACGCTGAGCCAGCCACCCAGGTCAACCGCCAGGGCCGTTGGCGGGTTCAACGCAGTTCCAGCCCGGCGAAAAAAGTGTCTGCCACGGCAGGCAGCGCTTTGTCGGCAAAGACCACCGCGTGGTACACGCGCACCTCGCTGCCCAGCGCCCGCGCAAACCACGCCGCGTGGGCGGTGACGGCAGTGCCATCGGGCCGCTTGCCCTGCACCGTGGTGCGCACGGCCTGGGGCAACGCCATAGCGCCTGCGGGCACAAAGGGCTGCATCTGCACAGGCGCAGCAGCGCTGGAAGCGGGCGCGCTGGCGGCAGGCACCGCCACGCCAATGCGCGCCAGCGTGGCGGCACGCCAATGCTCCAGTGCCACCCCGACGCGCGCAGGGTCGGTCAGCGTGGCGTACGACACGGCAAACGTTGCACCATCGGCATCACAGCTCAGCAGCGAGAGTGCCAACGGTGCGCCCGCCAGTTCAACGGTGCGCACCGCGTTGTCGGGCTTGCAGGGCAGCATGACCTGCAGGGCCGCCTCGGGCACCGCCACACTGCGCCAATTCAGCGCCGGGCTGCAAGCGGCAAGGGCCACGGCCAGCGCCGTGCTGGCAACAACCATCCATCGTGTTTTCATGCAGCCATTATCGGCAGCAGCCCGGGGGCCAGGCTGAACTTTCTGCCCCCGACACGACTCCACCCATTCGCTGGATGTTGACCGCATGGGGTGGGTGGACTCCCCAACATCACAGACAATCGGCAGCATTCCCTGGGGCGCGATACGCACACCCCAGCGCTGAACGCCAGGGCTCCCGCTCAGGAGCCGTCGGCCTTTGTGAACAAGAGGACATCATGGGTATGAAGCATTGGTTGGCCGGCGTGGCCGTTGCAGCGTTTGCGGCGGTGGGCGCCTACGTGTACCTGGACACCGGCCGCGCCGCCGCGCCCGATAGCACCTTTGTGCTGCTCGACGGCTCCAGCAAGACCACGGCCGACCTGCGCGGCAAGGTCACGCTGGTGAACTTTTGGGCCACCAGCTGCACCACCTGCGTGGCAGAGATGCCAGAAATCATCGCAACCCACCAGAAGTTCAACAGCCGCGGGTTTGACACCATTGCGGTCGCCATGAGCTACGACCCGCCCAGCTACGTGGTCAACTTTGCCGAAACGCGCAAGCTGCCCTTCAAGGTCGCCATTGACAACACCGGCGCGGTGGCCAAGGCCTGGGGCGATGTGCGCCTGACGCCCACCACCTACATCGTCAACAAGCGCGGCGAGATCGTGAAAAGCTACGTGGGCGCCCCCGACTTCCCCGCCCTGCACCAATTGATTGAGAAGCTGCTGGCTGAGAGCTGAGAGCCACGCACTTCCTCACACCAAAAACAAAAGGCCCATTTCATACGAAATGGGCCTTTTGCGCTTTCTGGGTAAGCGCCAGCAGCTATCTTTTCAATAGCGCCAACGAGCCACCAGCCAATTACTTGGAACGGAACGCGTCGTGGCAGGCCTTGCAGGTGCCTGCGGTCGCACCGAACGAGGCCTTCAGATTGTCGAGGTTGCCGGTCTTGGCGGCGGCGGCGAGCTTGGTGGCTTCGGCCTGCAGCTTGTCGGCATGCTCCTTGTACTTGGCTTGCTCGGACCAGATCGCGGGCAATGCCTTGGTGGGCGCGCCCTTGTCGGTGCCCGCGCCAAAGGCTTCCCATGGCAGCTTGGACATCACCGCCACGATGTCGGCGCTTTCCTGCGCAGCCTTGGCGTCGAACGGAGCTTTGCCGTTGGCCATGGCACCAATGCGGCCAAAGTGCTGGCCCATCACGAAGAACGCGCTTTGGCGGTATTTGATGGCGTCTTCGGCTTTGGCGAACTGGGCAGAGGCCGGGGCCGACAGAACGGCTGCGGCGGCGGTAACGATGAACGCGGCAAGTTTTTTCATGGTGGGACTTCCTTGGGTGTTGTGGGCGGGAGGCCGTGGCCGTCCCGTGCGCAGTATGCCTGTTGCGGTTGACATTTGCAGGGCCCGCCGCAGTGCCTGAGCGGCAGCCTCGGCGCCCCGGCCTTGCGCAAGCCCCGCCGTCACCTTCCTGCCGCACAATCGGGCTTCTCAACACCGGCCACGGAGTCTTCATGCCCACCCACACCATTCGCATCTGGGACCTGCCCACCCGTCTGTTCCACTGGCTGCTGGCCGCCAGCGTGGTGGCATTGGTGGTGACTGCCAAGGTGGGCGGCAACGCCATGGTGTGGCACTTCCGGCTGGGGTATGTGGTGCTGGCGCTGCTGGCGTTCCGCCTGGTGTGGGGCCTGGTGGGCGGGCGCTGGTCGCGCTTTGACAGCTTTGTGCCTACGCCCGGCCGCCTGTGGCGCTACCTGCGAGGCAGCAGTGCCGAGGCAGAGAGCGCAGGCCACTCGCCACTGGGGGCGCTGTCGGTGCTGGCACTGCTGGGGGTGCTGATAGCGCAGGTGGTCAGCGGGCTGATCAGCGACGACGAAATTGCCTTTTCCGGGCCGCTCACCCGCTTCGTGTCGGGCGAATGGGTAGGCCGTGCCACCTGGTTCCATGCCGACGTGGGGCAATATCTGGTGATCGGTCTGGTGGCGCTGCACCTGCTGGCCATCGCCTACTACACGCTGGTGCGCCGCAAAACCCTGGTGCGCCCCATGCTGCATGGCGACAAAGACTTGCCCACTGGCTCGCCCGCATCGCGCGACGACGCCCTCAGCCGCGTGGCTGCTGCACTGGTGCTGGCTGCCTGCGCAGCGCTGGCGTGGTGGGTGGCGGGGCTGGGTACGGTGTAAAGCGGCACCGTTCGGGTGGTGGCGCCCCGGTCCGGCCAGAAGCTGGGCGAGAGGGTCAGCATCGCCTTTGCACGCCCACCTGCTATCGCAAAACCTTGCAACGTTTCCTGGTGCGCCCGAAGCTGTAGTCTCATCGCGGCAGATGAAAATGGATCAAAAGTGGCTCTAGCGCCCACGCATCAAGCGCTAGCAGCTACGCTTTTGAGAGCATTTACCCACCGGTCTGCGACGGCCCGGAGAGCTTCGCTAAACTGCAGTTTTTCCCTGCCCGCTTCGTACCTTGGAAAAGCCTGCCGTTCTCCTGCGCCAGCCCAGCACGCCCCGCGACATGGAGCTGGTGCGCGACATCTTTCGCGAATACGCCCAAAGCCTTGCCATCGACCTGTGTTTTCAGGGCTTTGACGAAGAGCTGGCCGCCCTGCCCGGCGACTATGCCCCGCCACGCGGCGCACTGCTGCTGGCCGAGGTGGAAGGCGCGATTGCCGGCTGCTGCGCACTGCGCCCCCTGGACACCTCCGACTACCCCAACGCTGCAGAGATGAAGCGCCTTTACGTGCGCAAGGCCTTCCGGGGCTTTGGCCTGGGCCGCGAACTGGCCGAGGCCATGCTCGACTGCGCCCGCCAGGCCGGCTACGCCTGCGTGCTGCTGGACACACTGGACGACATGGAATCCGCCCGCGCGCTGTATGCCGACCTGGGGTTTGAGGAAATCCCCCCCTATTACCAAAGCCCCATTGCAGGCGCGCACTACCTCAAAGTGGAGATCGACTGAGGCGGTAAGCTTGGGTCGATCCGCCAATCGAGATCACACCGCCGATCCGCTCAAAGACACAGCCGGTGCAATGGTGCCCACGCTGGCATCTGGCTTGGGAAAGCAGTCTGGCTCGGCAAGCTCTGTGGCACAGCACCTGATCGTGCGGACTTCATCAAGAAACGGCCCCATCGGTGTGGCAGCACGCCACCACTTGGGGTTTGATGGCTACGGCATGCACAGCCCGTTGTGTCAGCCACCCACCCCGCACCACCATTTGAATGCCCAAATCAGCGTGAAAGGCAGTTACGGCAGGCGCAGGCAGCTCTGTTTTTAATAGCATATTAGGCAAGCATTCATGCCCCCAGCAGCCGCCCATGAAAAAAGGTGGCCTGAGCCACCTTTTTACTCTCCAACGCCCCACGCATCGTGAAGCGCCTTTGCTCAACGCTCAAGCCTTGGCTTGGGCCAGCAACGTGGCTGCGTCGCTCACCTCGAACTTGCCAGGGGCTTCGACGTTCAGGGTCACTACCTTGCCGTCGCGCACCAGCATCGAATAGCGGTTGCTGCGCAGGCCCAGGCCCTTGCCAGTCAGGTCCAGGGTCAGGCCCGTCGCCTTGGCGAAGGCTGCATCGCCGTCGGCGAGCATGCGCACCTTGCCTTCGGTCTTCTGGTCACGCGCCCAGGCACCCATCACGAAGGCATCGTTCACGCTGACGCACCAGATTTCATCCACGCCCGCAGCCTTGAACTCGGCGGCCTTCTCCAGATAGCCAGGCACATGCTTGGCCGAGCAGGTCGGCGTAAACGCTCCAGGGAGTGCAAACAGGGCAATTGTCTTGCCAGCAGTGGCTTTGTCTACCGGCACGGGGTTCGGGCCAATGCTGCAGCCTTCGCCTTCGACTTCCGAGTACTCCATCAGCGTGGTTGCGGGCAGGCTGTCACCGATCTTGATCATTGCATCTTCTCCTTGAGCGAATCGCCGGGGCATCGAAAGCGGCCCCACAAAGCAAAACGGCCCACATTGTGGGCCGTTTTGAAAGGGCTTTGGAGCCTTGAGCCTTTAGGGCTTACAGCAGACCAGCCTTTTGAACCAAGCGGGTAGCAACCCAGTTCTTGGTCTTGGACAGCGGACGGCTTTCGGTAATTTCGATCACGTCGCCCAGCTTGTACTCACCCTTTTCATCATGGGCGTGGTACTTGCTCGACTTCGCAACGATCTTGCCGTAGAGCTCGTGCTTCACACGACGCTCGACCAGCACGGTCACAGTCTTTTGACGCTTGTCGCTGACCACCTTGCCAATCAAGGTGCGCTTGAGGGATTTTTTAGCTTCCGTCATGTCGGCTCCTTACTTGGCGGCTTGCTTTTCAGCAAGAATGGTCTTTGCACGGGCGATGGCGCGGCGGGTGGTACGCAGCGTGTTGGTGTTAGCCAACTGCTGGGTAGCCTTTTGCATACGCAGACCGAAATGGGCCTTTTGCAAGGACTTGATTTCGGCTTCGATACCGGCAACGTCTTTTTGGCGCAGTTCAGTAGTCTTCATTGCTTGTTCTCCTGAATTACGAGCCAATGTGACGGCTGACGAACGTAGTGCGCAGCGGCAGCTTGGCAGCAGCCAGGCGGAACGCTTCGCGGGCCAGTTCTTCAGGCACACCAACGATTTCGAACACGATCTTGCCGGGCTGGATTTCGGCCACGTAGTACTCGGGGTTGCCCTTACCGTTACCCATACGCACTTCTGCGGGCTTGGTAGAGATTGGCTTGTCCGGGAACACGCGGATCCAGATACGGCCGCCACGCTTGACGTGACGAGAAATCGCACGGCGTGCAGCTTCGATCTGGCGGGCCGTCAGACGGCCACGATCGGTGCACTTCAGACCGAAATCACCGAACGCAACCGAGGCACCTCGTGTTGCGACGCCGGTGTTACGGCCTTTTTGCTCCTTGCGGTATTTGCGGCGAGCAGGTTGCAGCATCTTTATTCTCCTTTGCCGTCCGCTGCTGTAGCGGGCGCGTCAGTCTTGCGAACGCGCTTAACGGCGGTTGCATCAGCGCCACCGGCACCGGCGGGCTTGTCGCTACCGTCAGCGGGAGCCACATTGGCACCTACTGGACGACGGGGACCACGGCCTGCACCGGCACGGTCGCCACCTGGGCGGCCATCACGGCGTGGGCCACGTGGGCGACGCTCTTCTTCCGGACGTGGAGTTTCCACGGCTGGCAGATCGTTGCGGCCCAGAGTGTCACCCTTGTAGACCCAGACCTTGACGCCGATCACACCGTAGGTGGTCTTGGCTTCAGAGGTGCCGTAGTCGATGTCAGCGCGCAGGGTGTGCAGTGGCACACGGCCTTCGCGGTACCACTCGGTACGGGCGATTTCGATACCGTTCAGACGGCCGGACGACATGATCTTGATGCCTTGGGCACCCAGACGCATGGCGTTTTGCATGGCGCGCTTCATGGCACGGCGGAACATGATCCGCTTTTCCAGCTGTTGCGTGATGCTGTCGGCGATCAGCTTGGCATCGATTTCAGGCTTGCGCACTTCTTCGATGTTCACTGCGACAGGCACGCCCAGGCGAGTAGCGAGTTCCTTCTTCAGGTTCTCGATGTCTTCACCCTTCTTGCCGATCACCACACCAGGACGAGCCGAGTAAATGGTGATGCGGGCGTTCTTGGCTGGACGCTCGATCAGGATGCGCGAGACGGCGGCGTTCTTCAGCTTGGCCTTCAGGTACTCACGCACCTTGATGTCTTCAGCCAGCATGCCGGCGAAGTCACGGTTGCTGGCATACCAGCGGCTGGCCCAGTTGCGGCTGACCGCGAGGCGGAAGCCGGTAGGATGGATTTTCTGTCCCATAGTCTTCCTTGGCCTCAGTTACCAACCGTCACGTACACATGGCACGTGGGCTTGCTGATGCGATTGCCGCGGCCTTTGGCGCGCGCGGTGAAGCGCTTGAGCGTGGTGCCTTGTTCGACGTAGATGGTCTTGACCTTCAATTCGTCGATGTCAGCGCCATCGTTGTGTTCTGCGTTGGCGATTGCCGATTCCAGAACCTTCTTGACGATGCCAGCAGCTTTTTTCTGCGTGAATGTCAGGATGTTCAGAGCCTGGTCAACCTTCTTGCCGCGGATCAGGTCCGCAACCAGACGGCCTTTGTCGACCGACAGACGGACGCCCCGGAGGACTGCACGTGTTTCAGACATGGTCGTTCCTTACTTCTTCTGGACTTTTTTGTCCGCGGGGTGACCCTTGAAGGTGCGCGTCAGGGCGAATTCGCCCAGCTTGTGGCCCACCATCTGGTCGGTGACGTAGACAGGTACGTGCTGCTTGCCGTTGTGCACGGCAATGGTCAGACCGATGAACTCGGGCAGAACCATGGAGCGACGCGACCAGGTCTTCACTGGCTTCTTATCCTTGGTGGCGACGGCCTTTTCGACCTTGGCCAGCAAGTGATGGTCAACAAATGGACCCTTTTTGAGAGAGCGAGTCATCTGTTACCCCTTACTTCTTGCGACGCGACACAATCATGACTTGTGTGCGCTTGTTGTTACGGGTGCGATAACCCTTGGTCAGATTGCCCCAAGGATCGACTGCATGGCGGCCTTCGCCGGTGCGGCCTTCGCCACCACCGTGAGGGTGATCCACAGGGTTCATGGCCACGCCACGAACCGTAGGACGAATACCCATCCAGCGCTTCACACCGGCCTTGCCCAGTTGGCGCAGGCTGTGTTCTTCGTTGGCGACTTCACCAATGGTGGCGCGGCATTCGATGTGGATCTTGCGCACTTCGCCGGAACGCATACGCACTTGGGCGTAGATGCCTTCACGGGCCAGCAGCGTAGCCGAAGCACCTGCCGAACGGGCGATCTGAGCACCAGCACCGGGCTTGAGCTCGATGCAGTGGATGGTCGAACCCACAGGGATGTTGCGGATAGGCAGCGTGTTGCCAGCACGGATCGGGGCTTCCGAACCAGAGTGCAGGGTTGCGCCGACTTCCAGGCCACGGGGAGCGATGATGTAACGACGCTCGCCGTCGGCGTAGCACACCAGAGCGATGTGGGCCGTACGGTTTGGATCGTATTCAATGCGCTCAACCTTGGCGGCGATGCCGTCCTTGTTGCGCTTGAAGTCCACGACGCGGTAGTGGTGCTTGTGACCACCGCCCTTGTGGCGTGTCGTGATGTGACCGTTGTTGTTACGGCCAGCCTTCTGGAACTGAGGCTCCAGCAGAGGCGCGTAAGCTTCACCCTTGTACAGGTGGTCACGGGTAACCTTCACCACAGCACGTTGGCCGGGCGAGGTAGGTTTCATCTTGATAACGGCCATGATTACGCAGCCTCCCCGGACAGGTTCAGCTCTTGACCTTCCTTCAGCCGAACGTAAGCCTTGCGAACGTTGTCGCGACGGCCCACAGTTTTGCCAAAGCGCTTGGTCTTGCCCTTGGTGTTCACCACGGAAACGCCCTTCACTTCGACCTTGAACAGCAGTTCAACAGCTGCCTTGATCTCAGGCTTGGTAGCGTTCTGCAGCACCTTGAATGTCACAGCGTTGGACTTTTCAGCAACCATGGTGGCCTTTTCGGACACGATGGGAGCGACCAGCACTTGCATCAGACGACCTTCGTCAAACTTGAGTGTGCTCATGCGAACATCTCCTTGAGTTTGTCGATTGCACCCTTGGTGACGAGCACTTTCTTGAAACGCACCAGCGACACGGGGTCTGCATAACGCGGCTCAACGACGAGCACGTTCACCAGATTGCGCGAAGCCAGGTACAGATTTTCGTCCACTTCATCGGCAATCACCATCACCGATTGCAGGTTCATCGCCTTGAACTTGTCAGCCAGGACCTTGGTCTTGGGAGAGTCCAGCTTCAGCGAGTCGACCACCGCCAGACGGCCTTCACGGGCCAGCTGCGACAAAATCGCAGACATACCAGCGCGGTACATCTTCTTGTTGATCTTCTGTGTGAAGTTTTCGTCAGGCATGTTCGGGAAAATCCGACCACCCCCACGCCACAGAGGCGAGGAAGTCATACCAGCACGTGCGTTACCCGTACCCTTTTGCTTGAAAGGCTTCTTGGTGGAGTGACGGACTTGTTCGCGGTCTTTCTGAGCGCGAGTGCCTTGACGGGCGTTGGCCTGGTAGGCCACCACGATCTGGTGAACCAGATCTTCGTTGTATTCACGACCGAACACGGTTTCTGGCGCTTCGAACTTCGAAGCAGCCTGACCTTGGTCATTCAGGAGTTCGAGCTGCATTAGTTCGCTCCTTTGGCAGGTTTGGCCTTGACAGCGGGACGCACAGTCACGAACCCACCCTTGGAACCAGGAATAGCGCCCTTGATCAAGAGCAGTTGACGCGCTTCGTCGATGCGAATGACATCGAGGTTTTGCGTGGTCTTGGTGACATCACCGAGGTGACCTGTCATGCGCTTGCCGGGGAACACGCGACCTGGGTCTTGTGCCATACCGATCGAGCCTGGCACGTTGTGCGAACGGCTGTTACCGTGCGACGCACGTTGCGAAGCCATGTTGTGGCGCTTGATGGTACCGGCGTAGCCTTTACCAATCGAAGTGCCTTGCACGTCGACCTTTTGGCCCACGGCAAACACGTCCGCCACGGGCACAGCAGCACCTGCGGCGTACTTGCCAGCAGTTTCAGCAGTCACGCGGAATTCTTGGATGATTTCACCGGCTTCCACACCTGCCTTGGCAAGGTGGCCGGCTTCAGGCTTGGTCACACGCGAAGCTTTGCGCGAACCGAACGTGACCTGCAGGGCCACGTAGCCATCGTTCTCTTGGGTTTTGACCTGGGTAACGCGGTTGTTAGAAACATCCACCACTGTGACAGGCACTGCGTCCCCATCATCAGTGAACAGACGCATCATGCCCACCTTGCGACCCAGCAACCCCAGGGAGTTGCTCAGACTCATTTGTTTCTCCAAAACTCTCACCGCTGTGACTTCAATTGGCCTCAGCGTTTGCGCGCCAGCGCGTGAAAGAAGGTTAATAAAACTTCACCCCTCTGCATGCGCAAAGAAGGCGAAGCCCTAAAGTATAACGCGGACTGCTTTTTCAAGCAAGTCCGCGTTACAAACCATCAGGCGGGCCCTGGCGAGCCCACCTTCAGGGGATTACTGCAGCTTGATTTCGACGTCGACGCCGGCAGGCAGGTCGAGCTTCATCAGGGCATCCACAGTCTTGTCTGTGGGGTCCACGATGTCCATCAGACGCTGGTGCGTACGGATTTCGAGCTGGTCGCGGCTGCTCTTGTTGACGTGGGGCGAGCGCAGAATGTCGAAACGCTTCATGCGTGTTGGCAGGGGCACGGGGCCCTTGACAATGGCGCCAGTGCGCTTGGCAGTGTCAACGATCTCGGCAGCAGACTGGTCGATCAGCTTGTAATCGAACGCCTTCAGGCGGATGCGGATTTTTTGCTTGGACATGGTGTCTCCTTGATTTGCTTAAAAATCAAGCAATGATCTTGGCAACCACGCCAGCGCCCACGGTACGGCCGCCTTCACGGATAGCGAAGCGCAGACCTTCTTCCATGGCGATGGGGTTGATCAGCTTCACAGTGATCGACACGTTGTCACCAGGCATCACCATTTCCTTGTCGGCTGGCAGCTCGATGGCGCCAGTCACGTCAGTCGTACGGAAGTAGAACTGAGGACGGTAGTTGTTGAAGAAGGGAGTGTGGCGGCCGCCTTCGTCCTTGCTCAACACATACACTTCAGCGGTGAAGTGGGTGTGGGGCTTGATCGAGCCGGGCTTGCACAGCACTTGGCCGCGTTCCACGTCTTCGCGCTTGGTGCCGCGCAGCAGCAGACCCACGTTGTCGCCAGCTTGACCCTGATCCAGCAGCTTGCGGAACATTTCCACGCCAGTGCAGGTGGTCTTTTGCGTGTCGCGGATACCCACGATTTCGATTTCTTCGCCGACCTTGATGATGCCGCGCTCAACGCGACCGGTCACCACGGTACCGCGACCGGAGATGGAGAACACGTCTTCCACGGGCATCAGGAAGGCGCCATCCACTGCACGCTCAGGCGTGGGGATGTAGGTGTCCAGAGCTTCGGCCAGCTTGTCGATGGCTTGTTCACCCAGAGGACCCTTGTCGCCTTCCAGAGCCAGCTTGGCGGAACCGCGCACGATGGGGGTGTCGTCGCCTGGGAAGTCGTACTTGTCCAGGAGTTCACGCACTTCCATTTCGACGAGTTCGAGCAGTTCTTCGTCGTCCACCATGTCGCACTTGTTCAGAAACACGATGATGTAAGGCACGCCCACTTGGCGAGCCAGCAGGATGTGTTCACGGGTCTGGGGCATTGGGCCGTCAGCTGCGGAGCACACCAGGATGGCGCCGTCCATTTGAGCAGCGCCAGTGATCATGTTCTTCACATAGTCAGCGTGGCCGGGGCAGTCCACGTGAGCGTAGTGGCGGTTAGCGGTTTCGTATTCAACGTGGGCAGTGTTGATGGTAATGCCGCGTGCCTTTTCTTCAGGCGCTGCGTCGATTTCATCGTACTTCTTGGCTTCGCCGCCGAACTTGGCAGACAGCACGGTTGCGATAGCAGCCGTCAGGGTCGTCTTGCCATGGTCCACGTGACCGATCGTGCCCACGTTGACGTGGGGCTTGGTGCGTTCAAACTTACCTTTTGCCATTTTTTTCTCCAAAGAGCTATGCCGGTGCCGGGTTTAACGTCTGCATGCGGTTGCTGATTCGACCCGCACCGGCCACAGGGCGGCACCGCATCGCAGACATACTATGAATTTGATAGCTGGCAGCGCTTGCAGCACAAGCGCTAGCAGCCAGTTTGGCTATTAGACCAAAGACGCCATTACTTGGCGCGGGAAGCCATGATGGCTTCCGACACGTTGCGAGGAGCTTCAGAGTAGTGCTTGAACTCCATCGTGTACGTAGCACGACCTTGTGTGGCCGAGCGCAGCGTAGTCGAGTAGCCAAACATTTCCGACAGAGGAACTTCAGCGCGGATGGCCTTGCCGCCACCAACGATGTCGTCCATACCCTGCACCATGCCGCGGCGGCTGGACAAATCGCCCATCACGTTGCCAGCATAGTCTTCAGGCGTTTCCACTTCCACAGACATCATGGGTTCCAAGATGACTGGACCGGCCTTCTTGCAGCCTTCCTTGAAGCCGAAGATAGCGGCCATCTTGAACGCCAGTTCGTTCGAGTCCACATCGTGGTACGAACCGAAGTGCAGCGTGACCTTGACGTCCACCACAGGGTAGCCAGCCAGCACACCTTGCGTGACGGCTTCGTTGATACCCTTTTCCACGGCTGGGATGAATTCGCGAGGAACCACACCGCCCTTGATCGCGTCGACGAACTCGATGCCCTTGCCGGCTTCGTTGGGTTCGATCTTGAGCACGACGTGACCGTACTGGCCCTTACCACCGGACTGGCGCACGAACTTGCCTTCGGCTTCTTCCACCGTCTTGCGGATGGTTTCGCGGTAGGCCACCTGAGGCTTGCCCACGTTGGCTTCCACGCCGAATTCGCGCTTCATGCGGTCCACAATAATTTCCAGGTGCAACTCGCCCATGCCGGAAATGATGGTTTGGCCCGATTCTTCGTCGGTGCGCACGCGGAACGATGGATCTTCTGCGGCCAGGCGACCCAGAGCGATGCCCATCTTTTCCTGGTCAGCCTTGGTCTTGGGTTCCACAGCCTGCGAAATCACAGGCTCAGGGAACACCATGCGCTCCAGCACGATGGGCGATGCGACATCGCACAGCGTTTCGCCGGTGGTCACTTCCTTCAGCCCCACGCAAGCAGCAATGTCGCCAGCGCGGATTTCGTCCACTTCCACGCGGTCGTTCGCCATCATTTGCACGATACGGCCGATACGCTCTTTTTTGCCCTTGACCGAGTTGTACACGGTGTCGCCCTTGGTGAGCACACCAGAGTACACACGCACGAAGGTCAACTGACCGACGAAGGGGTCGGTCATCAGCTTAAAGGCCAGAGCCGAGAACTTTTCGTTGTCGTCGGCCTTGCGCGTCACTTCCTTCTCATCTTCGTCGGTACCAGCCACATCTGGAATGTCGGTCGGTGCGGGCAGATAGTCGATCACGGCGTCCAGCATGCGCTGCACACCCTTGTTCTTGAACGCAGTGCCGCAGAGCATCGGGTGGATTTCGGTGGCAATGGTGCGCTGGCGCAGACCTTGCTTGATCTCGGCTTCGCTCAAGTCACCTTCTTCCAGGTACTTGTTCATCAGATCTTCCGAGGCTTCCGCTGCGGCTTCGATCATGTTTTCGCGCCACTTCTTGGCGGACTCGACCAAGTCAGCGGGGATGTCTTCGTAGGTGAATTTCATACCCTGCGAAGCTTCGTCCCAGATGATGGCTTTCATCTTCAGCAGATCGACCACGCCCTTGAAGTTTTCTTCGGCGCCGATTGGAATCACCACGGGCACGGGGTTGGCCTTCAGGCGCAGCTTCATCTGGTCATAGACCTTGAAGAAGTTGGCACCGGTACGGTCCATCTTGTTCACAAAGGCCAGGCGAGGCACCTTGTACTTGTTAGCCTGACGCCATACGGTTTCAGACTGGGGCTGCACGCCACCCACAGCGCAGTAAACCATGCAAGCGCCGTCCAGCACGCGCATGGAACGCTCCACTTCAATCGTGAAGTCCACGTGGCCGGGGGTGTCGATGATGTTGAAGCGGTGCTCTGGGTAGGACATGTCCATGCCCTTCCAGAAGCAGGTCACGGCAGCCGAGGTGATCGTGATGCCGCGCTCTTGCTCTTGCTCCATCCAGTCCGTGGTCGCAGCGCCATCGTGCACTTCGCCCAGCTTGTGGGTCACGCCCGTGTAAAACAGAATACGTTCGGTGGTCGTGGTCTTGCCAGCGTCAATGTGGGCCGAGATACCGATATTGCGGTAGCGCTCGATGGGAGTCTTGCGAGCCATGGTAGATCCTTGATGGGTCGTTTTTGAGAGGGAATCGGGCAGCCATACTGGCAAAAATGCCCGTCAATTTTGTGACTGCCTGAATCAACACAAGGCTGCAGGCGAAACGCCAGCAGCCTTGGGTTCAAATCCAGGACAAATCCGCTTTTTAGAAGCGGAAGTGGCTGAATGCCTTGTTGGCTTCGGCCATGCGGTGCACTTCGTCACGCTTCTTCATGGCACCGCCACGGCCTTCGGTGGCCTCGAGCAGTTCGTTGGCCAGGCGTTGGGCCATCGACTTTTCACCGCGCTTGCGAGCGGCTTCCTTGATCCAGCGCATGGACAGAGCCAGACGACGGACAGGGCGCACTTCCACGGGCACCTGGTAGTTGGCACCGCCAACGCGGCGGGACTTCACTTCCACCATGGGCTTCACGTTGTTGATGGCAACGGTGAAGGCCTCCAGAGGGTCTTTATCGGGGTGCTTCTTCTCGATCAGTTCCAGGGCACCGTAAATGATGCGCTCTGCAACCGCCTTTTTGCCGCCTTCCATGATCACGTTCATGAATTTGGACAGCTCAACATTGCCGAACTTTGGATCCGGCAGGATTTCACGTTTGGGGACTTCGCGACGACGTGGCATTTTTTACCTCTATCTTTGCTTCAGTTGGCATCTTTTCAGACACCGCGAGAGCCAATGAAGGACTCCCACTTACTCGACCCGCGCAGAACACCTGCGTTTGGGGTCACTACGCTGCAACTCCGCGCCACGCGGAAAAACAGCACCGAAAATTCTTCAGACCGAAAGGGCCAGGGCTTACTTGGCCTTTGGCTTCTTCGCGCCGTACTTGGAGCGGGCTTGCTTGCGGTCTTTCACGCCTTGCAAGTCCAGCGAACCACGCACGATGTGGTAACGCACACCGGGCAAGTCCTTCACACGACCGCCGCGAACCAGCACCACGCTGTGTTCTTGCAGGTTGTGGCCTTCACCGCCGATGTAGGAGATCACCTCAAAACCGTTGGTCAGGCGCACCTTGGCGACCTTACGCAGAGCGGAGTTAGGCTTCTTAGGCGTCGTGGTGTACACGCGAGTGCACACGCCACGGCGCTGTGGAGAGTTTTCCATCGCAGGGCTCTTGGACTTGGTCTTTTCGACCTCGCGCCCCTGACGGACCAATTGATTAATGGTTGGCATGAAATACGTCCCTAAACGTGAATTTGCTTCGTGAAAGCGAAAACGTGAATCCCTTCGGAAATTCCGAAAAGCCTTCTAATGTATCAGGCTAGTGCACAAGAGGCAAGTGCGGCGCAGTTTGGGCGCTGCGCCATGCGCTTGACCCTTGGGCAAGGCGACTGTGGGGTCACTTGATCCACAGGCGGATGGCGTCCCAGGCGCGGCCCAAGAAGCCTGCCTGCTCGACCCCCTCCAGCGCAACCAGAGGCACTTCGGCCAGGGTCTGCTCACCCAGCACCACCTTCAAAGAGCCCACAGCCTGGCCCTTGGTGTATGGAGCCACCAGGGGGTCTGGGCGCGAGATTTCTGTCTTGATCTTGCCAGCACTGCCCGAGGGCACCGTCACCACGATGGCTTCGGGACGGCCGATCTTCAGAACGTTCTCAGTGCCCTTCCAGAGGGCTGGCGTGGCCACGGGGGTGTTGGCTTCAAAGAGTTTGACGGCATCGAAGGCGGTGTAGCCCCAGTTCAACAGCTTCTGGCTTTCGTTGGCGCGCGCATTCTCGCTGGCCGTGCCCAGAACGATGGACAGCAGGCGGCGCTGACCCACGTTGGGGAAATCGCGCTTGGCGGTGGCGACCAGGCAATAGCCAGCCGCTGCGGTGTGACCCGTCTTGAGGCCGTCCACCGTGGGATCGCGGAAGAGCAGCATGTTGCGGTTGGTGCCGTTCGAGGGAGGCGTGCCGGGGTAGCTGTACTGCTTGGTGGAGTAGTAATGCATGTACTCCGGGAAGTCCTTCATCAGCCGGCTGGCCAGCACGCTCAGGTCACGCGCAGTGGTGACGTGGCCGGGCTCTGTCAGGCCTTCCGGGTTTTTGTAGCTGGTGCCATTCATGCCCAGGGCCTTGGCCTGGTCGTTCATCAGCTTGACGAAGTTTTCATACGTACCGCCCACGCCTTCGGCCAGCGCCACGGTGGCGTCGTTGCCCGACTGGACGATCATGCCCTTGAGGAGGTCGTCCACCGACACCTGCATCTTGGGGTCGATGAACATGCGCGAGCCGGGCATCTTCCAGGCGCGCACGCTCACGGGCAGCTTCTGGTCCAGCGTGACCTTCTTGGCGCGCAGGGCGTCAAACACCAGGTAGCCCGTCATCAGCTTGGTCAGCGATGCCTGCTCCACGGGCGCGTCGATGTCCTTGGCCGCCAGCACCTGGTTGGCGGTCACATCCACCAGCATGTAAGTACGGGCTGCGATTTCCGGGGGTTGGGGCACCTGCTGCGCCAGGGCGCCAAAAGCGGCGGGGGCAACAGCAGCAAAAAGGGCCAGGGATCGCAGGGCGGGCAGGATTCGTTTCATGGAGCGTTCAAAGATGCAGCCAGCGGCTGAGAGGATGGAGAAGTAGGACCCATGCAGCAGCACGCGCTGCTGCAAAAGGCCTTGTGCAGAGTCAGCCGGCGCACGGAGGTTCCGCCAGCGCGGCCGATCTCTTATCAGAGGGCCGACTGCAGGTGCCTGACCACCAAGCTTTTGAGCAGCGGCAATTGTCCGTGAAAGAAATGCCCGCCTCCGGGCACGACTGTCACAGGGAGTGTCTGGGGGCGAGCCCAGTCCATCACAGCGGACAAGGCCACGGTGTCATCTTGCTCGCCATGCACCACCAGCGTGCGCAGATGGGCCTCGGGTGGCACCGGGGCTACGGTGAAGCGGCTGGCAGCCGTGCCCACCAGCACGGCGCGGTCAATGTGCCGCTGGGGCCACAGTGTGGCCAGCGCGTGGCTGGTGACGAATGCGCCAAACGAGAAGCCCGCCAGCGCCAGCGGTTGCGCGCCGTCACCCGCAGGGGCCACCTGCTCCACCACGGCCAGCAGGTCTTGCAGCTCGCCCCGGCCGTCGTCGTGCACACCCTGGGTGGCACCCACGCCGCGAAAGTTGAAGCGCACCGCCGTCCAGCCGCATTGCACAAAGGCACGGGCCAAGGTTTGCACCACCTTGTTGTCCATGGTGCCGCCGAACAGGGGATGGGGGTGGGCAATCACCGCCACACCCCGAGGCGTGCCGCCATCGGGCACGCTGGCTGCGTCGCGGGCCACTTCAATGGCACCGGCGGGGCCTTGCAGCGTCAGTCGTTCTGTCTGTGAATTCACGTTTGCTATATTTTTAATAGCTGCTCGCGCTTGTCCATCAAGCGCCAGAGGCCATTTTTATCAAAGAACCAATCAGCGACCCAGCTCAGGTGGCACCAGCAGGCGCTCCACCACCTGGCCGTTTTTCAGGTGCGATTCCACGATCTCGTCGATGTCGCTGGTGTCCACAAAGGTGTACCAGGTGCCTTCGGGGTAGACCACAGCCACGGGGCCTGCGGCGCAGCGGTCCAGGCAACCCGCCTTGTTCACACGCACTTTGCCGGTGCCCGCCAGGCCGGCGGCTTTCACCTGGGCCTTGCAATGGTCAAACCCGGCCTGGGCGTTGTGGTGGGCACAGCTGTCTTCGCCATTGGTGCGCTCGTTCAGGCAGAAGAAGATGTGGCGCTGGTAGTAGCCCGGCGCGGCGGAAGTGGGTTGGGTGGGTTCGCTCATGGGGGTATTTTAGGGATGGGCGTCTTTGCGCGAGACGCGCACCAGCACATACAGCAACGCCACATAAGGCCAGAGCCACCCCAGCCACTGGCCCAGGCCATAGAAACGGATGAAGCGCCCCTGCTCCCATTGCATCAGGGTCTGCGCAAAATAAACGTTGGTGGGCGCCTGGTTCAGCAAGGCCAGATGCCACACCAGCGCCACCAGCAGCACGGCCGCGCTGGCCCGGCGCGGCAGCATGAGCAACAGCACCGCCATGCCCGCAGCCGCCCACACGCCCACGCGCACGGGCTCATCCAGCCAGCCCCAGGCGTGCGCGGGGCCCCAGCTCAGCGCCGCAGACAGTGCCGTCACCGCCACCCCGATCACAAGCACCCCCGTGGCAAACACCGCCCGCCGCCCCACATGGCGGATGACGCAATAGCCCAGCAGGCTGGGCACCAGCAAGCCCAGCATCACGCACAGCACTTCGCCGCCGGGCGACAGCGGCTCCAGCACGGTTTCCCGCATGGGCATCCAGTCGATGAAAGGGGTGTCCTCCAGCGCCTGCTCGATCGCCGCCTCCAGCCGCTCCAGCACCTGCCCCAGACCAAACGGCACGGCAGCGGGGAACAACAACGCGGCGGGCCACAAGGCAATCAGCACCAGCGCGCCGCGCGCATCCGGCACAAACCAGCGGCCCCGGAACAGGCTCCAACGGTCGATGGCCCCCCATCGCTCCAACAGCGCCGCCAGCAAGGCGCCCAGCCATGTGCCCGCAGCATTCAGCACCAGATCGAGATTGGATGGGACACGCCGCGGCAGGTAGATCTGCAAAAACTCCATCGCCAGCGACAGCAGCGAACCCGCCAGCGCGGCCCACCACACGGCGCCGCGCGTCCAGCCCGTGCGCAGCAAGGCCAGAGCCAGCAAGAAGCCCAGTGGGGCGTATCCAATCAGGTTGGACGTGACATCAAAGCCCGTCCAATACGGCGGGGGCAGCGGGGCCGCCAGGAACATCCAGGGCTCCAGCCCCTGGGCGCGCCAGCCTGAAAAAGGGAACAGACTGGCAAAAACGATCAAAACGGCATAAATAGCCGCCAAAGGCCAGGCTGAGGTCTTGTGCAACGGCGCAGGCCTCCGTCCCTGTCAGAAGGGTTTGACGACCACCAGCACCACCGCAATCAGCAGCAGCACCACAGGCGCTTCATTGAACCAGCGAAACCACACATGGCTGCGCTGGCTTTGGCCGTTGGCCAGCTTGCGCAGCAGCACGCCGCAGGCGTGGTGGTAGCCAACAACCAGCAAAACGATGGTGAGTTTGGCGTGCATCCACCCATTGCCCGGGCCTTGGCGGCCAATGCCATACCCCAGCCACAACCACAGCCCCAGCGCCAAGGCGGGCACCGCCAGAATGGTGGTGAACCGCAGCAGCTTGCGCGCCATCAGTAGCAAGCGCTCACGCTCTGCCACCGAATCGGGCGCCACCATGGCCAAATTGACAAAGATGCGTGGCAGATAGAACAGACCGGCAAACCAGCTGGCCACGAAGACGATGTGAAAGGCTTTTACCCAGAGCATGCGGGCAGTTTAAGCGCCCCGCTCGCCCCTCGGCGCCAGAGCGTCGCTTTGCCCCTTTTTTCAAAGCTACCCGGGCAAAAAAAAGCCCGGCACAAAGGCCGGGCTGAGAAGCCCCTGAATGCGTGGAGCATCCAGTGAGCCCCGCTCAGGGAGGAAAAAGCGGGAGGCAGAGGGCTGCCCGGAATCAAATTTAGCATTAAGCACAAAAAGTTACAAGCTCTCGCAATTAGTTGCATCAATCCAAGGGGCTTTCTGCGCGCCTATTTCGCGCTTGCAGATCCAGGTCAGGCCCTTGCCCGGCAGATAGGGCACAATTTTCGCCATGCACCTCCCTACTTCTGCCCCCTTCCCCCAGAACCGCCCCCGCCGCCTGCGCCGTGACGCCTTCACGCGCCGCCTGGTGCGTGAGCATGCGGTGTCGGTCAACGACCTGATCTACCCCGTGTTCGTGCATGAGGGGACGCAGCGCAGCGAAGCCGTGAGCTCCATGCCCGGCGTGGAGCGCCTGAGCCTGGACCTGCTGCTGCCCGTGGCAGAAGACTGCGTGAAGCTGGGCATTCCACTGATGGCGCTGTTCCCGGCCATCGACCCCACGCTCAAGACACCCGACGGGCAGGAAGCGCGCAACCCCGACGGCCTGATCCCGCGCGTGGTGCGGGCGCTGAAGAAAGAATTCCCCGACCTGGGCGTGATGACCGACGTGGCGCTGGACCCCTACACCAGCCACGGCCAGGACGGCGTGCTGGACGACACCGGCTACATCATCAATGACCAGACGGTGGAAATCCTCACCGCCCAGGCCCTGACCCACGCTGAAGCGGGCGTGGACATCGTGGCCCCCAGCGACATGATGGACGGCCGCATTGGCGCCATCCGCGAGGCGCTGGAAGTGCAAGGCCACATCCACACCCGCATCATGGCCTACAGCGCCAAGTACGCCAGCGCCTTCTACGGTCCCTTCCGCGACGCGGTGGGAACCCGTGGCGCCTTGGGCAAGGCTGACAAGAACGTGTACCAGATGGACCCCGGCAACAGCGACGAAGCGCTGCGCGAAGTGGCGCTGGACATTGCCGAAGGCGCCGACATGGTGATGGTCAAACCCGGCATGCCATACCTGGACATCGTGCGCCGCGTGAAGGACGAATTCCGCGTGCCCACCTTTGCCTACCAGGTCAGCGGCGAGTACGCCATGATCAAGGCCGCCGCGCAAAACGGCTGGCTCGACCACGACGCCGTGATGATGGAAAGCCTGCTGGCCTTCAAGCGCGCGGGCGCCGATGGCGTGCTGACCTACTTTGCCCGCGACGTTGCCCGTCTGCTACAAAAGTAATAGTAGTTCTGTGAAGCAGGAAGAGCGGCAACCGCCCGTTTCACCCAGCAGCGCAGCGGGCGCGCGGCCGCTGCGCATCTTCCATATCCAGCCCACGGGGGTGGCCGAACTGTCGGAGCTTCCCGAGGCGCCGCCCGCCAGCGGCTTCTTGTGGCTGGCGTGCGCACGTGCCGCCTTCCAGGAACAGCTGCCCACCCTGCAGGCCGCCTTGCAGCAGCTCGCCGGCATGCAGCTGGTGGATCTGCATGTGTCGGACCTGCTCAACGCGCAGCTGCCTTCCCGCTACGACTACACCTCGCAGTACGACCTGCTGGTGTTCCGGCGCCTGGCCACCACCCCGCACACAGAGCACCCTGGCGAGCCATCGCCCGCCGACGCCGCCCACCCCGCCAAGCGGTCTGGCCCGCTGGTGCTGCGCCGCATCGACACCAACCCCGTTGGCTTTGCGCTGCTGGACCAAGTGCTGCTGACCGTGCACCCGGCCGACTGTGCCGTGCGGGAAGCCTATGCGGCGCGGCTGCTGGCCGCTGCGCCCGCAGACCCGCGCGAAGGCCGCATGCCCACGCCGGGCGCGCGCCTGCCTGCCAGCCCGGCCGACCTGATGCTGCGGCTGGTGAACACCATGGTGGACGGCTACCTGGACTTGCGGCGGGACCTGACCCGGCAGCTCGACCACTGGCAGACCGAGCTGCTCAAGCCGCGCGCCCGGTTTGTGAACTGGAGTTCGCTGCTCGATGCCCGCATGGCGCTGCACAACCTGGATGAAATCTGCGAAGACCAGCGCAGTGCGATTCAGGACTGGATCGACACGCTGGAAACCTGGGCCCCGCCCGATACACCCGCCGGTGCGCGGGAGCTGGACCTGCTGAAGGTGCGCAGCCGCGATGTGCTGGAGCACATTGAACGCGTGGTGCACCATGTGCGGCGGCTGGAGCAAAGCACCGAAACCGTGGTGCAGATGCACTTTTCGGTGCAGAGCAACCGCACCAACGACATCATGCGCACCCTCACGGCGCTCACCGCCGTCTTCCTGCCGCTGAACCTGATCGCGGGCATCTTCGGCATGAATTTCGACTTCATTCCGCTCATCCACAAGCAGGACGGCTTCTGGTGGGCCACCGGCGCCATGTCGGTGATTGCTGTGGCACTGGTGCTACTCTTCTGGCGAAAACGTTACCTCGCCCGCACAAGTACGCGCTAACTTCAAGGGGTTTACCCTCGATATGAAAAAGGTTAACTGCGGCTAGATTGTAAGCACACGTAGCTTTTATCGCCGTCATGCCTTCTGTGTCTGCGCCGCACTCCAGCGGCTATCGTCCCGCCCTCCTGTCCCCTACCCTCAAGTGCCCTTGAGGCCCCGCCTGCCCTGGGCGTTGGATCTCTGACGCCAGTCCTCACTCACCAGTCTCACGCGGCTTGATATTGATCAACTCGTAGTGAGATACAAATTGTTTCAATGCGTATTTCCAATACGCATATCAACTCGCGCGCCCTGCAGGCGCTTTCTCCATGCCTCAGTCTTTTTCCATGTTGTTGGGTAACCTGACGATTGCCACCAAGCTGCGCCTGATGGCAGCCATCAGCACCCTGGTGCTCATTGCCCTCTCCGGCTACCTGCTGGCCGAGGAATACCAGATCAACCGCACTGCCCGCCAAACTGCCGTGCGTCAGACGGTCGAGATCGGCCATTCGATCCTCGAATGGGCGCACAAGCTGGAAACCAGCGGCTCGCACACTCGCGAAGAAGCCCAGGCACTGGCCCACAAAGCCCTGGAAAATGCGCGCTACGCGGGCAACGAATACTTCTGGCTGCAAACCGTGGATGCCCAGGTGGTCATGCACCCCTTCCGCCCCGACCTCAATGGCAAGGACGGCTCCAGCATGAAAGACCCGGACGGCAAGCCCATCTTCACCATGTTCGCCCAACGCGCCCGTCAGGCAGACGGCGGCGGCCTGGTGGAATACCAATGGCCGCGCCAAGGGCAGGAGCAACCGGTGCCCAAGTTCGCCCACGTGAAGATGTTCCAGCCCTGGGGCTGGGTGGTGGGCTCGGGGGTGTACGTCGATGACCTGCGCAAGTCCTTCCTGGCCAGCCTGGGGCGCACCACGGTGATCATTGGGCTGGCGATTGTGATCAACCTGTTGTTCATCGCCAACATTCGCCGGGGCATTGTGCGGGGCCTGGGGCAGGCCATTGCAGTGGCCAAGGCCATCTCCCAGCGCAACCTGACCACGCCCATCCACGTCACCAGCCAGGACGAGGTGGGGCAACTGCTGCAGGCCATGCGCACCATGACGCACGACCTGCGCGACACCTTGCACACCGTGCGCGAGGCCACCGACCAGCTCGCCGGTGCCAGCCAGCAAATCGCCAGCGGCAACCTGGACCTGAGCAGCCGCACCGAAGCCACGGCCGCCAACCTGGAACAGACTGCCGCCAGCATGGAAGAGCTGACCGGCTCCGTCACCCAAAACGCCCAGGCCGCGCGCCGGGCCGCGGAGTGCGCCACGACCGCCAGCGACGTGGCAGCCAAAGGTGGAGAGGCCGTGGCCCAGGTGGTGAACACCATGAACGGCATCTCGGCCTCGTCCCACCGCATCTCCGACATCATCGGCGTGATCGACGGCATCGCCTTCCAGACCAACATCCTGGCGCTGAATGCTGCGGTGGAAGCCGCCCGCGCGGGCGAACAAGGCCGCGGCTTTGCCGTGGTGGCTGGTGAAGTGCGCAGCCTGGCCCAGCGCAGCGCCGAAGCCGCCAAGGAAATCAAGGGCCTGATCCAGGCCAGCGTGGAGCAGGTGGACGCTGGCGCCAGCCAGGTGCGCACCGCAGGCGCCACCATGGAGCAGGTCGTGGCGTCGGTGCAGGAAGTGCACCACCTGATTCAGGAAATCACCACCGCCACCACCGAACAAAGCGGCGGCATTGCCCAGGTCAACACCGCCGTGAGCCAGCTGGACCAGATGACGCAGCAAAACGCGTCGCTGGTGGAAGAGTCGGCCGCCGCAGCAGAAAACCTGCGCGAGCAGGCCATGGCGCTATCCGAAAGCGTGAACCGCTTCCAGCTGGCCTGACCCACCAACAGCAGCCCCGGCCCCTGGGCTGCGGCCTCAACGCAGCAGCGCTTCCTTGAGCTGGTGGTCCGCCGGCACCGACCCCAGCCAGATGCGCAACACCATGCCAAAGTACTCGGCATCGCCCAGCGGTGCGCCCTGGGGCTGGCCCCCGATGTAGAACGTGGTGCCCTTGCCTGGCAGGTATTCCATGGCAAAGGTTTCGCCGGGCGACAGCTTGGGGCGGCCCGAAAAGATCTCGATCAGCCGGTTGCTGGCGGGCGTGTAGCGGCGAATCTGCTCGGCCGACGAGTTGTTGGCCAAGCCCTTGATGAAGGACACCCCCAAATCCGTGCCGGGGATGTCGCGCTGGGCCACAAAGTTCAGGCGCACCGGCCCTTGCAGGGCCAGCAGTTCCTCCAGCGTCTTGACCTTGCGGGGCGTATACAGGGCCATGTCGTACACCTTGAACACCGCGCGGTAGCGCGTACCCGAGCCATTGAGCACCAGCGGCGTGCCCTGCACCGTCTGCGCGGGCTCAAACGCTGTGGCGGCATGCCCGGAGCCTGGCTGCACCAGGCCCAGCGCAGCCACCATCACCAGCCCGGCCACGGTGTGCAGCCGCAGGGCACCAGCGCGGGGCCGCGTAGAAAAGTGAAAAGGGTTCAAACGAAAATCTCCGCGCCCAACCACAGCGTGGGCCCACCAGAAAATGGTAGGGCCACGGTCTTGCGCCAGCCCTACAGATTCACCCTAGTGCGGAATTGCGGGTTGCCCACCGCTCAGCGCCCATCCACCCCCAGCAACGCCGCCGCATTGCCCCAGGCCACGCGCTGGGCCACATTGGCAGGCAAGCCACCCAGCCAGGTGCGGTAGTCCCGCATCTGCGCCTCGTAGTGTTGCCAGCGCTGGTTGACCCAGGTGTCTGAGACGATCACAAAACGGGTGGGGTGCTTGAGCAGCAGGTCGCGCCACTCGGGGCACAGCTGCCCACCGTCGCACACCAGCCCGGGGCGGTACGACAGCTCGCCCACCAGACCGGGGTAGCGGGCCAGCAGCGCATCGACCCGCGCAACCGGCACGCCGCCAATGCCCGTGTGGGCCCAGATGAGGCGCACTGACTGCCCCTGGCTGGCGGTGTGCGCCATCAGCAGGTCAATCGCCACATCGTCCACATGCGCCAGCACCACCAGGCGGCGCTGCTCGGCCAGCTGCATCAGCTTGCGGGCCACAGGGCCGTTGGCATCGGCACTGTCATACAGGTGGAATTCGCCAATGCCACGGTACGGGCCCGCTGCGGTGCCGCGCTCCAGCTCGGCCAGCACCATGTCATAAATGGATTCGTCCCGGGGCCAGCCTGTGTAGTCGGCGCGGTTGCGATAAAGACGAACAAAGGGCACCACCGCAATGCCTGCATCGCGCATCTGGGGCAGGGCCGCCAGCGCCAGCGAGCCCGCATTGGGCCGCGAATTGGCCACGATGGCCCGCACCCCGCTGGCCTGCATGCGCGCCAGCACATCGGCGGGCGGATGGGGGCCTGCGGTGCCGTTCCAGGCCTCTTCGTTGTAGTGCAGGTGGGCGTCGAACAGGGGGCCGATGTAGTCGGCCCCCTGGGCTGCGCTGACAAACGCTATCAAATAAATAGCTGCCAGCGCTTGCTGCAAAAGCGCTAGAGGCCTAAAAGGCTTGAATTTTGCAATGCAGCTGGCCATAGCGCCCCCCGGTTGAATGCAATGCCCCACCGTGCTTTGACGCGCACAGCCACGCAGCGCGAAGGCTGCGGGCCGTGCGAGGGCGATCAGCCCAGGTGCTTGTCGAAAAACGCCAGCGTACGGTCGCGGGCCGTGAGGGCGGCAGCCTCGTCGTAGCTGCCGCGCTGGTCACAGTTGAAGCCGTGGTCCGCCTGGTACACATGCACTTCCACGCCGGGCTGGGCGCGGTCAAAGGCCTGCACGCTATCCAGCGGAATCCAGTGGTCGCGCTCGCCAAAGTGGGCCAGCACCGGCACCAGGGGCTTGCGGGCGGCCTCTTCGGGGGTCGTCACGCCACCACCGTAGTACGGCACGGCGGCAGACAGACCGGTAAGCGTGCACGCGGCGCGCCATGTCAGCAGCCCACCCCAGCAAAAGCCCACAATGCCCACCTTGCGGCCGCTGCGCTGGGCGGCGTAGTCAATGGCGGCCTGGATGTCGGGCATCACGCCGGGGGCGGGCAGTGCCTCCACCGCAGCTTTCAGCTCCATGCCAGCCTGCATGTCGTCGGCGGTGTAGCCCAGCTCCACGCCGGGCTTGACGCGGTGGAACGTGGCGGGCGCCACGGCCAGGTAGCCGCGCGCGGCAAAGCGGTCGGCCACCGCGCGGATGTGGGAATTCACCCCGAAAATCTCTTGCAGCATCACCACCGCGCCCCGGGGCGCGGTGTCGGGCTCCGCCACCCAGGCGGGCAGCACAAAACCGTCGGCAGATTTCAAATCGACAAATTGACCCATGTGTTTGCTCCTGAAAACTGTTCCAATGCGCCATTCTTGCAGCAGACGGCGTTCCATGGACCACATTGGCGTAAACACCAGCACCGGGCTCGGCCTTGGCACGGTGCATGCTGTCGCCCTGCGCTGCCGCCCTTTGCTTTCATCCTTTTTTGTTTTCGGAGACCGCTGATGGATCTCAAACCGCTCATCACCCTGCTGGCCATCGTGAACCCGCTGGCCATCGTGCCGTTCTTCATCCACTACACCCAGGGCTTTTCGGCGGCGCAGCGGCGCAGCACCATCCGCACGGCGGCGTTTGCCGCGTTCTGCGTGATTGCCGCCTGTGCCGTGCTGGGCCTGCAGATTCTGGAGTTCTTCAACATCTCGCTGCAGAGCTTTCAGGTGGGCGGCGGCATGCTGCTGCTGATCAGCGCGATGAACATGCTCAACGCCCAGCCGGCCGAGGCCAAGCCCCTCACGCACGAGCTGGAAGAAGGCGCCGAGAAAGCCGCCGCTGGCAGCAGCATTGCGGTGGTGCCGCTCACCATTCCGCTGCTCACCGGCCCGGCCAGCATGTCCACCGTGGTGATTTATGCCGACCGCGCCCAGACCTTCTGGCAGCACACGGCGCTGGTGGGTTACGGCGTGGTGATCGCACTGGCCACGGCCGTGTGCTTCTCGCTGGCCGACCCCATCGCCCGCGTGCTGGGCAAGACGGGCATCAACGTGATGACGCGGCTGATGGGCCTGATCCTTGCCGCGCTGGCCGTCGAGGTGATGGCCGACGGGCTGGGCAAGCTGTTCCCCGTGCTAGTCGCACGCTGATCGTCCATGTCCACCCGCCTGCTGCTGCTCGAAGACGACCCCGCCATCGCCCGCACCGTGGCCTACACGCTGGAGCGCGACGGCCTGCAGGTGACGCATTGCCTGCTGGTGCAGGACGCGCGCCAGCAAATGCAGCGCCACCCGTTTGACCTGCTGGTGCTGGACGTGGGCCTGCCCGATGGCTGCGGGCTGGACCTGCTGCGCGACGTGCGCCATGGCCAGGCGGCTGCGGCTTTGCGCCTGCGCCAGGCCACGCCAGTGCTGATGCTCAGCGCCCGCGGCGAGGAGCTGGACCGCGTGCTGGGCCTGGAGCTGGGCGCCGACGACTACCTGGCCAAGCCCTTCAGCCCACGCGAGCTGGCCGCCCGCATCAAGGCCCTGCTGCGCCGCGCCGCCATGCCCGCACCCGCCGCCATGGCCGCCACACCTTTTGCAGACGACGAAACCGGCCAGCGCATCACTCTGCACGGCCAGGCCCTGCCGCTCACGCGGCGCGAATACCGGCTGCTGTCGCACCTGCTGCGCGGCGCAGGCCGCATCCATTCGCGCGACGCCCTGCTGGCCGCCGCCTGGGGCGACGACAGCGAGAGCACCGACCGCACGGTGGACACGCACATCAAAACCCTGCGCGCCAAGCTGCGCGAGGTGGATGCCGGGCGCGAGTACATCAGCACGCACCGGGGCATGGGCTACTGCCTTGATGTTTAAAGCCAAATCAGCCGCCAGCGCTTATTCAACAAGCGCCAGCAGCTATCATTTTTGATTAAAGGGCTGCACACCCATGCGCCTGGGTATCCGCCTGCTGTTCGCCTTCTTCCTCATCAACGGCATTGCCGCGTTCTTTGTGCTGCGCGTGTTCATGGCCGAGATCAAGCCCAGCGTACGCGAGGTGATGGAAGACATGATGGTGGACACGGCCAACCTGCTGGCCGAGCTGGCCAGCGACGATCTGGCCAGCGGGCAGCTGGCGCGCGATGCCAGCCAAAGCCGCTTTGCCCAGCGGGTGCGGCACTACGCCACGCGGCCGATTGATGCGGGTATTTGGGGGTTTTCCAAACAGTCGCTGGACTTTCGCGTGTACGTGACCGACCACCAAGGCCGCGTGCTGTTCGACTCCGAAAACCAGGCCGTGGGTGCCGACTACTCGCAGTGGCGCGACGTGGCACGCACGCTGCGCGGCGAGTACGGGGCCCGTTCCACCCGCGAGGTGGCGGGCGACGACACCAGCGGCGTGATGCATGTGGCTGCGCCCATCTATGTCGACGAGCGCATTGCCGGGGTGCTGACGGTGGCCAAGCCCACGCGCACCGTGCAGCGCTTTATCGACCGGGCTGAGCGCAAGGTTTTCATGGGCGGGCTGCTGCTGCTGGCCTTGTCAGCCGCCGTGGGCGTGGGCGTGACGCTGTGGATGGTGTGGAACGTTCGCCGACTGCGCGACTACGCACTGAGCGTGCAAGGCCCGGCCGACAGCGAACACGGCGCACTGCCCGCCCAGCCCCTGGCCGTGCCCCAGGTGCCCGGCGAGCTGGGCGACCTGGCCCGCGCCATGGACCGCATGCGCGTGCGGCTGGAAGGGCGCGACTACATCGAAGGCTACGTGCGCGCCCTCACGCATGAACTCAAAAGCCCCGTGGCTGCCATTCGCGGCGCTGGCGAGTTGCTGCAGGACGAGCTGCCCGCCGCAGACCGCACAGAATTTGCCACGCAGGTGGTGCAGCAGAGCGAACGCCTGCAGCGGCTGATTGACCGGCTGCTGGAGTTGAGCAAGCTGGAGCAGCGCCAGCACGCCGAGGGCAACGCCCCCGTGGCGCTGCACGACTGTGCCGCTGCCGCCATCGCCCACACGCAGGGCCGGGCAGCGCAACGCGGGGTGGTGTTGGAGCTCACCGGCCAGGGCCACAGCGGGCCGTGGGAGGCAGAGCTGATCACCCTGGCGATTGGCAACCTGCTGGACAACGCGATTGACTTTGCACCCGCAGGCAGCACGGTGCGGGTGGAGCTGGACGGGGCCACGGTGGCCGTGCAGGACGCAGGCCCCGGCGTGCCCGACTACGCGCTTCCGCGCCTGGGCGAGCGCTTCTTCACCACCGCGCGGCCCGGCGGCGAGCGCAGTGGGTCGGGCCTGGGGCTGGCGATTGTGCAGCGGGTGATGGTGCTGCACGGCGGGCAGATGCAGGTGCGCAACACGGCGCCGGGCTTGCGCGTCACGCTGGACCTGGGGCGCTGAACGCCGCGGCTGCGCGCCCACTCAGGCGCTGGGCTCAAACGCCGTCTTGCGCGGCCAAGGCGAGACACTCCTCGGTGCCCAGGCAGTCTTGCCCGGGCAGGTCGAGCCCCCATCGACGCTCGTCGAACAGGTCATCCAGCAGAGCGTCAAGCAAATGGGTCCAGCCGAACAGTTTGGAAAACATGGGGCGCCTTTGGCGTGGTTGGTTGCCAGCGAAGGCTATCGCGGCTGTATGACGGTTTGGCGTCAGCCACTGCCACGGCGGGCCGTAGGCCAAAACCGCTACGCGCACTGCGTGCTGCCGTGGCCGGGCTACGTGCTTTCACCACTTCACGCCCGCTTCACAAACTTCATGGGCACCTCACGCACGGGCCCAAAACTCGCTCCACATTCAACCCAAGGAGGAGTCTTTTGAAACACCCACTGATCACCAAACTGGCCGCGCTGGGCGCCGTGTTCGTGCTGCTGCTCATCGGCCTGGCGCAGATTGAAGACGTGGTGCGCGACCGCCAGCGCTACCGCACACTCACGGCCCAGAGCGTGGCCGACAGCCTGGCCGGCCCGCAAACGCTGATGGGCCCGATGATCCACAGCGCCTGCGTGGAAAGCTGGGATGCAGAGACCGGCAAGGGCGAGGAGCGCCGCACCACCGAGCAGCGGCGCGAATTTCTGCTCACCGCCATGCCCGAGCAGTTGCAGGTGCGATCCAGCGTGGGCATGGAAAAACGCGCCCGGGGCCTGCACAAGGTCAACACCTTCAACCTCAAGACGCACCTCACCGCGCAGTGGGCCGGGCTGGCCAGCCTGCAGGCGCACAGCACCGTCAAGGGCTCGCGCCTTCAGTGCGGCGCACCCATTGTGATGGTGGCGGTGGGCGATGCACGGGGCATTCGCACGGCGCAGGTGTCGCTGGGCGAACAGGCCCTGGCACTCAAGCCCGGCACCTTCCACCCCACCTACAGCCGGGGGCTGCACGCCGTGCTGCCCGAAGGCGTGCGCGGCCAGGCCGAGCCCCTGACGCTGGCACTGGACCTGGAACTGGTGGGCACCGAGCGCCTGTCCATCGTGCCCCTGGGCGGCAACACCGATGTGAAGATGACGGGCAGCTGGCCCCACCCCTCGTTCAACGGGCGGTTCCTGCCGTCAGAGCGCACCTGGGGCCCCGAGGGCTTCACGGCCCAGTGGCGACTGTCATCGCTGGCCACCACGGCGCAGCAGGATGTGCAGGCCGGCCGCCGCATTTGCGCTGGCAGCTACGACGATGCCCCCAACGAATACGCCCCCGCTGGCACCACACCGCGCGACTGCGCCGACAGCTTTGGCGTGGCCTTTGTGGACCCGGTGAACCCCTACACCCTGGCAGACCGCGCCACCAAATACGGCCTGCTGTTCATTGCCCTGACCTTTGTGGCCGTGGGCCTGTTTGAGCTGATGGGAAATGGCCCCCACGCTCCACCGCTGCGCGGGTCGCTGCCCCCCGAGGGGGCCGCTTTTTCGTCTTGGGGCGGCCCGGCGACGAAAAGGCTGCGCGTGCACCCGGTGCAGTACCTGCTGGTGGGCGCAGCGCTGTGCAGCTTCTTCCTGCTGCTGGTGAGCTTGTCCGAGCACCTGCCCTTTGGCTGGTCGTACCTGGCTGCGGCCACCGCCTGTGTGCTGCTGCTGGGCTACTACGCCAGCCACATGCTGGGCGGGCTGGCGCGGGGGCTGCCGCTGGGCCTGGGCATTGCCCTGCTGTACGGCCTGCTGTACGTGCTGCTGCAGCTGGAGCAAACGGCGCTGGCCGTGGGCTCGGTGGCGCTGTTCCTGGTGCTGACGGCGGTGATGGTGCTGACGCGCAAGGTGAACTGGTATGGGCTGACGCCTGCACAGCGCAGCACGCCACCGGCCATGCCCGCTGCCGCGCCCAAGGAAGCGCCATGAACAAAGCCGCTAGCCTGGCCCCGCCCGCACCAGCCTGCGCGGGCCTGACGGAAACCGAGGCGCAGCGGCTGGAGCGCCACCGCCAGCGGCTGCTGCACGCGCTGCAGGCCCAAGACCAGCGGGCGCTGCACACCGCCAAGCAGGCCTTGCTGCGCAGCGCCTACCGCCGCCCGGCCACGGCCCCCTTGCGGCGGGCGCTGCGCGATCTGTCGTGGTGGATGGCGGCCATGCTGCTGCCGCTAAGGCGCTGAAAGCGCTTAGAGGTGTTTTAGTGCTGCAGCGCTTATCCAATAGGCGCCAGCAGCTATACCTTTAATAGCAGCCAAAGAGCCTCAGGCGGCCTCGGCGGGCTCTTTTTCGGGGTGGTCCACGCAGCTGTGGGTGCTGCCGCAGCCCTGGATGAGTTCGGCGGGCAATGCATCAGGGGCATGCACCACGCCGGTGGCCGGGTCAAAACCCACGCGGCGCAGGTGCAGGGCCAGCGAGGCGTCCATCATCTGCGCGTGCTGGGGGAACCACTGGGCCAGCTCGCCCGTCATGATGCGGATGGGCTGCAGGTCGCCCTGCTCGGCCCGCACGATGCCTTCGCGCATCACCTGCAGCACCACCTTGTGCTGCGTGGTGTGGCAGTTGCCGGAGGCAAAGCGGGTGGCCACCATCCAGGCGTCTTCCTGGCCGAAGTGGTGCTCGGTGTGGTCCACCAGTTCCTGCCAGCGTTGCACCACGGTCGCGTCGTCAGCCTGCTCCACCTGGGCCAGCAGGTCCACGAATTCGCGGTGGGTGTCGTCCATCAGGGGCAAATCCAGCGCCAGCGCGTCAGACCATTCCAGTGCAGCCATTGTTCTTCCTTGGGGTGACAAAAGGCGGCAGCTTAGGCAGAACACGGGCTGGGGTTTTGACGCACATCAGGGGGCCTGCCATTGGCAGGCCCCCGTAACAATTTCACCCCGGTGGCTGGGGCGGGCAGGCGGCGCTGCGGCCACTTGCCCCACGGTCAGTGCTGCGTTCAGCTTTGGCCGTGCATGCGCTTGGCGTCGTCCACGCACTTGGACTTGGCGTCACCGCTCAGGGCATCGCAGCGCTCCTTGGCGGCCTTGTAGTTGGCTTCGTTCTTTTCGGCGGCAGCGTCCTTGCGGGCCTCTGCCACGTCAGCCTGCTTGGCTGCAGTGTTGTCAGCGGGCTTGGCAGCGGCGCGGGCCACCTTGGCGTTTTCCTTGGCGCTCACATGGGCGGCCTTGGCATCCTTCACGCACACGTCCTTGGCGTTGCCGCTCAGGTCATCGCACTTTTCCTTGGCGACTTCATAGTCGGCTTCGGCCTTGGCTTCGCGGGCCTTGTAAGCAGTCTTGTCGCTGGGCTTGTAGCGGGCTTCCAGCTCGGCCTTGGCCACCTTTTCAGCGCCCTTGGCTTCCTTCTGGCAGACATCCTTGGCGTTGCCTTGCAGGGCGTCACATTTTTGCTTGTTGGCCTTGTAGTCGGCAGAAATCTGGTCCTTGGCTGCCTTGTATTCAGCGGGCTCCATGGCCATGGCCGAGGTGGCCATCAGCGTTGCAGCGGACAGGGCGATCAGTGTGCGTGTGAATTTCATGGTCTTCTCCTCAATGTGCAATAGGTGTGGTGAACAAGGGCGGCAGACGCGCCGCCCGAAGGACTGAGCCGGTCAGTCGTTGAAACGGAAGGCTGGGTGGCGGGCTTGCCAGTCGCTGATCTGCTTTTCAGCCGCTTCGCGGGCCAGGCCCTGGCGTTCTTGCAGCTTGCCCAGCAGCTGTTCGCGGCGGCCGTCGATCACGTCGAAATCGTCGTCAGTGAGCTTGCCCCACTGCTCTTTCAGGTTGCCCTTGAATTGCTTCCAGTTGCCCTTGATGGTGTCTTCATTCATGGTTCGCATCCTCAGTTCAACTCACCCCAGCCACCCACCCGAAATGCGTGAGATACATGCTGTGGCGATGGAGTCACTGTAGAAAACAAGCCTCGTGGCCAGCGTAGTCCGCGCAAGGCAGGCACCGTCGGCTCTGGCCTACGGCGGTGCAGGACGCGAGCCCCCGGCTGTAGGCGCAGCGCGACAGCGAAGCACCTCTTTGCAACACAGTGGCCCAAGCAGCGCATGGGAATGGGCGCGATCCTGTAACGGCCGTATCGATTACTCACAAATTGGGGCAAGAGAAAACGACGGTGCTTCTTACACTTTCGAGCGGATTTCCACGGTTGCTCACAACATGACAAATACCCACGAGGAGCCTTTGCGCGCACTGGCGGCAAAGGAAGAAGAGGGGAGCGGACCCACGGCAGCGAGCGCTGCCGTGGGCACTGCATCCGGCACGCAACCCACCCCACCGCTGGCACCCGTGGCAGCCGTGCTGGCCAGCACCGCATTGGCGGCCTGCGGAGGCGGCTCGGGTGCGGCGGACCCCGGCGACCCCACACCACTGCCAACCCCGGTGCCCGCACCCCCCAGCCCGTACAGCAGCGCTGCCTCCGACCAGGAAGCGGCGCGTTTTTTATTGCAGGCCCAGTTCAGCGCCTCGCCCAGCGAAATCGCCACGGTGCGCAGCGTGGGCTACGCCGCGTGGATCAATGCCCAGTTCGCTGCACCGCTGAGCACCCGGGGGTGGGACTGGCTCAACGAGCGGGGCTACGCCACGGTGTCTGACACCAGCAACTTCTACGACCATTCCTACCCGGCCGACCACATGATCTGGAGCCAGCTCATGACCTCGACCGACGGGCTGCGCAAACGCGTGGCCCTGGCGCTGTCAGAGATCTGCGTGGTGTCGCTGAACGGGCTGGACCTGAACTGGCGCAGCCACGCCATGGCCCACTACTGGGACCAGCTGGTGGCCAATGCGTTTGGCAACTACCGGCAGGTGCTGCAGGACGTGACGCTCAACCCCGCCATGGGGTACTACTTGAACACGCGGGGCAACCAGAAGGAAAACGCAGCCACCGGCCGCCAGCCCGACGAGAACTACGCACGCGAGATATTGCAGCTCATGACGATTGGCCTCGTCGAGCTCAACCAGGACGGCACGCCCAAAACCGACGGCACCGGCAAGCCGCTGGAGAGCTACACGCAGGCCGATGTGACCAACCTCGCGCGCGTGTTCACCGGGTACGACTACGACCAGTCGCAGAACCAGCCCACCACCGTGCCCGGCGGCACGCGGGTGGTGCCCAGCACGCACTTCACACGCCTGCCCATGGCGCTCAAGGAGTCACTGCACTCCACCCTGCCCGCCACCTTTTTGGGCACGACCATCGCGGCCAACACGCCGGGCGCAGCGGCCCTGAAGACGGCGCTCGACACCCTGTTCAACCACCCGAACGTGGGCCCCTTCATCGGCAAGCAGCTCATCCAGCGGCTGGTCACCAGCAACCCATCCAGCGCCTACGTGGGGCGTGTGGCCGCAGCGTTCAACAACAACGGTGCGGGCGTGCGGGGCGACATGAAGACCGTGGTCATGGCCATCCTCATGGACGAAGAAGCCCGCAGCCCCGCAGGCCTGACCCAGCCCGGCTTTGGCAAGCTGCGCGAGCCCATGCTGCGGCTGGTGCAGTGGGCGCGCACCTTTGGCGTCACCTCGCAATACGGCTATTGGAAGATTGGCGACACCAGCAACCCCGGCACGCGGCTGTCGCAAAGCCCGCTGCGTTCGCCCTCGGTGTTCAACTTCTTCCGCCCAGGCTATGTGCCGCCCTCCACCGCCCTGGCCGCAGCCCGGCAAGTGGCGCCGGAATTTCAGCTGGTCAACGAAAGCAGCGTGGGCGGCTACCTCAACTACATGCAGGGCGTGATCCGCAACGGCATCTACGCCAACGCTCCTGACGTGCCCCAGAACGCGAGCAATACCAACAACGGCTACGACATCAGGACCACCTACCCCAACGAGATGGCCATCGTGACCGACGCCGATGCGCTGGTCGCGCGCATCAACCTGCTGATGTGCGCCGGGCAACTGTCAGCCGCCACCGTCAAGCTCATTGCCGATGCCCTCAAGGCCACGGCTGTCACCGCCGCCAGCACCGAGGCCGTGAAGCTCAACCGCATTGCAGCGGCCATCCTCCTGGTCATGGCTTCGGCCGAGTACCTCATCCAGAAATAACGGCGCAGCCCCAGCGAGAAGGCCCATGCACTTGATCCAACCCGACCTGCACACGCGCCGCGCCTTTCTGCGCCGCTCCACCCAACTGGGGCTGGCGGGTACCGCCCTGCCCTTTGCCCTGAACCTTGCCGCCATGGGCGAGGCCGCCGCCTTCACCGCCACCGATTACAAGGCGCTGGTGTGCGTGTTTTTGTACGGCGGCAACGACTACGCCAACACCGTGGTCACGTACGACGACGACAGCTACAACAGGTACGCAGCCATTCGCGGCGGCGCAGGCCAGGCAGGCGGCGGCATTGCGATAGCCAAGGCGGCCCTGGCCAACACCGTGCTCACCCCCACCGTGCCCCTGCCCGGTGGCCGCCAGTACGCGCTGCACCCGGCCATGCCGGGCATGGCCCAGCTGTTCAACACAGGCAAGGCGGCCGTGCAGCTCAACGTGGGGCCGCTGGTGGTGCCGCTCACGCGTGCGCAATACAGCAGCAACAACCGTGCGCTGTACCCCCTGCCGCCCAAGCTGTTCTCGCACAACGACCAGCAATCGGTGTGGCAGTCGTCATCGCCCGAAGGCTCCACCGTGGGCTGGGGCGGCAACCTGGGTGACCTGGCTTTGTCGTCCAACGGCAACTCGCTGTTCACCTGCATCTCGGTCACCGGCAACGCGGTGTTCCTCTCGGGCGACTCGGCCCTGTCCTACCAGGTGAGCACCGGCGGGGCCATTGCCATCAACGGGGTCAAGAACAACGTGTACGGCTCTTCCGCCGTGCGCGGGGCGCTCACCGCACTCATCCAGCAGACCAGCCCGCAGGTGCTGGAGAACGAATACAACCGCGTCACCACCCGCGCTGTCACGGCCGAATCGCAAATCACCAGCGGCCTGGCAGGCGTGACGCTGGGCACCGCGTTCCCCACCAGCAACTCCCTGGCAGACCAGCTCAAGATGGTGGCCCGACTCATCGGCGCGCGCAGCACGCTGGGCAGCAAGCGGCAGGTGTTCATGGTGTCGCTGGGCGGGTTTGACCTGCACGACAACCTCATCGCCCAGCAGCCCAACCTGATGCGGCGCGTGAGCGAAGCCATGACCGCCTTCTACGACGCCACGGTGGAGCTGGGCGTGGCCGACAAGGTGACGGCGTTCACCGCATCGGACTTTGGCCGCACCCTCAGCTCCAACGGCGATGGGTCAGACCACGGCTGGGGCAGCCACCACTTCATGGTGGGCGGCGCCGTCAAAGGCCGGGCGTTCTATGGCAAGGCGCCACCAGTGAGCATCACCAACACCGCCGACGCCAACGACCAGTGGCACGTGGGCCAAGGCCGCCTGCTGCCCAGCACATCGGTAGACCAGTACGCAGCCACGCTGGCCAAATGGTTTGGTGTGAGCAACACCGAACTGGCGGGCGTGCTGCCCAACCTGAGCCACTTTGGCGGGGCGGACTACCCCACCGACCTGGGCTTCATGGCCGCCTGAACGCGGGGTGCGCCCAGCGCAGGCAAAGGGCGCCGCTTACTTCACGCCCTGCGCCACCCACTCATCAATCTCCACCGCCACCTGCCGCGCAGCCGCCGCCAGGGCGCGGGTGCCGCCCGCGGCGTCGGGCGTAGGCGCGGGCTTTTGCACGATGAACACGCGCTGGCCCAGCAGGGTTTCGCCCGCCGGGGTGGGGTCTACCAGGGTGGCGCGCAGGCGCAGCAGGCCGGTGCTTTCGGTGGGGCTGGTGAAGATGTGGCTGAATTCTTCCAGCTCAATGCGCAGCACGGCGGGCAGTTTGCCGCCGCGGGCGGTGTCGCGCGCCTGGGCGGCGGCATCGGCGTCTTGCAGCACGGGGCGGCGCAGGCCCAGCTGGGCGCGCAGGGCTTGCTGCACCAGTTGCACGGGCGGCTGGGTCCAGCGGGCCAGGGTGTAGGGGCGCAGTTGCTGGGCGTCGGCGTAGTTCAGGCGGTACAGCACGGCGGTGCTGCTTTCTGACAGGCCCGTGGCCTCCACGTCGGCCAGGGCGATGGGCGGCAGGCTGGCGCGGCGGTCGGCGGCGGGCAGGCTGGTCAGCCCTGGGCCGAAGTCGTAAGAAACAGGGCGGTTGGGCGGCGATGGCAAGGCGCTGCAGCCTGCCAGCAATACCAAGCAAAAAACGGCTGTAGCGCTTTTGTAGCAGGCGCTAGCAGCTATGTTTTCAATAGCAATCATGGCAGAACGTGCGAAGGGTGTGTGCATGGCGCGTGCCTTTGTCGGTCAGGGGTGGGCCAGGGGCGGGGCGAAGCCGGGCTCGCCGGGGCCGGGGGGCAGGCGGCCGCTGCCGTAGATGAAGAGTTGGGGGTTGTCGCTGACGGCGCTGGCGGCCATGCCCATCTGGCGCACGGCGCGGCCGGTTTCGTCGGCGGCGCGGTTGATGCTGGGCAGCGTGGAGCGGCTGAAGTTGTCGGCCGCTGCCGCCATCACCTGCGCGCCATGGGTGAGCTGGTCGATGGCGCCGCCCTCGGCGCTCAGGCGCTGGGTGGTGGTGCGGATGTCGTTGGCCATGGCCGTCACGCTCGTGCCCGCCTGCTGCAGCGATTTCAGCGTGTGGCGCGCATCCTCGGCCAATGGCGGCAGCGCGGCCAGTGCGGGGTCCAGCCGGTTTTGCAAGGTGGCATCGAGCCGCTGGGTCAGGGCATTGACGCTGCCCGCCGCCTGGCCGATGTTGCCCAGCGCCTGGGTGATGCGCTGCTGGTTCTCATCGCCCAGCAACTGGTTGATGCGGCGGGTGGCTTCTTCCACCTGGGCCAGGATGTTGGGGGCTTGCTCGGCCAGGCGGCCAAAGGGCGAGGGTTTGAGCGTCAGGCGCGGCAGGCCGCTGGGGCCGGGGGGCAACTGGGGCAGGGGTTGGGTGGCGTCGTCCAGCAGCACATGGGCCAGGCCCGTGACGCCCTGGTAGCCCAGCGTGGCAAAGGTGGTGGGGCTGACGGGAGCGTCATGGTTCACGGCGATACGGATGAGCACGTTGCCGCTGACCTGCGGATCGAACCCGATGCGCTGCACCTTGCCCACGGCCACGCCTTTGTAGCGCACGGTGGCTTGCGGCTGCAGGCCGCTAACGCCTTCGCGGGTGGAGAGTTCGTACAGGTCGTAGTTGGCGTTGTCGCGGGTGAGCCAGATGGCCAGGCCCGCCAGCAACGCCGTCACGACAATGACAAAGATGCCTGCGGCAAGGGCATGTGATTTGTTTTCCATCAGGTTTCCTTGGAGGGCGCGGCGGCATTTGGCGTGGCTGCCGGTGCAGGCTGCTGCAACGGCGCCATGGCGCGCTGGCCGCGTTCGCCCATGAAGAAGTGTTCGATGAACGGGTGCTTGAAATGCGCCACCTCGTGCGGTGGGCCGGTGACGATGACTTTTTTATCGGCCAGCACGGCCACGCGGGTGCTCAGGGCAAACAGGGTGTCGAGGTCGTGCGTGACCATGATGACGGTGAGCCCCAGGGCAGCGCGCAACTCGCGCACCAGGGCACAGAAGTCGTCGGAGCTGCTGGGGTCCAGCCCCGCCGTGGGCTCGTCGAGCAGCAGCAGGGGCGGGTCCATGATGAGGGCGCGGGCCAGGGCCACGCGCTTGACCATGCCGCCCGACAAGTCGGCGGGCATGCGGGTGGCGTGCTCGGGCTTGAGGCCCACCATCTGCAGCTTGACCAGGGCGGCGGCGCGCACCAGCTCTTCGGGCAGGGTGCCTTGCTCGCGCAGGGCAAAGGCCACGTTGTCGAGCACGTTGAAGGCCGAGAACAGCGCGCCGTGCTGGAACAGCATGCCCACGCGGCTGGCAGCGCCTTCGCGCCCCATTTCAGACGCGGGGCGGCCCAGCACGGTGACGGTGCCGCGCGTGGGCTGGGCCAGCCCCAGAATCTGCCGCAGCAGCACGGTTTTGCCGGTGCCTGAGCCGCCGACGAGCGACAGCATTTCACCGCGCTGCACGACGAACTCCAGGTCCTGGTGCACGGCGAAGGCTTCGGTGCCTTTGCCAAACACCGTCCACAGCCCTTTGGCTTCGACGATGGGCCGTTCGTGGACAGGTGTGTGCGCCGCCACGGCAATGGCGTCGGGGGTGGCCAACAGCGGTGGGTGCGAGTGCGTGGTGGCCATGGCTCAGATCCCCACGTTGCGGAAGGCCACGGCGAAGATCGCATCGACGATGATGACCATGGTGATGGACGTGACCACCGAGGCGGTGGTGCCCTCGCCCAGGCTCTGGGTGTTGGGCTTGACGCGCAAGCCCCAGTGGCAGCCGATGAGCGCGATGAGCCCCCCGAACACCACCGACTTGGCCACCGCCAGACCGAGGTTGCCCACCTTCACGGCGGCGGGCAGGGCTTGCACAAAGTAGGAAGGCGAGATGCCCAGCGTGATGTCGGCCGCCAGCATGCCCCCGGCCAGCGCGGCCAGCGTGGTCCACACGCTGATGAGCGGCATGGCCAGCGCCAGCGCCAGCGTGCGCGGCATCACCAGCCGAAAACCGTGCGGAATGCCCATGACGCGCATGGCATCCAGCTCTTCGGTCACGCGCATCACACCAATCTGCGCAGTGATGGACGAGCCCGAGCGCCCCGCCACCAAAATGGCCGCTAGCATGGGGCCCAGCTCGCGGATGAGCGAGATGCCCAGGATGTTGACGATGAACGATTCGGCACCGAACTGGCGCAACTGCAAGCTCATCAGGTAGGCCAGCACCACACCAATCAAAAAGCCCACCAGCGCGGTGATGGGCAGCGCTGTGGCGCCCATGCGGTACAGGTGGCCAGACACATCGCGCCACGGGCCGCGCCGGGGGTTGCGCGCCAGGCGCAGCAAATCCAGCACCAGCTGGCCCACCAGCTGCACGATATGGCGGGCATGGTCCAGCCCGTGCAGCACCAGCACGCCCAGGCGGTCTACCTCGTCAAACAGGCGCCAGGGGGCGGGGGCGGGCGGGTTGGTGATGGTGAGCTCTGCCACGCGCTCCAGCAGGGTGCGCTGCACGTCCGTCAGCGCCAGGCGCGCGGGCCAGGCGTGGCCCCAGTGGTTCCACAGCAGCTGGGCGCCCACATGGTCCAGCCACTGCAGGCTGCGCAAATCCCAGCCCAAGGTGGCGGCTGGGGCGTTGTCTTGCAGCTGGCGGCGCAGCAGCTTCCACTGCGCCCGCGTGCCCAGTTCGGCCGCGCCCCAGCGCCCTTGCGGCTGCGCGCACGGCCCATCGGGCGTGTCGGTGCGGACGATGCGGGGGGCAACGCTGTCAATGGTCATGGTGAGGGCGGTGCGGACCGCCGGGCGGGCAATGAGGGTAAACGACAGAGCCAAGCATGGTAGCGGAGCCGCGTGCAGCCCTTGGCAGATTCTTCCAGCGAGCAGATGTAATTTTTATCAAAACACCCTCTAGCGCCTATTGAACAAGCGCAACCAGCTATTTATTTGATAGCAACAGGCATTTACCCCATCGACAGACGGTGGGCGCTCAGCACAATGGGGCGGGTTACCAATCCGTTTTCGACCCATCCATGAGCGACACCCAGTTTGACTACATCATCATTGGCGGCGGCACTGCAGGCGCGTTGCTCTGCAACCGCCTGAGCGCCAGTGGCCGCTACCGCGTGCTGCTGGTGGAGGCGGGGCGAAAAGACGACTACCACTGGATCCACATCCCTGTGGGCTACCTGTACTGCATTGGCAACCCCCGCACCGACTGGCTTTACCACACCGAGCCCGACGCAGGCCTAAACGGCCGCACCCTGCGCTACCCGCGCGGCAAGACGCTGGGCGGCTGCAGCAGCATCAACGGCATGATCTACATGCGCGGCCAGTCGCGCGACTACGACCAGTGGGCCCAGCTCACGGGCGACGACAGCTGGCGCTGGGACAACGTGCTGCCCCACTTCCGCCGCCACGAAGACCACTGGCGGCTGGACCAGCCCGAGGGCGTTAATGAAAATTTCAAACGGCTGCACGGCAACAAAGCCACCGGCAGCACCGGCGAATGGCGCGTGGAAAAGCAGCGCCTGCGCTGGGATGTGCTGGACGCCTTTGCGCAGGCCGCCCAGGAAGCCGGCATTGCCGCCACCGACGACTTCAACCGGGGCACCAACGAGGGCGTGGCTTACTTTGAGGTGAACCAGAAAAGCGGCTGGCGCTGGAACACGGCCAAGGCCTTTCTGCGCCCCACCTGCTATGGGCGGCCCAACTTTGAGATGTGGACCAGCGCACAGGCCACGCAGCTCATCATTGAAACCCAGCCCGATGGCAGCCGCCGCTGCACTGGCGTGAAGGTGTGGGACGGCCACGAGATGGTGACCGCCCACGCCGCCCGCGAGGTGGTGCTGAGCGCAGGCGCCGTGAACTCGCCGCAGCTGCTGCAGCTCTCGGGCATCGGGCCCGCAGCGCTGCTGCGCCAGCACGGCATTGACGTAGTGCACGACCTGCCCGGCGTGGGTGCCAATTTGCAAGACCATTTGCAAATCCGCTCGGTCTACAAGGTGCAGGGTGTGCCCACGCTCAACACCATGGCCAACTCGCTGGTGGGCAAGGCCAAGATCGGGCTCGAATACGTGCTCAAACGCAGCGGCCCCATGAGCATGGCGCCGTCGCAACTGGGCGCCTTCACACGCAGCAGCGACGAGCATGTGTACCCCAACATCCAGTACCACGTGCAGCCCTTGTCGCTGGATGCATTTGGCGAGCCGCTGCACAGCTTCCCGGCCTTCACGGCCAGCGTGTGCAACCTCAACCCCACCAGCCGGGGCACGGTGCAGATCAAGAACGCCGACTTCCGCACCGCGCCCGCCATTGCCCCCAACTACCTGAGCACCCCCGAAGACCGCAAGGTGGCCGCCGACAGCCTGCGCGTGACGCGCCGCATCGTGGCCCAGCCTGCACTGGCCAAGTACCAGCCTGAAGAATGGAAGCCCGGCGTGCAGTACCAGACCGATGAAGACCTGGCGCGGCTGGCGGGCGACATCGCCACCACCATCTTCCACCCCGTGGGTACCACCAAAATGGGGCCCGACCAGGACCCCATGGCGGTGCTGGACAGCCAGATGCGTGTGCGCGGCATCCAAGGCCTGCGCGTGGTGGATGCGGGTGCCATGCCCACCATCACCAGCGGCAACACCAACTCGCCCACGCTGATGATGGCCGAGCGGGCCGCGCAGTGGATGGTGGAGGCGCAACGCGCGGGCGGCTGACGCCCTCAACCTGCTGTGGCACTACCAACCTGACAATCGCCCGCATGTATTCATCCACTTTCATTTTTGCGGCTGGTCAGTTTGACGAGGATTTTCACCGCCTGGACGAAGCGATTGCCACAGCAGCCCGCGCCCTGCCCGGTTACCTGGGCGAAGAATCGTGGGAGGACGGCCGCAACGGGCTTGTCTCCAACGTGTACTACTGGGAGTCTTTGAGCGCGCTGCAAGCGTTGATGCAACACCCCGCCCACTTGCAGGCCAAGGCCGAGCAGGGGCGCTGGCTATCGGGTTACCAGGTCGTCATTGCCGAGGTGCTGCGCACCTACGGCGACGGACAGTTGCAGGGCCGCCTGCCCACAGCCGGGCTGTTCAGCTCCGCGCCAGATCAGCGGATGCCACCCACATAACGCCGCGCCTGCGAATGCCCCGTGGCCGCAGTGTTCGCCGACGGCGCGGCGGCCTGCCCTGCAGCACGGGCGGCCTCGGCCTCGCGGGCACTGCGGCGCACCTCGGCAGCCAAGGTGTCTTGCATGCAGTGATCCAGGCGGTCGGCCCACTCGATCAGTTCAGGGGCCTGGTCCAACACGGCGCGTTCGCGGGCGAAGCGGGCGATCTCGCGGGCATAGCTGCCGTTGCTGGCCATCCATTCGGTGTCTGTCACGCGACCCGTCTTGCGCCGCAGCAGCACATGCAGGTGCGCGGCGATGGCGAGTTTCTCGCTGTGGTTCATCTGTTGCTACCTCCGTTGCCTTCGGGGGTTTGCACAAGGCGTGCCAGCGCTGCGCCCCGTTTGGTGCACTGCACCATCCCTCGGGAAACTCCCAATGCACCACGGAAGTGCAGGGGTTACAGTGCAACCACTCACGGGGCTCCAAGGCGTCCCAGATGAGGGGACCGAGGAGACAACCCTTAAACCAACTACCAAGATAAGCACCCAACGAGGTGCGCAAAGTTTTCGAAGCGCTGGCGATCCCAGCGCTTTTTTTTCGCCTGCGCGTGCGCAGCGCTGTCGCCAGCTCCGCCGCGTTGCTACCAAGGTCATAGCAGCAGGGGTGCGAAAATCGGGCGATGGAATGGATTTTTATCACCTTCGCCTCGCTCCTGGCAGGCTTCATTGATGCGATTGTGGGCGGCGGCGGGTTGATCCTGACCCCAGCCCTGTTTGCCGCCTTCCCCGGGGCCGCACCGGCCACACTGTTTGGCACCAACAAGGCCGGGTCGGTGTGGGGCACCGCCATGGCCACCTGGCAATACAGCCGCCGCGTGGAAATGCGCTGGACCGCCCTGCTGCCCGCAGCGGCAGCGGGTTTTGCCGGCGCCTTTGCAGGCGCCTGGACGGTCACGGCCCTGTCGCCCGACTTCCTGCGCAAGGTGCTGCCGCTGGTGCTGCTGGCGGTGCTGGCCTACACCCTGGCCAAGAAAGACCTGGGCCGCCACCATGCGCCCCGCTTCAGCGGCAATGCCGAGGTGTGGGTGGCCAGCCTGGTGGGCCTGGGCATTGGTTTTTACGACGGCTTCTTTGGCCCGGGCACCGGCAGTTTCTTCGTCTTCCTGTTCGTGCGCCTGCTGGGCTACGACTTCCTGAACGCCTCGGCCTCGGCCAAGCTGCTCAACTGCGCCACCAACATCGCGGCCATCTCGCTGTTTGCGTTCAAGGGCCATGTCTGGTGGCACTACGCGGTGACACTGGCCATCGCCAATGTGGTGGGCAGCATGGCCGGCACGCACATGGCACTCAAGCATGGCACCGGTTTTGTGCGCGGCATTTTCATCGTGGTGGTGAGCAGCCTGATCCTGAAGACGGGCTACGACGCGTTCCTGCGCTGAACAAGCGGTGGGCTGACGCCAGTCAAAAAACCGCTGGACGCCCGCGCAACACTAGGGTTGTCCTGCGTGTTCTTCAAAAGAACGGTCGTCCTATAATTATTTCTATTTGATGAACAGGCCCATCGCCCCTGGCGATGGTTGTGTTTTCCGCTTCCGGCTTGCCCACCTGCATGTCGGATTTTTTTGTACCTGAAACTACCCCTGCAGGACCTTGCCATGAAACTGTTGAAGACCGTTGTTACCGCTGTGGCGCTGTGCGCCGCCTTCGTCGCCCAAGCCCGCACGCTCGACGAAGTCAAGAAAGACGGCAAGATCATCGTCGCCACCGAAGGCCAGTTCGCTCCCTTCAACTACTTCAAGGGCACCCAGCTGACGGGCTTCGAAGTCGAAGTGGCGGAGCTGGTCGTCAAGAAGATGGGCCTGAAGCTGGAGTGGAAGACCCTGGGCTTTGACGCCCTGCTGACCGGCCTGGCCCAGAACCGCTGGGATGTCGTGATCGCCTCGCACGGCGTGACCGAAGAGCGCGCCAAGGCCGTGACCTTTGCCAACCCCCACTACTGCTCGGGCGGCATGATCGTGGCGATGGACGCCAAGATCCGCACCGCTGCGGATCTGACTGGCAAGGTGGTGGCCGTGCAGACCGGCACCAGCTACCTCACGAACGTGCAAAAGCTCGCGGGCGTGAAGGAAGTGAAGAACTTCCCCCAAGACACCGACGCCCAGCGCGCCCTGATCTCCAAGCGCGTGGACGCCTGGGTGAGTGACAAGTTCGTGGCCAAGGAAGCCGCTGCCAAGAACGCCAAGGCCGGCTTCAAGCTGGGCGACATGCTGTTCATCGAGCGCATTGCCCCCGCCATGGCCCTGGGCAATACCAGCCTGACCGAAGCCTGGAACAAGGCCTTCGCCGAAGTGCTGGCCGATGGCAGCTACGCCGCCGTGTCCAAGAAGTACTTCAACGAAGACGTGCGCTGCAACTGATCTGCAAGCACAAGGGGCTGCCGGATGAGGAAGTGGCGTGGTGCACACGCTGCCCTTCACTGGCAGACACCCCGGGGTGCGCAGGGGGCTTGCCCCCTGCGCACCTTTTGTTTTTGCTGGCACACTCGGCACCTTCGGTGCGCAGAGCCTGCCGCTGAACTGATCCAGAACTGAGACCGAACGGTCATTTCATTCATGCTTATCGCCCTCTGGCCGCAAACCTGGTCCCGCCAGCAGCGCAGCAATGCCACCCTTGTCGCCGCGCTGGTGCTCATGGTGCTGGCCCTGTCGCTCCTGGGCCAGGTGCTCTCGTTCCTTCCCGAGCCCATTGGCTCCAACGCCCAAGCCTTCTCTGATGGCGCCCGCACCACCCTGTGGCTCACGCTCGTCAGTGGCGCAGTCGGCCTGGTGCTGGGCACCGTGGCGGCTCTGGCCCGCACTGCCCGCTGGGTGGCTGTGCGCTGGGTTGCCAGCTTCTACATCTGGGCCATCCGCGGCACGCCGCTGCTGGTGCAGATCCTGTTCGTGTACTTTGCCCTGCCGGTGCTGGTGCCGGGCCTGAACCTGCCCGACTTCGCCGCCGCCGTGGTGGCCCTGGGTCTGAACGTAGGCGCCTACAACGCCGAAGCCCTGCGCGCCGGCCTGCTGGCCGTGCCACGCGGCCAGACCGAGGCCGCCAAAGCCCTGGGCCTGGGCCGCACGCATGTGTTCCTGGACGTGGTGTTCCCCCAGGCGTTCAAGATCTCGCTGCCGCCGTTGGTCAGCAACTTTGTGGCGCTGCTCAAGGATTCATCGCTGGCCTACGCCATCGGCGTGGTGGAGTTGACCAATGTGGGTAACCGCATCCAGTCGGCCACCTTCCAGCCCATTGCCACGCTGACCACGGTGGCCGTCACCTACCTTCTGCTCACCACGCTGGTCACGCAGATCTCGAACGCGGTCGAGTACCGCTTTGACGTGGAGGGGCGCAACCAATGAACTCCAACGCCCAACCCAAGCCCTACATCGTGGCCGAGCGCGTGTGCAAGTCGTTTGGCACACACCAGGTGCTCAAGGACGTGTCCACCGTGTTCCACACGGGCGAGGTCACGGTCATCATCGGTGCCTCCGGCTCCGGCAAGAGCACGCTGCTGCGCGCGATCAACCGGCTGGAGCCCCACGACAGCGGGCGCATCACGATTGACGGTGTCGATGTGTGCGACGACCTGGCCACGCTGCAACGCCAGCGCTGCGAAGTGGGCATGGTGTTCCAGCAGTTCAACCTGTTCGGCCACATGAGCGTGCTGGACAACGTGACGCTGGCGCCCCGCCGCATTCGCCACACGCCGCGCGCGCAGGCCAACGAAGAGGCCATGCAGTTGCTGCGCCGCGTGGGCATGCAAGACCACGCCCACAAGTACCCCTGGCAACTGTCGGGCGGACAGCAGCAGCGGGTGGCCATTGCCCGCGCTCTGGCCATGCAGCCCAAGGTGATGCTGTTTGACGAGCCCACCTCGGCACTCGACCCCGAAATGGTCAAGGAAGTGCTGGACGTGATGCGCAGCCTGGCGCGCGGCGGCATGACGATGATCGTCGTGACCCACGAAATGGGCTTTGCCCGCGAGGTGGCCGATCGCGTGATGTTCTTCGACCAGGGCCGCATCGCGCACGACGCGCCGCCCAAGGAGTTCTTCAGCAACCCGGCCAATGACCGCATCCGAGCATTCCTCGGTCAGGTCAGCCACTAGCCCATAGCCCGCGCATCAGCCGCAAGGCCGCCGGGCAACCGGGGGCCTTTTTCTTTTTTTGGTTTTGTTCTGGAGTCGTTAGCCATGCGCACTGAACGCTCGGGCCTGATCGCCCTGCTCATCGTCACCGTGGTGTGGGGAACCACCTTCCCCGCCATGAAGCTGCTGTCGGCGCAGCTCGATGCGCTGCAGATCATCTGGCTGCGCTTTGCGATTGCGCTGGTGGTGTTGCTGCCCCTGTGGCTGGGCATGCACCGCAATGAACGGCGCTGGGGCACGGCGCTGGGTCTGTTGCTGTTCCTCGCGTTCTGGCTGCAGATCGAAGGGCTGGCGCGCACCAGCAGCAACCGCAACGCGTTTGTGACCGGCCTGAACGTGCTGGTGGTGCCCTTGATTGCCATGCTGGCGCTGGGCCGCCGCTACGGCTGGCAACTGTGGGCCGCGTGCGCCATGGCGTTTGCGGGCATGGCGCTGATGTTCCATGAAAACGAGCCGTGGAACCTGGGAGATACGCTCACCCTGGCCAGCACGGTGTTCTACGCGCTGTACATCCTGGCGCTGGAAGAATGCTCGCGCCGCACCAGCGCTGCACCTCTGCGCGCCACGCGCATGGCTGCCGCGCAGGCGCTGGTGATGTGCGTGGCCTCCACAGCCCTGCTGTGGGGGCGCGATGGTCACATGGACTGGCTGCCCGGCCTCACCCGGCTGGACAACACAGCCTGGCTGGCGCTGCTGTACCTGGGCCTGCTGGCCAGCGTGGTGGTGGTGAGCCTGCAGGCCTGGGGCCAGCAGCGCGTGGACGCGATGCGCAGCGCGATTGTGTTTGGCCTGGAGCCCGTGTTTGCCTCGCTCACTGCCTGGTTCCTGCTGGGTGAAAGCCTGGGCTGGGCGGGCGTGGGAGGGGCGGCCCTGATCGTGACCGCGTTGGTGGTGAGCCAGTTGCAACCCGCCAGTGGAACAGCGACCCCGCCAGCCCAGCCAGAGAAGGCCTGAGCGAGAGCGCTGGCGGCTGCGCCAATGCGCGCTGATACTGCGGCGCAGGCTGGGAGATGCGGGGAACAGGCTATGCCACAGGGCCTTGGACAGCCATAGACACTGAGCCAGACTTCATACCAAAAGTGGCCCTAGCGCTTGTTCCACAAGCGCAATCAGCTCTTAATTTGATAGCAAAACTCAGGGCGTGGGCAGCACAATGTCTGCCGCCTTGCGCGGCTTGCCCAGAGGGGCAGACGCCTGGCCCTTGCGCACGGCCGCGATGTCTTCTTCGCTGGGGTAATCGCCCAGCAGCCAGTAGTCGAACACGCGCCGCGCGATAGGGGCCGCGTGGGCGGCACCAAAGCCCGCGTTTTCCACAATCACCGCCACTGCAATTTCGGGCGCCTCGGCCGGGGCAAACGCGGCATAGAGCGAGTGGTCGCGCTGGTGTTCTTCCAGCAGCTTGGCGTTGTACTTCACGTTCTGGCCCAGGCTCACGGCCTGCGCGGTACCGGTCTTGCCGGCAGAGGAATACGGGGCGCCCGCAAACACCCGGGTGCCCGTGCCGCCCTTGTTCACCGCAATCAGGGCGTTGCGCACGATCTCTACGTTCTTGGGCTTGTAGCCCAAGTTCTGGCCTGGCGGCTGGGGCACAGGGCTTAGCTCGCCCGTCACCGAATCTTTCACAGCCTTGATGAGGTGGGGCGTGTAGCGCGTGCCGCCGTTGGCCAGGGTGGCCTGGGCCACGGCCAGTTGCAGCATGGTGAAATTGTTGTAACCCTGGCCGATGCCCAGCGAGACGGTTTCGCCGGGAAACCAGCGCTTCATCTCAGGCCGTTTGTAGGTGTTGCGCTTCCATTCGGTGCTGGGCAGGGTGCCGCGCAATTCACCGTTGAGATCAATGCCCGTGGTCTGCCCGAAGGTCAGGGGCTTCATGAAATCATGGATGGCATCCACGCCCATCTCCACGGCCAGCGAGTAAAAGTAGGTGTTGCTGGAGAACTGGATGGCGCGGTGCATGTCCAGCGAACCCAGGCCGCCTTCGTGGCTGCGGAAGGTGCGGCCGCCAAAGTTGTAGTAGCCGGGGTCGCTCACGATCATGCTGGGAGAGCGCTTGTTCAGTTCCAGCGCGGCCAGCGCCATGAAGGGCTTGTAGGTGGAGCCGGGTGGGTACAGTCCCCGCAGGGCGCGGTTGAGCAGGGGCTTGTCGATGGACTCGTTGAGCGCGGTCCAGTTCTCCACGTCAATGCCTTCGACAAACAGGTTGGGGTCGAACGTGGGCTTGCTCACCAGCGCCAGCACTTCGCCGTTGCGCGGGTCGATGGCCACCAGAGCGCCTCGGCGGTCGCCAAACAGGTCTTCCACCATTTTCTGCAGCTTGATGTCCAGCGAGATCATCACGCTCTTGCCGGGTGTGGCAGGGCGGCTGGCCAGCTTGCGCACGGCGCGCCCGCCGGCCGATGTCTCCATCTGCTCCACGCCGGTGATGCCGTGCAGGGCGGTTTCAAAGCTCTGCTCCACGCCCAGCTTGCCGATGTACTCGGTTCCCCGGTAGTTGGCTTCGTCGTCTGCATCCTGGATGCGGAGCTTTTCGTTCTGGTTGATGCGGCCGATGTAGCCAATGGCGTGGCTGCCAATCTCGCCCAGGGGGTAGTTGCGGAACAGACGCGCCTTGATCTCCACGCCAGGGAAGCGGTACTGCTGCGCGGCAAAGCGCGCCACTTCCTCATCGGTGAGCCGGGTACGGATGGGCAGCGATTCGAAGTTGCGCGACTCTTCCAGCAGCCGCTTGAAGCGGCGACGGTCGCGCTGGTGGATGTCCACCACCTTGGAGAGCTGGTCAATGGTTTCTTCGAGCGGCGCAGCGCGCGACGGGGTGATCTCCAGCGTGTAGGCCGCGTAGTTGGTGGCCAGCACCACGCCGTTGCGGTCCAGGATCAGGCCCCGGTTGGGCACGATGGGCACCACGGCCGTGCGGTTGCTCTCCGCCTGCGCCGCCAGGTCTTCGTGGCGCACCACCTGCAAAAACAGCAGGCGCGCCACGATCAGGCAGAACGCCAGGAACACCACCAGCCCCACCACCAGCACGCGAAGCCGCAGGCGCGAGGCATCGGCCGCCACGTTGCGAATTTCGGTCATGGCTGACGCGCTCCGGCGTGGTCACGCCGCACGGGCGCAACAGGGGCCGCACCGGTGCACAGTCCGGGGCACGGCAGTCGTGGCTGGCCTGCACTCGCCATGGTCACAGGGGGCGGTTCTCGTCGCGGTCCGGGGGGCGGCGCTGGGGCGCCAGCAGCACCCAGCTGGCCAGCGGCCACAGGGCCAGTTCCAGCACCGGCGCGAGCAACACCCAGAACCCCGGAAACGTGCCACCGGCCAGCAAGCGCAGCACCACTTCGATGCCATGCGCCAAGGCAAACAGCGGGAACACCTGCAGCGCCTGCGCTGGCCCGCTGAACCACAGCAGGCGGCGGTGCATGGCAATCGCGCTGTACGCAAGCACGGTGTACACCAGGGCATGCTGCCCCAGCAGGGCCGACTGCCCCACGTCCATGCAAAGCCCCAAGGCAAACGCCACGCCCATGCCCGTGCGCAGGGGCTGGTGCACGCCCCAGAACACGATCAGCACCATCAACAAATCTGGCAGCCACACCCAGCGCCCCAGTGGCACCAGATTGATGGCCAGGCCGATCAGCAGGCTCAGGGCAATGAAAGCGGGGTTGACTGGCAGCAGCAGTTGCTGCCCACGCGGCATGATCATGCGGACTCCCCTGCGCAGACTGGGCGCACGCAACGCAATGGCTGGCGGCGCTGCATCATTTGCGCGCCCTCTTGCCGTGCTCTGCCTGGGCGGGCTGGGGGCGCGGTGGCAGGTGGTCGGTCAGCGGTTTGAGCACCACCACATGGCGAACCCCCTGCACCTGGGCCAGGGGCTGGCAATAGATGCGGGCGAATGCAGAGTCGGCACGCCGCTCCACATGGGACACCCGCGCCACGGGCAGGCCCGGTGGGTAGACGCCGTCCACACCGCTGGTGGTGAGCAAGTCGCCTTCACGCACGTCGGCATTGGCCTGGATGAACCGCAACTCGATCCCGCCGCCATGCTCGGCCGTAGGGTCGCCATAAGCCACCGCTCGCGCACCCGTGCGCAGGTTGAGCACGGGAATGGCCTGGTCACGGTCCACCAGCAGCGTCACTTCGCTCACCAGCGGAAAGACGCGCGTGACCTGCCCGAGCACACCGCCTTCGTCCATGACGGGCACCCCCTGCTCCACCCCATGCACCTGCCCCTGGTCGATGACCACGCGGCGGGTGAAGGGGTCTGCGGTGTCGTAGATGACCTGGGCGGCCTGCGCTGGCGTGTCCAGGCGGTCACGCAGCTCCAGCAGTTTGCGCAGTCGTATGTTTTCCTGGGCCAGTTGCTCCGCCTGGTGGGCTTGCTGCGACACCACGACAAGTTTCTGGGCGGCAGCATCGGCCTCGGCCTGGGCCGACTGCAGCGACTGGAAGTAACCAGAGCCATGCCGAGACCATTCCACCGGCTGCAGCATGAGCCATTGCACGGGGTACAGCACCGTGCCAATCGCCTGGCGCACCGGCCCGGTGATCTGGAAACGGGTGTCGGCCACCATGAGGAACAAGGCCAGGGCGCTGAAGGCGGCCAAACGCGACAAGGCCGAAGGGCCTTGCTTGAACAACGGGGGCGCACTGCGCTCTAAGGTTCCCAGGGGCATAGAGGGCAGCGCTCAGGAATGGTCGCGTAGGGGTTGAATCACTGCAGTGGATTCACAAAGCATTGAAGCATCAGCGATCATGCCGTATTGACCAGAGCGCCCCCACCGGGGCGGCCCTGGCACTGAGAAATTACTCGCTGGTGAAGATGCTGCCCAGGCGGTCCATGCGCTCCAGCGCAATCCCGCAGCCGCGCACCACGCAGGTCAGCGGGTCTTCGGCCACCAGCACGGGCAGGCCGGTTTCTTCGGACAGCAGACGGTCCAGATCGCGCAGCAGGGCACCGCCGCCCGTCAGCATCATGCCGCGGTCAGAAATATCGGCGCCCAGTTCGGGCGGGGTTTGCTCCAGTGCGTTCTTCACGGCAGAAACGATCTGGTTGAGCGGCTCGGTCAGGGCTTCCAGCACCTCGTTGGACGAGATGGTGAAGCTGCGTGGCACGCCTTCGGACAGGTTGCGGCCCTTGACTTCCATCTCCTTGACTTCCGAGCCTGGGAAGGCGGAGCCGATGTTCTTCTTGATGGCTTCGGCCGTGGGTTCACCGATCAGCATGCCGTAGTTGCGACGGATGTAGTTGATGATGGATTCGTCGAACTTGTCTCCACCCACGCGCACGCTGCCCTTGTAGACCATGCCGCCCAGCGAGATCACGCCCACCTCGGTGGTGCCGCCGCCAATGTCCACCACCATGGAGCCCGAAGCCTCCGACACGGGCAGACCCGCGCCAATGCCGGCGGCCATGGGTTCTTCGATCAGGTACACCGCTGTGGCACCGGCTGCTTCAGCCGCATCCTTGATGGCGCGGCGCTCGACCTGGGTGGAACCGCAGGGCACGCAGATGATGATGCGGGGGCTGGGCGTCAGCACCGAGCGGGGATGCACCATCTTGATGAACTGTTTGATCATCTGCTCGGTGATCACGAAGTCGGCGATCACGCCGTCTTTCATCGGGCGGATGGCTTCGATGTTGCCGGGCACCTTGCCCAGCATGGCCTTGGCTTCATGGCCTACGGCCTGGATCACCTTCTTGCCATGGGGGCCGCCTTCGTGGCGAATGGCAACCACCGAGGGCTCGTCCAGAACGATGCCTTTGTCGCGGGCGAAGATGAGGGTGTTGGCGGTGCCAAGGTCAATGGCAAGGTCGGTGGAGAAATACCGACGGAAAGCTCCGAACATTCAAAAATCCTCTCAGGCACGGCATGCGCGTCGGCCTGCCGTCGCCGGGTGTGTCAGGGAGTGGGTGGGGGGCAAATATCGCTTTTTTCGCGCAATGACCGGCTGAAAAAAGGGTAATGCGGCAAAGCCGGGATAATACCCCATCCCCTGTGAATAACTCCTTCCGGCATGACCCGGATCACAGCTTTACATCTGGTATCCCGACAAATACTTTCCTTATGGCACTGACCCCTCAGGACATTGGTCGCATCGCCAATTTGGCGCGACTGGAGCTTACCCCTCAAGAAAGTGAGCGCATGCTCACGCAATTGAACGGTTTTTTCGACGTGGTGGAGCAAATGCGGGCTGTGGATACCCAAGGGATTGAGCCTTTGGCCCACCCCGTGGCAGCCATCCAGCCGGTGGCCTTGCGGCTGCGCGATGACATCGCCAGCGAGCCCAACAACCGCGAAGCCAACCAGAAGAGCGCCCCCGCTGTAGAGCGCGGTCTGTTCCTGGTGCCCAAAGTGATCGAGTGAGCCCCGCCATGACCCTGAACACCACCGCATTGCACGACCTGAGCGTGGTCGAACTGGCTGCGGGCCTGCGCGGCAAGCAATTCTCTGCCGTCGAAGCCGCCCAGCATTTCCTGGCCCGTGCCAAGGCCCACCAGAACCTGGGCGCCTACGTGGCCCTGAACGAAGACGCCACCCTGGCCCAGGCCCAGGCGGCTGACGCCCGCATTGCCGCTGGCACGGCAGGCGCGCTCGAAGGTGTACCGATTGCGCACAAGGACATCTTCGTCACCCAGGCCTTCCCCAGCACCGCCGGCTCCAAGATGCTGGCGGGCTACCAGTCGCCGTTTGACGCCACCGTGGTTACCAAGCTGGCAGAAGCCGGCGCCGTGACCTTGGGCAAGCTCAACTGCGACGAGTTCGCCATGGGCTCGGCCAACGAAAACTCCGCCGTCGCCCCCGTGGGCTTTGATGCCCCCGCACCCGTGCGTAATCCCTGGGCCACGGACCGCATTCCGGGTGGCTCCTCCGGCGGCAGCGCCGTGGCCGTGGCTGCGCGCCTGGCCCCTGCCGTGACAGGCACCGACACCGGGGGCTCCATCCGCCAGCCCGCCTCGTTCTGCGGCATCACCGGTATCAAGCCCACCTATGGCCGCGCCAGCCGCTACGGCATGATCGCGTTTGCCTCCAGCCTGGACCAGGCCGGCCCCATGGCCCGCAGCGCCGAAGACTGCGCGCTGCTGCTGTCCGCCATGTGCGGCCCCGACCCGGACCGCGACTCCACCAGTCTGGACGTGCCCGCCGAAAACTTCAGCGCCAAGCTGAACGACAGCATCGACGGCCTGCGCATCGGCATCCCTGCTGAGTTCTTTGGCGAAGGCCTGGCTCCCGATGTGCGCGCAGCGGTGGATGGCGCGCTCAAAGAATACGAAAAGCTTGGCGCCAAGCTCGTGCCCATCAGCCTGCCGCGCACCGAGCTGTCCATCCCGGTGTACTACATCATCGCGCCCGCCGAGGCGTCGTCCAACCTCTCCCGCTTTGACGGCGTGAAGTTCGGCCACCGCGCCAAGGACTACACCGACCTGGTGGACATGTACAAGAAGACCCGTGCCGAAGGCTTTGGCGACGAGGTCAAGCGCCGCATCATGATCGGCGCCTACGTGCTGAGCCACGGCTACTACGACGCCTACTACCTGCAGGCGCAGAAGATCCGCCGCATGATTGCCGACGACTTCCAGAACGCATTCAAGGATTGCGACGTGATCGCCGGCCCCGTGGCCCCCACGGTGGCCTGGAAGCTGGGCGAGCACGGCAGCGACCCGCTGGCCGACTACCTGGCCGACATCTTCACCCTGCCCGCATCGCTGGCCGGTTTGCCCGGCATGAGCGTGCCCGCAGGCTTTGGCGAGGGCGGTATGCCCGTGGGCCTGCAGCTGATCGGCAACTACTTCCAGGAGGCGCGGTTGCTGAACGCCGCCCACCGCCTGCAGCAGGCCACCGATTTCCACCTGCGCAGCCCACTCTGAAATTCATAGCTGCCTGCGCTGAATTTGAAACGGATTGAGAGACAAATGTCCTTCAACCCGGCAAACGATAAGCGCAGACAGCTCTCTTATTTATAGCAAGGACAGATCCATGTCTGCCAAACTGATCCATGGTTACGAAGTCGTCATCGGCTTTGAAACCCACGCCCAACTGGCCACGCAGAGCAAGATTTTCAGCCGCTCGCCCACTGCCTTCGGTGCCGAGCCCAACACCCAGGCCAGCCCGGTGGACCTGGCGTTGCCTGGCACCCTGCCGGTGATGAACCGCAAGGCCGTCGAGTGCGCTATCAAATTAGGACTGGCGCTCGGCTCCCACATTGCGCCAGAAAGCATTTTTGCGCGCAAAAATTACTTCTACCCCGACCTGCCCAAGGGCTACCAGATCAGCCAGTTTGAAATCCCGGTGGTGCAAGGCGGAGAAGTGTCGTTCTTCCTCGGTGACGAGAAGAAGACCGTGCGCCTGGTGCGCGCCCACCTGGAAGAAGACGCGGGCAAGTCGCTGCACGAAGACTTCATTGGCCAAAGCGGCATCGACCTGAACCGCGCGGGCACGCCGCTGCTGGAGATCGTGACCGAGCCCGACATCCGCAGCAGCGAAGAAGCCGTGGCGTACGCCAAAGAGCTGCACAAGATCGTGACCTGGATCGGCATCTGCGACGGCAACATGCAAGAAGGCAGCTTCCGCTGCGATGCCAACGTGTCGGTGCGCAAGCCCGGCGCGCCGCTGGGCACGCGTCGCGAGATCAAGAACCTGAACTCGTTCAAGTTCATGCAGCAGGCGATTGACTACGAAATCCGCTGGCAGATCGAGCAGATCGAAGACGGCCACGCCATCCAGCAGGCCACCGTGCTGTTCGATCCGGACACGGGCGAAACCCGCGCCATGCGCACCAAGGAAGACGCGGCCGATTACCGCTACTTCCCCGACCCAGACCTGCCACCGCTGCAGATCTCGCAAGCCTGGATCGACGAGCAACGCGCCCAGATGGCCGAGCTGCCCCGCACCATGGCAGCCCGCTTTGTGGCCGACTACGGGCTGCCCGAGTACGACGCGACCACGCTCACGCAGAGCAAGGCAATGGCGGCCTACTTTGAAGCCACAGCCAAGGCCTGCGGCCAGGCCAAGCTGGCCAGCAACTGGATCATGGGTGAGCTGTCTCGCCGCTTGAATGCGGGCGAAACCGGCATTGAGTCAGCGCCAGTGACTGCCGCTCAGCTCGCCGCCATGATTGCGCGCATTGCCGACGGCACCATCTCCAACAACGCCGCCAAGCAGGTGTTTGACGCGCTGTGGACAGGCGAGTCGGCCGATGTGGACGCCATCATCGAATCCAAGGGCCTCAAGCAAATGAACGACTCCGGCGCGCTGGAGAAGATCATCGACGAGGTGATTGCCGCCAACGCCGACAACGTGGCCCAGTTCCGCGCAGGCAAGGACAAGGCATTCAATGCGCTGGTGGGCCAGATCATGAAGGCCAGCAAGGGCAAGGCGAACCCTCAGCAGGTCAACGATTTGCTGCGGGCCAAGCTGTCGGCCTGAGTGCCGTGCATAGGGCTGGGGCACAACCGAGCCCTGGCCTTGCCGCACCATTGAAAAAGCCCCTCGGGTCCCGTCCCAGAGGGGCTTTTTGCTGGGCTGTGCGCAATCAGCGAACGGTGGAAGCCGCGCCAGATTGCACGCCAGAGGCTGCGGGCAGGGTCACGGGTTTGTGGATTTCCCACAGCACTTTGAGCTTGGCCAGTTCGGTATCGAACTTCTGGTGCACCTTGCGCTTTTCCTGCTCCTGGCCGGCGATGAAGCGCTGCAGCTCGGCAACGCCGTCTTCGTTCTCACCGATCTGGCGACGCAAGGACATGGGCGCCTTGTTGGGATCCTTTTTATAGAACTCCATCTCCACGTCCAGCTTCTTGCGCTGCTCCCGCAGCTCAACAATGCGCTTCTCGGCAGTGGCGGTCACTTCGTCCACCATCAGCAAGGCGGCATTGCGCTCGATGTCGTGGGTGGCCTTGTCGGGATAGCGTGCCACCAGCGCGCGCTCACGGCGCTTTTCTTCGATGGCCCGCACGCGCTCTTCAGCCTCTTTGCGCTGCTGGGCTTCGAGGGCCGCACGCTCGATGTCGGACAGCGAAGGACCAATCTGGCGGCGGGTGACCCCCGAAGGGCTCAACTCCCGCTGTTCGCGGTCGAGACACTCCTGGATGGGCCGGTCCGCAGTGATGCGGCGCCCATGCTTGTCAACGCAGGTGTAGATACCCTGCCCTGCGGCAGGCGCCTGTGCAAAGGCAAACGCAGTGAGCCCTGCCCACAGCGCTACGCCCCCTGCACTTGCAGCCCATTGTTTCAAGTTCCTTATCCTTCAGTCACGCCATATTTTTGGCGATATGCAAAGACCCGCTCGTGATGGACGCGCATCTCCGCCCCCCCGTTTTTGGAGAGATAAAGCAATAAATCTGCCAGCTTGGCAATGGCACACACCTGCATACCCAGCTGGTTGCGCACATACTGCACGGCGCTGTGCTCCACGTCCACCCCATTCTCGGTGGCTTTCTCCTGGCGATCCAGCGCAATGGCCACGGCGTGCGGTGTGGCCCCGGCGGCCTTGATCAGGGCGATGGACTCCCGCGCGGCAGTGCCTGCCGACATCACATCGTCCACGATCAACACCCGGCCCTTGAGGGGCGCGCCCACCAGCGTGCCGCCTTCGCCGTGGTCCTTGGCTTCCTTGCGGTTGTAGGCAAAGGGCACATTGCGCCCCAGGCGGGCCAACTCCACAGCCACCGTGGCGGCCAGCGGAATCCCCTTGTAGGCGGGGCCAAAAATCATGTCGAATTCGATACGGCTGGCCAACAGGGCTTTTGCATAGAATTCTGCGAGACGGCCCAGCTTGGCTCCGTCGTCAAACAGGCCCGCATTGAAGAAATACGGGCTCATCCGACCTGCCTTGGTCTTGAACTCCCCGAACCGCAAAACGCCCGATTCAACGGCGAAACGTACGAAATCCTGCGCCAAAACGCCGTCGTTCGGGGCCTGCACGCCAACATCCACCATGGGAAATTCCTTGTTCAAATTAACCAGCCTCAACCTCAATGGCATTCGGTCCGCCACCAGCAAAGGCGTGGAGAGCTGGATCGCCACCACGCGGCCGGATTGTATTTGTGTGCAGGAGGTCAAGGCCCAGGCGGCAGATATTGCCAGTCGTTTCGAAGTTCTGGCGGGGCTGAAAGGCCACTTTCATTTTGCGCAGAAGAAGGGGTATTCAGGCGTGGGCATCTACACGCGCCACGAACCTTCGGAGGTGGTGGTGGGCTACAACTCGCCCGAATTCGACGCCGAAGGCCGGTATGTAGAGCTGCGCTTTGACACGCCATCGAGAAAGATGTCGATCGTGAGCGCCTATTTCCCCAGCGGCTCCTCCGGCGAGGAACGCCAGCAGGCCAAGTTCCGCTTCCTGGCCGAGTTCTACCCCCATCTGTTACAACTGAAGGCACAGCGAGAGTTCATCTTGTGCGGCGACGTGAACATTGCCCACCAGAACATTGATCTGAAGAACTGGCGCAGCAACCAGAAAAACAGCGGTTTCCTGCCGGAAGAGCGTGCCTGGATGACAAAACTGTTAGACACAAGTGGCGAAGGCGGCGGGTTGGTGGACGTTTACCGTCAGTTACAACCTGCGACCACCGACACGGCCTACACATGGTGGAGCAACCGGGGCCAGGCGTATGCCAACAACGTGGGTTGGCGGCTGGATTACCACTTGGCCACACCCGCCATGGCGGCACTGGCGCGCACAGAGTCCATTTACAAGGGCGAGAAGTTCTCAGACCACGCCCCCATCACTGTGGAATACGAGTTCGCGCTCTGACCCCCTGCCATGCCCTACCCCAAAGACACCGATCCCTCTGTGCTTCAATGCATCCAGCCGCCAAGCACGGATGCTTTGTGGATGCTGCTTTCTACGCCGCACCCGGCCATTGGCAAGGCCCGCCATTTGGGGGAAGCACTACTGCATGCCGGGCTGATCACACCGGCGGCACTGGCCAGCAGCTTGCAGACCCAGCAAGAGGAACGGGACAAAGGGAACGCACGCCCGATTGGCCAGATCCTGGTGGAGCAGCATGACCTCAGCCAGGACCAATTGCGGCAAGTGATTTCCACCTGGCTGGGCGAGTACATGGTCGACCCCATCCACCTGCAGCCAGAGCCTGACGCCCTGGCCTTGGTGCCCCGCACCGTGGCCGAGCGCGAATCGGTGCTGCCCCTGCTGGTGCGCGACGAATCCTTGGCGCTGCTCATGGCCGACCCGTACGACCGGATGCTGCTCAGCGAGTTGCGCTTTCTGACCCAACGGCGGCTGATTCCCATCAAAGCTGCGCCGGGTACCCTGGCTCCTGCCATCGCCAAGGCCTATAGCGTTCACCCAGGCGATGCCTCTGATGCGCCCCGGGGAAAAATCGTCGCGGGTGGAGCCAAAGACGGCGCGCGCCCACCGCTCGCCGCACGCGCCACATCGCAAGAACTGGCACAGGACCTGAACGACTCGGCCCCCGACAGCCAGACGGCCGATACCGATGTAGTGAGTGAATCGGACAACACGCTGGTGCGGTTGATCAACTCAGTCATCAACGAAGCCATTGCCCACCGTGCCTCCGACATTCACATCGAAACCGAGCCCGCGCCCCTGAATGTGCGCATTCGCTTGCGCATTGATGGTGACTTGGTGCCCCACCTGGAGTTGCCCGCGCGCTTTCGCTATGCCTTGGTGGCCCGCATCAAGATCATGGCCAACATGGACATCTCTGAGCACCGCAAGCCCCAGGATGGCAAGATCGATTTCTCTCGCTTCGGTGGCCCACCAGTGGAGCTGCGGGTCGTCACGGTGCCCACTTCGCGCGGTCTGGAGGATGTGGTGTTGCGGCTGCTGGCAGGCGCCAAGCCCTTGCCGCTGGATGCCATCGGGCTCACACCTGCCAACCTGAAGGCCATGCGTGACATGGTGCGCAAGCCTTACGGCCTGGTGCTGGTGGTGGGGCCCACGGGCTGCGGCAAGACCACCACGCTGCACTCGGTCATCAGCGACATCAACACCGCAGGCCGCAAGATCTGGACGGCCGAGGACCCGATCGAAATCACCCAGAGTGGTCTGCGCCAGGTGCAGGTCAACCCGCGCATCGGCTGGACCTTTGCGGCCGCCATGCGCACGTTTTTACGCGCCGACCCAGACGTCATCATGATCGGCGAAATGCGTGACGAGGAAACCTCGCGCATCGCCATTGAAGCATCGCTCACAGGGCATCTGGTGCTCTCCACCCTGCACACCAATTCGGCCCCCGAGAGCATTGCGCGGCTGCTGGAGATCGGCCTGGACCCGTTCAACTTCTCGGATTCGCTGCTCGCCATCCTTGCGCAACGCCTGGTGCGACGCCTGTGCAAGGCTTGCCGCGAACCCGTGGTGGCAGACGACGAAACGCTGCTGGACATGGCATCGCAGTACCTGCCCAGCGGCTCGGGCAACAGCCCCGAAGGCCGTGCGGCGCTGGTTCAGCGCTGGCGCAAGAACTACGGTGCGGGTTCTGGCGAATTGCAGCTATGGCGCCGCGTGGGTTGCCAGGAGTGCGAGGGCCACGGCTACCGGGGGCGCATGGGCATCCATGAATTGATGATCAGCGACGAAGCCATCCGCCAGCACATACGCCGCCGCGCCTCGGCCGCAGAAATTCGCCAGACCGCCTTGGCGGCCGGCATGCTCACCCTGCGCCAGGACGGCATTGAAAAAGTGCTACAGGGCTTAACCGACATGTCCGAGGTGCTGGCAGCCAGCAACCTCTGACGCGACCTATTCGCGCGTGGAGATGTCCTTGCGCACGCGCTGCAGATGGCGCTCCACCAGAAAAGCGGCGGCGTCCTGGTCGCCGGTGACGATGGCTTCATAGATCAGCCGGTGCTCGGCCACATACAGAGGGATGCGCTCGGGGTCGCAAATGCCGTCGCCGCACAGCCTGCGCCACAGGGGCTGGTCCATGCTGCGGGCGATTTCGTCGGCCATTCTGACCCACAGGGCGTCACCACCCATCAGGGCAATCTGCCGGTGAAACAGCCGGTCGCACTCCGACCACAGGGCCTGCTGCTGAGGGTCGCTCAGGTCCCGCACCTCTGACATGCGCCGCAGATATTCCTCGGCGGCTGCATCCCGCTTTCCGCCGCGGGCTGCACGTCGGGCCAAGGCCGGTTCGAACAGCAAACGCACTTCCAGAATGCTCAGCGGGCTGAAGTCTGACGGCCCGCCTGGGGTCTGCGTGTCGCCCGCCAGCCCACCCTGGGCCGTGACATAGGTGCCCGAGCCATGGCGAGTGACCACCAAACCCAGGTTTTGCAGTGCCCCAATGGCTTCCCGCACCGCAGGGCGGCTCACGCCCAGCCGCTGGGCCAGCTCCCGCTCGGACGGAAGCCGCGATCCTGCCGGGAAAGCCCCGCTCAGGATCGAACTGCGTATGCGCTCGGCCACCTGCTCGTAAATTTGCCTGGGTCGAAATTCATCCGCTGAATGGTCAATATTCATTACCAATTTTTCCGATCTGCTTCGGAAAATTGTAGAAAGAAGTCACCATTCAGACCAATGTATTTTCTGCAGTAGCGCCATCACTGTGGCGAAAAATCCGCTAATTTAGGGACTAACCCTAGGGATTGCTTCATCACCGAATCATGACAATTTGCCCAAAATTCAAGCGAACTTCGCCATAACCTGTCGCAATTGACCCACTTTGACGCACAGCAAGCCGTAAAACGCTGACCTGACCCAAGTGGGTGCTAAAAAACCAATTTGCCATTGATTCACTGAAGCGCCCCTGCGACGCTTCACTGTGGCACGACTTCACGCTGCCGCTGCCCTCCAAGATCGGATCCACCCATGACCGCCTCGACTTCCACGGCTTCGCCCAGCCACTGTCTGACCGCGTGCGATGCAGAGGCCACCGCACAGGTACTGCCTTTTGCTGCACTGACGAAGGCGATTGAGACTGCGGCCGTGGAATACCGCGAGGGCAAGATCCTGAGCCCCGAGCGCATGGTGGTGCCCATGGGCCAAAGCGGCGTGATGCTGAGCATGCCAGCCACCTCGCACGACATTGGCATCCACAAACTGGTCAATGTGCACCCTGGCAATGCCGCGTTGAAGCTACCCACCATCCACGGTATCGTGACCGTGTGCGCAGCCGCCACCGGCCAACCGCTGTGCCAGCTGGACGGCCCCGTGGTCACCGGGCGCCGCACTGCGGCCGTATCGATGCTCGCCATCCATCGGCTGCTGGGCCACGCACCCCGGCAGGTTCTGCTCATTGGCACTGGCGTGCAAGCCAGGCACCACATTCAAGCCCTGCTAGACCTGTACCCCGACTGCACCGTGTGGGTCCGTAGCCGCCAGGTCGCCACCGCCCAGGCGCTGTGCACCGAGTTTGCAGAGCCCGGCACGGTACGGACTTGCCCTGCGGGAATCCCTGAAGGCGTTGATGCCATCATCACCCTCACCACGGCCACTGAACCGGTATACGACCAGCCGCCACAGGCCGGCCGGGTGGTAGTGGGCGTAGGTGCGTTCAAACCCGAAATGGCGGAGATCGGCAAAACCACGCTGGACGGCAGCGTGCTGTACGCCGACGACCCGGCTGGCGCACGCCACGAGGCTGGCGACTTGCTGCGCGCTGGCGTGGATTGGAGCCGCGTGCACGCTCTGGCGGAGCTGGTGCGCGAAGAGCCCGACCGCTCGCGGGCGTTTGTCTTCAAGAGCGTAGGCACCGCCGCATGGGACTTGGCCGCCGCGCGCGTGGCCCTTGCGTCGCTGGGCATCGCCTGACATCACTGCGGCATTACCCCACACTCACCATGCAGATCACACGCACCATCAGCACTGTGGAAGTGCACACCGGCGGAAAGCCGTTTCGCATCGTCACCTCGGGCCTGCCCAAGCTGCCCGGCCACTCCATCGTGGAGCGCCGCGCATGGCTGCTGGAGCATGCCGATGACATCCGCCAGGCGCTGATGTTCGAGCCCCGTGGGCACGCCGACATGTACGGCGGCTACCTCACGCCACCGGTCACTCCCGCTGCAGACTTTGGCGTCATCTTCTTGCACAACGAGGGATACAGCGACCACTGCGGGCATGGCGTGATCGCCCTGGCCACCGCAGCGGTCGAGTTGGGCTGGGTGCAACGCACCGAACCCGAGACACGGGTGGGCATCGACGCGCCCTGCGGCTTCATCGAAGCCTTTGTGCAGTGGGATGGCGCTCATGCCAACGGCGTGCGCTTCGTCAACGTGCCCTCGTTCATTTACCGGCGCGACGTCACGGTCACTACGCCCAGTTCTGGAGAGGTGACGGGTGACATTGCCTACGGCGGCGCCTTCTACTTCTACACCAGCGCCCAGCCCCATGGCCTTGAAATCCGCGAGTCCTCCATCGACACGCTGAAGCAGTTTGGCGCTGAGGTGAAAGCTGCCGCCAACGCCGCCTTCCCGGTGGTGCACCCGCACATCCCGGAAATCAACCACATCTACGGCACCATCATTGATGGAGCCCCGCGCCATCCAGGCTCCACACAGGCCAACTGCTGCGTGTTTGCAGACCGGGAGGTAGACCGTTCCCCCACCGGCTCGGGCACGGGCGGCGCGTGGCACAGCTTTACCTGCGCGGCCTGTTGGGCAAGGACGATGTGCTGGTCAATGAATCCGTGATCGGAACCGTGTTCAAAGGCCGCGTGCTGCAAGAAACCCAAGTGGGCGACTTCGCTGCGGTCATCCCTGAAATCTCTGGCACCGCCTACATTGCAGGGTTTTGCAACTGGGTGCTGGACGCCCGAGACCCGCTGAGAAACGGTTTTCTTGTGCGCTGACGCCAGCCATCCAACTCCAACGCCTGACGGGGCACCAGGTGCATTTGATCTTCGTGCCCCATCTCTCCTCATTCTTTAGGACATCACCATGAAAAAAATTGCATTCAGCTTGACCGCCCTGGCATTGGGCCTGGCCGCCATGACGGCCCAGGCACAAGAACGTATCCGGGTGGGCTTCATGAGCCCCGTGACCGGCCCCCAGGCCGCCAACGGCGTGGACAACCGCGACGGCGTGCTGCTGGCCATCAAGGAAATCAACGCCAAGGGCGTGAAGATTGGCGGCAAGCCCGTGGTGTTTGAACTGGACATCAACGACGACGGCGCAGACCCCAAGCAAGGCGTGCAGATTGCCCAGTCGCTGTCCGACAAGAAGGTCAAGTTCGTCATGGGCCCCTACAACTCGGGCGTGACCATGCCCGCCGCTCGCGTGCTGAACGACTCGGACATCGTGGTGCTGACCGTGGCCTCGAACCCCAAGATTACCGAGATGGGCTATAACAACCTGTTCCGCATCGGCGCCAGCGACAACCAGCTGGGCACCAAGATGGCGACCTACGCTGCCCAGGACCTGAAGATCAAGACCGTGGCCGTGATCGATGACCGCACCGCCTACGGCCAGGGCGTGGCGCGCGAGTTCACCGAACAAGCCAAGCGCCTGGGCGTGAAGGTGGTGGCCTCTGAATTCACCACCGACAAGGCCACAGACTTCAGCTCCATCCTGACCAACATCCGCGCCTCCAAGGCCGATGCCGTGTTCTACGGCGGCTACTCGCCCCAGGGCGGCCCGCTGCTCAAGCAAATGCGCGCACTGGGCATCTCCGGCCCACTGCTGGGCGGTGACGGCATCTGCTCTTCCGAAACAGCCAACCTGTCGCAAATCTCTGGCGACCTGAACACCTTCTGCACCCAGGGTGGCTCGATGCTGGACCGCAGCGACAAGGGCCAGAAGTTTGCACAGCTCTACCGCGCCGAGTACAAGCGCGACCCGCTGACCTACGCCGCCGCCTTCTACGACGGCATGCACATGCTGGCTGCCGCCATCGAGTCCGCCCAATCGACCGACACCAAGAAGGTTGTGCAGGCCATCGCCAACGGCAAGTACGCTGGCGTGACGGGCGAGTTCTCGTACGACGCCAAGCACGACCTGAAGTCGTCGGCCGTCACGGTCTACACCTTCAAGGGCAAGGACGTCGTGCCGCTCAAGAGCCTCTGATCACCCACGCGCTCAAGGCCCCAAAGTAAAAGCCCCTGCCGGTGTGCACCGGCAGGGGCTTTTTTCATGCATGCCCTGCAGCCTGAAGCCAGCGGCTGGCAGAACTCACACAACGGGGATTGACAGGCCAGCTTACGGAGCTGTCACGTCGTCGAAGTGTTCAACGTTGGGCGCCGACTGGAAAAACGGGCCAATGACTTCGCGCCACTGGGCAAACGCGGGCGACTGGCGAAAGCCCACCGTGTGGGCTTCCAATGACGCCCATTGCACCTGCAGCACCACGCGCCCGGGGCTTTCCTGGCTGGCGTAGATCGAGTGGCCCAGGTAGCCCTCTGACTTGGCCAGATAGGCGACGGCAGCCCGGTTGATGGTCTCCAGGAAAGCCGTGCGGTCTTCGGGACGGATCTTGAATTCAGCGATTTCTGTGATCATGGGTCATGCTCGGTTGGTTATCGCGGGTGATTTTGCTCCAACGCAGCGGCTCTGCAGGAATACAGATTCAAAACATCCACTACGCCAACGCGACATGGCGGTGCGATTTGACAAGAGAGCCGTCACAACTGCGACCAGGTCGCGTCAGCCTGTTGCAGCTCTCTCAAAAAGGCGTGGTATTTGGCGGGTGACCCCGATGGGTCCGGAGACGATATTGGTTAAAGCAGCTTGAAGGTCGCTCATGCAGCGATAGTACGCGTTCGCCGTGGATTCGTGGATAACGGCAACCGCTGCATCGAGATCGCTACCACCGGGCTATGTGTCTCAGACACTATTGCTTAGTCTCAAACTTTGTTGCGCTGTCTCAGACTTTGTTGCCCGTGAACAGGCGTTTGGAAACCATGGCTAAAGGCACGCAGCACCATTACAGGTTTTATTTTCAGGTTACAGAGTTTATTTTTACGATCACAACTGATCGTAAAAATAAACTCTGTAAAAACGCCCCCTTTGCTGCTTGCATTTCGACAGCCTGTAAAAAGTCGCGCGTCGCCCAAAGCTGGCGGAAAGTAAAAAATAAAAGCTGTAACGCCACTCACAGCGACACCGCGTTGACCCCGTTGTGGACCCCAAATCCCTCGGGCATGACCAGTTCAGCGACGTTCTTTGTGCAATGCCAGTAGCTCGCTCATGGTGAATCGCCATTTGGGTACAAGCGAGCCTCGAGACTGGGCAAGGCCCGAGGCACGCAGGGCGATCTCAAAACCATGCCCAGATGCGGCGCAACAATGCGGGAGCCGGTCTGGCAGGACGGAATACGTAACGGGTTGGTTTGTACATGGCCTTCTCGGTATCGAATTTCACGACACTGTACAAAACATCAGTATATTGCACAAGGGCCCACGGCGCCTGCCAATCCCATCAGCCCTGGTTGGCGGTTGATAACCCTTCATGGCTCTACAGGCCGTTTTGCAAGTCACTGTTCTTGACCGACGCCCGTACAGGCCTGCGCGCGACCAGCGGGGCGCTGCTCGTGGCTCGAATGCAGAAGCTGCTTTGAAAACACCAAATATCAACACGTTAGATTGATTTCGGCTGATATACGCACCACCCTGATATTGAATCTGACGAAGTCGGCTTACTACCGAACTTCCTGCTGTTCGGGGCATGGTTTCAAAGTGTCATCGTCGGTTTCGCGATCCCATCGCGGCCCTACCTCTCCACCCCATAGCCATAGCAAGCATCAACGATGCAAAGGCAACGCCCGCCGGGGATAAACCCGGTACGGCAGTGACTCCCGCTCCAGGAGGAGCCACGGCAGCCCCAAGAGGATCCAGCACAACACCATTAGTGCTATCGCTATCACCCACACCGTTGTCGGTAACTGAATAGGTCACTGTCCTGCGATCCGGACTTAACGTGGTACCCGGATAAGCAAACCACGTCGATGCAGCTGCAGGAGCGGCAGGGCCGTATTTCCAAAACTGTACGTTTGCTGGAAGCGGGTTCGGGTAAGTGATAGCTATCTGCAAGGCGCTGCCAGGCACGCATCCGCTAGCTCGGAACTGGAACACTCCATATGGAAACACCAGTTGTGCAGGAGCTCCCGCTGGTGGAGCGGTTGCAGATGTGTCGGCTCCCACCAATGTGCATGTAGGCCCTCCACCCGTTACTTCTACGCTGATAGTGCCGGCACCCCCTGGAGAAGGGCCGGTGTATTGATTGGCAACCGGAGTGATTGCGGTAGACACCAGTGACAACGGACCTGCTCCATTGCGGTGCTGGGCCTGCACCGTGAAGGTGTAAGCGGTTCCATTGGCAAGCCCCGTCACAGTACAGCTGGTAGCGGGAGCGGTGGCAGTACACCCCCCACTCGCGGGACTGGAGCTGACCGTATACCCCACTGGTGGATTGCCTCCATCAAAAGCAGGAGGGGTCCAACTGACAGCTACTTGAGCATTGCCCGCTATCCCACTGGGTGTGCCTGCTGGGTCGGTAAAACGAACAAGGCGCGCATTCGACGGGACGCCGTCCACAACCACACGTGCCATGTAGAGCCCTGCAGGCAAAGTGCCAATCACTCCCGAGGTAAGCTGAGTGTCCGTTTGGCTGGCAGGGGTGAACGTATAGATTGCGCCGTTCTCCGCTCGCTGCAACTGAAGCTGCGACGTGCTAGCGCCCAGTGCACCAGTGAATCCCGTGCCCGTCAATGTCAAGACTGCACTGTTGCGTTGCAACAGTGGCAGTGCGTCAATCACGGGCGCGGGTCCTGCAGGGACGGCGGGGGTGTAGAACTCGACCGCGTCATAAAAAGTGGTGCCGGGATTGCCGCTGTAGCCACCTGCCATAAGCACATCACCATTGGGCAACAAGTTTGCCGAACCATTTTCCCGCCCCAGTGCCATTGATCCAGAGGCCGACCACGTTCCCGTGGTCGCGTCATAAATCTCTGCTGACGGCTGTACATTCCTTGCGCTATCCGCACCACCCGCTATCAATACTTGGCCAGAAGCCAATACCGTGGCACTAGCAAGGGGAGACCCCATGGCTCCATTGCGCGGAAACTGCATCGCACCCGTAGCGGTCCAGGTGTTCGCAACAGGATCATAGATTTCTGCGTGCGTCGTAACGCCCCCCGCCGTGAATCCTCCGGCCAGGAGCGCTCTGCCATCAGGCAGCAACGTCAAGCTGGCGTAGTGCCGTGGTACCAGCGGAGGAGCCGCCAAGGACCAAGAGCCCGTCACAGGGTCGTAAATTTCAGCTTCCGGAACTTCACCCGCCGCGTTACTGAAGCCGGAAGCAACCAAAACCCTACCGTCAGGCAGGAGCACCGCCCCATGAGCTCGTCGAGCTACAGACATACTGCCTGTGGGTGTCCAGGTCCGCGTATGCGGGTCATAAATTTCTGCTGAACTGTGATTGCTACCACCTGCCAGTAAAACCTTGCCGCTATTCAAAAGTGTCATGGATGGCAGGCTGCGAGTTACGGTCTGTACACCACCTGCAGACCAAGTGTTGCTCACAGGGTCATATAGCCGAGCGCCCTGACTGCCATCGGACCGCACCAGCGATTGACCGGTACCGAGTGTGACGGCCTCAAACACGTTGCCCTGAATCCCGGGATTGCCCAGCGAGGTCCAAGTGCCGCCAAGGTAGCGCTCGCTACTGGTGACGAACCCGCTTGCATTGACACCACCGAATACTGCCACTGAGCCATCGTCCATCAGCACACCTGCATGTTGTGCTCTCGGGGTCGCCATGGGAGTGGAGACATTCCAGCCGACAGCTGCGCCGGCATGCATTTGCCAGAATGCGGCGAGAAGAGCGATGCTCGTAGGTAAACATGATTTGGGGATGTAGCCCTGCAGACTCTTGATGGCGGGCGTGGGGGTTCGTACTGATTCGATCAAACTAGTGGTCCTGTCACTGCGGTGGATGCAATAGGGCCAATCAATCGCCCAGCTTGTTGCGAGAGGATTCTATGCACCTCGCCGAAGCGGCGCCAACAGTTAATTGACAGGTTGAAGCTGAATCAAGACACTCACCGAGATCTTCGAGTCAAACCACCGCTGCTACGGCTACCGCAGGCTGCAGGCCTCGCTGACCAAGCAGGACGTCACCATCTCCGAGAAGGTGGTGCAGCGGCTGATGAAACAAGAAGGCCTGGTCGTTGCAAAGCCAAAGCGGCGCCGTTACGCGTCGTACCTCGGCGAGATCAGCCCCGCACCCGAGAACATCATCAACCGTGACTTCCAGGCTGCAGCCCCCAACGAGAAATGGCTGACCGACATCACAGAGTTCCAGATCCCTGCGGGCAAGGTGTACCTGTCACCGATCATCGATTGCTTCGACGGGATGGTGGTGAGCTGGACCATTGGCACGAGCCCGGACGCTAAACTGGTCAACACCATGCTGGATGCTGCTATCGAGACAGTGGCAGAAACCACCGCTAGGCCGGTAGTTCATTCCGATCGCGGAGGGCACTACCGCTGGCCTGGCTGGCTATCGAGAATGAGCGATGCCAAACTCACCCGCTCCATGTCACGTATGGCGTGCTCGCCTGACAACGCGGCGTGTGAGGGCTTCTTCGGCCGGCTGAAGAATGAGCTGTTCTATCCTCGGGACTGGAAGGGCACGACCATCGAGCGGTTCATTGAGGTGGTCGACGACTACATCCGCTGGTACAACGAGAAGCGGATCAAGATCTCTCTTGGCTCCCTCAGCCCTATCGAATACCGGGTGAGCCTTGGACTTGCGGCATAAAACCAGTCCAAGTTTTTATCCGCACCCCCCAGACCTTTCAGACTGTCAGTTTTCGGTCGGCGACAACACCTACTGGGAAATTGTCGCGAACAACATCGTCCAAAGTCCCTAACCCTGGGGACGTCACGAGTTCTTGGAGGAAGCCCGTGAGCGCAGTCTTCGGATCGTCGGCATTGGAGAGATGACGCCCGTGGCTGCGCAGGTGCTGCTGGATGTCGCCGACCGTCGAATGCGCTCAGGCTCATTGCTGATTACCAGCCAGTATCCCTCTGAGAAGTGGCACGACTTCTTCCCTGATCCGACAATCGCTGACGCCGTCCTCGATCGCGTGGTGCACCAGGCGCATCGCCTGCAGCTCAAGGGTGAGTCGATGCGAAAACTCAGAGGACGGGCGGCCCTGGCATCTGCCTAAGAGCCAATTCTGGATGGCTTGGAGCAGCCGCAAATCGACCTCTAGGCACTTTTCGCGCTTCGGGCGCGCGCAGACTCACATTGCGCGAGCGCCCGCAAGTCTGGCGCTCACGATCGCCCATTGGATGTTTTGGAAGAAGGCATCAACGTACTTCGCCGCCGCAGCGCCGTAGTCGATCTGATAGGAGTGCTCGTACATGTCCATCACCAAGATTGGGACGGTCGCGGCCGGCCCATGCGCGTGGTCTGCCATCCAGTAGTTCTCTAGCTGACGGGTGTGCAGGTTGAAGCCCAGAATTACCCACCCGGACCCCCCGGCCAACCCGGTGCCGATGCGGCGGAATTCCGCCTCCCACTCGTCGAAGCTGCCGAAGGCTTCGGAGATCGCGTCGCGCTCGGCAGGGGCGGCCTTGCCGCTGCCCCCGAGGTTCTCGAAATAGAGTTCGTGAAGCACGACCGAGCCGGTGCGAATCAGGTGCTCGCGCTTCAGGTCGTTGTAGACGTATGGCGGCAGGTCCTTGTCGCCTGCCGCTTGCGCCAGCCGTGCCTTGACCGCAGCCAGCGCCTTGACCGAGCCGCCGTAGTTGTTTTCCCAATGGGATCGGATCATTTGTTCGGACAGTCCTTTTAACTTGGACGGATCGAACGGCAGCGGCTTGGGCGCGTCCTGACTTTGAAATGCTGGGGGTGTGCTCATCGTGAACTCCTTGCGAGAAAACCTTGATAAACGAGCCGCTCTCCATCGAGGTATTGCAGCTCGTTGCCGCGTCGATGCACCGAGAAGCACGCCGGCTGCGTGGTGCTGATCTCCGGCTTGAGCAAGCAAAGCTGATCACGTTCAACGGACCAGCGACCCCCCTTTGCTTTACCACTCTCGGCGCGAACAAGTCGGCCATCGACGAGGTAACGATGCTCCCAATGTCTCCCGTCCCCGACGGATTTGTTCCGGATTGCGGACCGAATCTGGTGTTCACTCAAAGGAACGAAAGCAGTGGGACCGGTGGCTTCTGCCGGTGAGATAGCTGAACTGAGCACGAGCAGCATGCAGAGGGTGTGGACACCAGAGACCATATCCTGGACCGTCAAGGGCTCGGCATGAACAGCCAGCCCGCCACCCCTGCGCCTACGATCGCCACCGCGATGTTGAGCTTGTTCTTCCAGGCATACAGGAACGCTAGGGCCACGACGAAGATCGACGCTGCCACCGCCAGCGAGGGCACCCGCGCGGCGGTGACAAGGGCCAGGTCGACCGTAGTCGCAGCGATCAGGCCGACCACCCCGGCGGCGACGCCGTCAAGGAAGGCATGCATTTCCTTGACCTCAAGCACTGCTTCGAGCCGGTCGTAGAAGATCAGCGAAAAGGCGAATGCCGGAAGAAAGACGCCGGCAGTCATGACAAGCGCCCCCAGCGGCCCGCCGGCAACGTAGCCCACGAAAGTGGCGAAAATGATGAGCGGCGCAGGCAGCACCCCGGACAACGCCAGGCCATCAAGAAACTGGCCATCGGTGATCCAGCCGCGACCGACCGCGTCATTGCGGATGAACGGGATAGCGGTGTAGGCGCCACCGAAGGTGAGCAGGCCTCCTTTCAATCCGGCGATGAAGATGAGCAACAGCGAAGCCTGGCCCTGGGCAATCGTCTCAACCACCGGCTGCGCGCGCGGAACCCACAGGGCCATCGCCGCGGCCACTGCAAGCGCGCTGGCGGCGACCAGCAGGGCGAGCCCGCCACGTTTGAGCATCAACAGGGCGTAGACAACGCCGGCCGCAGGCAGGGTGATCCAGAAAGGAACGCCGGCTGCGGATGCCAATGCCGCCACGATCGCAACGGCCCACAGCCAGCGGTCCACCAGGATGTGCTCGCCGATGCGGTGCACAGCCCGCACGATGAGGGCAATCACTGCGGCCTGCACCCCGAGGAAGGCGGCGCCCAGCGCCGTGCCGGCGATGTCCATTCGGAAGTAGAGCCATGACAGCGCCAACATCAGCAGGAAACCCGGGAGCATGAATGCCAGACCGGCAAGGACGCCGCCCAGCCGCCCCTTCGCCCGCATGCCCAGATGCACGCACAGCTCGTGCGCCTCGGGCCCGGGCAGCACCTGCATCACGGCTAGCAACCGATTGAAGCGTTCGCTCGAAATCCACCGTTCCTCGTTGACCAGTTCTCGCCGCAGCATGGCGATCTGCGCCACCGGCCCACCCCAGGCGAGGAAGCCGAATTTAAGGAAACGCAAGAAGAGCTGAAGGTACGTCAGTGGGGGAGGCACAGCCTCCCGGCCGGCGGCATCAGCGGTGATTGGGCCGTCCTGCTGCTTGAGCGTCGGATTCGGTTCTGAAGTCGAAATCGGGTTCATCTCTGTTTTGGCGAAAATTGGCGCGAAGGGCGTCTATGTGTCGGAGGTGGTGAGAGCGTTCAGGTCATCCTGGGCGACGGCCCTCGTGCTCGAAGTGCGCGTAGAGAGAGTCGAGCACTTTGCTGACCTCGGCAAGCAGCTCGTCGTCGTCGCTCAGGCGTTGGTGCGCACCGGCCAAGACCGCCTCGAAGCCCGCAGCCTCGACGACCGGTTCGCCGCCCACGTCGAGCAGGTGCACGAGCGCTGCGATGCGCATGAGCGCCAGATCCTGTTCCAGGGCGAAGCTGGCCATCAGCGTCTCAAACGTCACGCGCTCGCCGACGTGCGTGAATGCGGCGCCGTCGAAATCGAAACCGAGCGCGCTCTCTGGGCAATCCGACGGCTGGGCCAGCCATCGAAAGCTCGCCTCTTGGTCGATGAAACGGCGGATCAACCAGGCGCTGGCAATTCGGTCCACCCAGGGCCGCCGTCGCGTAGCCCACGTCCGGCCCTGATATTCGCTCCGATCCAGCCTGGCAATGGTGCCTGCGATCTCGTGCGGCTCATCCGGCGATAAAACTCGCTCGATGCGTCGGGTGAACTCCACCCAAGTCGCCTCGGCCTCCAGGCTCGCTTCGCCGGGGAAGAAATCGATCGCCCGCACGAGGTCGAGATCGCGCTGCAGCCTGCGCTGCAGGCGAGCGACTTCGGGCCGGCCCGTCCCGCTGAGCTTGCGGGTAGCCTCTTTCCACGACCTTTGCAGCTCGGCGTAATCGTTGCTGCGGTCGAAGAGCTGCCGGTAGGCCGCTGCTTCTTCGGCGGACTGCGGCTGCACGTACATCAGCCATGCTGAGCCGCCCTCGCGCAGGCACTCCTCGGCCAGTTCCCGCAATGCCGGCTCGCGTTCTTCCCCAGTGGGCAGCAGATACGCCCCGTCCCTTAAAGCCATACAGCCTAGCGACTTCAATGCCCGCCAGATCCGTGTCCGGGCGGTGGCGCTCGACGTCGGTAAAGAAACGATCAGAAGCAGCCATGGCGGCAGAACAGACGAAAACATGTCATGATCATACCATCATGTAACGATCTCGACATTACAAGTCGACAGGACGGGAAAAGCCCGTTATCGCTGGTCGAGGCCCTCCTGTTCCGTCTGAATGACACAAGGACTGTATGAAATACGCTCCAGCAGTTTTGGCAGTTTCACTTTTGACAACGCCAGTCATGGCGTTGGGAATCAATTTCGACAATGACGCCATCGGCTCCGCACCAGTAGATTGGTCTTGTGGCGTCACCGGCAGTGGCAGCGCGCGTTGGGCCGTCACCGCAGACCCCAGCGCTCCGAGCAAGGCCAACGTACTGATGCAAAGCGGCCGCGGCGCCTTTCCCTGGTGCATCAAGAGTGGCACTGCAGTGGCAGACGGCTTCGTCAAAGTGAAGTTCAAGGCGATCTCTGGCCGGCAGGACCAGGCTGGCGGCGTCGTGTGGCGCTGGAAAGGCGGCGACAAATACTACGTTGCACGTGCCAACGCCCTGGAAAACAATATCTCGCTTTACTACACAGAAGGCGGTAGCCGCAAGACACTGAAGTACGTCGATGCACCGGTGCGCCTGGGCACCTGGCATACGTTAAGAGTCGAGTTCGCCGGGACGCGGATCGCGGTGTCCCTGAACGGGAAACGCTGCATTGAACTCGATGACGACCGCATCACCGGCTCTGGAGCGGTCGGTGTCTGGACGAAGGCTGACAGCGTCACGGCGTTCGACGATTTCACTTACGGGAACGCGCGTCCGTGAGAGCAACAGTCCGCGGCATCTTCAACCAGACTACATGGGAAATTCATACGCCGTTGGTCCTCAGTCTGGCGGCGCCCAGCGCACGCTCATTTCGGTGACCGGCGCTGACTGGATAGTTGCGACTGAATCGGATCTCGCTCGCTTTTGGAGCTGAACTTGCCTACACCCTCCGTCGCGCTTCTGTACCCAGGCGATCGCTCCATGCGGGATCGCGCCGATCCGGCTGAGAGCCGGTTTGCCGCCTTGTTTCAAGCTTTCGCGCACGCGGGTGTAACGGCTGTGCCTGCCGTATACAACGACGACTTCGCAGAGGAAGTGGAAGCGCAGTTGCGCAGCTGTCGCGTTGTACTGGTTTGGTGCAACCCCATCGAAGGCGGCAGACGGAGGGACTGCTTGGATGCCATGCTTCGGCGAGTCGCCGACTCTGGTGTTGTCGTCAGTGCGCACCCGGACACCATCCTCAAGTTGGGGACCAAGGACATCCTTTTCCACACCCGCGATCTACCCTTCGGCAGCGACGTCTACCGAGTCGAGAGTCTTGATCAGCTCGCAAAGGAATTACCGGAGAGGCTACGTGCAGGCCCGCGGGTGCTCAAGCAGTACCGCGGCCACAGCGGGATCGGGGTGTGGCGCGTCGAAAAGGCTGATCTCGTTACCGGTCCTCTCTGTCTCAGGGTTCGGCAAGCACAACGCGGAAGCATCGAGGAGCTGATGGATCTTCCGACGCTTCTGGCGACATTGGCTCCGTACTTCGAGCCAGAGCATGGGGGCCACATGATCGACCAGGCCTGGCAGCCGCGATTGGTGGACGGCATGGTGCGGGCCTACCTGGTCGAGAACCGGGTGGAGGGCTTCGGACTCCAGTCGGTCAATGCTCTCTACCCCGGTACCCTTGAAGAGCCAGCGCCGCAGCCCGGCCCAAGGCTGTACCACGCTGCAGATCTTCTTCAGTTTCGGGGTCTGAAGGAGCACCTAGAGACTGAGTGGATCGAGCTGCTTTGTGCGCGTGTGGGACTCTCGCGAGAGCAGTTGCCTTTCCTTTGGGATTGCGACTTCATGCTCGGCGAATCCCAAGCCAGCGATGTAGAGCGTTACGTGCTGTGCGAGATCAACGTCAGCAGCGTCGCTCCGTTTCCGAAGTCCGCTATCCCGCCGCTGATTTCTGCAGTGCGACGCCGCTTAGATCAGGTTTGAGCCTCTCCGGGCCGGCCGTCCTACGAGCAGGCAGGCCTTGAATTTGACGACATCACGCCTGCTCGGCGGCCCAGCATCGTCCAGGTGGCCGAAGCGTAGCTGTCCACTTCGGCCGAGCACGGTGTCGAAGTCGAGCCGTCTTGCATGTCCAGCTCGGACCGAAACGAGTGTCCAGGACGGTCCGAAATATGCAGCCACAAGCGATGGCGGGCATCGCGCACGTTCTTCTCCACCTGGCCCTTCTCCCAGCCGGAGGCCGGGTTGCAGAACTCGGCCTCGAACAGGAAGTGGCTGGCCATGGCGGCGAAGCGTGCGTTGACATCTCTCTCCTTGCCCCGGCGCACGCGGTCTACGGCGGTGCGCATGTTGTCGTAGATGCCTCGGCGGGGTACACCGCCCAGCACCATGAACGCGTGGTTGTGGGCGTCAACGGAGTCACCGAACGCAAACGGAAGCAGCCCTGCTGTGAGTCACGGACTTCGCCAAATCGCAAAACTCACCCACTAGCCCAGCACACTGCTCCGGGCGCATGTCGGCAGAGAGTGCCAACCGCAAGTCAGCAAGGTCCAGTTTATGTTCGCAAAGTCCACTCTCTGTTGTCAACAGATCCACATTCTGTTTGCAAAATCCATTCTCTGTTAGCAACAACCATCACCACCATGCTGCATTACCTCACCGTTCCCGTTACCCCCTTCCAGCAAAACGCCTCCATCGTGTGGTGCGATGCCACGCGTCAGGCCGCGGTGATTGACCCGGGGGGCGACCTCGATGTGCTGCTGGGCGAGGTGGATCGCCTGGGGCTCACGCTGGGACAGATCTGGCTCACGCACGCCCATATCGACCATGCGGGGGGCACGGGCGAGTTGGCCCAGCGCTTGCAGTTGCCCATCGTGGGGCCGCACCCAGGCGATCAGTTCTGGATTGACGGGCTGCCGCAGCAAAGCGCGATGTTTGGCTTTCCGCCCGCGCAGCACTTCACGCCCACACGCTGGCTGCACGACGGCGACACGGTGCAATTGGGCAACGAGACGCTGAATGTGCGCCACTGCCCCGGCCACACGCCAGGGCATGTGGTGTTCCATGCGCCGCAGATCGACCGCGCCTTTGTGGGCGATGTGCTGTTTGCCGGCAGCATTGGGCGCACCGATTTCCCGCAGGGCAACCATGAGCAGCTCATCGACAGCATCACCCAGCGCCTGTGGCCCATGGGCGACCAGACCGTGTTCATTCCGGGCCATGGCCCTGAAAGCACCTTCGGACGCGAGCGTCGCAGCAACCCCTACGTGGGCAACACCTGATTTGTAGCGACGCACTTCAAGGGCAACCCTGCGTTGCGCCAGCGGCTGGGGTGTTTTAATGAAAATGGCCTCCAGCGCTTGATATAAAAGCGCCAGCAGCTATTAATTCGATAGTAAAACCAATAACCTGCGCCGTTCACTCATGCCCCTGGCGGGTTGCCCGCATGTGCACCGAACGCGCGCAGGACTCTTTGGAGCGCATAGCACCCCCAAGTATCAATTTGTAAGCATAATTACGATTTCCGACGCCCGCCGGGCTAACAGGGCCGATCCCATGAACTCTGCTGCACAGCCGTCTGCCGACCTGGCATGGTCCAGCCCCGCCACGCCGCGCGGCTCCAGCCTGGCGGGTAAAGCCTACTGGGCCATGGTGCGGCGGCTGGTGCTCACCGCAGCGTGCATTGATGTGGGCTACATCGCGCTGTTTGTGTGGCTGGGGTCGTGGCCGCTCACGCTGGTCAACGTGGGCAGCATTGCGCTGTATCTGGCGGCCTACGCGCTCATCCGGCACCGCAAAAATGCCTGGGGGCTCACGCTGATCTGGTTGGAGGTGGCTGCGCACACGGCCCTGGGTTCGCTGCTGATTGGCTGGGAAAGCGGCTTTCACTACTACCTGCTGCTGTTTGTGCCCGCCATTGTGGTGGCCAATGCGGGCCGCTACGCGGTGCCCCTTGTGATGGCGCTGCTGGCCTACTACCTGGGGCTGTGGGCGCTGTGCAATCACCTGGGCCCGCTGGAACCCTTGGCAGGCAAGGGGCAGCAGATCGTCAACTGGATCCACATCTGCATTGCGTTTGCGTTGTCGGCAGCGCTGGCGGGCCACTACCGGCGCACCGTCGTGATTGCCGAACGCAAGCTACTCAAGATGGCGACGCTGGACGGCCTGACCGGCCTGTACAACCGCAGCCATTTTCAGAGCCAGGCACGGCACGCGCTGGCAGTGTGCGAGCGTACCCAGGAGCCCGTGGCCCTGCTGCTGTGCGACATCGACCACTTCAAGCATGTGAACGACACGCACGGGCACGCCGTAGGCGACCAGGTGCTGCAGGCCACGGCGAAGATCATGACGCAGAACATGCGCGCAGGCGACTTGCTGGCGCGCTGGGGTGGGGAGGAGTTTCTGGCACTGTTGCCGCGCACCTCACCCACCGCCGCGCTGGAAGCGGCCGAGCGCATCCGCGAGGCCGTGGAAGCGTTCACACTGAGCGTGAGTGACACCAACACCCCGGTGCGCGTGACCATTTCGTTCGGGGTGAGCAGCGTGCGGTGCCTGGACGACCTGCAAGCCGCCACCGCCCGCGCCGATCAGGCGCTGTACGTCAGCAAAGACAACGGGCGCAACCGCGTCACGCTGGCAGAAGACCAGTAAGAACCTGTTCTAAACCGCCTCAGCCCGCCTTGCGCGCAGCCTGGTACAGGCCCTGCACCTTGGGCACGTTTTGCTGCAACTCGCGGATGCGGTCGGGCCCGGAGGGGTGGGTGGACAAAAACGCGAGCCCCGCCTGCTGGCTGCCCGAGGCCTTGCCCATCTTCTGCCACAGGCTGACGGCGGCGTCGGGCTGGTAGCCTGCACGGGCGGCCAGTTCCAGCCCCACCAAGTCGGCATCGGTTTCATCAGAGCGGCTGAACTTGAGCGTGAGCAACTGCCCGCCCAGGCTGGCCGCCGCGTTGCCCAGGTCGCCCAGGCCCAGCAGTTGCGAGCCCAGGCGAATGCCGATGCTGGTGGCCTGCGTCTTGGCCAGCCGCTCGCGGGCGTGCTCGCGCAGGGCGTGGGCCATTTCGTGGCCCATGATCATGGCGGCCTCGTCTTCGGTGAGCTTCAGCTTGTCGAGGATGCCGGTATAGAACGCGATTTTGCCGCCGGGCATGCAAAAGGCGTTGATCTGCTGGCTACCAATCAGGTTCACCTCCCAGCGCCACTGGCCAGCGCGCTCGTTCCAGGGGGCGGTGAACGGGATGAGCCGCTTGGCAATGGCGTGCAGGCGCTGCAGCTGCGGGTGCTCGGACGGCGCCAGGGCGCGCTGGGCGCGGGCCTGGTCCAGCATCTGCTTGTACTGCTGCGCGGCCGAGCGTTCGAGCGTTTCGGCAGGCACCAGCTTGCGCATGGTCGAGGCCGAGCCCACCTCCACCTGGGCCAGTGCGGGCGCTACAGCGGCGCTGCCAGCCGCCAGCAAAAAGCCACGGCGCGCGGACCATGGCGATGAAGGCGCAACAGAAGGAGAGGGGCACAAAAAGCACATGCAGGAATAATAGACAAAAACCCGCATTCACCATGTCAGACGCCTCCCACCCAGCCTCCCCTTCGGCCGCAACCCCGCCCCCTGTCACCCCCCGCCCCAGCTGGCTGCAAACCCTGCGCGTGTACTTGGAGCCTGCCAGCCTGCGCATGCTGGCGCTGGGGTTCTCGGCCGGGCTGCCGCTGCTGCTGGTGCTGGGCACGCTGAGCTTTCGGCTGCGCGAGGCGGGCATTGACCGCAGCACCATTGGCTACCTGAGCTGGGTGGGCCTGGCCTATGGTTTCAAGTGGGTGTGGGCGCCGCTGGTAGACCGGCTGCCGATTCCGCTGCTCACGCGCTGGCTCGGGCGGAGACGCAGTTGGCTGCTGCTGTCGCAGTGCTTGGTGGTGGCAGGGCTGGTGGGCATGGCCGTGAGCGACCCGCGCGACGCGCTGGGCCCCATCGTGTGGTGCGCGCTGGCGGTGGCCTTTGGTTCGGCCACGCAAGACATTGCGCTCGATGCGTTTCGCATCGAATCGGCCGACGCCAACCACCAGGCGGCATTGGCCGCGTCGTACCAGACGGGTTACCGGCTGGCGATGATCTGGGCGGGTGCCGGGGTGCTGTGGATTGCCGACCGCTCGGAAGTGCTGCCCGCGATGGGCCAGGCCGCCAGCTACCAGAACGCCGCCTGGATGATGGCCTACCTGGTGATGGCCGTGTCGATGGTGGTGGGCATGGTGACGGTACTGTTCTCGAACGAGCCCGCCCAGGTGCAACTGCCCCCGGCCAAGAACCTGGCCGTGTGGCTGCAAGGTGCGGTGGTGGAGCCGTTTACCGACTTTCTGCGCCGCTACGGCTGGCACGCGGCACTCATCCTGGCGCTCATCGCCGTGTACCGCATCAGCGATGTGGTGATGGGCATCATGGCCAACCCGTTTTATGTGGACATGGGCTACACCAAGGCCGAAGTCGCCACCGTCACCAAGATCTACGGCGTGGTGATGACGCTGCTGGGCGCGTTTGTGGGCGGGGTGCTGTCGATGCGCTTTGGCGTGATGCGCATCCTGATGCTGGGCGCGCTGCTGAGCGCGGGCAGCAACCTGCTGTTTGCCTGGCTGGCCGGGCACGGGCACGATGTGACGGCGCTGATTGCCGTGGTGTCGGCCGACAACCTGGCCGGGGGCGTGGCATCGGCCGCGTTCATTGCCTACCTCTCCAGCCTGACAAACGTAAGCTACTCGGCCACGCAGTACGCGCTGTTCAGCTCGATGATGCTGCTGCTGCCCAAGTTTGTGGCGGGCTTTTCGGGCGACTACGTGAATGCCTTTGGCTACGCCCAGTTCTTTACCTCCACCGCCTTGCTGGGCCTGCCGGTGCTGTTGCTGGTGTGGCTGGCATCGAAGGTCAAAATGGCCTCTAGCGATTGATACACAATCGCAAGCAGCTATTCTTTGTATAGCAATTATCGCAACAACAGAGCCCGGCTTTTACGGCAGCTTTACACAAGCGACAAGCGCACTGCACGCCCCCAGGGCACGATCGGGCGAACTGGCACCCCACCACACCCATACGACACCACACCATGAGCTCGCAACTGCTGATGATCGAAGACGACACCCGCCTCGCAGAGATGGTGGGTGAATACCTGGGCCAGTCGGGCCTGCATGTGACCCACCGGGCCGATGGCAAAAGCGGCCTGGCCCAGCTGCAGGGCCCCGAGGCAGGCCCCCTGCCCGACCTGGTCATCCTGGACCTGATGCTGCCCGACATGGACGGCCTGGAGGTGTGCCGCCGCATCCGCTCGCTGCAAGGCCCCGCCGCCCAGGTGCCGGTGCTGATGCTCACCGCCAAGGGCGACCCCATGGACCGCATCATCGGCCTGGAGCTGGGCGCTGACGACTACCTGCCCAAGCCATTTGAGCCGCGCGAGCTGCTCGCGCGCATCCGCGCCATCCTGCGCCGGCGCACCGATGGCGGCACCCCGGCCGCCACGCCTGCGCTGCGCTTTGGCTCGCTGGAGATCGACCGCGACGCCCGCACCGTCACCGTGGGCGGGCAGGTGGCCGACCTCACCTCGTACCAGTTTGACCTGCTGGTCACGCTGGCCGAGCGCGCGGGCCGCGTGCTGACGCGCGACCAGATCATGGAGGCGGTGCGCGGCCGCGAGCTGGACGCGTTTGACCGCTCCATCGACGTGCACATGGGCCGCATTCGCGCCGCCATCGAGGCAGATGCCAAAAACCCGCGCCGCATCCTCACCGTGCGCGGTGTGGGCTATGTGTTTGCCAAGCAGCAAGACTGAGCCGTGAAACTCTCCAACCCCTTCGCCCGGCGCCTGTCCCTGCGCATCTGGCTGACCGTGGTGGTCGGCATGGCGGTGCTGACGCTGGCCGTGGGCTGGGCGTGGCGCGTGGCGGTGGAGGAAAACAGCCTGAACCAGCCCACCGCGCCCGGGCGCGAGATGGTGCTGCGCGGCCCCGACGGCCAGGCCGTGGTGCGCGGCTATGCGCTGCGCGAACCGGGGCCACCGGGCGAAGGCATCAACTTTCGCATCCAGACCGACACGGGCGAAAAGTACACCATGGAGCTGGGCCCCAAGCCCCCGCGCGAAGAGCGCCGTGGCGAACGCCGGGCCCACGGCATGCAACCGCCCGGCAGCCCCCCCGGTGGCGGGCCTGACCGCACCGTAGCCTTCTGGCTGCGCCCGCCGTTTGGGTTTGTGTGGATGCTGGGCATCATGGGCGTGGCGGTCGCCCTGGGTGTGTACCCTGTCATCCGGCGGCTGACGCTGCGGCTCGAAGCCCTGCAGCGCAGCGTGAAGAAGTTTGGTGAAGGCGACCTGTCGGTGCGCGTGCCCGACACCGGGCAGGACGAAGTGGCCGACCTGGCACGCCAGTTCAACGCGTCTGCCGAGCGGATTGAAACCCTGGTGAAGTCACACAAGTCTCTGCTGGCCAATGCCTCGCACGAACTGCGCTCGCCGCTCACCCGCATCCGCATGGGGCTGGAGCTGATGGGGGGGCAGACGCCCTCGCCCACCTTCCGTGCTGAAATCCTGCGCAACATTGCCGAGCTGGACCAACTGGTGGATGAAATCCTGCTGGCCAGCCGCCTGGACGCCCGCGAGGCCGATGTGGGCACCGTGGAAGACGTGGATCTGATCGGCCTGGCCGCCGAAGAATGTGCCCGCGTGGACGCGGACCTGGACGTGAGCGCCGTGCCCGAGGGGCTGGAAGTGCGCGGCATCTCCAAGTTGCTGCGCCGCGCCATTCGCAACCTGCTGGAAAACGCCCGCCGCTACAGCACGGGCGAAATCACCGTGCAGGTGCTGCGCAGCGGCGCCCTGGCTGAAGTGCGCGTGTGCGACCGCGGTCCGGGCGTGCCGCTGGACCAGCGCGAGCGCATCTTTGAGCCCTTCTACCGCCTGCCCGGGGCCAGCGAACGCTCGGGCGGCGTGGGCCTGGGGCTTGCGCTGGTGCGGTCCATCGCCGGGCGGCACAACGGCAGCGTGCACTGCGAAGACCATGCGGGTGGCGGTGCCTGCTTTGTACTGCGCCTGCCGCTGGCGCTCACGAAATAAAGCTGAAGCGCAGACTCTGGGCGAACTCAACGGCCCCGCAAGGGCCAGCGCCACACCATCACCGCGTACAGCGCTGCACCCAGCACCAGGGCCGCCGCAGCCGCCACCAGCCCCTGGGTAAAGCCCTGGCTGGGCGTGGCGGCGCGGTGCAGCGTCCAGGCCACCATGGGCGGGCCGATGATCTGGCCCAGACCGTAAGCGGCGGTGAGCAGCCCGGTGAAGCTGTCCCCCGCCGAAGGCCACACCCGGCGCGCCTCTTGCAAGCCAAAGAACGTGATGGCGGTGAATGGCAGGCCCAGCAACCAGCTGCCCAGCGCAAACCCTGCCACGCCGGGCCACACCAGGCTCAGACCAATCGCAGCCGCCTGCAGCAGATAAGCCACCAGCAACAGCCAGCGCCGGTCCCACGCCACTGGCGCGCGCGTGGACAGGGCGGCCCCCATGGCCACACCCATGCCAAACAGCGGCCAGAACAAGTCGGGCCACACCGAGCCAGCAGGCAAGGCAGCGCGCGCAATCACCGGCAAAAACGTGGCGGTGACGATGTAGCCCAGCCCCGCCAAACCATAGGCCAGGGTGAGCGCGCCGCGCGCTGCGGGCCCCGGGCCGGTGGGATTGGCTACGGGTGCAGAGCTTGCTGCAGCAGCCGCCTGCGGCAGCCCCTGCACCACGGGCCACACCAGTGCGCACAGCCCCACGCACAGCAGGCCAAACACCGCCCAGCCCGCCGCGGCGGGCCAATGCCAGGCCACCATGGCGCTGGCCGACAAGCCCGTGAGCGCAATGCCCAGGCCCGGCCCGCTGAAAATCAGCCCACCCAGCGCGGGCTGCCCCAGCGCCACCAGGCGCAACATGCACCAGGCTGCAATATTGAGCAGCACCACCGCACTGGCCACCCCCGCACCGAACCGCAGCGCCGCCCAGGCCCATGGCAAGGGCAACGCCATGGCCAGCGTGAGCAGCACCGTGGCTGCCAGCCCCCAGCGGGCCAGGCGTGCCGGGTGCCAGCGCTGGCGCGCTTTCGGCGCTACCCAGGGCAGCGCCATGCAAGCCAAAGCCCCCAGCAGGTAGCCCACATAGTTGGCCGTGGCCAGCCAGCTGCCGTCCACCAAGGTGATCACGCCATCGCTCAGCATCATGGGCAGCAGCGGCGTGAAGGCAAACCGGCCAATACCCATGGCCGCCGCCAACGCGGCCATGCCCGCCAGGGCGACCACGTAGGGGCGGTCAGACAGGGCGCGTGGGGCCGGAGGCTGGGAGGGGTTCGGCATGGAAAAGGGCTCCACGAAGGCAGAGGGAATGCGGGATGTCTCGCTTATTATTCTCCAAAGAGATATATTTTTAGAAAACCATCTTTTAAAAAGAACGTTGAGATGGATTTCACCGCACTCGAAATCTTCAAGGCCGTGGCTGCCGAAGGCAGCGTGACCCGCGCGGCAGAGCAGCTGGGCCGTGTGCAGTCCAACGTGACCACGCGGATTCAGCAGCTGGAAGAGCAGCTGGGCACGCCGCTGTTCTTGCGCCAAGGGCGGCGCATGGTGCTCACACCGGCCGGCGAATCCCTGCGCGGCTACGCCGACCGCCTGCTGGCCCTGGCCGAAGAGGCCCGCCAGGCCGTGCGCCCGCAGCAGCCGGGTGGGCGCCTGCGCCTGGGCGCCATGGAAAGCACGGCCGCAGCGCGCCTGCCCCAGCCGCTGGCGCAACTGCATGCCCAGTGGCCCGACATGGTGCTGGACTTGTCCACCGGACCCTCCCGACAACTGGTGGAGCAAGTGGCCGCCCACACGCTCGATGCCGCCCTGGTCGCCTGGCCACCACCTGGGCTGGAAACCGATACGCCGGTGGAACGCACCCCGGTGTTTCAAGAATCGCTGCTGCTGGCCCTGCCCGCGCACCACCCACCGGTGCAAAGCCCCGCCGATTTGCAACTGCACACACTGGCCGCCTTCACACGCGGCTGTACCTACCGACACATCGGCGAAGCATGGATGCAAAGCGCCCGCGGCACAGCGCCCCAGGTGCTGGAGCTGGCGTCGTACCACGCCATCATCGCCTGCGTGGCGGCGGGGCGCTGCGCGGGTGTGGTTCCCCAGGCCTTGTGGGACTTGATGCGCGAGCCCCCGGCCCTGCGCCTCGCGCCCCTGCAGAGCTGCGACACGGTGCTGGTGCGCCGCCGCGGCTACCAGTCGCCCGCGCTGGATGCGCTGCTGGCCGCACTGCAAGGCACACAACAGCCCTCTTCCGCCTGGATTTCATCGCCCTGATCCAGCCTCTGCCCTTCAAAAGAGCCTGCCCATGACCTCTTCACTTCTCCAGCGCCTTGGCATTGCATTGCCCATCATCCAGGGCCCCATGACGGGCTCGGACACCCCCGCCCTGGCCGCCGCCGTGTCGGCCGCAGGTGGGCTGGGCATGCTGGGCTGCGGCATGCGCTCACCCGCCGCCATGGCCGAAGCCGCTGCCGCCGTGCGCCAGCAAACCGACCGGCCCTTTGGCATGAACCTGTTTGTGCAGGCCACGCCCGACCCCGACGAGGCCACCGTGCAAGCGGCGATGGAACGCCTGGCGCCGCTGTACGCCGAGCTGGGCCTGCAGCCCCAGCGCCCCACGCAATGGTGCGAAGACTTTGCCGCCCAGTTCGAGGTGCTGGTGGCCCTGCGCCCGGCGGTGGCAAGCTTCACCTTCGGCATCTTGGACGCCGCCCAGGTGGCCCGCCTGCACGCGGCCGGCTGCCTGGTCGTGGGCACGGCCACCACCGTGGCCGAAGCGCGCGCCTGGGCCCAAGTGGGGGCCGATGTCGTGTGCGCCAGCGGCACCGAAGCCGGAGGCCACCGGGGCACGTTCCTGGGCGATTTCACGGCAAGCCAGGTAGGCACCCTGGCGCTGGTGCCGCAGTGCGTGGACGCCGTAGACATCCCGGTGATTGCCGCGGGCGGCATCATGGACGGCCGGGGCATTGCAGCTGCACAGGCGCTGGGCGCGCAGGCCGTGCAGATGGGCACGGCCTTTCTGGCGTGCCCGGAATCCGGCATCGGCCCCGCGTACCGGCAAGCCCTGGCCCAGGCCCGAGACACCGACACGCGGCTCACCCGCGTTTTCTCCGGCCGCCCGGCGCGCGGCATTGTCAACGCGATGATGGAGTCTCTCGCCGCCGAGGAAGACCGCGTGCCCGACTACCCCGTGCAAAACGCGCTGACAGGCGCACTGCGCCGCGCGGCGGCCGCGCAGGGGCGCACCAGCCACCTGTCGCTGTGGGCAGGGCAAGGGGTGGGGGCCGCGCGGGCCCTGCCAGCAGGTGAACTGGTCGCGGTGCTGGCCGATGAGTGGCACACAGCCTGCGGGCGTCTTGCTGCTGCGACGTGACCACCGTTCAGGGCAGAGGCGGCTCCCTACAATCGGGCCGCACCGCCTGCCCTCCATGCCCCACATCATTGCCAACCCCTTCACGCTGACAGAGTTCCTGCTCGACAGCCTGCCCCCCGAAGAGCGCGCGGGCGTCCTGGTCCACCCCAAACGCATCAAAGGGGTGGCGTATTCGCTGCTGAAGGCGCTGGACGCCTGGTGCCCTTTTCGCCTGCCAGGGTTTCGTCCCTTTCCTGCCGCGTATCTGCGGGCGCTCGAAGCCATTCCGGCGCAGGCGACGGTGCTGATCTTTGGCATCGAGAACATCAAGGACCTGCGCATCCTGCGCAAATACCTGCGCACACGCCGCATTGCGCTGTTCACCTGGAACCCGGTGATTGACTACCAGCAGAACCACCAGGTGCGACAGCTTCACATACAGCAGCTCAAGGGGCTGGGGTTCCACATTTTTACGTTCGACCCCGGCGACGCGCAGCGCTACGGCCTCACACTCACGCAGCAGGTATACCGCTCGGTGGAGTCTTTTCGCCAGGATGTTCCGGCTGAATGGGACATTTATTTTCTGGGCCAGGACAAGAACCGTTTCGAGACGCTGCGCGCCTTGGCGCTACAGTGGCAGCCACTGGGCCTGCGCACCCGCATCCGCATGGTGCCCGAGCCCGGCAAAAGCTACCCCGCCACGCCCGGCGTGGAAGTGCTGCCCCGCAGCATTGGTTATACCGACAACATCGATACGATCAACCAAGCACGCTGTCTGCTGGAAATCACCCAGGCCAACCAGAGCGGCCTGACCGTGCGGTGCCTGGAAGCCCTGTTCTTCCACAAGAAGCTCATCACCAACAACACCAGCGTGTGCACCCTGCCGTTCTACAGCCCAGACCGCTTTTTCGTGCTGGGCAAGGATGACAATGCCCGACTGCCTGCGTTCCTGAGCGCGCCACTGCCCGCGCTGCCGCCCGGGGCGCTGGCCCCATACGACTTTGCACACTGGGTGCGGCAGTTTGACCGGCTCCCCCTGCAGGCTTCCTGAGCCCTCAGCCCCGGGCAGCACCTGTTCTTTGCGGTGACGGCAACCGGGGCGCTGTCAGTACCAGCACCAACCCGAAGCAGTAGGCCAGGCCTTCATTGGCCAGCCAGATGCCGCTGTGGGTGAGGCTGCCCACGCCTGCCACGCCCACAAAGGCGATGGCCACGGCACGGTCCAGCCGCTCCATCCTTCGGGCCTGCCAGAGCGCGGCCACGAAGACCCCCGCAAAAGCCACCAGGCCCGGCAAGCCATGCTCGATCATGAAAAACAGGAACTGGTTGTGCGGGTGGAACGAGCCTGCGGCACACCATTCAGGCGATGTAGCGATGCGGCAGAACTCGCCGTGGTACGCCCCGGTGCCCCAGCCCAGCAAGGGCTTTTGCCAGAACAGCTCCAGCCCGTAGTGCAGGAAATACAGACGCGGCCCGATGGAGGTCGTGGTTTCGGGCACTTCGCCCAGCTCCTTGAGGCCCAATGCCACACGCGGAACAATGGTGGGCGACAGCAACACTGCACCTGCCAGCAGCACCGCAACCAGTGCCAGGGCCATCCACCACCGGCGCACCGGCACCAGGGCCAGCACAAACGCCAGCACCGCCACCGCAGTGGCCACATAACCCGTGCGCCCATACAGCAACTGGGTGTTGCACACAAAGGCCAGCACCGCCACGGCGAGCCAGGCGGCGCGCTGCCAGGCCACCGGGGTGCGCAGCGCCAGGTACAGGCCCCGCAGCATCAGCAACACCATCAACACACTCTGGGTGATGTAGTCCTTGAACACCGAGTGGTCGCCCCCCCAGCCCAGCGTCTGCGCACGCGACCAGGGCAGGCGCCACCAGATGCTGAGGTAGCTGCTGGCCAGCGTGAACAGGGCGGCGATGGTGAAGGCCGTCCAGCAGCGTTCGCGGGTCTTCTCATCGCGCGCCATCAACGAGATGGCCATCACCATGAGCAGCAGCTTGTCGTACTTGAGCCAGTGGTCCAGCACCACGCGCCAGGGGGCGGTGGTGTAGAGCGCGCCCAGCAAAATCACGCCATACAGGGCGAGCAGCGGAAATGTGACGGCGTTGTCGCGAGCCACCTCCCAACGCTGGCGCCAGGCGCCGCCCAGCACCCACGCAAGCACGAGGCAAAGCAATGTGATGTTGGCGCCCGCAAGCGTCCAAGGGATCGAAAAATAGGCTGCGATGAGGCTGAATGCAGCCGCTGTGCGCAGAAAAACGTGGGGATACTGCATAGACCTTGTCACCGTGTCGGCAACAACTTTGACCTCATGCCGACACTTCACTGGTGTCCAGGCCGCGATAATTGAAGCCTTACATTATCTCTTGCGCAGCTGCGGCACTGCCGCCCTTGTGCTTCGCGTCCATGCCACTTCCTACCGTTCACACCATGTACTGGGACAACATTCCCAGTGTCATCCTGCAAAAACAGCGCGAGGTTTTTGCCGCCCTGGACGTGCCGCTGCAGCAGGAATCTGCACACCGAATCCCCCACGGCACCTGGATGAATGGCGTGGTGGAGCGCATGGACTCAGACGATATCGTCATCTTCAGTGACATCGACGCCTTCCCGCTCAAGCGCTCGGCGTATGACATGGCGGTGGCGCAGGCCGAGCGCGGTGCCATCTTCGGCCTCTCGCAGTTTTCCAACCACAAGAAGACCACGCACACCTACGCCGGCCCCATGTTCATGGCGTTTCGCAAGCGGGTGTGGGAACAACTGGGCCGGCCAGACCTGAAATCTTCTTCCGCCTATGACGCGGCCGAGGGCATGTCAGCCCTGGCACGCGAGCAAGGCATACCTTTGGTGCTGCACAAGCCCACGTCCACGCTGATTTCGAAGTTTGCGCTGGGCAACGAGGGGGTGTTCGGCATTGGCACCTTTTATGGCGACAACGACTTCTTCCACCTGTTCGAGTCGCGCGAGCCCGCCTACGAGCAACTGCTGGTGGCCGTGGCCGATGACGCCATCGCCCAGCGCCCGTTGCAGTTTGCCCAGTACCTGGAGGCAGCCATTGCGCTGCAACAAGGCACGCCACTGGTCAAGAAGAAGCGCCGCTGGTGGCGCCGCCTGCTGGGTTGAACGCGCCTATGAGCCTGCCCATCGTCTTCATCAACCTCGACCGCGATGCCGAGCGCCGCACCCGGCTGCTGGCCGAGCTGCGGCAAATCGACATGCCCAGCGAGCGCTTTCCTGCCGTGTGGTGGGCCGATGTGCCGCCAGAGCAGGCCAGCCGCTGGTACAGCGACGACCTGAACGCGCGCCAGTACTACAAGCCGCTGCGCAATGGCGAAAAGGGCTGCTATGCCAGCCACATCGGCGCATGGCAGCAACTGCTGGCCAGCGACGCGCCCGCGCTGGTGGTGCTGGAAGACGACGTGCGCCTGACACCCCAGTTTGCCGACGTGGTGAACGCGATTGCCGCCCTGCAAGAGCCATGGGACATGGTCAAGCTGCTGGGCCGCGACCGGGAAAAGGTGCGCTCGCAGCGCCCCCTGGTGCCCGGCACCGCACTGGTGGATTACAGCCGCGTACCCAGCATGACGGCGGGCTATGTGGTCAGCCGCGCCGGGGCCGCCAAGTTGCTGGCGCACCGCCAGCCTTTTGGCAGGCCGATTGATGTGGACCTGCGCTTCTGGTGGGAATGCGATCAGCTGCGCATCCTGGGCGTCTCGCCCTCGGCAATTGTGCTGGACGACACCAGCGAGGTCAGCAGCATCTGGGACACCCGCGACACGCTCACCCCCGGCCAGCGCTGGCGCAAGTTCACGATGAAGCTGGCACTGACGCTGGGCAATGCCTGGCACCGCCGCCGTTTGCCCACACTTTAAAAGCCGGTTTCAGGGAGTGCCGTGCGCATGCACGCGCTCCAGCAATTGCTGGTAGCGGGTGTGCATCTGGGCCAGGCTGTACTCCTGCACCGCCTGCACCCGCGCCGCCTGGCCCAGGCTTGCGGCACGGGCAGGGTCTGCCAGCAAGCCAACCAGCGCTTGCGCCAAGGCTGGCGCATCGCCTTCGGGCACCAGCAGCCCCGTCTTGCCGGGTTGCATCACGCCGCGCACACCCACCACGTCAGACGCCACGCAGGCGCAGCCCGCGGCCATGCCCTCCACCAGCGCAAGAGGCATGCCCTCGTAATGGGTTGCCAGCACAAAAATCTGATGACTCATCAAGCGCTGGGGCAGGTCTGACACCGCCCCCAGAAAGTGCACCTGATCGGCCACCCCGCGCTGCTCGGCCAAGGCACGCATGCGCCTTTGAATCCCCGCCTTGCCGCCGCCAGCCAGATACACCGGTGCGCTCACGCCCTGAGCCTTGAGCAAGGCCGTCGCTTCAATCAGGGTGGCGTGGTCTTTCTGGCGGGCAAAGCGCGCCGCCATCACGATGCCGGGTGTGCGCTCGGCAAACGGCACCAAAGCGGCCTCTGGGAAGCGTTCCAGGTCAATACCGTTGGGAATCGCCACGCAGCGCGCCGCCGGAAAGCCGCGCGCCACCAACTGCTCGCGCACGCCTTCCGATACGCCCACGGTGGCGGCGGTGCGGTCAGCCAACCACAGCGCCTGCTTCAGGCGCCAGCGGGTGTAGCGTTCGCGGGAGTTGTGCTCCACGTGCACCAGCCGGGGCACCCGGGCCAACAGCCCGGCATAACGGCCCCAAAGGTGTTCGCTGTATCCGTGAGCGACAAGGATGTCAGGCCGCCACTCCAGTGCCAGGGCGCGCAGCGCCCACACCGTAGCGGCGTGGGCCCAGCCAGGCACCACCCGCACATCCAAGCCTTGGGCGCGCAGGGCTTCCACCTTGGCAGGAAGCGTGGTGCGGCGTTTGCGCCGCAGCACCAGTACCACGTCCATGCCCGCGCTGCGGGCCGCCAGGCAAAGGTCTACCGCCACCTGAGTGGCCCCGGAGAAGCCGCCGGTGACGAAATGCATCACCCGCATGGCAGCCCCGACAGCTTGCTGGGCAAGCGCAAGCTCAGTGCCCTGCGCGAACCACTTCGCCCGCCTTCAGGCGGTACACGGTGCCACAGTAAGGGCACTTGCCTTCGCCGGTGTGGGCCACGTCCAGGTACACCTTGGGATGGCTGTTCCACAGCTTCATGTCGGCCTTGGGGTTGGGGCAGAACACGCCCCCTTGGGCGTTCAGGTCCTTGGCCAGAACTTCTACAACTGCTTGGGACATGATCAAACCTTGGTGAGCCAGTGGGCGTATTGGGGATTGCGGCCGTTGACGATGTCAAAGAACGCCGTTTGGATTTTTTCGGTGATGGGGCCACGGCTGCCCACGTAGTCGCCCTTGCCCAGCTCGATGCGGTCGAGTTCGCGGATGGGGGTGACTTCGGCGGCAGTGCCAGTGAAGAAGGCTTCGTCGGCGATGTACACCTCGTCGCGCGTGATGCGCTTTTGCACAATCTCCAGACCCAGGTCCTTGGCGATGTGGAAGATGGTGTTGCGGGTGATGCCGTTGAGGGCACCGGCCGACAGGTCGGGCGTGTAGATCACGCCGTTCT